>Ga0335074_10003015_pt1 | contig 22941 bp, 18 predicted proteins | sample Lox_Sample_23_FD_206715 | JGI IMG/M metagenome (GOLD analysis project Ga0335074, IMG submission 206715) | Soil microbial communities from Loxahatchee National Wildlife Refuge, Florida, United States - Lox_Sample_2.3 | ecosystem: Environmental > Terrestrial > Soil > Wetlands | place: USA...
GTGCATCGCCTCCGGCGCCGGAACGAGCGCGACCGAGCGCATCGGGAAGGCCGCCGCTTCGACGCTAGGCGTTACGCCGAGTGGCTTGGGGTTTAGGGTTGCCCTCCACAGAACGCCGGAGACGATGCTGAGGAACAACAGCGCGGAAACTGAAACAATCGCTGGCGAAACTCTTCTGCCGGCCGGGGCTAATGATCCGAGCGCGCCCGGCATTTGACTTCCCCCGGTGAAATTCGAGACGGGCGTTGGGCCGGCCATAGGAGGCAATGCGCCCGCCGGAACAGCTGATTCGATCGCCAGTTCCGATATTACCTCGCGTACGATCTCGGCTCTTACCTGTGCTTTCTCTGTAGCATGCGCAAGGGCGAGCGACTGATAACAGAGATTGCTGATGTTTCGCGGAATGCCCCCGCTATGTTCCGCAATCAATCCCCGCGCCCCGACAGTAAAAAGATTTGAGCCGGCATATCCCGCGACCCATAGTCGATGGTTGATATAGGCGTTTGTTTCCTCCGGAGTGAAGGGCTCTAGACGTATGAAGGACGAAATTCGTTGCCTAAGCTGCGCCATCGAACGTCGAGATAGGTTTTCGGCTAGTTCCGGCTGCCCAGCCAGAACAATCAGCATCAGCTTCATCCAGGGCGTTTCAAAGTTCGACAAAAGACGGACCGATTCCAGCACTTCTGGCCCGAGATTCTGGGCTTCGTCAATCACCAGGATGAAGCGGCGCCCGGCCCGCATGTCCTCCAGGAGCGCCGTGTTCAACGTCTCGTGCGACTGGGGAAGGTCCTTGACGGGAGTAGCGACGCCGAGTTCCGTAAGCAAATAATGCATCAGATCACTCGGGTTTCGCGCTCCTTGAAAGAGGAACACGGTCCGAGCTTTATGTCGAAAGCTCTCGAGATACTGAAAAAGCAGAGTAGTCTTGCCCATGCCCGGCGGCGCGATCAGTGCAACAAATCCTCGGTTCTCCTCCGTTGCATGCACCAAAGACGCCAAAGCCTCGCGATGTTTCGGGCCCAGATGGAGAAACCTCGGGTCGGGCGTCACGCCGAATGGCTGCTCGATGAATCCGAAATGCTCCAAGAACGTCACCTGGCCCTCGCTTTGCCGTCGGGAATCGCTGCCAGTACCTTCACATCGAGATATCGCCCCAGTTCCTCTGGATTTCTAAAACAAGGATCGAGGCGATCGGCAGCATACGCCGCACCCACGCCCGTCATACCCGCCGCGAAGAGGCTTCCTACAAGAGTCCAGCCAAGGTGGCTGCTGGGGAGGGCCGGTTCCGTGGCGGCTTCGGCGATCGACACGTTGACGATGCGCTTGTTGTCGAGCGCGTCCGAGATGCGCGCCTCTTCCCGCTTATGCACGTAGAGCAGGTAATTGTCCTCCGCCGTTTTTACGTCGCGCACCATATCCTCGTGGATCGCCCCTTGCCGTTCCAACTGCTCGGCGGTTTCCCCATAACTCCTTACCACCCGCTTCATTGCGGCTGCCTGTCCTTCGAACTGCGCCCGGTCGGCATCCGCTTTGGCCAACTCCGTCGTGATCCAATCGCGCGCCGGGACGCGGTCAGTCGTAACTTCTTCGACAGGCGATTGTTGCGCCGTGGAGATCGCATGGCGCGCGTCGGCAATCTGTTCTTCGACTTCTTTGACCGGTGGATACGTCGGGGCGTATTTGATGAGCATCTCGCGGTATTTCAGCTCGAGCGAGAGCAACGTGCTTTCCAGGTTGGCAAGTAGTTGCGCGTTGTCGAGCTTTGTGATTTGTGTTGTCTGTCGCTCAGGCACCTTCGTCGACCGGTCCTCCAAGACGCGTGCGCGGGCGCCCGCGGCATAAGCGCTTGCTTCATCCGTGTGCAAGTCGCCTTCGAATTGGCTCAGTTGCTGAAGCACGAGCTGCTCCTGCTCGGCAGGCGCGACCACGCTCTCCTTCGTGTCGAAGGTCATCAGCCGCGCCTCCGCAGCCGCAAGTTCATTCCTGTAACGTTCGGTCTGCTGATCGAAAAAGCTGAACGTGCCCGGCGACCGGTGAACGGCCGCGTGTTTTTCTTGATAGAAAGTGGCAAGCGTCTGCAACACGCGCGCCGCCCGTCGAGGATCCCTGGCAACATACGAAACTCGAATCAGCGCGGTCTTTTTGAGAGGGTCGACCACCAAGCGATCGTGCAGGTCCTGCGTGGATCGCGCGACGCGGACGTCTAGGGTTGGTTCGGCGACGCGCAGGGCTCGGCGGATGCGCTCAGTAAGTCGCCCGAATCCCGTCGTATCTCGCGCTTCGAGGCCGCAGGCGAGCACAACATGCTCCAGAAGGTCGCGGCTCTTCAGAAGCTCCACTTCGGAATTCAGGTCCTCGTCAGAGACTTCCGGCATCGCCACAGATGGCTGCGCTTCCGCGTCCGGAGTGACCACCGTGTCCATGCGGCTGTGATTGACGAAAATCTCCATTTCGGCTTCGTACTCGCGGGGTTTGAGGCTCATGCCCAGCAAAGCGCCGCCGAAAATCCCCACAAAAATGATCGTCGCCAGGCTTCTCCGGCGAAACAGCGGCATCACCGCGTCGCGCAACGTCAACTGCCGCGTTGCCCCCTGTTCGGTAACCTGAATGATGCGTTCATCCATTGCAGCGCTAGACCCTTCGCTCCTATGGCTGGTAATAACTACCGATCGCGGAGGACGGTATGAACTTCTTAATTTTCGAGATTGTGTTTTGGGGCACGTACAGCATATCGCCCGCGCGAAGTTCCGGATCCTCATTCACCGCGTGTCCTTGCAAGACTCGTTTCAGGTTTAGGGGTGTGACCTCGTACCAGTCGTTGTCCGCTTGCCGGAAAAGCAGAACCTGCGAATGCTTCGATGAGTCGTTGAATCCTCCCGCTATGGCGATGGCCTGAGTCGCCCTCGTCTGGCCGCGCAGATCGTATTTCCCCGGGTGATTCACTTCTCCACCGACGATAAAATACGGCTTGTTGAAGTCCTTCAGTTCGATCGTGATTATCGGATCGTGCAACACGCTTGCGTAGGCCGTCCGGATCGAGACAACAGACTCGTTGATCGTCAAGCCTTCGAGATGGACGTTTCCGGCCCCGGCAAGGCTCGCGAAGCCGTCTGGCTCGATGTTCACTGTTTGATTGAACTCAGGCGTCATCGGAAAGGTCAGTGCGATCACGTCGCTGGCGCATAGCCGATAGCGTCCGTCGCGATGCCGAACGTCCATTTGTGGGATTGTTTGTCCATCGACCTGCGGGGTTGCAGAGGAACTCCAGGTGAGCAGGAGCGCTACCACAAGGGCCTCTAGAGTCAGTTGGCGCATTTTTTCTTGTTCGGCTTCGGACTTGGCTGCCTAAGCTACGTTCCATCACCAAGCTGCACAAGTGGCCGAAAGTCACGCAGGTCAGGAGGGCGCTCCGCTCTATTGAACTTTTGCTCGAGAGCTATGCTGTGTAGACAATCGTCCTCACCGGACCATCGCGCCGCTCAAGCCGCGACAAGGCTGTTTCCTTGGTTTGGGGAGTAGGAATGTCCTCACTGCGAAAGGACAAGAGTCCCGGTCCGCTGTCCGCGGCCGGAAACTGCTAAGAGGGTGATCGTACTTGCCGCAGTGATGATGATAGTAATAATCCTGATTGTTTTGATCTTGTGTTCTCAAACGCCGCTATTTAGAATCCTGCGAATCTTCATCCTTGCGGGCTCCTGACCTTTCCGAGGTGTCAAGATGCAAGGCGCAGAACGATTGCGCGGTTCGGTCCGTGTGTTGGTTGCGGAGGCGAGTTTTCTGCACTGCCAGATGGTCGAAAACATTTTTCGTCCAAAGCGGACCGGCATCGTCATCGTCGCGTCTTCTTTGGATTATCGCGATACGCTTGCCCAGATTAAGGAATACGCGCCAGATGTCGCGGTGATCAGTGCCAGGTTGCGAGAAGGACCGCTCGAAGGCTACCGGGTGTTGCGAGAACTCCATCTGCTTCGCTCAAAGACCCGCGCCGTTATGCTGCTCGATTCGCGCGACCGTGATCTCGTGGTCGACGCATTTCGCTGCGGCGCCCGGGGCCTGGTTTTCAGAGATGAACCTATCGAGACCCTCGGCAAGTGTATCCACGTGGTGCATCGCGGCCAGGTGTGGGCGAACAGCGAGAATCTCGGCCATCTGTTGGAGGCCTTTGGAAAGGCGATGCCGTTTCGATTCGACGATTCGAATGGCGCCAGTCTCCTAACGAAACGCGAGCGTGATGTGGCCCGTCTGGTGGCGGATGGACTCACAAACCGCGAAGTCTCAAAGCAGCTTGGTTTGAGCGAGCACACCGTGCGCAACTACTTATTGAGGGTATTCGATAAGTTGGGTGTGTCCACGCGGGTCGAACTCGTTCTTTACTGCCTTCAGCAACGTCAGCAAGTGTCTGCTCCGACGACGATGTGAGCTACCGTCGTTCCCAGTGAAGAGTTTATCTCCTGGAACACTTATGTGTCGCTCCTCCCGCGGACGCCATTGCGGCAAGACTCTTGATAAGATAAGTTTCCGAGCACCTCGCCCGGGTGGCGGAATGGCATACGCGGGGGACTTAAAATCCCCTGACGCTTACGCGTCGTGTGGGTTCGACCCCCACCCCGGGCACAAATTTAGTTCAAACAACAGTGGTTAGTTTCTACTTTCTGTTCCAATTGGCACGTTTGTTCCAATTGAAAGTGCTACGCGCTCCATCGCTGTGCGCTGCGATTCGGGAATTACAGGCGGCTCGTCCCGCAGTTCTACGCGGTTACAGCGGCGGCGATTTTGTGAAAGGTGGAGTTCGCCACGTAGTAGGTTTCCACCTGGGGTGGTCCATCAATTAGGTTCTCGAGGAGTTTGGCAACTTCGGGGTAAGTTGCGCGGTTGTAAGCCTCCGCGCTTTCCGGCCGGTCCCACAAACTGATTGCGAAGGCTTCCGATCCAGACGCAGACACGAACGTGATCTCGTCTTGGAACCCCTTCTGTTTTCGGAGCGCCGGAATGACCTCTTTTTCTAGCTTTTGCGTCAATTCGCTTACGCGATTCGGTTTCAGTTGCATATACACTCTGCGTGCAAACATGTTGGACTCCTTGGCTTCGACGGCGAAGGGGTGGTTCAGATAACTTCCAACTGTTAGGTCAGCTGAAGAATCCCTCAGTCCGTTAACCATAATCAGTGAATTTACTTAACAAGTCAATCGAATTGTGAGAGAGTATTTGAGGTTCACCTATAATAGTTAACTGGCTAGGAGGCTCTGTGGACGTTTGCATCGTGGTCAAGGAGCGGTTGGAGGAGTTGGGGCTGGAACAGAAGGATTTGGCAGCCGCCGCCGGAGTCACAGACTCCTATATTTCCCAGCTGCTCACTCGCAAGAAATTGCCTCCGGCCCCCGATCGCACGGACATCTACGTCAAGATGGGGAGATTCTTGAAATTCCCGGCGGGCAAGCTTTCCGAGCTGGCGGAGCATCAACGCACGGAAGAATTGAAGAAGCAAGTGTCCGAGCCGCCCGCGCCGCTATTCAAGGAAGCCCGGGAGTTGGTCCTGCGCAAGTGTGTTCCCGAAAAACGAAGTGAGGTCCGCCCGATTTTCGAAAGACATCCTTTCGGCGAATTGGAGCGTCTCGTTACGCAGAAGCTTCTGCATGTGGTGCAGAAAGTCGCCAAGCAGGAATTGGAAAGTGAACGTTGGCTGAAACAGGTCGCCGGACTGAGCGGGCGCAGCTACGAAGAAATGCGCGTCACTGTCCTGGAATTTCTGGACACTGACGTCTTCAGGATTTCCGCTGAAAACTGCATCTCGTACCTCGATCCGTTGATTGATTCCTGGGATATCGACTTGGCCGACTTTGCAATGGAAATCGTGCTGAACCGGAGGCTGGCTCCCGCGCACGTCAAGAAACTCGAATTTGTCGAAAGGGAAGCGGGCGGCCCGCTCGACCAAGAGCCTGGACTGCTGGAATTCCTCGACGACCCGTCGATGAGCGGCGGTGCCTCCGAGGAAGAGATTGAATTCCTGAAGCGGCTGAGGTTCAAAGGGTCCCGGCCCACGGCCCTTTACTTTTACCGCGAATTGCAGAGTCTCCGGGATCCGCTGCATTTTATCGGTGCCGCGATGCAGGCGCCGCGAACGAGGTCTGCCGGTCGGTCCCAGGCGAAGGGGGCGGTCGCACCGATGCATAAGCATGGCGAGGCGAACCGCATCGAGAAACAGATGCAGCTCGACGGCCGAAAAAAAGCCACGCAGCGGTGGGCGCAGAACAAATCGGCCAAGACCAGCTAGGGCCTAGCGTGAGCACCTATGGAATCTCGAACAAGAGGCGTTCCCTCAGCTCCTGCGCCGCGCCGCGGGCCGCCGCTCGGCATCGTAGCCACGGCGGTGTCGCCGTTCGCGGATTCCGAACCGGGACTCCTTCGCCCGTGTGAGTCCCCGCTCAGGAAGTTCTGCTTTGCTAGTTGCCCGAGTTATCTTTCGACTCATTCCGAGGTGAATGTTTTTGCAGCACTGAAACCAGGAGACGCCCAGACGGGGGGACGTGCGCTTCGCCGTCGATCACGATTTGCCTTGCCGTGAACTTATGGCCATACACATCGGCATTGGCGTCGTCATCGGGCCGAAGCGTGGAACCTTCGAGCGAGATACCGGCAAAGAGACCGCGCGTGCGCGAGTAGCTGAGTATCTCGGCTCGCATATACGCATCGGTGTTTGCAGCAGCGTCGCGACCCACAGGACCTGCCGCGACGGAGGCGTCGCCACCCAACTTGACTTTGCTGTCGAGAATGGAACTTGCGCCCCGGTCATTCATGATCAACAGGACGAGATCGGTCGCTTGCCCGCCGATTTGGAATCCGACGCTGCCGCCTTCAAGCGCATACATTGCCGGCGCGCCCCACGGGCCTCTGAAATCCTTCCCGGTGCGGCAAACCATCGCTCCGTGGCCGTAGCTTGCGCCGACCACAAATGCCGCCTTGAGAACCGACGGGAACACGATGACGCACTCAGCCTTTTCCAGCACTTCTTGAGGGATATTTTCGGGCACGTTCATGATTTCGTGCATCACGACTCCCGCATTGTGGAGCCGCTCCTGTTCTTTGTTGTTTGCCGCAAAGAGTGGCGCCGTGGCAACCAATCCTACGCAGAGAAGAAGAAGTGATTTACGTATCATCGCTGACCTCCATGATCAGAATTGCGGCTGCGGATGTGCGGTTTCCGGAACCCTCGAGAGGGCGCTTGAAACCACCGTGGCAGAAGCCCGTTGAATGAAACTCATTTCCCAACCGTTCCCAAAACCGAAAAACACCCAGTCTCCTGCCTCGCGCCGCCGGCTAGATGCGGCCGATGAGCATGAGAATCAAAACCACGATCAGAATCAGCCCAACTCCGCTGCTCGGGACGTAGCCCCACTGCCGGCTGTGCGGCCATTTCGGCAGCACACCCAGGAGCGCAATCACCAACACCGCGATCAGTATCGTTACGAGCATTTTGCTCTCCTCTCTCCGCTGTTCGGCCGATGCGTGAATGTCTTTGCCGCTTTTCCGGGGGCCGCCGGGGTGGTTCGGCTCGCATGCATCTCAGTCGCCCCGAAAATTCGGCGGGAAAGACGGCTAAAGCACGACGCTGATGACAATCTGCGTACCGGGATACGACGGATTGCACAGGTAATACTGACCGTTGATGTAGTCGACGTACACGTCGTCGGTGTAATACCAGCCTACCGGCCACGGTTGGACGAAACCGAACCAATAGCCGCCGTATTGGAAGCGCGAATATCCGTCAACCAGCCTCGGAGTGCCAATGCGGAATTCGTGCCCACGGCCAAAATTGGAACGGAAGCGGTCGTCCGGTATGCGGCCTTCGCCCCTGGCGCTCAGCCGCAGTGCTGGCTGCGAGCGCTGTCTCTGCTCGTCCGCAGCACTCCGCTGAGGTTGACGATTATTAGCTTGTTGCCGGTTCTCCTGTTGCGTGGCCTTTGCCTGGTGCTGTTCTCCCTGCTTGGTGGACTTGGCCTGTTCCCGGCGTTGCTCAGGCTTAGCTTGCAGTTGCTGCTTTGCCGGCTTCGCCTGTTGCTCGTGTTGCGCCGGCTGCTTCTGTGTCTCCTGCTTTGCGGCCTTCGGCTGCACTTCACGTTGTTCGGGCCTCGTCTGCTCTTGCTTGGCAGGTTTGGCCTGTTCTTCACGCTGCGCGGGTTTCGCGCCATCGTCGTGGTGCTCGTCCTGCGCGACCGTAGTGACAGCCGTTCCGAGCAGCAAAAATAGTGTTGCCGTGCTGATGATTCCAAGTATCTTCATGTGTGTTGCCTCCATTGCGGTAATTCGTGCGCCCTTTGCGCGAGTGCTACCGGGCTCGGTCAAGCTCCGATGTGGATGCGGGATAGCGAGTGAAAAAGACCGAAAATATTCAGCAGCCAGAGAACCGTGCCGATCACCACTACGGCATTCAAAATCGACTTGATCGTGCTCTGCATCGGTATGAAGCTGTTCACCAGCCAAAGCAGCACGCCGATCACTACGAGAACCAGCAATATTTGAAGTAACGGCATTTCTTTTTCTCTTTCTTCGCAGGGAGACACTCCGCCCTTCCCAAGGTGCTGTCCGATTTCTGCTTGGACCCAGAGAAACTGCTAGTGCGGGTTGGAGTTGGAAGGAACCTGCGACATCCAGAGTCGTTCGAACAGAAGCTTTCGGGCTTGTTTCGCCCCGGTCTTAATTACTTTACTCACAGGCAGCATTTTAGGAGAGGCGAATATTGACGTCTGTTCACTTAAGCACACATTTGCATCTCGGGTCTCAGTTGCATGTTACGATAAGGAACTTACGAGCATGGCAACCGCCGCCAGAAATCGCCGGAAAATCGATGCCAAACTGGCGTTCAACGCCCAGACGTTTCTCGATTCGACGGGCGTGGCCCGCAAGGTTGCGGAGTTCGACAAAAAGGAAACGATCTTCTCGCAGGGCGACCAAGCCAAGAATGTCCTATACATTCAGAAGGGCGGTGTGAGGCTATCGGTTGTCAATGAAACCGGCAAAGAGGCTGTAGTAGGAGTGCTGGGGGGAGGTGATTTCTTCGGGGAGGGATGCCTCGCCGGCCAGCCGCTTCGCATCGGGACGGCGACAGCCATTGTCGCGACGACGGCACTGGTGATTGAGAAGAAAGAGATGATTCGCGTCCTTCATTCTGAGCACGAATTCTCCGACCGCTTCATCGCGTACATGCTCTCGAGGAACATCCGGATCGAGGAAGATTTGGTCGATCAGCTCTTTAACTCGAGCGAGAAGCGGCTGGCCCGCACCCTGCTACTGCTGGCGCGCTACGGCAAGGAAGATAAGCCGCAAAAGGTGCTCGCGAAAATATCGCAAGAGATGCTGGCCGAAATGGTTGGGACAACGCGCTCGCGTGTGAATTTCTTCATGAACAAATTCAGAAAACTGGGCTTCATCAAGTACAACGGCGAGATACATATCAACACGTCGCTTCTGAGCGTGGTTCTCCACGACTGACTATGCGACTCCGGATTCGATCCACCTTCTTCCGCCCTATCAGTCTGTCCCTCACCGCCCACTTTCATCCGGAGACAGACAGCCTCAGAAACCGAGGAGTGAAGCTTAACGTCCTCGCTTCGTTGTTTCCTTTGGCGTCTTCGCGGTGTGCTTGTCGTAGCATGAACCCACCGCCAAGCAAATAAGACCCCATTAGGCTTGAGTCACTTACGAGGTCTTTTGGCAGACACTCGCGGCGTCGCCGCGCGATGTTGAACTCGCCAGTGCGGTTCGACTGCGGATAAGCTGACAGACCTTTCGAACGGCGCATGCCCCTTTTTCTACTGCATTTAGACTGACAAACTGCGCTTGGAGGCGCGGTCCTCGTCAGTACGGAGCGAAGAGTTCGGGTTTCGTTTGTTCTAATTGGTGACCGGGCGTCCCCAAGCGGATCGCTCCTTGCCGCGTCGGCCTCAGCGAACTTACTTAGCAGCCGCTTTTTCGAGGTGCCCGCCAAAAGCGTAGCGCATGGCCGACAGCAGTTTGCCCTGATAATCTGCCTCTCCACGCGATGCGAAGCGCTCGTACAGCGCCGTGGAGAGAACCGGTACAGGGACAGCCTCGTCGATGGCGGCCTTAATCGTCCAGCGGCCCTCACCTGAGTCGGAGACGCGTCCTTCAAATTCGGAGAGTGCCGGGTCCTTCACCAGGGCGGCTGCCGTTAGGTCCAACAGCCAGGAAGCGATGACGCTGCCCCGCCGCCACACCTCGGCAACATCGCGTAAATCGAGGTCGTATTGGTAATGTTCGGGGTCGCGCAGCGGCGTCGTCTCGGCGTCGACCTCGTGCTGGGCTTTGCCCACGTTGGCGCTTCGCAAAATACCAAGCCCCTCCGCGTAGGCCGCCATGAGGCCGTATTCGATTCCGTTGTGCACCATCTTCACAAAATGCCCCGCGCCGTTCGGGCCGCAGTGCAAGTAACCCTGTTCGGCAGTGCCGCCAATCGACTCGCGGCCCGGTGTGCGCGGCACATCGCCGGTTCCCGGCGCAAGCGCTGAGAAGATCGGATCCAAGTGTCTCACCGTGTCTTTTTCGCCGCCGATCATCATGCAGTAGCCGCGTTCAAGACCCCAAACGCCGCCGCTTGTCCCAACGTCCACGTAGTGGATGCTTTTCCCGGCAAGCTCCTTAGCGCGACGAATATCGTCGATGTAATACGAATTGCCGCCGTCTATCAGGATATCTCCCGCCTCTAGATGAGGAAGAAGATCCCCGATACTGCTGTCGACGACGGCTGCAGGGACCATCAACCATATCGCTCGGGGCTTCGCGAGTTGTCGCACGAAATTCGCCGGTGAATCGGCCCCAGCTGCTTTTTCACTGACCAAATCTTGTACTGCCTTCGACGATCTGTCGAAGACGACGCACTGGTGCCCCTTCCTTAGGAGGCGCCGAACCATGTTTGCCCCCATCCTTCCAAGACCAATCATTCCAAGTTGCATGGTTCACTCCTCCGCTGACATCGTTTTGTTCTGTCTGCTCCGTCAGCTGACGCGAGAGCTGCCACCAAAATTTCTCAGGAGGCTTCTTTGATCTTTCGGTATCTACGGATCAAGTTGTTCGTCGAACTATCATGACCCAGCGAGGGCTCCGTTTTGCTCTCTATTTCCGGAATGATGCGTTGTGCAAGCACTTTACCAAGCTCTACGCCCCATTGGTCGAAGGAATTGATCTGCCAGATAGTGCCTTGAGTGAAGACGGAGTGTTCGTAGAGCGCGACGAGTTTACCGAGAATGTCCGGTGTGAGCCGGAGGGCGAGGATCGTGTTCGACGGCCGATTGCCCTCGAACACCCTGTGAGGGACGAGCCAGTCCGGCGTGCCCTCGGCTTTGACCTGCTCGGGCGTCTTCCCAAACGCCAGCGCTTCCGTTTGTGCAAAGACGTTTGCCAGCAGCATGTCGCGGTGCCGGCCCAAGGGGTTGAGTGCCTGTCCAAATGCTATGAAGTCGCAAGGAATGAGCCGGGTACCCTGGTGGATTAGCTGATAGAACGAGTGCTGGCCGTTGGTTCCAGGCTCACCCCAATAAATCGGGCTGGTCGCGTACGTTACGCTACTTCCGTCGATCGCCACGTGCTTTCCGTTGCTCTCCATCGTTAATTGCTGCAGGTAAGCCGGAAATCTCTTCAAGTATTGCTCGTAAGGCAGCACCGCGACCGTCTGCGCGCCGAAGAAATCGTTGTACCAGATGCTCAGGAGGCCCATCAGCACGGGCAAGTTCTGCGCAAAGGGCGTAGTGCGAAAATGCTCGTCCATTTGGTGAAAGCCGTCCAACATCAGCCGAAAATTATCGGGGCCAATGGCCAGCATCGTTGAAAGGCCGATCGCTGAATCCATCGAGTAGCGCCCGCCAACCCAGTCCCAGAAGCCAAACATGTTCGCGGTGTCGATGCCGAACTTCGCGACTTCTGCCGCGTTCGTCGATACGGCGACGAAATGCTTGGCCACGGATTTTTCATCACCGCCCAGACCGGCCAACGCCCAGACCCGAGCCGAGTGGGCGTTCGTCATCGTCTCGAGCGTCGTGAAAGTTTTCGAAGAGATGATGAAGAGCGTCTCTCCGGCGTCGAGATCGCGCACAGCCTCCGCAAAGTCCGTGCCGTCGACGTTGGAAACGAAGCGGAAGGTCATTGCGCGATCGCTATACTGTTTTAACGCTTCATAGGCCATCACCGGGCCAAGGTCCGAGCCTCCTATGCCGACGTTGATGACATTGCGAATGCGCTTGCCCGTGTGCCCTTTCCATTCGCCGCTGCGGACTCGATTGCAGAAGCTCGTCATCTTGTCGAGCACGGCGTGGACCTGAGGCACCACATTTTCCCCGTCCACGAGGATCGACGCGCCTTTGGGCGCGCGCAGCGCAACGTGTAGGACCGCGCGCTTCTCCGTGAAGTTGATTTTATCGCCGCGGAACATCGCGTCGATGTGCGCCCGCAGGCCTGACTCTTCCGCAAGTTGGATGAGCAGCTTGACGGTTTCCTCCGTCACGCGATTCTTCGAGTAGTCGAGGAAGAGACCCACGGCCTCGGCCGTCATTCGTTCGCCGCGCGTGGGATCCTCGGCGAAAAGCTTTCGTAGATGCAAGTCGCGAGTTTTCTCGTAATGCGCCTGAAGAGCCTTCCACGCCTTCCCCTTCGTGGGCGATTCAAGAGCCTGTGCCGTGGCGTCCGGTGTGGCATGTGATGCCATTTTCATGCTCCTTCCGTTTGTTCCTCAGTTTGCGGCCGCCCGCGTGAGCGCGGCGCTCTTGTTCTTGATTACTTCCATCAGGTCATTCCACGACTGCACGAATGATTTTGCGCCTTCGTCCTGCAGTTGGGCCGCCAACGCGTCGATATCGATCCCGGCCCTGCCGAACTGCGCCAGCACTTCCTCGCAATCGCCGCCATCCACGGGCATCATCGCGCCGATTTCGCCGTGATCCGCGAGCGCTTTCAAGGTCGCCTCCGGCATAGTGTTCACCGTAAACGGAGAAGCAAGCGCCTTCACGTACAGCACGTCAGATGCTTTGGGATCCTTGGTCCCCGTGCTGGCCCAAAGAAGCCGTTGCGGACGAGCGCCCGCATTCAAGGCGCGCTGCCAACGTGGGGAATCCAGGAAAGTCCGATATGCCTTGTAGATGCGCTGGGCAATGGCCAGGCCGAGGCGATCACGCAGCGAGTCTGGCACTTTATCCATCACAGCTACGTCCCAGCGGCTAATGAACAAGGAAGCGACAGAACCGATCACGGGGCTCAATCCGGCATGGATGCGCCTCTCGACGCCGCGCAGGTACGCCTCGGCAGCCTCCAGGTACTGCTCGCGGGAAAATAATAGTGTGATATTGATTGGGACGCCCGCAAAAGTCGCCTCTTCAATCGCCGGTAGACCTTCCTTTGTTCCCGGGATCTTGACGAATACGTTCGGTTGTCCCGCTCGAGTCGACAGATCCTTCGCGGCAGCCAGTGATCTGGTTGTGTCATATGCGAGCAGGGGAGAAACCTCCAAAGACACCCACCCATCGACGCCATCCGTTCGGTCGTGGATTGGACGAAACAGGGCGGCTGCGCGCACGATATCCTCGAGCGCCAGTTCGAAAAACAGTGCCTCGCCAGACTTGGCTTCACCGAGCTTTTCGCGGATAGCGGTGTCGTAGGCTCCGCTGCTCTTGATCGCGTGGTCGAAGATTGTAGGATTCGAGGTTAGTCCAGTCACCGACAGCTCATCGATGTAGCGTTTTAGGGTTCCACTATCCAAAAGGGTGCGTGTGATGTTGTCCAGCCAGATGCTCTGGCCCATATCGTGAAGCTGTTGCGTCGCTTTCATCTTCTCACCTCTCAGTAGCCCTTACACTATCCAGAGAAGCTCGTTTCTAGCCTGAAGGTATTGAGACAAGTGACCGCGATTCAAGCGCAAGCCCAGATTATCGCCACGAGGGCGAGTCGTGCCACAAGATGAATGGGGCTTCCAGTGGCACGAGTGCTTCCGCCCGGAACGGAATCAGCCGCGGTGTATAGTCCGCCGCAGGGCGCGTCGCTGGTATACGGACACTGTACATGAATCCATTCTCCGAGCCGATAAGGCTCTCCCCGCGAATCATCGGATGCTGCTCAGGCCCGAAGTGGTTCCCTTTTTCCGCATAGAGCTCTGCACGCACGGCGTCGGGATTGAGGCCGTCGAGAAAGACCTGCGCGTGGAAGACGTATTGCCCGTCCTGTTGCTCGAACGTTGCGGAACCGAATCGCACCCTCGGCCAGTGCTTTGCCAGTTCCGACTGCCAATCGAGCAAGCTCGCTCCCAATGCGCCCCGGTTCGCGCCGCGTTCCCGGAAGGCCGATGAGGCCCGTAAGTAATGCTGCTCAGTGTATTGCCGGACCGCCCGGCTCGCGGAAAAACGCGGTGTCAACGTGGCCATGCTTTCGCGCATCCGAGCAACCCATGCCCGCGGAATTCCCCAGTCGTCGCGTGTATAGAATTCAGGAATGATCTCTCGCTCAAGAACTGCATAAAGCGCTTCGGCTTCGGCAGCGTCCCAGATCGGGTCTTCTCCGTGTTCGAGACCGTCACCAATGGCCCATCCAACCTTCGGCGAATAAGCTTCTGCCCACCAGCCGTCGAGTTCGGAAAGATTCAGTCCGCCATTGACGAGCACCTTCATCCCACTTGTGCCGCTGGCTTCCCATGGCCGCCGCGGCGTGTTCACCCACACGTCGACCCCTTGAACCAGGTGCTCCGCCATCAACGCGTCGTAGTCACTCAAGAAAACGACCCGTGATCGGACTTCGGGGTGGTGCACGAACTCAATCCATTGCCGGATCATCTCTTGGCCCTGGCCATCCTGGGGATGAGCCTTGCCGGCGAGAACAAGCTGGACTGGGCGGTCTCGATTCGTCAGGAGGCTGATTAGTCGCTGCGTATCGTGCAAAAGGAGATTCGGCCGCTTGTACGCCGCAAAGCGTCGGGCAAAACCTAGCGTCAACACATCGGAATCGAGCACCTCTGCGGCCTGCGCAAGCTCCTCGGAGGAAGCGCCGCGGCCTGCCAGTTGGCGGGCATGCAGCTTGCGCACGTAAGCGACGAGATCCTTGCGTGCGTCGCTGCGAAGTTGCCAAAGATCGGAGTCGCCAATCGACCGGAAATCAGCTTCGAAACTCTCCATCGCTTCGCGCCAGCGCTCTTTTCCCGCAACTGTCTCCCAAATGCGGTCCGCCTGAGAGGAATCCCACGTGGGCGAGTGCACGCCGTTCGTCACGTGCGTCACTGGCACTTCGCCTTCCGGCCACCTCGGAAATAGCCCTTGAAAGAGCCGGCGGCTTACGCGGCCGTGCAGCTGGCTGACGCCGTTGACGCAGCCGCTGCCGCGGACCGCCAAGTAAGCCATGTTAAACGGTTCTGAAGCGTCACTTGCATTTTCCCGCCCGAGCGAAAGAAGGTCATGTAGGGAGATCGAAAGCTGGCTTTCGGCATACCTGGCGAAGTATTTCTCCATAAGGCTCGGAGAGAAACGGTCAAAGCCGGCACTCACGGGGGTATGGGTGGTGAAAAGGTTTCCCGCCCGCGTGATCGTGAGAGCTAGATCAAATGTTTGCTTGCTCTCGATCATCTGCGACCGTGCCCGCTCAAGCACAGCGAATGCGGCATGGCCCTCGTTGAGGTGGCACACCTCGGATCGCAGTCCGAGGGTTCGCACCAGATTCCAACCTCCGATTCCCAGCACCATCTCCTGCTTCAATCGGAGCTCCGCGTCGCCTCCGTACAATTCGCTCGTGATGCCCCTGTACGCCGGAATATTCGCGGGGTCGTTTGTGTCCAGCAGATACAGATTCGCGCGGCCGACCTTCGCTTGCCACGTGCGAATCCAAAGTTTTCCCGCGGGAAAGTCGATCGAGAGACGCAGCCACTCGCCGTTTGACTGCCGCAGTGGCCTGATGGGCAGTTGGCCGGGGTCGTTGAAGGGATAAAGAGCCCGCTGCCATCCTTGCGCGTCGATCTCCTGCCGAAAATACCCTTGCTGATAGAGCAGGCCGATCCCAACTACAGGCACGCATAGATTGCTTGCAGCCTTGAGTTGATCGCCGGCGACGTTTCCCAACCCACCGGAGTAAATCGGCAGCGCCTCGCTCAGCATGAACTCCATCGAAAAGTACGCAACAGTTGTGAGATCCGAACGAGGATGCGCCTCTTGAAACCAGCCCTTCGCTTGTTCCGCGATTTCCTTCCGCTGATGCAGATCTGCGATCAACGATCGGACGGCCGGATCGCTGGTAGCGGCCTGCAATCTCTCTCTCGACACAGTCTGGAGGACGACCCATGGATTCTGGGTCAGTTCCCAAAGTTCCGGATCGAGCCTTTCCCACAGTTGATCCGCCGAGTGATTGAATGACCATCGGAGGTCCAAAGCCAAATCCGTGAGGGCGTTTGAAATAGCCGCATCATCGGGACGATTGCTATGCGCGGGACTGCTCATACACGAATCCTTCCCGCGGCCTAGCTGCCAGCCGCCGCTCGGAGGCTCCGTGCGAGCGCTTCCGAAACGATTCTCTGAGCTTCCTCTTCGATGCGTCGCAGGTGATCTTCGCCGAGAAAGCTCTCCGCATAAATCTTGTAAATCTCTTCCGTGCCCGAGGGCCGGGCCGCAAACCAGCCGTTCTTTGCAATCACCTTGATTCCGCCAATCGCATTACCGTCCCCGGGCGCCGCCGTCAAAATCTGCTCGACCTTTTCGCCCGCAACTTCAGCAACGCGAATGTCGGCCGCCGATACCTTCGCGAGCGCGGCCTTTTGCTGCAGCGTAGCGGATGCCTCGATGCGCTCGTAAATTGGATTCCCCAGCTCCCGGGTTAGTTCACTGTAGATTTCGCCCGGATCTCGTCCCGTCCGCGCCGTGATTTCCGCAGCGAGAAGACAGGGAACAATCCCGTCCTTGTCGGTGGTCCACACGCTGCCATCGCGCCGCAGAAACGAGGAGCCCGCGCTCTCTTCGCCGCCGAATCCCAGCCAGCCACCCAGGAGACCTTCGACGAACCACTTGAATCCCACCGGCACCTCGTACAGTCGGCGCCCCATCCGCTTGCTGACACGGTCGATCATGCCGCTGCTTACCACGGTTTTTCCGACGGCCACGTCCCGGCGCCAGTTCTCGCGGTTCGCAAACAAATAGCCGATGCAAACCGAGAGATAGTGGTTCGGCGGCAGCAGGCCGCTTCCTTTTGTCACGACTCCGTGGCGGTCGTGATCTGTGTCCGACGCAAATGCTATGTCGAATTTGTCTTTCAGTCCGATAAGCCTTTGCATGGCGTACGGCGACGACGGGTCCATGCGAATCTTGCCGTCCCAGTCCACCGTCATGAATCGAAACGTCGGATCCACGGACTCATTCACGACCGTCAGATTGAGGCCGTACCGCTCGGCAATCAGCGGCCAATAATCAATTCCGGCTCCTCCGAGCGGATCGACGCCGAGCTTAATCCCGGCATCGCGAATCGCGGCCATGTCGATTATGTTTTCGAGGTCGCCAACGTAGGTGTGCAGGTAGTCATACCGCCGTGTTGTCGAGGCTCGAAGCGCCTGCACGAAGGGCATCCGCTTGACTCCGGCGAGCGCTTCACCGAGAAGTTCATTGGCCCTCGATTCGATCCAGGTTGTCACTTTCGATTCGGCTGGGCCGCCGTGCGGAGGGTCGTACTTGAAGCCGCCGTCGTCCGGGGGATTGTGGGACGGTGTGATCACGATGCCGTCTGCAAGTCCCATCTTCCGCTCGCGGTTGTAACGCAGGATCGCGTGCGAGACGGCTGGGGTCGGCGTGTACGCGGTCGCCTCGGAAAGCATCACCTCGACGTCGTTTGCCGCGAGCACTTCCAGCGCGCTTGTGTATGCAGGCTCGGACAACGCGTGCGTGTCCATTCCCAGGAAGAGGGGGCCATCAATGTTCTGCCGCTTGCGGTAGTCGCAGATCGCTTGAGTGATCGCGAGGATGTGCCACTCGTTGAAGGCCACTTCAAATGCAGATCCGCGATGACCTGAGGTGCCGAAGACAACGCGCTGTTTCGGGTCGCTTGGTTCCGGCTGCAAGGCGTAGTAGGCCGTAACAAGTTTCGGCACATTTACTAGGATCGACGAATCAGCCGGTCTTCCGGCCGCCGGATCAATCTTCATTGACGCCCGCCTCACGGACTCGATCTATCAGCGCAAGTTCGAAAAGGCAGACCGAGTGCCAAGGCCGCCGCAGCACGCTGCTGGGAGATCTGTGCTTCATGGATTTCTGGCGCTGTTAGCGCGTGGGACACATGCAAGAAGGCCCTTGATTTGTCGCCGGCGCACGATCAATACCATCGGCCCGGACCGTCGTCGCTGCGTGACTCGGGAGGGTCAATCGAGGCGGAAACATTCCGCCAAGCGATCCCGCAAAACTATGACAAGGCCCAACAAGGTGCTGGACCCAAGATAGATCAGCTCGCAGCTGGCGAGGCGTCACGACCTCGCCGAATTAAGATTATACAACTCGGCGCGCGACGAAGGAATTGAAGTTTGCCACCTGCTGGTGGACCCCACTTTGTCCAAAAGCAGCATAGGTGTAAAGTTGGCCATCTAGGCGACAAAGGAGCCAAGCATGAGCACCCAGCCGAAATCATCGGTAGCTTTGGTGCCGCCGTTCACAAGGGAAACCGCAATCCTTAAAGTGCGCGCTGTCGAGGACAACTGGAATACCCGCGAACCGGAGAGAGTTTCGCGAGGATACAGCCTTGACTGTTACTGGCGCAATCGATCGGAGTTTTTGCACGGCCGCGCCGAAGTGGTTGCGTTTCTCACCAGAAAGTGGTCCACAGAGCTCGACTACCGCCTGATTAAGGAGCTTTGGGCTTACGGTGGAAACAGGATTGCTGTTCGGTTCGCCTACGAGTCGCATGATTCTTCCGGCCAGTGGCATCGAGCCTACGGCAACGAGAATTGGGAGTTCGACGATGCGGGACTCTCGAGAATCCGCCACGCCAGCATCAACGACATTTCGATCGAGGAGAAGGACCGGCTCTTTCGCTGGCCTCTCGGTCGCCGGCCGGACGGGCACCCGGAGTTGACGGACCTTGGCCTGTAGGGTGCACCGCTAACCCATTGTCTTCTGCCGGCCGAGCGAGGTCTCAATCTGGTGATTCGCGTGGCCCTTACTTTTGCGAATGTTCTCGACTCGCGTCGGCCAATTCCTCGTCGATGATTGCTTCGAACGCAGCCGCCGGTTGAGCGCCGTTAAGAAAAGTGCCGTTAATGAAGAACCCCGGCGTATCGACGATGCCGGCGCGTGTTGCGAACTGAACGTCCTGCTCGATCTGTGGTTTGTACTTGCCGCTGCTTAAGCAAGCATCGAACTGCTTGTCATCCAGCTTCAGAGTGACAGCGTCCGCGAGAAGGTCATCGCGGCTCTGTTTGTCGGCAGTCGCAAACAGCAGGTCGTGGTATTCCCAATATTTCCCCTGCTCCCCGGCGCAGCGCGAGGCTTCCGCCGCCAGTTGTGCGTTGGGATGCAACTGCCTGAGCGGGAAATCCCGAAACCCTATCTTTATTTTCCCCGGATACTTGGCCATTAGCTCGTTGAGTGTGGATTCGACTCTCTGGCAATAGGGGCAACTGAAATCCGCAAACTCGACGATCGTCACTGGCGCCTTCGGGTCGCCTCTCACACGGCCCGGATCGTAGGTCACTTCGATCTTCGGCGGACGCAGCAGCACGACGAGGCTCCCGTCACTCACAGCCTCTTCCATCAGGCCCTGCACATAGAGCCGGCGGGCTTTTTGAATCGCCTCGTCCTTCAATCCCTGCCGTATCTTGTCCTTTACCTGGTCAAACGGCTGGTTGATCTGGCCCTGATTGGCCTGATAGAAGGCGCTCACATCGTCGTCTGACGGGTCCGCGACTTTAGAGTCCACCTCCGACTTCACGAGATCGTCGACGCTGAGCCCCTTTTTCTTCGCTTCACTCTCAACCAGCTTCTGATTTAGCACCTCCTGAAGGGCTCTGCGCTTCACAGCAAAAACCTGCTGCATCATTTTCTGTAGTTGTGCTTGCGCCGCTGCAGGAAGTTGTTCTTCCGAGATGCCCTGGCCTTGGAACACCGCCAGACTTGCCGGCGACTCGGCCACGCTGCCACTTTGAGCTGTCGTCAGTTTCGGAAGAAGCAAGCACATAAGAATGGCCAGCAGGGGTCGGAGAGAGACTCCGACCGTTCTCCCGGAGATCCAGGAATACGCCCAGAGCTTCTCATGCAAGCTTGAAAGCCTCATCAGTCTGCGCCTCGTCCTAAGGAGTAACCTTAAATAACGCATACATTCCACCATCGAAATGGTCGTTCACGTGGCAGTGAAACAGCCATGTGCCGGGATCATCTGGGATCATATCGGCTACGATCATCGACATTGGCCCAAGGCTGACTGTGTCCGTACGCATACTGTTGACCAAAACTGTCGCTCCGTGCCAGTGCGGCGCATGGACATCGTCTTCATTGCTGTTCGCCATCAAATACCAGCGAACACGCTCGCCCTTTTTCATCGTCAGCAACGGCATCGTGCCTTTGATAAATCCATTCATCGTGTAGTACTCAAGCGTCTTCGAAAAGTTCGGATTCGTAATCGTTGAATTGGGATAATGCTGATCGCCCACAATATTCTGCATGAAGTAGGCACTGGCGCTTTCTTCGAAAATGGCAAAAGCCACCACAAACTCACGATCCACGTCCTTCGGAGTGCCGTCGGGTTTCGTCGTTCCCTTACGGGAAACGATGATGGGACCCAGCAGGCCCGAGTTCATGTCCCTGGATTCGTTGAAATGCGAGTGGTACATCCACAAGATCGAGCTCGGATCTCCCGGGCCGGGGCCCGCGCGCTCCGGGACAGTCCAAGTGTACGTGTACACCTCGCCGTGTTTCACGGCATCGCCTTTGTTTGTCATATCGGGAGGCGCACCCGGTACCCGGGAATAAAAGGCGCCCTCCGAATCACTGTCGTAAGCTAGCCCATGTGGATGCATGCTTAGGATCAACCTGGTATTGTTCTTGAATACCACCTTGACGGTGTCTCCGACTTCAGCGCGAATGAGTGGTCCAAGGATGCCCAAATAGGCAAGTTCAGGAGGGCGGGGCTTGAGAGCTGCGAAGGTCGCGTCCGTATACTCGCGATAAATAGCTTTCCGATAGGTATTCGACTTGGCCGGTGGCACAGGTGTCGTTTCATTTTCCCCAGTCATGACGTATGTCGCTGCGCTGGGCATGTAGTTCCACTCCACTTCGTCCGCCGCGATGTAGTACGTGTGAACCTTGGGTTGCGAGGCCGCTTTTTCCGGTGCATGGCGCGCGCGCGCCGCTGCAAGCCTGAAGCCCCCACAGCGGACGGCATTGGCTCCGTTTTGTGCGCCGCCCGATCCGGGCCACGAAAGGACGAGGATGGCGGCCACAAGCCCTGCTAGGTGCAAGGCCTTCAAGATTCGCTCCTTCTCACGCCTCGGAAAATCGAGTGGTTCATCCAAAGAACTCCAGACAATGAAGCCTGCGCCGGAAACAAGTGGCTAAAAACTAGCATGACTCGAAATAGGTTCGGCTAAGAAATCGTTGGCACTGTTGCTCGTATTGCATCAAGTCTACAAAAAAAACCGCGGCTGAGAGACGCAAAGCTCTCTCAGCCGCGGCTCAAGAACTAACCGCGTTGGTCGGCAGTCGCGACCCTGGACTACGGAATCGCCACGTACCGGGTGCAAGACGACACAGTGCCGGGTCCGGTGCCGGACAGCGCGGCCGAACTCACGATGTGCGCTCCCGTGCGAGGCAAGGCCAACACGCAAGCCATGTCGACGACTCCCACGTAGTCCGGGGTGCCGTCGGAATAGCTTGGATAGTAGTCGGTAAAAACGGCATAGGACTTGTTCGTGTTGGGACTCGTATAAGCGCTGACTGCGTGCGGATCGGCACCCGCGCTGAAGGCATTCCCGGCCGGGGTATTCGGCATGTATCCGACGTACGCGTAATCCGCAAGAGTGGGTGTGCCACTGCCCGACGTGGAAGGCAGCTGTAGCACCGCGTAAGAGCTGCCACCGAACTCGCCCGTAACTACCGCCAAGTGGTTCGTGCCGGGCGCGGTTGAGATCCCAGAGGGCCCGGCCGCGTATCCACCGTCCTCCAGATCGATGAATTGTCCAGGCGCGGTCCAGGTTCCTGGCGAACCCGCCGTGAACGTCGCCTGAGTCAGATCCGTGATGTAGATAGAGTCTGTGAATTCATCAGCAGACAAAGCGATCCCCGTAGTGCAGTCTTCGGCCGCGGAATCCAGATACGCGCCTCCTCCTGACAGGCCAGCGATGTAATCGCCGTACTCAGTCAGCGAATTGCCGGATCCGATTTTGATCAAGTCGTAGATACCATTCTCAGCGGGCGACAGGACATAGTTGCGCTGAGAATCGATGGAGATGTCTTCCGAGACACCGTTGGCTAGGGGAACTGCAGTGTTAAACGTGTTGCTGGCAAGATTGAGGACCTGAACCCCATCGCTGCCGCCGTAATAAGTGCCTCCGCCACCGACAAGCCCCATGGCGATCAAAGCGGTGTTGTTCGCGGCATTGATCGCGACGCCGCAGTTCTCGCAAGAGCCGCCCGTGAAATCCGCGAAGGTGTTCGCCCCGCTCGTCAGGGACGTGAGCGTCGATCCGTTAATTACATCGACAGTAGCGTCGTTTTCCGTGCAGACCACCTCGCCGGTCACGGAGTTCGATGCGCACGAATTCACGTCCCCAGTGGAAAAGTGCTGCGCCGAACTCGAGCCCTCCAGCGGAACTTCTTCAACTCCGGCCGTTCCGTAATACCAGGAAGCGAACGGGATGTAGGCGTTCACATTCGTGCCGGTCGTCACGGCGAGCGAACTCGTTGGGACGCAGGCCGCCAGCGTCGTGCTGCTTGCGGTTACGCT
>Ga0335074_10003018_pt1 | contig 22929 bp, 20 predicted proteins | sample Lox_Sample_23_FD_206715 | JGI IMG/M metagenome (GOLD analysis project Ga0335074, IMG submission 206715) | Soil microbial communities from Loxahatchee National Wildlife Refuge, Florida, United States - Lox_Sample_2.3 | ecosystem: Environmental > Terrestrial > Soil > Wetlands | place: USA...
AGTTCGGACATCTATGTCATGGTTTCCGCAGCTCCGCCCCTCCTCGCTGCGAGTCGGTAAGCTCGCCCAGTGACCATTGACGCGCCAGATAGCCAAGACGAGCACACGCTGCGAACGCGGGCGGCATACGACCGGCTCGCGGCAGTCTGGTCGACGACGACCGACGAGGGACCGTTCAACGGGTTTCTGGAGCGGCCAGCTCTCAGATCACTGGTACCAGGCAACTTGCGCGGCGCGACGGTGCTCGACGCCGGCTGCGGATCCGGAGCGCAGGCTGAGTGGCTGCTGGACCAGGGCGCCGATGTTGTCGCAATCGATCTCAGCCCCCGGATGATCGAGGAAGCTGAGCGTCGCTGCGCCGGACGCGGCCGGTTCATGGTCGCAGACCTTGCTCAGCCGCTCCCGCTTGAGCCCGGGTCCGTCGACGGCATCACCTGCTCCCTCGCGCTGCACTACATCGAAGACTGGAGCGTTCCCTTGCAGTCCTTCGCCTCCGCCCTGCGGCCTGGCGGGTGGGCTGTCATTTCGCTTGATCATCCGTTCGGGCAAGGCATGCCAATGAGGCGTGGCGGCTACTTCGACACGGAACTGGTATCCGACACCTGGCGCAAGGCTGATGTGGAAGTCACCCAGTACTTCTGGCGCAGGCCACTCGGTGCTGTCTTCGCCGCGTTCGCCGAGGCCGGATTCAAAGCGGACCGGATTGCTGAGCCGCAGCCATCCGCCGAGGCACTCGAGCTGTTCCCCGACGATCTTGCATCAGTGGCTGGAGTGCCGACGTTCATCGTTTACCGGCTGTGGAAGTCGCTCTAGAGACACCACCCGCCCGCCGGCCCCGCCGCGGGCCACGCTTCCGGCCAGAGGCTCCACGCCCGGCGCGAGGAGAAGCAGTCGACCGCCCTCCCCCGGCGCGCCCGCCGCGGTTCTGCCCGGCACCGGCGCGGTTCTGCGCCCTGCCGCCGTTCGGCCTGCCGCCCCTCGCCCGAGCTGACCCACGACCGGCCTCTGCCGGACTCGCGCGCTCGTCAGGCGCCCGGTCAGGGCGGTAGCTCATCGCAACTGCTGCCGGTGTCATGGGCACGCGCGCGGCTGACGGCGGCAGCGCGGCGTCCACGGCACCGGCCAGCAGCTGAGCCATCGAGTAGCTGGGATCGGCACCGAGCGCCCGGTCGATCGCCATCGCCGCGAGTGCGCCATTGCCTGCCTGCCAGGCCGCGAACGCCAGCAGCGACGCCGGGGCAGGCACATAATCCAGCGCAGCGCTCCTCAGCACGTCGGTCCACAGCCGGCAGTGTGCCTCCCGGTACGCCGGGTGCATCCGGGCCCAGGCATCGTCTCGCACCTGAAGATCGCCCAGCAGCACGGCCAGCCATGCCAGGTGCCCGATGCTGTCGATACTGCCGCCGGCTCGGTACAGGCGGATCGCCCGCTGCACGTGCCTGCGGCCGACTCGGGTTGCCCGCAGCGCCGGGTAGCGGTCACCCTCTGCCTGACCGAGCTCGACGAGCTCAGACAGCTGTAGCAGCGCCGCGCTGGTCGCGCGTGCGATGAGCTCCGCCGATCCCGGCGGCCGGCTCAGCGTGCGGGCAAGCGCCTCCCGGTCAGGCTGCGCCGAGAGGCCCGCTTCCGTCATCGCAGCCGCTGCCGGGTGCGAGCCCGGGTCGTAAGACCGCCCTTCCGGGGGACAGCAGTCAGTGTCGTCGCAGAGCATTGACCAGTACCGGCCTGCGTCGGCGCGCAAGACCTCGTGCAGGCGTACGCCGCGCGCGGTGAGCCGGGCAACGGCGGCGCCGATGACCGGCGCTACCAGTTCCTCTGGCCCGTACCCGACGAGCAGCGCCGAGGAGATCCCCTCCCGTCCCAGCACGTAGCCAGCGTGCTCGCTAATATCTCCGGCTAGCTCGTGGTCAGCCGGCTCTGGGAGGTCGTACCGGAACGTGACCATGACGCGGTTCTGCTCGCCTAAGCCGAGCACAACCAGGCTGTGGCTCGGATAGAAGCCCAGCATGTGCGGAACGACCGCGAGCACGGCGTCAGGGGTAGCCGCGCGCAGCTGTACCTTGCCCCCGAGGCCAGCCGGTCGCGCGGGCGGAGTGTTGAACGAGCGCGGGGAGCTGTCACCCGCAGGATTCTTCTTCGTCATGGGGCAAGCCTGGAGGCTGGCGTCGGTCGTGGCGATTTCCCAAACCGGACGCGAGTGGACGGGCCGCCTGATGAGCACAGGGCGCAATTAAGCCGTTGACACGACCGATTTGCCCAGCGGAACTAGAAGCAGCTGAAGTCACCACACTGCTTCAGCCGCCGCCGCAATACTGCGATGACGACGCCCGTGCACAGCCAAGTCGCATCTGGAGATCTAATGAGGGCAACCTCGGACCGGCGAGGCGCGTGGCCGGGCTGGTCACGGCCGTGCGGGTAGTCATGGCGACGGGCTGCTGATCGGTCCGAGCTTGTCCTCGGGGTCGCGGCTGCGCCGCGAAGGCGCGGCGTTGTCCCCTGGCCCGGGCGGGCGCGCGGGCGGATGCTGACGGCAGAGGCACCTGCCGGGAGGCATGCATGGGCGCGCGTGTTGTGACGGTGAACGAGGTCCTGGGCGGGCACGCGGTGCTCGACATCGAGTGCCTGGACCGGGTTTACCTGAACGCCTACGTGCCGATCTTGCAGTCCAGCGGCCAGGTGGTGGCGTTCATGACCCAGCACCTGGGCCTGCCGATTCCCTCGCCGGCGATGTTCGACAAGATCGGGCAGAAGTTCCGCAGCGCGGTCGCCTCGTTCGCGGAGGCCAACCACATCCCGTGGGTCCGCTTCCGCAAGGGTGACCGCAAGGCTGAGGTGATGGCGCCGTACCTGCGCCAGGCAGCGGCCGCCGGCCGTTCCCAGGTCGCAGCGATCGGCGTGGCGCAGGAGTTCCAGCGGGTCTGGACCGCCTACCAGCGGGAGACGAAGACCGGGGTGCCGCAGTTTACCTTCGCCAAGGCTGACCGGCGGGTGACCTGCTATTACTTCTACCTGCACGACACCGATTTCGGCGCGGCGTTCATCAAGGTCTGCTCTTATTTCCCCTACCCGGCCAAGGTGTGGGTCAACGGGCACGAGTGGGCCAAGCGGCAGGCCGCCCGCGCCGGGATCGGGTTCACCGGGCTGTCCAACGGGTTCGCCGCCTGCGACGACCCGGCCGGCCTGCAGGCCATCTGCGACCAGCTGCAGCCGGGCACCATCGAGGTCTTCGCCCAGCGGTGGCTGCACCGGCTGCCGATGCCGTTCGGCCCGGCCGACCACCAGGCCGGGTACTGGCGGGAGCTGTCGATGCGCCAGGTCGAGGTCTCCCGCACCATCGTGTTCGACGCGCCCAGGCAGGCCCGCAGCTTCTTCGAGGCCCTGGTCGCCGACAACCTCGACATCGGCCGCCCCGCCAGCGTCGAGGTCATCTTCGGCCGCCGCATCCAGCGCAACACCCGCGGCGTGTTCCGGACCACCGTCGACCGGCCCGTCATCGGCGCCGACACCAGCCAGGTCATCGTCAACGTGTTCTACAAGCACTCCCGCGTCAAGCAGTACCTCAAAGACGGCCGGGCTATGCGGATCGAGACCGTCGTCAACGACCCCCGCAATTGACCTGGCCTGCTACGCCCGGCTACCGAACCTTTCCGAGCTGCAGGCCAAAGCCCGCGCCGTCAACCAGCGCATACTGGAAGCCGAGCGGGCCGGCCAGGGCACCGTCCTTGCGAGCCCAGCCTTTGAGCGGATCGCGCACCCATCCGTCGACGCGGACGGGCGGAGGACCCCGGCCCTGCGGTTCGGCGATCCTCGGGTCATGGCCCTGGCCGGCGCGCTTTGCGCCACCTTGCTGTCAGCAACCGGCATCACCAACAAGAGCCTGCGCGCCTTGATGACCGGACTGCTGCACACCCCCTACGGCCCCGGCCAGATGACCTACGACCTGCGCCGACTGCGCCTGGCCGGGCTCATCACCCGCATCGAGCACGCTAACCGCTACGTCCTGACCCCCGACGGCATCAAGGCCGCCGTCTTCTACACCAAGCCCCACAACCGGCTGCTTCGCCCCCTGCTGGCCGCCGATCAGCTGCAGGCTCCCGCCGAACTGCGCGCCGCCCTCAAGACCATCGACCAGCACGTCGCCACCTACATCGCCCGCGCACGACTCGGCGAAGCTCGACAGACTTGACACAAACCTAAAGAACCTAGCGACCAAGGATCGCTAGTGTCTGACTCGATCAAGTTCGGCGGAGTTACGCTCGCCTGCCCAAACGCTGGTGAGCTCGCCGCGTTCTACGCCAAGATCACCGGTGGTCAGGTCACGGTCCCCGGTGACTCCTGGGCCATGATGACCGCCCCTGACGGCTCGGACATCTGCTTCCAGGCCGCCCCCGGTTACGTACCGCCAAGCTGGCCCGACGCCGCCTCCTCGCTGCAGATGCACCTGGATTTCGACGTCGATGATCTGGACTCAACAGAGGCGCCGGTGCTGGCCGCCGGCGCAACGAAGTATGACCTTCAGCCAAACGACCACTGCCGGGTCTATGCCGATCCCGTCGGCCACCCATTCTGCCTGTCGACAGCATCAACTGTCAGCCTGCGTGAGAGCTGACCGCGCGCTAGCGCAGCCCACGCGGGGTCTAAGGAGGTCCAACGCCGCCGGAGTTGCCTAGTATCTGCGTGTGTCCCCTCGCACAGCACCGAGCCGCTCCGGCAGCAGCGCTACGCTTCCGCCGTGCCGCTCGTCAGGTTCCTTATGTCGCGCCCGGCCGGCTGGGCAGTAACCGCGACTGCGACAGCGGCGGCACTGCTGGTTGCCGCGCTGGCGCTGGCGCCAGCGGCCGCAGTGGCGGCCGCCAGGCCGACCACGCAGCACCTGCGCTGGCTCGTCAAGTCCAACGACCTGGTCTTGCTGCAGAAACAGGCTGCTAAGGACGGCAGAGCGCTCCCGCTGTTCACCTGGGTAGGCTGCGGCGGCAGATCAGATCCGGATGCGTGCATGAGCGGGCAGGACCCGATCTTCACCAATTACTGGCCGCTGAAAGCGCGGGCGCAGGCTAAGTGGACCGGGACAGCCATCTTCGACATCGAGGAGTGGCGTAAAACGCCCACTGAGCAGCGGCTGCATCCGCGGGCGTGGATCTGCCGCGCGGCACGGCTCCAGCGCGCCGACCGCGGCCTCAAAGTGATCATCACGCCATACGACAAGCCAGCCCAGCTGATGGTCTCGGAGGACGTGGCCGCAGCCAAGTGCGGTGCCTACGGTGTCGACATCCAGAGCCAGTTCATCAACGGGTACCCGAAGAGGCTTGCCAAGTTCATCCATTCCGCCGTGGCGGCGATCCGCAAGGCTAACAAGCGAATCATCATCCTGGCCGGCCTAGCGACCAACAACCCGCATGTTGAGACCGCCGGACTGCTAGCCGCCGACTACCACGCGGCGCTGGCCAACGGCGTCCAGGGCTTCTGGCTCAACGCGAACGACTGGCAGGGCGAGAACCACTGCAAGGCGGCGCAGGGTGGCGCGGGCTGCCCGCAGATCGGCGTTAAGTTCCTGGCGGACATCGGCATGACCAGGATGCCGGTGCAGCAGGAGCTACTCGCCGTCAGCCCGAACGCAGGCCTTGGCCCTGGGCTGCGGGCCATGGTCACTCCGCCCTGGTGAAGCAGCAGGCCCGATCATGAAGTCGCCGTGCTGACCTTGGCGAGGGCTCAGAGCGCGATACCGAGGAGAGCGTCGACCGCCGCGCGGATGAGGGACGCAGAACCAGCCGCCTCCCCGGCCGCGGCCGCTGCAATCCAATCGTCGACGACAGCGATGGCACCGGGCGCATCGAGATCGTCGGCGAGGCGCGCCCGCAGTGCCGCGAGCATCCGCAGCCCGACCGCGTCGCCGAAGCCGGCTCCGTCACCGAAGCCGCCACCGTCACCGGGCCCGCCACCGTCACCGGGCCCGCCACCGTCACCGGGCCCGGCCGTGTCCTGGCCGACTCGGCCCGCGTGGCTGGCCTCAGCGGCCGCCAGGCCCGCCCGCCAGGCAGTCAGCCGCGCCTGCGCCAGGGCCAGCGTGCCCTCGGTCCAGTCCCAGTCCTGGCGGTAATGGTGCGAGATGATCGCGAGCCGCACGGCCGCCGGGTCTGCTCCGCCAGCGAGCAGCCTGGAAACGAATACCAGGTTCCCGCGAGACTTTGACATCTTCTCGCCGTCGAAGCGCACCATCCCCGAATGGGCGTACCGGCGAGCGAAGGCGGGCTCATCGCCCTCGTCGAGCGCGACCCGAGCGTGCGCCGCGCTCATCTCGTGATGCGGGAAGATCAGGTCCCGGCCGCCGGCCTGAACGTCGAACGTTCTCCCCAGGTAGTGCGTCGCGATGGCCGCGCACTCCACGTGCCAGCCCGGTCTGCCCGGTCCGAAGGCCGAGGTCCAGGACGGCTCTCCCGGGCGCTGCGCAAGCCAGACCAGCGGGTCGATGGGATCCTTCTTGCCGGGCCTGGCCGGGTCACCGCCATTCTCCGCGCAAAGCTGGAACATCGCCTCGCTGCCGAGCCCGGACACTGAGCCGAAGCCCGGATCGGCCCCTCGGGAGAAGTAGACATCGTCGTCGATCTCGTACAGCGACCCGCGGTCGGCGAGCACCTGGTTGAAGGCCTCGATCAGCGGCAGCGCCTCAACCGCGCCGACGTAGTGCGCCGGAGGCAGCACCCGCAGCGCCGTCATGTCGGACCGGTAGAGCGCTATCTCCCGGTCGGCAAGCTCGCGCCAGTTCTCCCCGTCGCGCTCAGCGCGCTCGAGCAGGGGGTCGTCGACGTCGGTGACGTTCTGGACGTACAGCACTTGCTTGCCTGCGTCCAGCCAGGCCCTGACCAGCAGATCCCAGGCGAGGAACGTGGCCGCATGGCCGATATGCGTTGCGTCATATGGGGTGATTCCGCACGCATAAAGCCTCGCCGTGCTGCCCGGCGCAGCGACAGCAAGCGAGGCGGTCGCGGTGTCCCAGATCATCGGCTCCGGGCCCGCTCCGGGCAGGGCGGGCACGTCGACAGCAGGCCAGGAGTCCATGGCCGCCAGATTATCGCTCTCTTGACGGCAATTTGCCCCGTGGCCCGGGGCCGCTACGAGACCCTGCCCACCTCGAACGCGTGCGCGAGGGCGATCAGGCGCGGCTCGCTCCAGGCCGGGCCGATGAACGACAGGCCGACCGGCAGGCCACTGACCTGACCTGCCGGGACCGTGATCGACGGGTACCCCGAGACGGCGGCCGGGCTTGACGTCCCCCAGCTGTGGTAGTCGCCAAGGACGTGGTCAATCATCCAGGCCGGATGCCCGGTTAGCGCGATGACCGCGTCCAGGTTGTGCTCGATGAGGACGCCGTCCAGGCCGCTCCGGGCGATCCGGGTCGCTGCGGCCCGGTTCTCGAGGTACCCGGCGTCACCCGGATCGCCGCTGGTGGCTTCCGCCGCTTCGAACAGTTCCTGGCCGAAGTGAGTCAGCACTTCGGCTGCGTTCCCGTTATTAAAAGCAATCAGCCCGGCCAGATCAGCCGGATGATCGCCACCCAGCCCGGCAAGGTAGCTGTTGATGTCGCGCTTGAACTCGTGGGTGAGAGCCGCGAATTCTGGCTCGCCCATGCCGTCGCTCCCGGCCACGTCGACAGCATCCACGACCGCAGCGCCCTGGCCGGCCAGAATGGCCACCGCTGACTCGAGCACTGCGCGAGTGGCCGCGTCGGCTGAGGCGGAGGGCGCCCGCCAGACACCGAGCCGCGCGCCGTCAAGCGCCGCCGGGTCGAGGGCCGCTGAGTAGTCAGTGACGTTCCCCGCCGCCGCTGCTGTCGCCGGGTCGGCCGGGTCGGGGCCGGCTATCGCGGTCAGCAGCATGGCCGCGTCCGCCACCGTCGCCGTCATCGGGCCAGCCGTATCCTGCGCGGCCGAGATCGGCACGATCCCGGCCCGGCTGACCAGGCCAAGCGTGGGCTTGATGCCGACCACGCCGCAGACGCCGGACGGGGACACGATCGATCCGTCGGTCTCCGTGCCGACCGCCAGCGGCGCCAGGCCGGCCGCCACCGCAATGGCCGAGCCGGAGCTGGACCCGGACGGGCTGCGTCCCGCGCCGTGCGGGTTCACCGCCTGACCGCCAAGCGTGCTGAGGCCGCTGCTGGACGGGCGGGAACGGAAGTTCGCCCATTCCGACAGGTTGGCCTTGCCGAGGATCACTGCACCCGCCGAGCGCAGGCGGCCGACCAGGAAGGCGTCCGGCGAGGCGGCCCTGAGCAGAGCGGGCGAGCCCGCGGTGGCCGGCAGTCCTGCCGCGGAGATGTTGTCCTTGATCAGCACCGGGATGCCGTCGAGCGGCCCGAGCGGGACGCCCGCAGCGCGGCGATCGTCGCTCGCCGCCGCGTCTGCGGCAGCGTCGGGGTTCACGGTGATAACGGCTTTCAGCGCCGGATTAAGCCGGTCGATCCGCTCGATGTAAAAGGCCGCGAGTTCGGCCGCAGGAAGGGTTCCGGCCGCGAGCGCCTGCCCCAGGTTCAGCGCGGTAGCGCGCGCAGCCGGGATGCCGGTCTGGCCCACCGTCTGCGCCAGTGATTCGGCTAGCGACATGGTGGACAGAATAGGGGCGTTGGCGATAGCGCACCGGGGGGAACAGCTATGGATTCGCCATCTCGATCACGCGTTTCCGGATCGGGGCTGCCTCGCGCTCTGCTGTCCGGCGCGGCGATCGCTGCCGTCGCCGCGCTCGCGGCCAGCTGCAGCAGCAGCCCGAGTTCAAGCAGCGGGTCGGCGGCTAGCTCGGCCGCCTCGGCCTCAGCACAGCAGGCGGCGTACGAGAATGTCGTCAAGAACGTGCTGCCATCGGTCGTCCAGATCAGCGCCGGTAACTCGACCGGATCAGGAGTCGTCTACGACAACAAGGGCGACATCGTCACCAACGCGCACGTGATCGGCGACGCCACTACCGCCACGGTGCGGGAGCCGGTCGGCGACAAGGTGGTCGGCGCTACGGTGGTCGGCAAGTTCACCCCGGACGACCTCGCCGTGATCCGGGTTGACAGTGACGCCAGCAACCTGAAGCCGGCTAGCTGGGCCAACTCCAATGACGCGCAGATCGGCCAGATCGTCCTCGCCATGGGAAACCCGCTCGGCCTGACCGACAGCGTTACGCAGGGCATCATCTCGGCCACCGGCCGGACGGTCGGCGAGGGCGCGAGCAGCTCCGGCGGGTCAAGCGGTGGCAGCCCGCTCATCACTGACGCGATCCAGACCAGCGCCGCGATCAACCCGGGCAACAGCGGCGGCGCCCTCGTCACTCTGAACAACCAGGTGATCGGGATCCCGACCCTCGCGGCGCGGCTGCCCGATGAGGGCGGCGCCGCGCCCGGCATCGGCTTCGCCATTCCGAGCGACACGGTGAAAAACATCGCCGCCCAGCTCGTCAGGAACGGGAAGGTGACCGATTCCGGCCGCGGATCGCTCGGCATCACGGGAGAGACAGCCGGGAACTCTGACGGCAATCCGACCGGAGTGGGGGTGGTCTCGACGATGGCGGGCGGCACCGCGGCCAGCGCCGGCGTGCGCCCGGGCGACGTCATCGTTGGCCTCAACAACACCAAGACGCCAACGGTCGCGGCGCTGGAGAGCGTCGTGGCCGGACTGAAGCCAGGCGCAATGGTCACCATTCACTACCGGCCGGGGGGCACCGGCTCGGAGCGGACGGGCAGCGCGAAGCTAGGCACGCTCACGAGCTGACCCTGCCCAGCGTGGCAAGCATGGCGCCCTTAGACTGCCGCCCGTGACGATGAACATCGGCATCCTGCCCGCGGTCCCTGCGCTCGAGCGGCCGGACCTGCTCGCGGCCCCGGTAGCAGCCGCGCTGACTGAACTAGCCGGAAAGCTGGAAGTCAACTCGATCGGCGTGGCCGAGATTGACCCGGCGGTAGCGGACACGTCCGCGTTCTGCGAGCGGTACGAGGTGCCGCCCAGCGAGTCGGCGAACTGCGTGATCGTCTCGGGGCGGCGGGAGGGCGAGACCCGGCTGGCGGCCTGCATGGTGCTGGCCACCACGAAGGCGGATGTGAACGGCGTCGTGCGCCGCGAACTTGACGTGCGCAAGGCCTCGTTCGCCGCGATGGAGGAAGCCGTCAGGCTCACCGGGATGGAGTACGGCGGCATTACGCCGATCGGGCTGCCCGCCGACTGGCCGCTGCTGGTGGACGACGCCGTCAGCGGAACCGTCCGGGTCGTCATTGGCAGCGGCATCCGCCGGTCGAAGCTCACCCTGCCGGGACGACTGCTGGCTAGCCTGCCGGGCGCGGTCGTCATCCCCGGGCTCGCCCGCTAGCGCGCCGGCCCGGTTTCGCCTCATGGACGCAGCCACTGCTCTGGGCCAGCCACTGCTCTAGGCCAGCCACTGCTCTAGGGCAGCCAGGACACCTTGTGCACCAGCGCCGCGTACCCGACGAACGTGGCCGCGTCGATCAGCGTGTGCGCGATGATCAGCGGCGTGACCCGGCCCCACCGGCGGTAGAGGACGCCGAAGAGGACGCCCATCACTGCGTTCCCGACGAAGGCACCGAAGCCCTGGTAGAGGTGATACGAGCCGCGCAGGATCGCGGCGGCGATGATCGCCTTCCACGGTCCCACGCCAAGCTGGTCAAGCCGCCGCAGAAGATAGCCGATGACCAGGATCTCTTCGAGAATTCCGTCGTGGGCCGCGCTGAGCAGCAGCACCGGGATCCGCCACCAGACGTTCGGCAGCGACTCGGGGACGATGTTCAGGCTGATTCCAAGCCGGAACGCAGCTATATAGAGGCCAAGTCCCGCGCCGCCGATCACGGCCGCGATCGCCGCGCCACGGGCCAGGTCTCGCCACGGCTGGCTCGCGTCAAGTCCGATCACGCTCGGCCGCTCCCCTGACCTGGCCATCAGGTACAGCACCAGCACCACCGGGGTGAGCGCCTCGGCGATGCTGACCAGCTGAAGCACCAGGTTGAACCACTGGTTCGAGGCCAGCGAGCCGACGAGGGTCGCCTGCTGGCTGCTCAGCGCCTGCTTCGAGAGCAGCGAGCTGACCAGGCTGAGCAGGGCGTTCAGTCCGCTCGCGCCGAGCGAGACCGCGAAGACGGCGAAGATCTCCCACCGCAGGTAGCTCGGCGGCGGCAGGCTGAGAGCCGGCCTGCCGGGCCCGGCGTTGCCCGGCGTGCCTGCCGCAGCGTCAGCGGGATGCGCCTCGCTCACGGCGGCGTCATCACTGGCGGTCACCAGAGGACTGTAGCCGGTGAGCCTGACTGACTGTACTAGGGAAGCAGGGCCGTGAGCCGCTGCCAGGCGAGCTCGGCGCCCAGGACGAGGCAGCCGTCGACCACCGTCTCGGTGCCGAGCGCGCTGACCCGCACCTCGGGCATGACCGGCGCCAGCTTGCGCAGCTCGGCCGCGACTGCGGCGGCGAAGCCGGGCGCCTGGCCGATGCCACCGCCGAGCACCACGAGCTCGGGATCGACGACGGTCACGATGGCGCACACCGCCTTCGCGACCAGCTCGGCCTCGCCGAGCACCACCGCCGCGGCTCTCTCGTCGCCCGCCTGGGCTGCCTCGAATACCCGGCGCGCCGATACCGAGCCACGCATTCCGGCACGGCGGGCCGCCCGTACCACCGCTGCCGCCGAGCCGGCCGCCTCGAGCGGGCCGCGGCGCCTGGCGTCCGCAGCGTCCGCGCCCTGGCCAGCTGAGATCGGCATGAACGCGATCTCGCCGGCTACTCCGTGGACCCCGCGGTGCAGGCTGCCGTCGATCACCAGGCCCATGCCGATGCCGGTGCCGACGTGAACGAATACGAAGGTGCCGGCCTCGCGTCCGTGCCCGTGCTGCCGCTCGGCCAGGGCCGCCGAATCGACATCGTTCTGCACGACCAGCTGCTCGCCGAACGCCTCCCGCAGCTGGGCCAGCACGGCGGGCTTGCCCCAGGCGGATAGCTGGCCTGCCAGCGTGATGGTGTTGCGGCGGGGATCGTAGACACCGGGAGTTCCGATCACCGTCTGGGTGACGGCGGCCCGCTCGATGCCGGCGGCGGCGCACAGCTCGTCGGCCAGGCCGATGAGCTCGGCCACCCGGCCGGTCGAGCTCGACGCCCTGGTTCGCAGCGCCGATTTGGCGATGACCTCGCCGGTCAGGTCCGCGATCGCGCCGCGCAGGTACTGGCGGCCGACATCGAGAGCGAGTACGTAACCGGCTTCCGGCCGGATCTCATAAAGGACGGCGGAGCGGCCAGGTACCCCGGTTCGCTGGCCGGCTTCGCGCACCAGCCCGGACCGCTCCACGGTGGCCAGCGCGAGGGACACGGTCGGCTTGGACAGCCCGGACATCCGAGCCAGCTCAGCGCGGGAGCATCGGCCCGCCCGGCGGATGTGCTGGAGCAGCAATTGCTCGTTCATCTCCCGGAGCAACTGCGGGCGGGCCGCCTGTCCGAGTGGCGGCGAACCCGGTGGCTGCAGGCCGGGGAGCGCACCGTTGACGTCCGGTGCCTCGACCGGCTGCCCGGATGTCATTGTCGCGGTCACTTGTCCATCCTCCCGTATCGCCGGGAAAATAGCCCGGAGATGATCCGACGGCCAGCCTCGGCGGGGCGGTACCCGGAACCTGCCGGAGCCCGTCCGGCCGGCTCGCCGTCAGCGAAGACGGCTGCGCAGACGGCTGCGCGGACGGCTGCGCACTGAGACCAAACCGTGCTTGTCCGTGTCACATAGTTAGGATACAGTCCTAACAAATTTCCGCTATCCCCCTTTCCCAGGACGTCGATGAGCTATCCCCTGGTCGTGCTCGGCATCGACTTCGGCGGCACGAAGATCGCCACGGCGGTTTGCGATCTCGCTGGCAACAAGCTGGCCGGCGCCGTTGTCGACAGCCTTGGCGAGCACGGGGCGCGGGCCAGCTTCGAGCAGGGTGTGCGGGCAGCCAAGGAACTCCTCGACGCTGCGCCCGCTGACACCAGGGTCGCCGCGGTCGGCGTCGCGACCTTCGGGATCCCCTACGACGACCGCGTGGATCTGGCCCCGGCGATCAACGGCTGGGCCTCGCTGCCGATCGGCCGTGAACTGCGGGCCGCCTTCCCCGGCGCAGCGATCAGGATGGCCACCGATGTCAAGGCGGCGGCGCAGGCCGAGGCGCGCTGGGGCTCCCTGGCCGACTGCGACCCCGCCCTCTATCTCAACCTCGGCACCGGCCTCGCGGTCGGGATCCTAACCGGCGGGCAGGTGCTCGCCGGGCGGCACGGCGCGGCCGGCGAGATCGGCTACAGCCTCCGCAGCTCAGGCGATGTCGGGCTGGCGCCGGCGCGTCGGGTCCCGCTCGAGGACGTGGTCAGTGGCCTGGCACTGCAGCGCCGGGCCGGGCAGAACGGTCACCAGCTCACCGCGGCGGAGATCTTCGCCGCGGCCGAGCAGGACGCCAGCATGAATGCGCTCATCACCGAGTTCATGGACGAGCTGGCCTTTCACGTGGTGAACCTGACCATCGCCATCAACCCGGCCCGCATCGCCGTCGGCGGCGGAATGACCAGGTCGTGGGGGCGGATCGAGCCACAGCTAGCCGAGGCACTCCGGGTCGGCGTCCCGTACCCGCCCGAGCTGGTACTCGCCCACTTCCCGCACGAAGCGCCCCTGCTCGGGGCCGTGGCGCTTGCTGTCGACGCTGCCCGCGATGTCAGCGGGCCAGATTTTTCCAGCAAAACACATGCGGCATCTGCAAACGGCTATTACGGTACTTACCTCGCAAAAGATGCCGCCCCGCGGCCGCCGGGAAGCTTCCCGCAGGAGCCTCTCCAGGCCACCTCCCATCCGGCTGAACTCTCTATCGAAGGGCTAGGCAAAAATGAGACGGCTTAAGTCGTTTGGCGTCCTCATCGGGACGGTTGGCCTGCTAGCAGGCGCCGCCGCCTGCGGGACCAGCACATCAGGAGGGTCCTCCTCAGGTCCGAGCGGCGTGCTCACTCTCTCCGACGAGAGCGGCGCGCTCTGGACCTGTGGCTTCAACCCGTTCAACCCCAATGTCAGCTACCTGGACTTCGGGCCGGTCTACGAGCCGCTGATGTTCGTGGACACGCTGCAGAACGGCAAGATCTCGCCGTGGCTTGCCACCAGCTACGCCTGGAGCAACGGCAACAAGACAGTCACGTTCACGATCCGCAGCGGGGTGAAGTGGTCGGACGGCAAGCCGTTCAGCGCGGCTGACGTCGTCTACACCTTCAACCTGCTGAAGAAGTACCCTGCGCTGGACCTCAACGCGGTCTGGTCAGTGCTGTCCAGCGTCACGCAAAAGGGCTCCGACCAGGTCGTGATGAACTTCAAGACCGCTGCCGTGCCCTACTTCTACTACATCGCCGACCAGGTGCCGATCGTGCCAGAGCACATCTGGTCAGCGATCAAGAACCCGGTGACCTACAACGACGCCGACCCGATCGGCACCGGTGCCTACACGGTCAAGTGCAAGCCGGAGCAGATCACGTTCATGGCCAACAAGCACTACTGGCAGCCAGGCGAGCCGAAGCTTGCTGAGGTCCTGGAGCCCGCATTCACCAGCAACGACCCGGCCAACACCGAGCTCGCGACTGGCCAGGCGCAGTGGGGCGCCCAGTACATCCCGGACATCAAGACGTTCTACTCGGCCAAGAGCTCGAGCAACCACTACTGGTTCCCGCCGATCGCGAACGTGAGCATCTTCATCAACCTGAAGAACTCGATCCTGTCCAACGTCGCAGTGCGCGAGGCGATGGCCTACGCCATCGACCGGACGAACGTCTCGAATGTCGGTGAGTCCGGTTACGAGCCGGCCAGCAACCAGACCGGCATCGTCACGCCGACGTTCTCTGCGTGGGAGGACACCTCCGAGGCCGCGCAGTACAACTACAGCTACGACCCGACGAAGGCCGAGCAGATCCTCACCGCGGCGGGCTTCAAGAAGAACTCCAGCGGAATCTTCGTCTCACCGTCCGGTAAGCCGCTGTCCTTCAGCATTCTCAACAACGGCGGCTACTCCGACTGGGTGGCCTCGATGCAGGTTATCCAGACCGACCTGAAGGCGGTCGGCATCCAGGTCACGCCCGACAACCTCAGCGGTACCTCGTACGACGACGCCTTGCTCGATGGCAACTACCAGCTCGCCTACGGCGACGAGACCGGCGGCCCGACCCCGTACTACGAGATGCGGCAGTGGCTGTACTCGGCCAACACCGCGCCCATCGGCCAGCAGGCGTCGTCGAACTTCGAGCGCTACAGCAACCCGGCCACCGACAAGCTGATCAATGAGTACGGCCAGACCACCTCGACCGCCATGCAGCACAGCATCGTGGACCAGCTCGAGGAGGTCATCCTGAAGGACGTCCCGGTCATCCCGGTGACCGAGGAAGTCGACTGGTACCAGTACAGCACCAGCTCGTTCACCGGCTGGGCCACGCCGTCCGACGCCTACGCGCAGCCGGCCGCCTACCAGACGCCGGACCTCGGCATCATGATGCTGCACATCGCGCCGAAGAAGTAGCACAGCAGCTTCCGGCTTGACCACAGGATGAAGGGCACACAAGGTGAGCGCGAGGAACCAATGGTGACGACAGGGAGAAGGACATGAGATACCTGCTTCGCCGTGCCGTGTTCTTCGTGCTCACCTTGTGGGCCTGCATAACGCTGAACTTCCTGCTGCCGCGGCTGATGCCGGGCAACCCGGCAATCGCACTGCTGGCGAAATTCCACGGCAGGCTCAACCCGGCGGCTCTCAAGGCGATCGAGATCGCGCTCGGCGTCAACGTGCACCAGAGCCTGGTGTCGCAGTACGGCGCCTACCTGCACAACCTGGCCACCGGGAACCTCGGGGTGTCCATCACCTTCTTCCCCGACTCGGTCAGCTCGGTGATCCGCGGCGCCATCCTGTACACCCTCGGCCTGGTCGGCGTGACCACGATCATCGCGTTCATTGTCGGCACCCTGATCGGGATCATCGGTGCCTGGCGGCGCGGCGGCTGGCTAGACAGCCTGCTGCCGCCGATCTTCGTGATCTTCACGGCCATCCCGCCCTTCTGGGTCGGCATGCTGCTGATCCTGGTGTTCGGCATCCAGCTGCACTGGTTCCCCTACGACTTCGCCTACGACCCGACACTGACGCCGAGTCTCACCTTGCCGTTCATCGGCAACGTCATCGAGCACTCGATCCTCCCGGCGATCGCACTCCTGGTCACGTCGATCGGCGGCTGGATCCTGACCATGCGCAACACCATGATCACCACGCTCGCGGACGACTACGTCAAGATGGCCAGGGCCAAGGGACTGCCGAGCCGGCGGATCATGCTCGACTACGCCGCCCGCAACGCGATCCTGCCGAACCTGTCCGGATTCGCGATGTCGATCGGCTTCGTCGTCAGCGGAGCAGTGCTGGTCGAGTACGTCTTCAACTACAACGGCCTCGGCTACCTGCTGGTGCAGGCGCTGGACTCCGAGGACTACCCGCTGATGCAAGCGCTGTTCCTGCTCATCACCGTCGCGGTGCTGATAGCGATCCTGCTCGCCGACATCGTGACGGTGGTACTCGACCCGCGTACCAGGGCTGCGAGGTAACCCGATGGCCATGATCTTCGAGGCAGCGGCGGCCCAGACCGCAGGCCAGCTCCCCGGAGCCACTGAGCCAGGGAGCGGAGGCAATGCGGGCCAGGCCATCGGCCGCATGTGGAAAGCGATCAGGTCGAACGGCAAGGCGCTCACCGGGAGCGTGCTGCTGGCGCTCTTCGTGCTGCTCGCGCTCTTCCCGTGGGCGATCGCGAAGGACAACCCGTCCGCCGAGATCTACAAGCCGACTCTCGGGCCGTCCACGGCGCACCTGTTCGGCACCACGTCCTACGGCCAGGACATCTTCGCCCAGGCGGTCTGGGGCACCAGGGAGACACTGATCATCGCGGTCGTCTCCGGCGTGCTGTCCACGATCCTGTCGGTGATCATGGGCCTGGCGGCCGGCTACCTCGGCGGCGCGTGGGACTCGGTGCTCAACTTCATCACCGACGTGCTGCTCGTGGTGCCGACGTTCCCGCTGCTGATCATTATCGTGGCCTACCTGCCGAAGGTCGGCGTTCCTGGCCTCATCGCGGTGCTAGTCATCACCGGCTACTCCTACGGGGCCAGGCAGCTCCGCGCGCAGACGCTGTCGGTCCGCAGCAGGGACTACCTGGAAGCAGCGCGGGTGCGCGGCGAGCGCAGGTTCTACGTCATCATGGTCGAGATCATCCCGTCGATGACCTCGCTGATCGTGGCAACGTTCCTCGGCACCGCCGTCTACAACGTGCTCGCCGCGGCCGGGCTGCAGTTCCTGGGCTTCGGTGACCCGAGCTCGGTGAGCTGGGGCACGATGCTGTACTGGGCGGAGAACAACGAGGCGCTGCAGACCGGCCAGTATCTGTGGGCCATCGTTCCGGGCGCGCTGATCGCGCTGCTGGGCGCGGCCTTCGTCCTGATCAACTACGCCTTCGACGAGATCAGCAATCCCGCGCTTGCCCGCGTTCCGATCACTCGCACGCGGCAGCTGAACCCCATCCTCAGGAGGCTCGGTGCGAACCGATCAGGCTGAGTGGCTCGACGCCAGCTGGGCCGAGCAGTCCGGCGGGCCGATACTCGAGGTTCGTGACCTGTCGGTCTGCTACCACACCAAGCGCGGCGACGTGCTAGCCGTTGACGATGTCAGCTTCGACCTGGCCAGGGGCGAGTTCCTCGGCATCGTCGGGGAATCGGGCTGCGGCAAGTCGACTCTGCTGTTCGGGATCGCTCAGCTGCTCTCGCCGCCTGCTGCCATCACCGGCGGCAGCGTCCGGTTCGAGGGCACGAACCTTGTCGACCTGAACGACCACCAGCTGGCCAGCATCCGGTGGAAGAAGCTCTCCCTGGTCATGCAGAGCGCGATGAACGCGCTCAACCCGGTCAAGACGATCAGCGCCCAGTTCACCGACGCGATGCGCGCGCACGGCGTGACGTCCAGGCAGGAGATCGCTGACCGGTCGGCCGAGGTGCTGCGGATGGTCGGCATCGACCCGCAGCACCTGCGCAGCTATCCGCATCAGCTGTCCGGCGGCATGCGGCAGCGGTCGATGATCGCGATGGCGCTGCTGTTCACCCCGGATCTGGTGATCATGGACGAGCCGACGTCCGCCCTTGACGTCGTCGCGCAGCGCTCGCTGATGATCCAGATCAAGGAACTACAGCAGCGGCTCGGCTTTGCGGTCATCTTCGTCACCCACGACATGTCGCTGGTCAGCCACTTCTCGGACCGGCTGATGGTGATGTACGCGGGACAGGTGGCCGAGCTCGGCGCGACCCGGCTGGTGTTCGACAGCCCTCGCCACCCCTACAGCTCGGGCCTGCTTGACGCGTTCCCGTCGATCCGCGGCCCCAAGGTGGACCTGACCGGCATCCCTGGCAGCCCGCCCGACCTGGCCAGGCCGCCATCGGGCTGCCGGTTCGCCCCTCGCTGCCCGGTCGTGGTGGACGCCTGCCAGGAGCAGCCGGTGGAGCTGCGGCACGTCGGCGACGTACTGGTCCGGTGTATTCGTCCGGAGGGAAACGGGGTGGTCCGGGGTGACTGACGCTGCGCCCGTGCTCCGCACGGAGGGGCTGACCAGGCATTTCCAGATCGGCGGCGGTCTGAAGCGCAAGACGCTGCACGCGGTGGACGACGTGAGCCTCCAGATCGGCGAGCGGGAGATCGTCGCGCTGGCCGGCGAGAGCGGAAGCGGCAAGAGCACCATCGCCCGCCTCCTTGCGAGGGTCTACCGCCCTACCGCGGGCGAGGTCTACTTCCAGGGCAGGCCGCTGTCCGGGCTGCGGTCGCGTGCCGACATGCTGAGCTACCGCAGCGATGTGCCGATGGTCTTCCAGGATCCGTTCAGCTCGATTAATCCGGTATTCCGGGTGTCCCACGGCATGCTCCGCAGCCTGAAGCTGCACCGGCCCGAGCTATCAGCCGCCGAACGGCTGGCCGAGGCCCGGCGGGTGTTCGAGATCGTCGGGCTGACGCCGGCCGAGGAGACGCTGAACCGGTTCCCGCATGAGCTAAGCGGGGGCCAACGGCAGCGGGTCGGGTTCGCCCAGGCGCTGGCCATGCGGCCGAAGCTGATCCTTGCCGACGAGCCAGTCTCCATGCTGGACGTGTCCATCCGGATCGGGCTGCTGAACCTGATGAAGAAGCTGCGCGACGAGCAGGGCGTGTCGATCCTGTACATCACGCACGACATCGCCAGTGCCAGGTACGTCGCCGACCGGCTGATCGTGATGTACGCGGGCCAGATCGCCGAGACTGGTCCGGTCGAAGACGTCCTGTCGTCGCCGCGCCACCCGTACACGCAGCTGCTGCTGTCGGCCGTGCCGGACCCGAAAGCGGACCTGTCGATCGACGCGAACACCGACCGCGGCGAGCCGCCGCGGGTCATCAACCCGGGGCCTGGCTGCCGGTTCCGCTGGCGCTGCCCGCTGGCCATCACTGACTGCGCCAGCATCACTCCTCCGCTGCTCGAACTGTCCCCCGACCACGACGCCGCCTGCCTTGTCGCGCAGTCCGGCGCTGAAGTGAAGGCGTTCTAGATGAAACTCGCGGTTGTCGGCGGTGGGTCCACCTACACGCCGGAGCTCGTTGACGGCATCGCCCGCCTGACCGGCGACATCAAGGTCAGCGAGCTGGTCCTGGTCGACCCGGACACCGAACGGCTGTCGGTGGTCGGCCCGTTCTCCGCCCGGATCATGAACCGCTATGGCCACCCCGCGACGGTCAGCTGGACGTCCGACCTGGACTCGGCGGTGGACGGCGCGGGCGCGGTGCTGCTGCAGCTCCGGGTCGGCGGCCAGGCAACCAGGCACCGGGACGAGACCTGGCCGCTTGAGTGCGGCTGCATCGGCCAGGAGACGACCGGGGCCGGCGGGTTCGCCAAGGCGCTACGCACCGTGCCTGTCGTGCTCGACGTCGCCGAGCGGGTCCGGCAGCGGGCGCTGCCGGACGCGTGGATCATCGACTTCACCAACCCGGTCGGTATCGTCACCAGAGCGCTGCTCGACGCAGGTCACCGGGCAATCGGGCTGTGCAACGTAGCGATCGGCTTTCAGCGCACCTTCGCCTCGCTGCTCGGCGTCCCGCCGGAGTCCGTCGCGCTGGACCACGTCGGCCTCAACCACCTCACCTGGGAGCGTGCCGCGGTTGTCGACGGCACGGACCGGCTGCCGGAACTGCTCGCGGCGCACGGCGAGGAGATCGCGCTGCACACCGGACTGCCGCTGTCGGCGACGCTGGAAGCCGGCGCAGTGCCGTCGTACTACCTGCGCTACTACTGGGCGCATGACACCGTCGTCGAGGGGGAGCGCGGCCGGCAGACCCGCGCGCAGGCCGTCGCCGAGATCGAGCGGCAGCTGCTGGAGATGTACGCCGACCCGGCCCTCGACACCAAGCCCGAGCTGCTGACGCACCGCGGCGGCGCGTTCTACTCCGAGGCGGCGGTGGCCCTGCTGGCGTCACTGGTGACCGACGCGGGCGACCGCCAGGTGGTGAACGTGCGGAACAGCGGCACGCTACCGTTCCTCGCCGACGAGGCAGTGATCGAGGTGCCCGCGACCATCGGCGCTGACGGCGCGGTGCCAGTACCGCTGGCGCCGGTGCAACCGCTGATGAGCGGCCTCATCGCGCACGCCTCCGCCTACGAAGAGCTGGCCGTGCAGGCCGCGCTGCTGGGCGGCCGGGACCGGGTGGCCAAAGCGCTCCTGGCCCACCCGCTGGTCGGCCAGTACGCCCTCGCTCAGCGTCTCACCGACCTGCTGCTAGCCGAGAACAGCGCGTTCCTGCCCTGGGCCAGCGATCAGTGACCGACTCGGGCGTTCGCCCCGCGGCGGTTGTCGCCATCGATGGTGGTGGCAGCAAGACTGACGTCGCCCTGGTCGCCGCGGACGGGTCGATCCTCAGCGCGGTACGCGGCGGTCCGTCCAACCATCAGGGGATTGGAAGCGAGCGCGCGACCCGCGAGCTGACCCGGCTGGTCCGCGCAGCGGCTGAGAAGGCGGGCATCCCCGGCGACAGGCCGGTTGCCGCACACACCTCGGCGTGCCTGGCGGGTGCAGATCTGCCGGAGGAAGAGGCCGACCTGCTCGCGCTCGTCGAGTCGCTCGGCTGGTCAGCGACGAGCGCGGTGGTGAACGACACCTTCGCCGTGTTGCGCGCCGGGCTGACGGACGAGGGGGACCACTGGGGTGTCGGCGTCGTGTGCGGTGCTGGCATCAACTGCGTGGGCGTTGCGCCCGATGGCAGGACGACGCGGTTCCTCTCACTCGGCGAGTTGTCGGGTGACTGGGGCGGTGGCGGCGACCTGGGCCCGCAAGCGTTGTGGTGGGCGGCCAGGGCCGAGGACGGCCGCGGCCCGGAGACCGAACTGCGGCGCGCGGTGCCCGCCCTCTTCGGGCTGAACCGGGTTGAGGACGTCATCATCGCCATGTACTTCGAGAAGATCGACCACGCGGAGCGGCACCGGCTGGTGCCGGTGCTGTTCGAGGTTGCCGATCGCGGTGATGAGGTGGCGAGGTCTGTGCTTGCCCGGCAGGCGGAGGAGATCTGCGTCATGGCCGAGGTGGCGGCACGCCGACTCGGCCTCAAGGGCAGCTCAGCAGCGGCCGGGCCGCTGCCGGTCGTGCTCGGGGGCAGCGTGGTCACCGCCCGGAACAAGCTGCTGACGAGCGCCATAACCGAGCGGCTGGCAGCCAGCCTGCCCGGATCAGACGTCCGGATCGTCGACATCCCGCCCATCGCCGGCGCCGCGCTGCTCGGTCTCGATCACGTCGGCGCTGCCCCGAGCGCCGCCGCCCGCCTGCGCGACCACGCTCGCGCCACCTGGTAAGCGAGAAATCATGGTTACAGCGCCTCGAAATCGGCTGGCTTCCACTGACCGCTGAACGCCGCCGCCTTCGGCCCGTAAAGGCGCAGGTAGCTGAACCAGCCGCGGCCGGGAATCGTCTTGACCCACTGCTCGGTGCGGCCGAGCCGGCCGGGCGGCGCCTCCGGCCCGAAGAACAGGTCGAGGGACTGCTCGCCGGTCAGCCTGTCCCTCAGCTCGAACAGCGACCGCACCGCGGCTCTGCCCTGGTCGGTCTGGATCTGGCTGCGCGTCTCCGCGTCATAGACGGTGACTGACCAGAACAGCTGAGCGGGCACCGGCAGGGGTACGGTCAGCCGGTACGTCTTGCCGCCGTCGAGATATTCGCCGCTGTTGTCGCGAAGGCCGAGCCAGTACAGCGAGCCGGACCCCGGTCGCCGGCGGAACATCGCCGGGGAGGCACCGATCGCCTGGTAGAACCAGACGTCGCGGGCATCCAGGTCGACATAACCAGGCGTCTCGAAGTCCCCGTTCTCCGGCCGCAGCCCGGCCCACTGCCACTTGCGGTCTGGCCAGGCAACATCATCGGGCCGCCGGTCGGCGAAGGACTCCACGCGCATCTGGGCGTTGCCCACCACGGCGGCCTCGGTGAGGATGCGCCGCATCCGCTCGTCCGGTTCGAACGGCCGCCCTTTCGCGATACCGAGCACCGCAACCTCGCCGTAGTAGTCCCGGTAACCCTGGTAGGGGTACTCGCTGTCGATGACCTCGTGCAGTACCTCCCAGAACCGGATGTTGGTCTCGTCGGCCAGCGGCGTCATGTCGAGCGGCCGTCCGGTCAGGTTGATCCAGGTCGGCTCGGCCCAGCCCGGCAGCGGCTCGAGCGGATGCACCGTGATACTCGTTACCAGATCCATGGCAGCCTGCACGTCACCGTCAGTCGGGAGCGCGCGTGCGCCCACGATCACGGTGTTGGTCGTGGAATGCCAGACGTGATAGCCCTCCGGAATATCGCCGGTATAGCCGAGCGGCACGATCAGGTGCCTGCCACCCCGGCCCTCGTCCGGG
>Ga0335074_10003019_pt1 | contig 22926 bp, 21 predicted proteins | sample Lox_Sample_23_FD_206715 | JGI IMG/M metagenome (GOLD analysis project Ga0335074, IMG submission 206715) | Soil microbial communities from Loxahatchee National Wildlife Refuge, Florida, United States - Lox_Sample_2.3 | ecosystem: Environmental > Terrestrial > Soil > Wetlands | place: USA...
TGCTCGCTCCAGGAGCGGCTCTTGTTGACGGCACGAAGCGAGCCGAGCAGCGCGCCCTCGGTCAGCGGGTATGAGGCGCCGCTCGGGGTCACATCCTCGAGCTCTGCGACGAGCTCGGTCTCGGAGGTGGTCGCACTCGCATAGATCGTCGCGGTGATCGGCCCCGCCACCGTCTCGGGGTGGGAGAACGGCGATGAGGTGTAGCTGATCGTCCACGGGCCGATCTGCCCGGGCTGGTCGTTGTCCGCACACGGGGCGAGCAGGTCGGCGGTGTGCGCAGGAATCGAAATCCCGCCCATCGACCACTGGTCGATCGGCCGGCCGCACGGGCTCCCGATCGGGCTCCAGGTGATCGTGTCGTCGGCGGGCAGCAGCGAGGACGTGGGCGCGGTCGTAGTCAGCGAATCGCTCGAGCCGAGGTAGAAGCGGGTTGGGGTTGCGCGCGAGAACGGGTAGTCGTCCGTCTCGTCGAAGTTGCCCGTGCCGAGGTCGTAGTAGTGCAGCGGCGTGCGCGTGTTCGCCATGCCCGTCTTCTCGTGCTTGAGCCACGTGTCGAACCACTCGAGCTCCAGCTCGTCGACGTCGACGCTCGAGCCGTTCAGGTGCTCCCACGGTCCGTCGATCAGTTGGTAGCGACCCGTGGTCTTCTGGCCGGCCTTCATCGGAGCGGTCACGCTGCGGTGATCCCAGGCGTTCTGGAACTCCGCGAAGTTGAGCGGCTCGCCGTTCTGGAAGATGTCGAACTCGCCTCCGACGAGGTAGGCCGGGATTCCGTTCGCGACGATCCGGCTGAGCACGTTCTGGGGGTTGCGCGCCTGCCAGTAGGACCCGTCGTAGGCCTCGTCGCCGTTTCCGAGCACGTTCAGCTCCGTGGCGGCGTGGTAACTCGCCAGGCCGTTGGCGTGGTCGGTCTCGATACTCGCGAGGTCTGCGAGCAGCTCTGGATCTGAGGCGGTGTCCTCGAACGGGGTGGTGGTGTTCAGGGCACCGGTCAGCCCAAGGTATGCCTCGGAGAACTCGAAGTCGATCAGCCCGCCCATGAAAGACGTGTCGCGATATAGGTCGTTGGCGCTGACCATCGGGAAGATCGCCTTCAGCGGCGAATGCTTGCCGACGGCACCGGCCAGCAGCAGCTGGTCGATCCCGAGGTAGGACGGCCCGTAGGTGCCGACGCGACCATCCGAGTTCGGCAACCGCGCCGCCCAATCGATCACCTTGATCGCGTCCTGCTGCTGGATCGGGTCGAACAAGCCCCAGCTGCCGTTCGAGTCGCCGGTGCCGCGCACGTCCTCGACGATCTCGATGTAGCCGCGCTCGGCGAGGTAGTCGTCCGCGCCACCGGTGGCCGAGCCGCCGCCTGGGCTCGCGGCCGAGCCGGGCGAGCTCGACCCGCCCTGGCCCTTTCCGTAAGGCGTCATCGTCAGGAGGATCGGGAACGGGCCCTTGGCGGCGGCGCCGGACGCGGTGGTCGGGTAGATCTCGTTGACGCGGATGGTCGTGCCGCCGGCACCCACTATCGCGATGTCGTTCTTGGAAGCCGTCCCATAGATCGCCTTCTCCGGCTGCCAGCGGCTGCCGCGCGCGCTGCTGTCCGTGATCACGCTTGAGGGCAGCGTCGGGTCGAGGCCGATCAGGCTGCTCGGCGCCGACTCGACCGCCGGAGCACCGGCCGGCGGGGAGGGGACGGTGGCGCCGGCGCTCGCGGACAGGACGAGTCCCGCGCACGCCGCGCACGCAGCGGCGCCGGCGACGATCTTGGTTCGCGTTGCACTCATCTCCGGGGTATTGGATCATCGCACACGCGCCGTGGTGTTCGTCGCATGCCGGGCTGAGGCTTCTGGTTGGAATCTCATCAGCGGGGCTAGGCTGGCGAGAGGATGGAGCGCGCGAGCCGAGGGCTGAAGAGACCGCCACCGGGAACGGGGCAACTTGTGATGGCCTCGGCGCCGCCCGATGTGGTGGCCTCAACTCGGACCCAGACGCTCTACGGGCTCGGCGATCCCGTGCTCTCGGAGCTCGGGCTGAATGAGTTTCTCGATGAGCTGCTGACTCGTGTTCGCGAGGCGCTCTCGGCCGACACCGTGGCGATCCTGCTGCTCGATCGCGAGTCGAATGAGCTCGTCGCACGCGCTGCGAAGGGCATCGAGGAGGAGGTGGAGCAGGGGGTGCGGATCCCGATCGGCCAGGGCTTCGCCGGCAGGATCGCCAACGAGCGTGTGGCGATCTTCATCGCCGATGTCGACCACGCGGACATCCACAACCCGCTCCTGCGTGAGAAGGGCATTCGCTCCCTGCTCGGCGTGCCGCTGATCGTCGAGGGCGACCTGATCGGCGTGCTCCACGTCGGCTCGCTGACCCCGCGGGTGTTCACCTCACGCGACGTGGCGGTGCTCCAGTTCGCCGCCGCTCGCGCGGGCCCGGGGATCGAGCGGGCGCGGCTGTTCTCGGCGCTCGAGCGCGAGCATCGGGTGGCGATGCTGCTCCAGCGCAGTCTGCTGCCACGGCGGCTGATCGAGGTCGTAGGCGTCGCTGCGGCGGCCCGGTATCTGCCCGCGAGCGACGAGGTCGGCGGGGACTGGTACGACGTGTTCGAGCTCCCGCACGGCGAGGTCGGGGTGGCGATCGGCGACGTCGTCGGCCACGGTGTCCGCGCGGCGGCGCTGATGGGGCAGCTGCGCACGGCGCTGCACGCATATGCGGTCTCGGAACGCAGCCCCGCGCGGACGCTCGAGCGCCTCGACCGCTTCGTCCAAGGAATGGGCGAGTTCGCGATGGCGACCTGCGCGTACGCCGTGTTCGACCCCGAGAGCAGCGAGTTGAGGATCGCCAGCGCCGGGCATCTGCCGCCGCTGATCGTCGGCAACGGAGAGGCGAGGTTGGTCGGAATCGCGCCGGCGGCACCGCTCGGAGCGTTCATGTATGGAAGCGTCGCCGATCATGAGATGGCTCTCGCCGAAGGCGAGACGCTCGTCTTCTACACCGATGGGCTGATCGAGCGCCGCGGTGTACCGCTGAGCGAGTCGATGCAGACACTGCGCGCGCTGCTCGGAACGGCTGAGTCCGGCGAAGAGGTATGTCGGCTCGCGTTCGAGCGCCTGGTCCCGGCGCAGGGTCTCCGTGACGACGTTGCGATGGTAACGATCGAGAACCTGGTGGTCCCGCACACCCTGGAGCTGCGGATGCCTGCCGAACCGCGCGCGCTGACCGATGTCCGCCGCTCCATGCGCCGGTGGCTGCGGAGCCAGGGAGCGGACGCGCAGACGATCGCGGACGTGACGCTCGCGGTCAGCGAAGCCTGCGCGAACGCCATCGAGCACGCGTACTCGCCCGCGCCGGCCGAGTTCGAGCTCCGTGTCTCCCGGCAGGACGGGACGGTTACGGCCACGGTCGGCGACGTCGGCCGTTGGCGCGAGCCGCGCGGCGAGCACCGAGGACGTGGGCTGACGATAATCGGCACTGTGATGGATGAGGTGGATGTTTCCTCTGGCGGCGAGGGGACCGAGGTCGTGATGCGCAGGCGGATCGGGTGAGGCTCGCCGACGTCGAGTTCGAGCGCACCGAGCGGGCCGTCGTCGCGCGCGTGACCGGAGAGGTAGACCTGTCGAACGCCGCGAGCATCGGCGCGGCGATGGTTGACTCGATGCCCAACGACGAGCACCGGCTGATTCTCGATCTGTCGAGCGTCGAGTACCTCGACAGCGCGGGGATCCAGCTGATCTACCAGCTGCGCGAACGGCTCCACGCCCGCGGCCAGACCATGGCGCTCGTGATCCCGTCGTCCTCGCCGTCGCATGATGCGCTCCGGCTTGCGGGGCTCAGCCAGCACGTTGAGATGGCCGAGACGGTCGAGCAGGCCCGCGGCAGCGACTAGCCGTAGGCCTTCGCGTGCGCCTGTACAAGGCATCCCGGCGTAGACTCTCCGCTCTGGGCGCACAGGTGGCTTGTGACTCGGCGCGGATCGGATTCTAGGAGGGTGAACGTGAGCGGTGTACGACGGACGATCGGCCGTGGCTCGGCGCTTGCGGCGGCAGTTGTGCTGGCGCTCGCGTCGGTCGCTGTGGCGGGCGTTTCCAGCGGCAAATACTCGGGGACCACCGCGCAGACCGGTGAGGCGGCGGGACAGGTGCATTTCACGGTAAGCGCCAGCAAGAAGGCGGTCCACGTGTTCTCTGGCGCCGTTTTTGCATCGTGCGAGAAGAGCGGCTCGACGCTGCCGCTCGACGTCACGCTCGACCCGACGCCGGACATGGCAATCAAGAAAGGCGCGTTCGGCTTCCACGGCAACTTCAACATCGACGATGGCAAGGTCGTGATCGCCAAGAAGGTCGACGGCTCGATCAAGGGCAAGTTCGGCGCGCACAGCGAGGCGACCGGGACGATGTCGTTCAAGTGGAAGTTCGACTCGAACGCGCCAGCGGAGTTCCGGGGTGCCGCGTGCACCACAGGCTCGATCAGCTTCATCGCTAAGCCGAAGTAGACCCGGGGTTCGGACCGAAGCTGACGGTCAGCGCGCGAGCGCCGGGATCGAAGTTGCCTTGTGAATCTGGATTCACTACGATTGTGAATCTGGATTCACTCGCTGGATAGGAGAGCGCGATGGCAACGACCGAGATCAGCAACCCGGCGCGAGAGGTGTTGAATCAAGCGACGCCGCTGCAGCCGATCGATCTGTTCGAGATCGACCTTGCGCTGCGCGAGGCGGTTGAACGCGAGGGCGGCGGCTGGGGCGTCGACCGGCTGCACGACGCCGGCAGCTACGCGGGCAGCATCGAGGCGCTCGAGCACGGCCGCCGGGCCGAACGCAACGAGCCGATTCTGCGCACCCACGACCGGTTCGGGAACCGGATCGATCAGGTTGAGCTCGACCCCTCGTGGCACGCCCTGCTACGCGGCGCGATCGAGCGCGAGATCCACTCGCTGCCATGGCGCACCGAGGAGCCCGGCGCGCACGTGGTGCGCTGTGCGCTGATGGGACTGTGGGGGAACGCAAACGCCGGCGTGCTGTGCCCGGTGTCGATGACCTATGCCGCGATCCCGGCGCTGCGCGACTCGGCGCCCGAGCTCGCCGCCGAGTGGGAGCCGAAGCTGACGAAGCCGGACTACGACGATGGCGCGATCGCCGGGATGGCGATGACCGAGCGCCAGGGTGGCTCGGACGTGCGCGCCAACATCACCCGGGCGGAGCCGCTCGCGGACGGCACGTACGAGATCAACGGCCATAAGTGGTTCTGCTCCTACCCACCGTGCGACGTGTTCCTCGTACTCGCGCAGGCGCCGAGCGGGCTGTCGTGCTTCCTCGTCGAGCGCGCGCTCGGCGGGATGGAGTTCCAGCGGCTGAAGGACAAGCTCGGGACGCGCTCGCTGCCGTCGAGCGAGGTCGAGTTCCGTGGCGCTATCGGGCGGCTGATCGGCGAGGAGGGCCGCGGCGTCCCGGCGATCATCCGGATGGTCAACCACACGCGGCTCGACTGCCTGGTGGGGGCGATGACCGGGTTCCGGCGCGGGACGATCGAGGCGATCAACCATACGCGCCAACGGATGGCTTTCGGAAAGCTGCTGGCCGAGCAGCCGGCGATGCGGAACGTGCTCGCGGATCTGGCACTCGAGTCCGAGGCGACGACCGTCGCGGCGATGCGGGTCGCGCGCGCCTATGACACCGATCCCACCCACCCGGAGGAGGCGGCGTTCCGGCGCTTCGCGACCGCGGTGATGAAGTACTGGGCCTGCAAGCGCGCCGCGCCGCACGCGAACGAGGCGCTCGAGAGCTTCGGCGGCAACGGGTTCGTCGAGGACTCGGGCATGCCGCTGCTGTACCGCGACGCACCGCTCGGCTCGATCTGGGAGGGGTCGGGGAATGTGGCCGCTCTGGATGTGCTGCGGGCGATCGTGAAGGAGCCCGAGGGGATGCCGGCGTTCATGGCCGAGTGTGAGCTTGCCGCGGGCGCCGACGCCCGGCTCGATGAGCATCTCGCGCGGGTCCGGACGCGCGCGCACGCCGTGTTCGCGGGTGAGGATCCGCAGTTCGAGGCGCGGCGGCTGGTCGAGGAACTCGCGCTCGCGCTCGAGGGTTCGCTGCTCGTGCGCCACTCGCCGCCGGCGGTCGCCGATGCCTTCTGCGCCTCGCGGCTGGACGGCGGGTCGGGTCGGGTCTATGGGACGCTGCCCGCGGGGGTCGATGCGGGCGCGATCATCGACCGCGCGTTCCCGGTGTGAGCGCAGTCGAGTACGAGCTTGATGGCCGCGTAGCGCGGCTGACGCTGAACCGGCCCGAGCGCGGGAACGGGATCACTCGCGGGCTCGTGACCGAGCTCGAGCAGTGCGTCGAGCGCGCTGATCTCGACCCGGCCGTGCACGTGCTGCTGCTGTCAGGCCGCGGGAAGGGGTTCTGCGGCGGGTATGACCTGGTCGAGTCCGCGGAGGGCCAGGGCCGGCTCGGGGACGGCGGCGACGCGCCGCAAGGATCCCCACTGGACCCGCTCGTGATGGCCCAGAACCACAACCCGGCGGACGTGTGGGACCCGATGGTCGACTACTCGATGATGAGCCGGAACGTGCGGGCGTTCATGTCGCTGTTCGACTGCTCGAAGCCGGTCGTGTGCAAGGTGCACGGCTTCTGCGTCGCGGGCGGAACCGACATGGCGCTATGCAGCGATCTGCTCGTGATCGCCGCCGACGCGAAGATCGGCTACCCGCCTTCGCGCGTGTGGGGCTCGCCGACGACCTCGATGTGGGCCTACCGGCTCGGCTCCCAGCGAGCGAAGCGGCTGCTGTTCACGGGCGATTCGCTCACCGGTGCCGAGGCGCTCGAGTGGGGGCTGGCGATCGAGGCCCCCGCTCCCGAGGAGTTGGACGACCGGGCGGAGCTGCTTGTCGAGCGGATCGCGCGTATGCCGGTCAACCAGCTTCAGATGATGAAGCTGCTCGTCAACCAGTCGCTGTACTCCCAGGGGCTGCACGCGACCCAGGTGATTGGGACGGTGTTCGACGGCGTGGCGCGCCACACGCGCGAGGGCTACGACTTCCAGGGGCTCGCGGCGCGCGAGGGCTTCCGCGAGGCGGTCCGGCAGCGTGACGAGCCATTCGGAGACTACGGTCGATGACCGCGCTCGCGCCAACCCGCGACCGGTTGCTGCGCTCCGCGCGCGAGCTGATCGAGGAGGGCGGGTACGGCGCCGCGACCGTGGTCGCGATCGCCGACCGCACGGGGGTCGCCTCCGGCACGCTGTACCGGCACTTCTCCTCCAAGGAGGAGCTGTTCGTCGAGCTGTTCCGAGCCGTATGCGACCGGGAGGTGGCGGCGATGCGGGAGGCCGCCGAGGAGATGCCGGCCGACTCCTCACACGTGGACGTGCTCGTCGCCGTGCTCTCGACCTTCGCCGCCCGGGCGTTGCGGCGGCCACGGTTGGCCTGGGCGCTGATCGCCGAGCCGGTGGACCCGTTGGTCGACGCGGAGCGGCTGGCCTACCGCGCGCGCTACAGCGCGCTGACTGCTGAGGCTCTGCGGGCGGGGATCGCGGCTGGGGAGCTGCCCGAGCAGGATGTCGAGTTGACGGCGGCCGCGCTGGTCGGCGGGTGCGGCGAGGCGCTGGTTGGTCCGCTCTCACCGCTATCGGATGCCGGCAAGCCCTCGTCCGACGCCGTGCTCGAGGCGCTGCGGACGTTCGTGCGCCGGGCCGTGGGAGCGGGACAATGAGCGCGGTCCGGATCGAGCGCGACGGGCCCGTGTTCACGGTGCTGCTCTCGCGCCCCGAGCGCCGCAACGCGGTCGACGGCGCGACCGCGTCCGCGCTGGCCGATGCGTTTCGCGAGTTCGATGCTGACGACGAGGCGCTTGTGGCTGTCCTGCACGGTGAGGGCGGAGTGTTCTGCGCCGGCGCCGACCTGAAGGCGGTCGGGACCGACGATGGGAATCGGGTGACCGAGGATGGCGACGGGCCGATGGGGCCGACCCGGATGCTGCTGGGCAAGCCGGTTATCGCCGCGATCGCCGGCCACGCGGTCGCCGGAGGGCTCGAGCTGGCGCTGTGGTGCGATTTGCGCATCGCGGAGCAGGACGCGGTATTCGGCGTTTTCTGCCGGCGCTGGGGTGTGCCGCTGATCGACGGCGGGACGGTCAGGCTGCCGCGGCTGATCGGCGAGAGCCGCGCGATGGACCTGATCCTCACCGGTCGGCCGGTCGGCGCAGCGGAGGCATTCGAGATCGGACTCGTCAATCGCTTGGTCGGGCCGGGCGAGTCACGCGCCGCGGCCGAGACGCTCGCACGCGAGCTCGCCGCGTTCCCACAGACCTGCATGCGGGAGGACCGCCTGTCGCTGGTGGAGCAGGGCGGGCTGACGCAGGCCGACGCGATCGCGAACGAGCTGCGGCACGGACTGCGGTCGCTCGAGCAGGTCGCGGCCGGGCTTGAACGGTTCCGGGGCGGTGCGGGACGCCACGGCTCGTTCGAGAACTGAGATCTACGAACATAGGCGGGTGTCCGCGGTCACGTTCGAGCACGTCTCCCACGCCGATGCCGGATCGCCCGAGCTGCGCGCGCAGCTGCTCGAGGTGTGGGTCGAGGTGACGGACGCGGGCGGTGCGGTCGGATTCCTGCCGCCGGCCGACCGCGAGGAGATCGCGCCGGCGCTGGACGCGGCACTCGCGCGCGTGATCGAGGGACGCGACGAGCTGGTCGTGCTGCGTCGCGATGGCGCCGCCTGCGGGATGGCCTTCGTCGTCGCGCACACCTCGGCGCTGCGCCGACACTGGCGTACGGTCCTGCGCGTGATGGTGCACCCCGAGCTCCAGGGCCAGGGCGCCGGCGGGCAGCTGCTGGAGGGGATACATGCCCTCGCGCGCGACCTCGGGCTCGAGCAGCTGCACCTGACCGTTCGCGGGGGCACGGGCACCGAGGGCTTCTACGAGCGTTTCGGCTACGCCGTCGTCGGGCGACACCCGGGCGCGATCCGGGTCGCGCCGGGCGATGATCGCGACGAGCTGATCCTTGTCAAAGCGCTGTGATCGCAGTGGGTACAGTGACGCGCGTGATGCCTCCGCTGGCGCCACCGTCCGACCCGCCGCCGATCCCGGGCGTCCGGCGTTCGTTGCACGAGGCGCGCGGCGTGCAGTTCCACGTCACCGAGGCGGGGCCCGAGGACGCCGCGCCGGTGCTGGCGTTGCATGGCTGGCCCCAGCACCACTACTGCTATCGCGATCTGCTCGCTGATCCGCCCGCCGGAATGCGACTGATCGCACCCGACCTGCCCGGATATGGCTGGTCGGGACCGCCCCCTCACCGGTGGGCAAAGGAGGACGTCGCCTCGGATCTACTCGCGCTGCTCGACGAGCTCGGGCTGAAGCGCGTGCTACTCGTCGGCCACGACTGGGGCGGGTGGATCGGGCAGCTCATGGTCCTGCGAGAGCCGGAGCGGTTCAGCGGCTTCCTTGCGCTCGGGATCCCCCACGTGTGGAACTCGGCGCGCACGACGCTCCCACAGCTTTGGCGACTGGGTCACATGCCGCTGAACGCCGCGTGTGGAACCTGGCTGTGCATGCGGACGCCGTACATCGAGCGGCTCGTGTTCAGACTCGGGGTCGGCAACCACGCCGCGTTCACGACCGAGGACATCCGCTGGTTCGCCGACCGGTTCCGTGACCCGGTCTGCGCGCGAGCGACGACCGACACCTACCGCACGTTCGTGCTCCGCGAGCTGCCGGCGGGCGCAAGGCAGCCGGAGCGGCGCCGCGCGACCGTGCCGATCCGGGCTCTGCTCGGCACGAAGGATTTTGCGATCCACCGCTCGCTGATGGCGCCGGAGACCGCGCTCGCCGACGACTACACGCTCGAGCTCGTCCCTGGTGCCGGGCATTTCCTCGCGGAGGAGGCTCCCGGGATCGTGCGCGAGCGGCTGCTCGAACTCGCCTAGCTAAAGAGCACTGAAGAACTGGCGTCACATGAGTGGACGTCTGGTGTAATGAAAGAGCGGGTAACTGAGGTCGAGCGCTCCCGCTGCCGAGTTTCATCGTGAGGCGGCGCGCCGTTCCGGCCCTCCGTTTCAACCCGATTTTCAAATGACTACGCTCCTAGGCATCCTGCTCGCGCTCGCCTGCGCTCTGGCGACGAACGTGGGCTTCCTCTACAAGCATCGCGGCGCGTGTGCTGCGCCCGACGTCGACATGCGCAGGCCGCTTCGCTCGGCGCGCGCGCTCTACTCCTCGCGCTGGTTCGCGATCGGCATGCTGATCGCCAGCGGGGCCTGGATCTTCCACGTCGCTGCGATGGCGATCGTCCCGCTCTCGGTCGTGCAGGCCGTGCTCGCCGGCGGCGTCGTGCTGCTCGCGGTGATGGCCGAACGAGCGCTAGGCGTAAGGGTCGGCCGGCGCCAGTGGATCGGGCTCGCTCTGACCGCTGGCGGCTTGCTGCTCCTCGGCCTGACGCTTCCGGCCGTGCACGGCGCGCACTCGCGGTTCTCGGTTCCGGGGATGATCGCGTTCGAGTTCGGGCTGATCGCCGCCGGGACGCTGCTGATCATGGGGCCGCGGATCGGCGCCCCGGCCCACCATCATGGGTTCATGCTCGGCGCCGCCTCCGGAATCATGTTCGGCGTCTCCGACGTCGCGATCAAGGCGATCTCGGGGATGATCGGCGCGCACGGGATCGCCGGGCTGCTAACCCCGTGGACGCTCGTGACGATCGCCGCTTCGATCGCGGCGTTCTACGCCTCCGCCAAGGGCCTTCAGGACGGCGATGCGGTGCCCGTGATCGCGATCACCGGCACCGCCGCGAACGTTGCCGGGATCGTCGGCGGGATCATCGTGTTCGGCGATCCGCTCGGCGGGAGCCCCTTGTCCTGGATCGTCCAGTTCGTCGCGTTCGGGCTCGTGCTGACGGCGGCGTGGCTGATGCCAGGCCCGCTCCGCGCTGCCGAGCCCGCTTCAACCGTCGCCTAGCTCGGCCTCCAGGCCCACCGCAGGAGTTCCGCTACGTGGGCTTCGGTGATGCCGGTTGCGGGCTCTGTCCTGACCAGCAGCGTCGGCCCGGGCCGCGCTGACGCCCAGCTGTAGCACTCGGGTGCGAGTGCATCGTCGATCCACGCGAGCGGCCGGTCCGGGCCGGCGTAGGCGTCGATCGCATCGAGCTTCCAGTGGGTATTCGCGCGCCCGACCTGCTTGTCGAAGCTGAGGTAGTGGAGTGGCGCGGGGAGCGCCAGCGCGCGCAGCAGATACTCGTTCGCCTTCTCCTCCCAGCCGGTGCACCAGACGAGCTCGAACTTCCTGGCGAGCGTGTTCAGGTGGGCGCCGGCAGTCGCCGAAAGGTAGTGTCCGATCCCGTCCACGAGCTCCCACGCGCCGGCGGGTGCGGCCGCGCGTTCGAATCCGAACAGCGAGATCACGCCGTCGACGTCGACGAGCAGCAGCGGTCTCACCGTCGTCTACGCGGAGCCTTCGAGGATCGCGTTCGCGACTTGCTCGGGGTCGTCGTAGGTCGGCACGTGGCCGCAGCCGTAGAGAGTGCTGGAGCGGGCACTGGGGATCAGGTGCGCGGCCCACAGCGCTTGATGTGGGGGCAGGATCCGATCGAGCTCGGCCCACGCGATCGTGACCGGCACGTCGATCTGCTCGCCGTGCTGGAAGCGGCGAGCGATCATCGCCTTGAGCGTCGCGTCGAACCACGGCGCATCCGACAGGCCGCGAGTCTGGAGCAGCGCGTCTTCGGCGGGCATCAGCTCCGGGCGGTTCATGAATTGCCTGAACGCGAGTCTCCGTCTCGCCGGCGAGGCGGTGAGCCACTCGGCATACGGGCGACTGAGCCGGCTCGAGCGCACCGCCATGAACAGCACCACGCGCGAGTACAGCCCATCGAGCCCTGTCCAGAATCCCGCCGGCGAGAGGGCGGTCGCCGACGCCGCGCGGCCGGCCTTCGCCACCTCGAGCGAGAGCCAACCGCCGAGCGAGTTTCCGGCGATGTGCGGGCGCTCGAGGCCGAGCTCGTCGAGCAGCCCGATCACCGAATCCCTGAGCGACTCGAGGCCGGCGGGGACGTCATGCGGTGGCAGCGGCGAGGCCCCGAAGCCGGGCAGGTCGAGCGCGATCACCTCACGCTCGCGCTCGAGGATCGGCAGCACCGGGTTCCAGACCTGCCAGCGGCTCCCGATCCCGTGGATCAGCACGAGCGGCTCGCCGGAACCGCCGCGGTGGTGGTTGAGGCTCATGCTCAGGGACGCTACCCGAGAGGACTCGCTCGGCACGCAAGGAACAATTGCCGGCCGATCGGACTCCAACTTGGACAATGGCGCAGGCTGCGCCGTGGCGATACCGTTGTACGAAACGGCATGGATCGCGAGGAGAGCAATGGCCAGCACTGAGGAGGCAGTCACCGGAAGCGCGACGCTCCAGGAGCTCGCACGGCGGCATCTGTGGATGCACTTCACGAGGATGTCGGCGTACGACCACCAGCCGGTGCCGATCATCACGCGTGGAGAGGGCTGCTACGTCTGGGACGAGCAGGGGAACCGCTACCTGGATGGACTCTCGGCGCTGTTCTGCGTGAACATCGGTCACGGCCGCGCCGACGTTGTACAGGCCGGCGCCGAGCAGGCCAAGGAGCTCGGCTTCTTCACGAACTGGTCCTACGCGCACCCGCCGGCGATCGAGCTCGCGGCCAGGATCGCGTCGCTCACCCCTGGCGATCTGAACAGGGTGTTCTTCACGAGCGGCGGCTCTGAGGCGGTCGAGTCCGCGCTCAAGCTCGCCCGCCAGTACCACAAGCTCACAGGCAAGCCGAACAAGATCAAGGTGATCGCGCGCGAGATCGCCTACCACGGCACCTCGCTCGGCGCCCTGTCGGCGACCGGCGTCACCGAGTTGCGGACGCCGTTCGAGCCGCTCGCCCCAGGTGGCTGCCATGTCCCGAACACGAACACGTACAGAGTTGCGCCGGGATTCGAAGTGGACACGCTGGTGGAGGCAATCGCGGAGCGGATCGAGTTCGAGGGTCCGGACACGGTGGCCGCGGTGATCCTCGAGCCGGTGCAGAACGCGGGCGGATGCTTCACACCTCCCGACGGCTACTTCGCGCGCGTGCGCGAGATCTGCGACGAGTACGACGTTTTGTTCATCTCCGACGAGGTGATCTGCAGCTGGGGCCGGCTCGGCGAGTGGTTCGGTTCCCAGCGCTACGACTACCAGCCGGACCTGATCACGACCGCCAAGGGGTTGACGAGCGCGTACGCGCCGATGGGCGCCCTGATCGCGTCCGACCGGGTCGCGGCGCCGTTCATGGATGGTCCGGTCAGCTTCACCCACGGTTTCACGTTCGCCGGACATCCGGTGTGCGCGGCGATCGCGCTCGCGAATCTCGACGTGATCGAGAACGAGGGGATCCTCAGCAACGTTCGCGCCAACGAGGGCGCGCTCCGGTCGATGCTCGACTCGTTGCGCGACATCCCGATCGTCGGCGACGTTCGCGGCGCGGGATATTTCTGCGCGATCGAGCTGGTGCGCGACCAGGAGACGAAGGAGACGTTTACCGATGATGAGGCCGAGACGCTGCTGCGCGGCTTCCTGTCGGGCGAGCTGTATCGCCGCGGTCTGATCTGCCGCGCGGACGATCGGGGCGATCCGGTGATCCAGCTCTCACCGCCCCTGATCGCGGGGCCGGCCCAGTTCGAGGAGATCGAGGCGGTCCTGCGACCGGTGCTGACCGAGGCCGCGGAGAGGATGCACGTTGGGGGCTGAGTGTTCTCCGCCGTAGGGGGAGGGCACTAGCTTGCTCACCGTGCGTGAGCTCCTGGGCGAGCTCGACGTCCGCGTGCTCGCAGGCGAGTCGGGGCTCGACCTGCCGGTCCGGTGGGTTCACATCTCCGAGTTGCTCGACCCGACGCAGTGGCTGTCCGGGGGTGAGCTGCTGCTCACGACCGGGCTGCAGCTCGATTCGCCCGAGAGCCAGCGGGAGTTCATCGCACGGCTGGCGGACGCGCAGCTGTCGGGGCTCGGGTTCGGGACCGGCTTCACGCACGCGACGGTGCCCGAGGCGCTGTGCGAGGCGGCCAACGAGCGCGAGTTCCCGGTGTTCGAGGTGCCCTACGAGGTGCCGTTCATCGCGATCACCGAGGCCGCGTTCATGCAGCTCGTCAACGAGCAATACGCGGTTCTGCGCCGCGCGATCACGGCGCACGAGCGGCTCGAGCGGATCGTGCTCTCCGAGCGCGGGCTGGAGGCACTGGCCGGCGCGCTCGCATCGCTGGTGGGCGGCTCGGTACTGGTGTTCGATGCGCGCGGCGAAGCGCTCGCCCAGCGCGCCTTCCGGCGGCCGCTCGAGGCCGAGACGCTGGGGACGCTCCAGGGGGAGATCCGCGACCGCGCGCGCAGGCGCGACGCGCGGGCGTTCCTGCCGGGGATCGGGATCGACGGTAGCCGCGGGCTCGCGTTGCCCGTGAGCGCCGATGGCGGCGCGGGGGGAACTACGACGGCGCGGATGCCGGAGGCGTGGCTCGTCGTGCTGAAGGACACCGGTCCGCTCAGCGACTTCGACCGGTTGACGCTGCACCAGGCGGTGACGATCGTCGCGCTCGAGCTGCTGCGCGCTCGCGTCGCCGGCGACACCGAGAGGCGACTGGCCGGGAACCTGCTGGCGGCAGTCGTCTCCGGCGAGCTCGCGGGCGCGGAGCTTTCGCGCCGCCTCTCGCCGATGGGACTCTCCGACCGGGTCGCTGCGCTGGTCGTCGAGCGGCCGTCGAACGGCCGCGGACCGTCGGCACCGTACGAGGCGGCGCTCAGGGCGGCCCTGCGCGACGACAACGTGCCCGCACTCGTCGCGAGCTCCGGCTCGCTGACCTGCGCGCTGTGTGCGGCGCTCCCCGACGAGGAGCTGTTCGCTGTCGCCGAGCGTGTCGGTGCGCGGATCGCTCCGGAGCTCGATCGCAATGTGATCATCGGGGCGGGGCGGGGGGTGCCGGCCGGTGAGGCGCGGCGGAGCTTCCACGAAGCTCGGTGTGCGGTCGAGGCGCTCGGGCTCGGGCTGGGGCTCGGGACGGCGGAGACCGACGGCGCCGCCGCGAACGGCAGCGGCACGAGCGCCGAGGCCGAGAAGGGCGCCCGGATCGCCACCTATCGCGACCTCGGCTCCTTCCAGCTGCTGCTCTCACTTCAGGAGGATGAGGCGTTGCGGCTGTTCTGCGACTCGATCCTCGGCCCGATCGAGGCCGGCGACGGCCACTACGGCGGCGAGCTGATGCGCTCGCTGGAGGCATTCATCGAGGAGAACGGGCAGTGGGAGAGGGCCGCTCGGCGGCTGTACTGCCACCGCCACACCCTGCGCTACCGGATCCGGCGGGTCGAAGAACTGACCGGCCGAAACCTTGGGAACGCACGGGACAGGATCGAATTCTGGCTGGCCCTACGAGGACGGGAATTGGTGCGATGAGAGTTGGCGTTCCTACAGAAGTCAAGACGGACGAATACCGCGTGGCGCTGACACCCGCGGGCGTTCGCGAGCTGGTCGACCAGGGCCACAACGCGCTCGTGCAATCCGGCGCGGGGCTCGGCTCGGCGATCACCGATGAGATGTACGAGGCGCAGGGCGCCTCGATCCTGCCCGACGCCGAGGCCGTGTTCGGCGAGGCGGAGATGATCGTCAAGGTCAAGGAACCCCAGCCGCAGGAGGTGGCGTTGATCGAGTCGCGCCACACGGTGTTCACGTACCTGCATCTCGCCGCCGAACCAGAGCTCACGCATGGGCTGATGGAGTCGGGCGCGCTCTGCATCGCGTACGAGACGGTCGAGGACGTGCACGGCCGGCTGCCGCTGCTCGCGCCGATGTCGGAGGTCGCGGGCAAGATCGCGACGCAGGCGGGCGCGTTCATCCTCGAGAAGCCGCTCGGTGGTCGCGGGATCCTGCTCGGTGGCGTTCCGGGCGTCGCCGCGGCGAACGTGATGATCATCGGCGGTGGCGTCGTCGGGATGCACGCCGCGTTCATCGCGCTCGGGATGGAGGCTTCGGTGTTCGTGTTCGACCGCTCGATCGAGCGGCTGCGCGACCTCGACATTGCGTTCGGCGGCCGCGCCGACACGATCTTCGCAACGACGCTGTCGATCGAGGAACGGCTGCCCGACATGGACCTCGTGATCGGCGCGGTGCTCGTCCACGGCGCTCGTGCACCGCACGTCGTCACCCGCGCGCAGCTCGGTTCGATGAAGCGCCACGCGGTGCTCGTCGACGTGTCGATCGACCAGGGCGGCTGCTTCGAGACCTCGCATGCGACCACGCACTCGGATCCGACCTACGAGGTTGACGGGATCACCCACTACTGCGTGGCGAACATGCCCGGCGCGGTGCCCATCACCTCCACATACGCGCTGACGAACGCAACGATGCCGTATGTGCTCGAGATCGCCAACCACGGTGCGATCGGCGCGATCAACGCGAACGCCGGTCTGAAGCTCGGCGTCAACGTCGCCGGCGGCCAGGTCACCTACGCACCGGTCGCCGACGCGATCGGGGTGCCGTACGTGCCGGTCGACGAGGCGCTTGCCGGCGCGGCGGTGAGGTAGCTCGCGATCGGTTGATCCCTTCGCCCCTGCTACATTCCTGCGCGCATGCCGACCACCAGCCAGCTCATCCGCAAGGGCCGTAAGGCGCCGCCGAAGAAGCTCGCGACCCCAGGCCTGAAATCAGGAAAAGGGCGCAAGAAGAAGGTCGCCGCGCCCCAGCGCCGCGGGGTTTGCACGCGCGTGCAGACGACGACCCCGAAGAAGCCGAACTCGGCGCTTCGCAAGGTCGCCCGCGTGCGGTTGACGAACGGGATGGAGGTCAACGCCTACATCCCCGGTGAGGGCCACAACCTGCAAGAGCACTCGGTTGTGCTCGTTCGCGGTGGTCGCGTCAAGGATCTCCCGGGCTACCGGTACAAGGTGATCCGCGGCACGCTCGACGCGGCAGGCGTCACCGACCGCAAGAAGTCGCGCTCGCAGTACGGCGTGAAGGCAAAGTAGCTTGCCCCGCCGCGCAGCAGCCCAGATCCGGCCCGTCGAACCGGATGCCGTGCATCGCAACCGGCTCGTCCAGCAGGTGATCAACAAGGTGATGCTCGACGGCAAGAAGTCGACCGCCGAGAAGATCGTCTACGACGCGCTCGCGATCCTCGCCGAGCGCACCGGCAAGAACCCGGTCGAGCAGCTCGAGGCCGGCGTCAAGGCGCTGACCCCCGTGCTCGAGGTTCGCTCGCGGCGCGTCGGCGGCGCGACCTACCAGGTCCCGGTGGAGGTGCCGCCGCGTCGCGCGCGCACGCTCGCCGTCCGGTGGCTGATCCAGTTCTCCCGCGCACGGCGCGAGAAGACGATGGCCCAGCGGCTCGCCAACGAGCTGCTCGACGCCCAGCAGCAGCAGGGCTCGGCGTTCAAGCGCAAGGACGACATCTACCGCATGGCGCAGGCGAACAAGGCGTTCGCCCACTACCGCTGGTAGTAGTTGTCAACCGCGTCCGCAGTCCGCACGCTTAGTAACTACGTCGGCGGCGAGTGGGTGCCCGCCCACTCGAGCGAAACGCTCGAGGTGACGAACCCGGCGAACGGCGCGCTGCTGGCGCACGTGCCGCTGTCGAACGCCGCCGACCTCGACGCAGCGGTGAACGCGGCGCGGGCGGCACTGCCGGAGTGGCGCTCGGTCAACGCGATCGCGCGGGCGAGGAAGCTGTTCGAGCTCCGCTCGGGGCTCGAGGCGCGTAAGGAAGAGCTCGCGCGATCGGTGACGACCGAGATGGGCAAGACGATCGCCGATGCGCGCGCCGAGGTGGCGCGGATGATCGAGATGGTCGAGGCCGCCTGCGCGATTCCGACGACGATGCAGGGGCGGGTCCTGGAGGATGTCGCGACCGGCGTCGACGCGGAGACGATCCGCCAGCCCGTGGGCGTGTGCGCGGCGATCGCGCCGTTCAACTTTCCCGCGATGGTGCCGTTCTGGTTCCTGCCGTTCGCGATCGGGTGCGGGAACGCTTTCATCTTGAAGCCATCCGAGCAGGTGCCGCTGACCCAGCGGATCGCGTTCGAGGTGCTGGACTCGATCGGGCTGCCTCCGGGCGTGGTCAATTTGGTCAATGGCGGGCGCGAGATCGTCGAGGGGATCCTTGAGCATCCGGGGATCGACGCGGTCTCGTTCGTCGGCTCAGCGCCGGTCGCGAAGCTCGTCTACGAGGGCGCGGCACGGACCGGCAAGCGCGTCCAGGCCCTCGGCGGCGCGAAGAACCACATGGTCGTGATGCCCGACGCGGTGATCGACAAGACCGTCGACGGGATCATCGGCTCGGCATTCGGCGCGGCGGGACAACGCTGCATGGCCGGCTCGGTGATCGTGACCGTGGGCGAAGCCCACGAGCGGCTGATGCCGCAGTTGGTGCAGGCGACACAGGCGCTGCGAATAGGCGACGGGCTCGACGAGGCGACCGATGTCGGTCCCGTCATCTCGTGCGCGGCGCGCGACCGGATCAACGACTGGATCGAGCGCGCGGTCTCCGCCGGCGCAGCCCTCGCGGTCGATGGGCGCTCGCCTGCCGGCGTCGATCCCGACGGCGCGTTCGTCGGCGCGACGATCCTCGATGACGTCGGGCCTGACAGCGAGATCGTCGCCGAGGAGGTCTTCGGCCCGGTGCTGTGCGTGGTTCGCGCCGACTCGCTGAAGGATGCGATCGAGATCGTGAACCGCAGCCGGTTCGGGAACGGCACCTCGATCTTCACGGAGAACGCGGCGGCCGTCCGCCGCTACCGCCACGACGTCGAGGCCGGCATGGTCGGAGTCAACATCGGCGTCGCGGCGCCGGTGGCGTTCTTCCCGTTCAGCGGCTGGAAGGCGAGCTTCCTCGGCGACCTGCACGCGCACGGGACCGACGGGGTCGAGTTCTTCACGCGCAAGAAGACCGTCACGAGCCGCTACTTCTCGGACGGCAGCGGCAGCGGCCCGTACTTCGTCGAGCGTTAGCGTTCCATCGCCGCGGCGAGCTCTGCGCCCGTCTGCACGGGGTCGTTCGCCGACTGCTGGGTCTGTGAGTTGATCAGCGCGCCGGGGGGCGGCAGCACAGGGCCCGCGAGCAGCGGGTCGTTCGTCTTGAGCATCCACTCCTGCAGCCGTGTGCGCAGCTCGTCACGGATCTCCGCGTAGGCGGGATCATCGATCGAGTTGCGGCCCTCGCCCGGGTTGAAGAACAGGTCGTGGAGCCGCTCGCGATCGACTGGGCGCGTCGCCCAGCCGCGGGCGAGGTACGCATCCTTGCTCGGGGAGTCATCGCAGTTGGGCAGCACCGGGTACGGGTAGTCGTCGAACCGGCGGACGTACTTGTAACGCTCGGTCCTGATCGCGCGCTGGGGCTCGTACGCGGCGTGGTAGGTGAGCTCGGAGAAGATCTCGCCGCGGGTGCCGGGCTCCTCTTCGCCGTTCACCAGCGGAATCAGTGAACGGCCGACGAGCCACGGCGGATGCTCGATCCCGACCGCGTCGCAGACAGTGGGGAACAGATCGACTTGTGAGACGAGTTCGTCGTACGCGCGCCCGCCGGCGAAACCCGGGCCACGCATGATCAGATACACACCGATGCCGCGGTCGAGGAGGCTGGCCTTCGCGGTTGGGAACGCGAGCCCGTGGTCGGTCGTGCAGATCACGAGCGTGCGCTCGTCGAGGCCTGTCTGATGCAGCGCGTTGAGCACTGTCCCGACGCCGTGGTCGAGCGAGCGCGCGCTGGCCTTGTAGGAGGCCACGTCCTCGCGTATCTCCGCCGTGTCGGGCAGGAACGGTGGCGGCAGCGAATACACGCGATCGCGCACGGATGCGGGCGCGAAGAAGCTGCGGTGGGTCTCGAAGAACCCGACCGACATGAAGAACGGCTCCTTGATCCCGCTGCTCAGCGATTCGATCGCCGCCGGCCCAACGGAGCTCACGTGCGTGTTGGGGATCTCGCGGACCACGTCGTATCCCAGCGTGTGCGGGTTGGCCGAGATGTGTTGCTCGCCGATCAGCTCCGAGTGGAAACCGGCGGCATTGAGGACGCGGACGAGCTGGTGGTCGTAGTCATAGAGCTCAAAGCCACGGTGGGCGAGGCCCATCATCCCGTTCGTGTGGCAGTACTCGCCGGTGAGCAGCGCGGCGCGGCTGCCCGAACACGACGGCGCGGCGCAGAATGCGTTGCGGAACATCACGCCCTGGTCCGCCAGCCACTGGATGTTCGGGGTCGGGATCGCGTGCCCGTAGGGCTGGACGTAGCGACCGGTGTCGTGCGAGTGGATGTAGAGGACGTTGCAGGGCATCGAGTGCGAATCCTGTGAGTGCGCGGGACGGTTACGCGCGCGCGAGCCGGGCCGCCGCTTTGCGATGGTACGCGTCGTACCACTCGTCGTTGATCGCGTCGGCCTGCCTGGACACTCGTGCAGCGGGTTCCCAGCGGTCCGGAAGCGCGACGCCGATGTGATCGAGAGCGCGGCGCACGGTGCCGGCCTGGTCGCACTCGAGCTCGTCCTCGTATGCGATCGTCAGCTGCGGCGACCCGATCGAGGCGAAGTACCGCTCCCAGGCATCGTCCTGGTCGGAGAGCAGCCGCACGAGGTGATCGAGCGCCTCGAAGTGGTAGGCCAGCTCGGATGCGCGCTCGCCCGAGTCGGCGTCGCCGGAGCTCCACTCGCGCGTCTGTAGCGCTCGCCACAGGCTGATCGCCTGGCGCACCTTGTCGCGGCGCCGCACCCACACGTAGCGGGGGTTGCCGAATAACGCGTCCAGCAACTCCGGCGGCTCGAGCCCGGCGTACTCGTCGAGCTGCGAGGCCAGCCTCTTCAGCTCATCCAACTGGTTCCACATCAGCTTGCTCCCGAAGACTCCGTTGGCGGTGGTTCCGAGGCGAAAGCTGCGCTCCAGATGCTCGCGGTATGAGATGCCCCGCAGGTCCGAGTACGAAGGCACGGCCGGTGGTGTCCGGTCTGAGCGGATGCCCATCCCCGTCGAGTCGAGCCCTCTCAGATAGTCCCGCGGATGGGGTGGCACGCCGGTGGATGCGCGACCTTCGAAGAACTCATCAGGGCACCCGGCGACGCCGGTGCTCTTCAGCAGCTCGCACAGCAGCGTCGAGCCGCTGCGCTGAGTTGAGCAGACGAGATAGGAGCTGATGTGTGTCAACTATCCACCGAACGGGGAGCACTTGTTCGCTTTGTCAATCGAGTTAGTGCTATTTTACCTCGCGAGGGCGCGGATCAGGCGAATCGTGAGGTAGGCGAACGGATGAGCGTTGTCACCGGTCAGGATTCAAACCGGCGAGCGGTACTCGGTCACGTGTCGCAGCTGCGAGCACTCGAAGCCGACGCGGTGTTCGTGATCCGCGAGGTAGCCGCCGAGCTCAGCCGACCCGTGTTGCTGTTCAGCGGCGGCAAGGACTCGGTGGCGCTGCTGCGCCTGGCAGAGAAGGCGTTCGCGCCACTGCCCGTCCCGTTCCCGATCATGCACGTCGATACGGGGCACAACTTCCCCGAGGTGATCGAGTTCCGTGACCGGCGGATGCGGGAGGCCGGCCACAGGCTGATCGTCGCCTCGGTGCAGGAGTCGATCGACACCGGCCGGGTCCGCGAGGACGCTCCGGGCGCGTCGCGCAACCGGCTCCAGACCACCACCCTGCTCGACGCGATGGAGTGGCACGGCTTCGACGCCGCGTTCGGTGGCGCCCGGCGCGACGAGGAGCGCGCGCGCGAAGGAGCGGGTGCTGTCGTTCCGGGACGAGTTCGGCCACTGGGACCCGCGGGCGCAGCGTGCCGAGCCGTGGACGCTCTACAACGCGCGGATCCGGCGCGGCGAGCAGATTCGCGTGTTCCCGCTCTCCAACTGGACCGAGCTCGACGTGTGGCGCTACATCGACGCTGAGCAGCTCGAGCTCCCATCGATCTACTACGCCCACACACGGCGGGTGCTGCGACGGGACGGGATCCTGCTAGCGGAGTCGCGATGGGTCCGCCCGCGCGAGGGGGAGGCGGTTGAAGAGACGAGCGTCCGCTACCGCACTGTCGGCGACTTGACGGTCACCGGGGCGGTCCGCTCGGAGGCGTCCGACATCGCGTCGGTGATCCGCGAGACGGAGGCGGCCACGATCTCTGAACGCGGAGAGACGCGTGCCGATGACCGCGTCACCGAGGCCGCGATGGAGGACCGCAAGCGGGAGGGCTACTTCTGATGGCGCTCGTCGCGGAGGCGCAGCGTGAGCTGCTGCGACTGGCCACCGCGGGCTCGGTCGATGACGGCAAGTCGACTCTGATCGGGCGGCTGCTGCTGGACACGGGCTCGCTGCTGTCGGACACGCTCGACGAGGTTTCGCGAAACGGCTCGGAACCGGACCTGGCGGCGATCACGGACGGCCTGCGCGCCGAGCGCGAGCAGGGGATCACGATCGATGTCGCGTACCGGTTCTTCTCGACCGAGCGGCGCTCGTTCATCCTCGCCGATACGCCGGGGCACGAGCGTTATACGCGCAACATGTTCACCGGCGCGTCGACGGCCGACGCGGCGGTCGTGCTCGTCGACGTCCAAGCGGGCGTCGTCAGGCAGACCCGCCGGCACGCGCAGATCTCGTCCCTGCTCGGGATCCGGCACGTGGTCGCATGCGTCAACAAGATGGATCTCGTCGGCTGGGACCCCGAGCGCTTCGCCGACGTCGAGCGCCAGGTTCAGGAGTTGACCGAAAGGCTCGAGATCCCGGACGTCGTCGTGATTCCGATCAGCGCCCTGAACGGCGACAACGTTGCCTCGCGATCCGAAAGCGCTCCCTACTACGACGGGCCGACGCTGCTCGAGTACCTCGAGAGCGTCGATGTGCAGTCAGATCGCGACCTCACGCGCCTCCGGCTCCCCGTCCAGATCGTCGGTCGCCGGCTGGACGGAGGCGCGCGGCTGTACTCCGGGCGGTTGGAGGCGGGAACGCTCGAGGTCGGCG
>Ga0335074_10003021_pt1 | contig 22920 bp, 21 predicted proteins | sample Lox_Sample_23_FD_206715 | JGI IMG/M metagenome (GOLD analysis project Ga0335074, IMG submission 206715) | Soil microbial communities from Loxahatchee National Wildlife Refuge, Florida, United States - Lox_Sample_2.3 | ecosystem: Environmental > Terrestrial > Soil > Wetlands | place: USA...
GACCATCGTCATCATGCCGTAGCGTCGCTCGCGCGCCGTACCATCCGGGTTCCTGTCACCGCTGGCCGTCCAGCTCCAGTGAACGATGCCGATGTCCGGCCGCAGAAAGCGCACCGCAACCTGTAGCACTTCGAACCTGATGCCGTGGAAGCGCCCGTTCAGCAAGCGCGTGTGGTACTTCTCGAAATCCGGCTTCCCGTGCAGCCACATGGCGCCCACCGTCACGAAATCAATATCGTCGGCCATGATCTGCGCCAGCTGATGGCCGTCATGCTTGTTAAAGGCGGCAGCGAAAGCCTGTGGCAGGCCATGCAGCGCCTGCTCATCGGACTTTGTTTGCCCCTGAGCCGCTGAGATCGCCCCCAACGACAGCGCGATTGCTGCGATTGCGACCCGTATCATGTGCGTACTCCGCTCGATTGATGTCGTCGACGAGGTGGAAACTTCATCCCGGCTCTGCCATGGTCGCGGTCACATGGTCGCCGTCACGGACTTGCCGGGCCAGAAGCGCTCATTCAGAATCATCCCTATCCATAATAGTTCAAGGAGGGACACCCATATGATGAGGCGCCTGACGGCCGAATTCATCGGCACATTGTGGCTCGTTCTCGGTGGCTGTGGCAGCGCGGTGCTGGCCGCGGCGTTTCCCGGACTCGGCATCGGATTCGTGGGCGTCTCGCTCGCATTCGGCCTGACTCTGCTCACCATGGCGTACGCCATCGGTCACATCTCCGGATGCCACATCAATCCGGCCGTCTCCGTCGGCTTATGCGTCGGCGGGAGATTCCCTGTCAAGGACCTCGTGCCGTACGTCCTGGCCCAGGTACTCGGCGCAATCGCCGGCGCGGGCATCCTCTACATCATCGTGAGCGGGCATCCCGGCTTCGAGCTGGCGAACGGGTTTGCCTCCAACGGGTACGGCGCGCACTCGCCGGGAGGCTACTCGCTCGGCGCCTGCCTCGTGACCGAGGTCGTGATGAGCTTCGGGTTTCTGTTCGTGATCATGGGCGCGACCCACGGCAACGCGCCACGCGGATTTGCGCCGCTCGCCATCGGGCTGTGCCTGACGCTGATCCATCTGATCAGCATCCCGGTGACGAACACATCGGTGAATCCCGCACGCAGCACCGGACCGGCGCTGTTTGTCGGCGGGTGGGCACTGGCGCAGCTATGGTTGTTCTGGGTCGCCCCGATCGCAGGCGCAGCCCTGGCGGGCGCGGTGTACCGCTGGATCGGCGGCGGTGAGCCGGTGCCGACGCCGGTGACCGGAGACGGCTGAGCTGCGCGAGCCGTCTGCGACGACCCGCCGTCACCCGCAGGAGCGGCCAATGGCCGATCAGGGCGAGTATGCTCGCGACTACTTCCCGGGCAGCGTGAATACGGGACTCTTCGGATCGGTCTGCACCAGTCGAGTCGTGTGCATGGGGCCTTCACCCACCAGCATGAGAAGGCAAGGGCCGGTACTCTTCTTGGCGCCATCCCAGTGTACGGTATTGGCGATGTCGGTGACGAAGCTGCCGGCGGGAATGGGATACATCTTGCTCCTGTCATACGTCGTGCTCGCGCTGACCCACCAGGTGCCGGAGATGACGTAGATGTAGCGATCAGTCGAGTGGAAATGCGGCTTGCTGTTGTGACCCGGCAGCCATTTGATGAGAACGCCGTAGATTCCCGGCTTGTTGGGATCGCCGAACAAGGGCGACTCTCCCTCACCGCCTTTCCATTTGATGTCCTTGCCGAATACGATTGAAATATGGGTTGGATCGGGCAGCGGGATGGACGTGGTGATCGGCCCGCTGTGGGTCAAAGCGTACGTATCATTGACGACGTTCGCGGCTCGCGCAGAGCCTGCGAGCAGAAAGGCAAATAGTGCCGTGACACCAGCTTTGGGCAGAGTCTTCATTGGCAGGCTCCCGTGCGTCGGACATGGAGAGGCAGTCCACGAAGTGGAACCCGACGTCGCCTTGCAGATCATCTGGAATGTCGTCGCCATGATCCCCCGGGGCGCCGTCCTCACTTATGGAGAGGTAGCCCGTGCCGCCGGATTCCCCGGGCGCGCGCGTCAGGTCGGTCGTGCGCTGCGGATGATACCGGCAAATCTGCCTCTGCCGTGGCATCGGGTGGTTGGCGCAGGGGGACGGATCGTCTTCCCGAAATCCTCCGCCCCATATCGGGAACAGGGACGAAGACTGCGCAGCGAAGGCGTCGCCGTGAAGAACGGCCGCGTGATCGTGCCCGTCACCTGACGCGCACGGCTACTTTTGCTGCGCCGCGGAGCGCCGCAGTTTCTCAACCTGCTGCGCGACCGTCTGGCGAAAGTCGCGCTTCAGCTTTTTGGAGGTCTCGGCGATCATCCCATCCTGCGGATAGGGTCCCAGCTTCGCATCCACTTCCCTATCATATTGCCGGATCGCTTCCTGTACGCTTTGCGGATCCGCTGGATTGAATTTCACCAGCGCGATCCTTCCCCGCAGGGATTCCAGCGTGCGCTGCGCTGTCTGCGCCTCGCCGGAGCCAACGTCAAAGGTGCCGAGGAGCGGGTTGTCGACCTCCAGGCGCAATCCCAGCAGCCGCGGCCTGCTGGAGACGATCTTGACCTTGGCCCCCTCGCCGTACTGCTTCTTGATCGCTGCGGAGAGCTCGGCTCTGGCCTGGCTCCTGAGCCGCAGATAGCCTCTCAGCAGCGCTACGCCACCCCACACGACGACGATGGCGCCGATGAGCAGATCTCGCATGGCAGGCTGAAAGTGCATTTCCCGCGTCCGTGGACACCAGCAGCGGGCGTGAGTGTAGCGTCCCGGCGATCCTCGCCCCCCCGTCGGCCTTCACACTATCGCAAGCGTCCCGGGGAGATTTGCCGCGCAGGACGCTCGTACACTACCCTGCCCGCCCGGTGACCGTTCCCCGAGGTCAGGGTTTCAGGGACCCACCCATGGCGACACGTCCGCTCAAGGGAAGCGAGAGAACCGCGCTGCCGCAGGCGCACGCGATCGCGGCCGCCGACGAGCACGAGCGGCTCGAGGCGAGCGTGATCCTGCGGCCGCAGGCGCGCGCGGCGCTCGCGCAGCGCGTGTCGCGCCTCGCGCGCGGGGATCGATCCGGCGGGGCGCTGTCGCGCGAGGCTTTCGCGGCGGCGCATGGCGCGAGTGCCGCCGATCTGGCCGCGGTGCAGGCGTTCGCGCACGCCCACGGCCTCAGCGTCGTGCAGGAGCATGCCGCGCGGCGCACGCTCGTGCTGTCGGGGACCGTGGGCCAGTTCAACCGGGCCTTCGACATCGAGCTCAAACACTATGCGTACCCGGGCGGAACCTACCGCGGCCGCGAGGGAGCCATTCACATCCCCGAGGAGCTCGCGGACATCGTCGAGGCCGTGCTCGGCCTCGACAACCGTCCCCAGGCGCGCCCGCACTTTCGCATCCGCAGACCGGGGCGTCGCGGTGGGGCACGATCCTCGGCACCGCGGCGCTCCGCCTCGGACCGGACGGCACCGGACCGGACGCCGTCGGCGTCCGTCTCCTATCCGCCCACGCAGGTTGCGTCGCTTTACGACTTTCCACGGGGCAGCGCGCAGGGCGAATGCGTGGCGATCATCGAGCTGGGCGGCGGTTACCGGCCCCAGGACCTCGACACGTACTTTGCCACCCTCGGAGTAGCCAGCCCGACGGTGACGGCGGTCTCGGTGGATCACGGCGCGAATCAGCCCAGCGGCGATCCCAACGGACCGGATGGAGAGGTCATGCTCGACATCGAGGTCGTCGGGGCCATTGCCACGGGCGCGAGCCTCGCGGTGTACTTCGCGCCGAACACGGACGCGGGCTTCCTCGATGCGGTGACCAGCGCCATACACGATGACGTCCGCAAGCCATCGGTCATCTCGATCAGCTGGGGAGGTCCGGAGTCATCCTGGACCTCGCAGGCGATGACCGCCATGGACCAGGCGTTCCAGGCTGCAGCGGCGCTCGGCGTCACGGTGTGCGTCGCCTCCGGCGATGGCGGCTCGAGCGACGGTGTGAGCGGCGGGGCTGCGCATGTCGACTTCCCGGCCTCCAGCCCGTTTGCACTCGGCTGTGGTGGCACCAGCCTGCGTGCCAGCGGCAATCGGATCACCAGCGAGTCGGTCTGGAACGATCAAAGCACCCGCGGCGGAGCCGGAGGTGGCGGCGTGAGCGGCTACTTCGCGGTACCCGACTGGCAGCACGGACTCACGGCGGCCACCTCCGCAGGAGTGCGCACCCCGCTCTCCGGACGCGGGGTCCCCGACGTCGCCGGCGATGCCGACCCTCAGACCGGTTATGAGGTGCGCATCGACGGCAGCCAGACGGTCATCGGCGGCACCAGCGCCGTGGCGCCCCTGTGGGCGGGACTGCTCGCGCTCGCGAACGCACTCAACGGTCGCGCGGCCGGATACGTGAATCCCCTGCTCTATGCCCACCCGGCCGCACTGCACGACATCACCCAGGGAAACAATGGCGGCTTCGAGGCCACCGTGGGCTGGGATGCGTGCACCGGCCTGGGCAGTCCCATCGGGCAACAGGTCGCCGCTCTGGTGGCGCCTGCCGCAGACTCGTGACGACGCGCTCGCCCCCCAACCTCATCGCGGCGCCCGCCCGGGTTCCGACCCGGCGCTGATGCGGAACACGACGCTCTGCCGGCCTGCGGCGTTTGGCCTCGTGCCATCGCGGATGCCCCCGATCTTTTCCATGGCGCGCTGCGAGCGCAGATTGCCGGGATCCACGAGGAAGATCACGTGGCGCACGAACCGGAATGCGTGACGCAGCAGCAGCTGTTTCAGCTCGAAATTGTAGCGTCCGCCCCAGTGGCTGCGCGCCAGGAACGTCCAGCCGATCTCGATCTCGCTCCTGCAGTCGCTGTAGCCGTGAAATCGCGTCGCGCCGATGATCCGGTCGTTCGCCGCATCCGACACCACCAGGGCCCCTCCGCTGGCCAGCGATTCGCGGAAGAACTGCGCGAAGCCCTGCGGCGTTGCGCGTTCCTTGGCCGGGTGCTGATCCCAGATCATGGGGTCACAGGCCACCGCGTACAGCGCGGCGTGATCAGCGGCCTGCAGCGGCCTGATCAGCACCAGTTCGCCGCGTAGCACCGGCTGCAGATCGAATGCCACGGGATCCCCCGGCGTCCGGTCTACCAGATGCCCGGAATCAAGCGATATCGGACCGCGTGCATGTATTCGGGGTAACCGGGCAGGTCCCGCACGAGCACCCGTTCTTCGTTCAGGATGCGCATCACCAGTATGGCCACGAGCAGCGGGAACAGCAGCAACGTCCACCACGACCCGAGCGCAAGCGGCGTGCCGATGATGAGAAACAGAGCGGCAAAGTACATCGGATGCCGCACGCAACGGTACACGCCCGTCGAGATCACCTTCTGCCCCTGTTCGACGCGCACGTTGGCGGCGGCGTAGGTGTTCACTTTCGAGACGAGATAGAACACGTAGAAGGAGAACACAACCAGCAGATCACCGATGATCGACACCCGCCCCGGCATCGACGACCAGCCGAACCGCACGTCGAGGGCGGCCAGGACGACCAGGGTGATGCAGGCGGCCATGAACAGCGCGATCGCGACCTTCTGGGTGAATTCCTTCTCGTGCGAGATCCCGACTTCGCTGCGCCGCTTGAGCAGCGCCGGATCGTGCCTTGCCAGATACAGCGTGTAGGCGCCCGAGCAGAGCACGAACACGCAGACGTATGCCCAGCCCTGCCAGTACCGCAGCGTCCACACGGGCACGAAAATCAGCGCGAGCATCACGACGGGGCCGAGAATGCAGGAGCGCAGCAGCTGTCCGTGCAGCGGATTCATGCACGCCTATTATGCATGCCCTCGCCGCCGCCAGTGCATAATGGCGGCAGTGGCTGTCCCGCGGGCATGCCTGACTCTCGCGGCCGGCCCGCTTCCGGGGGATGCGTGACGTGACCGCCTATTATCTGCTCAAGACCGAACCGTCCGAGTATTCCTTCGCCGACCTATCCCGGGAAAGGGAAACGGTCTGGGATGGGGTGTCGAACCCGGTGGCGCTGAGGAATCTGCGCGGCATGCATCCGGGAGATCGACTGATCATCTATGAGACCGGCAAGGTGAAGAGCGCGGTGGGAGCCGCGGGTGTGATTGCAGTGAAGGATTCGGACCCCGGGCAGCCGCAGGTGAGAATCAAGGCCGCGCAGCCGCTGCCCAGAGCGATTCCGCTCTCCGAGATAAAGACCAGCAGGCTGTTCTCCGACTCGCCGCTGGTGCGCCAGGGACGACTGAGCGTGGTACCGCTCAGCACGGAGCAATATCGCTATCTCAGCGGCGAATAGCCGCTGCGAGCGGCTCGACGCCGGCGTTATGGAAGATCACGCGCACGGCCTGCGCATCATCGGTGAAAACCTGTGCGCTTCGTCTCGTCCGGTGCGTCCCGGCTCAATGGAAGCGGAGCACGGCCGATACCCTGAGGCTGGTCTCTACGCAGGTATTGCTGAGTCGTCAGGGAGTGTGACGTGGCAGGCATCAGATCGCGCGCCTTTTTGACCGAACCCGCCCAGGACCCGACCTTCAAGTTCGTCAGCGATCTGGCCAAGGAGCTGTCCTCCGGCCGTGTCGAGCTGCCATCGTTTCCGGACGCGGCCGCACGCGTGCAGCAGGTGCTCAGTGACCCGGCCGTCAGCAGCGAGCGGATCGCGCGCGTCATCGGCGCCGACGCCGGCCTGGCCGCTCGCGTGTTGACGATGTCCAATTCGGCCGTGCTGCATCGGGGCACGACGCCGGTCGCCGACCTGAAGGTCGCGGTCACGCGCATCGGTCACGACAACATCCGCGCGGCCGCGCTCGCCTACGCCAATGCGCAGCTGCGGCGCGCGCCCGAGCTGGCCCCAATTCGACCGCAGCTGGAGGCCTGCTGGCGCGACGGCATCCGCGTGGCCTCGCTGGCGCACTCGCTCGCCAAGGAAACGCGCTGCGTGCGCACGGATGAGGCGATGCTGACCGGATTGCTGCACAACATCGGCAAGCTCTACATCATCGCGCGCGCACCGAGGAATCCGGGTTCGGCGCCGGCATTGGACGCGACCATCGTGGAGGATTGGTCAGCGAGCATCGGCAAGGCGGTGGCACAGAACTGGAAGCTGCCGGAGGACATCGCCAACGCGATCGGGGGTCAGCGCGAGATCGATCGCACTCACGAGGAGCCGCCGGACCTTCTCGACCTGCTGATCGTCGCGGTACAGGTCGCGGCCAAGATGGCCGCTCATGCGCCCGACGATGCCGGCCTGGCGCGGCTTCCGGCAGCCGTCGCCCTAGGGCTGTCGGAGTCCACGTTCAAGCGCGTCGCGCTCGATGCGCATGCCGAGCTGCAGATGCTGCAGGCGGCGCTCGGTTAGTCGGGAAGACTTCGGCCCGAGCCCGACCGGGCCCGGACCGCCGGCGCCGCGGCCGTGTAGACTTGACGCCCGGTCAGTCTCAGTCGCCCCCGGGGGTCGATCCATATGCAAACGGGCTCGGCACGGAGTCAGCCGGCCGGCGGCTGGCCCCGCATCGCCGTGGTCGGCGCGGGCGCGGTCGGCGCCTACTTCGGCGCCAGGCTGGCGCGCGCGGGCGCCCCGGTCGTCCTGATCGGCAGAAAACCGTTCGTCGAAGCCGTCGAGCGCGAGGGTCTGAGCATCGAAGGCCAGAACGAGTCGCTGCAGCTGCGCGTGCCGGCGAGCACCGAGCTGTCCAGCTGCAGAGAAGCGCAGCTCGTGCTCTTCTGCGTGAAGACGGTGGATACCGTGTCCACCGCGCGTGCCCTGGGACCCTATCTGTCGACCGACACCGTGCTCCTGACGATGCAGAACGGCGTCGAAGGCGTCGAGCAGGTTCGCGCAAGCGTTGCATGCAACGCCATCGCCGCGGCGGTGTATGTCGCGGTGGCGATGCCGGAGCCGGGTCGCGTGCGGCACTTCGGCCGTGGGGATCTGGTGCTCGGGACCGATCCGGCCTCCCGCTGGGTGACGGCGCTGTGCACGCGCGCCGCCATCGCCTGCCGCAACACCGAGGACATCGCAGGGGAGCTGTGGGCCAAGCTGCTGATGAACTGCGCACTCAATGCACTGTCCGCGCTCGGTCGCTCGCACTATGCACACATCATCGCGTGCCCGCCGGCCTACTCGCTCATTCAGGCGGTGGTCGGCGAGTGGCTGGCGGTCGCCCGCGCGGCGGGCGTGCGGCCGCCGGGGCTCGGCAGCGCCGCCGAGGCGATGGCCGCCGTGGTGCGCCTGGTCGCGCAAATGCCCGGGCAGCACTCTTCCATGGCGCAGGATCTGGCCCGCGGCAGGCGCACGGAAATCGATGCGCTGAACGGCTACCTGCAGCGCAGGGGCGCCGAGCTCGGTGTGCAGACACCGGCCAATCAGGCGCTGTTCGCCCTGGTGAGACTGGCCGAGACGGCGCGCGGCGGCAGCTGAGAGTGCCTCGGCGCGGGTGGGCTGCACCACAACGGCTCGTCGCGATCGCACGTTGCGCCTGGGTGTGGTCCGGTCCCTGAGCTTCGTATAGAGTCGCCGCATGCCGAGGCAGCGCGTGCGCTCCGCCCTACTGACGATCGCGCTGGCGAGCGCGCCAGCCGCCGCCCCGGCCGCCTGCCGCCTGGAGCTGCTCGCGACGCTGCCGGTGACGATGCAGGGTCGCACCCCGCTCCTGGCGGCCAGGATCGACGGCACCGAGACGCAGCTGCTGCTGGACAGCGGCGCCTTCTACGGCACTCTCACGCGCGCCGCCACCAACCAGTTGAAGTTGCCGCTCGAGTTGCCGCCGGTCGGCTTTCATTATCGCGGCGCCGGGGGTCCCGCCGACGCCTGGATCACCCGGGTGCGTGATTTCGAGATCGGCGGCGAGCGGCTCGCGTATTGGCCGTTCATCGTGGGAGGTCTCACGCCCGCAGCCGGTATCGCGGGCGCATTGGGTCAGGACGTGCTCGGTCAGTCGGATGTCGAGTACGATCTTCCGCATGGGCTCGTCAGGCTGTTTCGGCCGCACGGCTGCGACAATACCGTGCTGGCGTATTGGGCCGGCACGCGCCACGTGTCCACGCTCGCCATCGATGGACGAACCGCGCAGTCGTCGTTCACGACCGCCAACCTGCAGGTGGACGGCGCCGGCGTGCATGCGCTGTTCGACACCGGCACCACGCGATCCTATCTGACGCTGCAGGGAGCGCAGCGCAGCGGCCTGGGCGGGCTCGGCTCCGCGGCGCAGTCGGTCGGCGCCCTCACGGGAACCGGTGAGCGCTCCATGAAGTTCGCGCTGATGCCGGTTGCCAGCGTGAAGATCGGCGATGAGGAGATCCGGCACACGCAGCTGGGGCTCGCGGATGTGGCCGATCCGTCCGCTTTCGACATGTTCATCGGTATCGACTTCTTTCTGTCACACCGCCTGTACGTCGCCAACAGCCAGGACAGGCTGTACTTCACCTACGAAGGCGGCCCGGTATTCGATATCGAGCCGATGAACCCCGCGCTGAGCAGCAGCCTGTCGAAGGCGCCCCTGCCCACCGATGCGGCGGGATTGGAGCGACTCGGTGCCGCGCTGGCCGCGCGCGGCGATTACGCGGATGCCCTGTCCGACCTGACGCGCGCCTGCCAGCTCGCGCCCGGGCAGTCGCAGTATTTCTACGAGCGTGGCCTGGTGTACCGCTCCGCTGCGCAGGCGTTGCGCGCGCTGACGGACTTCGACCAGGCGGTCGCGCTCGACGCGACCAACGTGCCCGCACGGCTGGCGCGTGCGCAGCTGCGCCTCGTCAACAGGCAGCGAGCGGGCGCGCTCGCGGATCTGGGCGTGATCGATCACCTGTTGGCGCCCGACGACGTCGGGCGCCTGCAATTGGCCGAGCTCTATCTGCGCGTCGATCGTCTGCACGAGGCGATCGCACAGTACGATCTGTGGATTCCCACCCACGGCGATGACGGCAGGCAGGCGGACGCGTTGAGCGGTCGCTGCCGGGCCCGAGCGCTGGCGGATGAGCAACTCGACAAGGCCCTGGCCGATTGCAACCGTGCGCTGCGGCTGCGCCCCGGAGCCTGGGCGATCCTCAACAGCCGCGGGCTGCTGCAGCTGCGCGCCCGGCGCCTGGATCAGTCGATCGCCGATTTCAGCGCCGTGCTCCAGCAGCGACCCAACAACGCCGTCGCATTCTATGGTCGCGGCCTTGCGGAGATCCGCAAGGGCCTCACCGGCCCCGGACGACAGGATATGCATGCGGCCCTGACGCGCGAGCCCGCGGTCGCCGAGCGCTTCGAGCTGCACGGCTTGGCTCCCTGACCCGCCGAAATCAGCTGTCCGCGGAACGCGGATCGGCTACGCTTCCTTGGAGCCTTCCGCACTCGATGTCCCGGGCCGTGCATGAGCGTATTCAATGTGGTCTCTGCCGTGATCGCCGTCGTGGCGCTCTGCGGCTACGCGAACGCCCGCTTCATCCGGCTGCCCGAGAGCGTCGGCATCACCGCGGTCGCATTGCTGCTGTCGCTGGCGACCGTCGCGCTCAGCGACGTGAGCCCGATGGTGGCGGGCTGGGGTCATGCCGTGGCGAGCCAGGTCGATTTCCCCGCGCTCGTGTTCCATGGGCTGCTCGGGCTGCTGCTCTTCGCCGGCAGCCTGCACGTCGATCTCTCGGAGCTGCTGCGCTCCCGCGGCTCGGTGGTCGCGCTGGCGACCGGTGGGGTCGTGATCTCGACGGCGGTCTCCGGCTACGCCTTCTACTATGGCGCCGCGCTGCTGGGGACGCCTCTGCGCCTGATCGACTGCCTCGTGTTCGGCGCGGTGATCTCTCCGACCGACCCGATCGCTGCGCTCGGCCTGCTCGGACGCGCGCGGGTGTCCCGCTCGCTGCTGAGCATCATCACCGGCGAGGCACTGTTCAATGACGGCATCGCGGTCGTCGTCTTCTCGGTGCTGGCCGCGATCGCGAGCGGCGCGCAGTCGCCCGCCGTGGGGGACGTAGCCGCGCTGCTGGCCAGGGAAGTCGTGGGGGGCATCGCGTTCGGAGTCGTCGCCGGCTACGCGGGACTGCTGCTCCTGCGCAGCATCGACAGCTATCCGGTGGAGATCCTGATCACGCTGGCGATGGCCACGGAAGGCTATGCGCTGGCGGACTCGCTCGGGGTATCCGCCCCGATTGCCACGGTGATGATGGGACTCATGATCGGCAATCGCGGCCGCAAGCGCGCGATGTCCGAGCTCACGCGCGACCGGCTGTTCACGTTCTGGGACCTCTCCGACAATCTGCTCAACCTGCTGCTGTTTGCCCTGCTCGGCTTCCAGCTCATCGATCTGGCCCACAGCTCGCTGCGCTACGCTTCGCTCGCGGCGCTATCGATCGCCATCGCGCTCGGGGCGCGCCTGGTGAGCGTCGTGATTCCGATCGGCGTGCTCAGCCTCTTCAAGCGCTTCGAGCCGGGCTGCGTGCAGCTGCTGACCTGGGCGGGATTGCGCGGCGCTCTGGCCGTCGCCCTGGCGCTTTCCCTTCCCGAGGGCTCGCCGGCGCGCGCGCCGATTGTCACGGCCACTTACGCCGTCGCACTGTTCAGCACGCTGGTGCAGGCGACCACCTTCGACCCGCTGGCACGGCGCTGGACGGGCCGGCGCGTGGGCGCCGCATAGGGCCGCGCGCCGCGCTCGCGTCGTCCCTCTCCGACATGCCTCTCCGACAGGAATGCCGGGGCCGGCCGCGCGCTCGGGTAAGATAGCCGCTGCGCGCGACGCCGACACGCGGTTTGCGTGTCCCGCGCTTGCGCATCGAGGATCATCGGCAACCGTGGAAAAGCACGAACTGCGCGCGGCCGCTTCCCTCGCCGGAGTGTTTTCGGTGAGGTTGCTCGGGCTGTTCATGATCTATCCGGTATTCGCGAGCTACGCGCTGCACCTGCGCGGGGCGAGCGCGTACCGGACGGGCCTCGCGCTCGGCATCTACGGGCTCACTCAGGGTCTGCTGCAGATCCCCTTCGGCCTGCTGTCCGACCGCGTGGGACGCAAGGTCATGATCGTCATCGGTCTGGTCGTGTTCGGCGTGGGCAGCGCGCTGGCCGCGGCATCGACGTCGATCGAGGGGGTGATCATCGGCCGCGCCGTGCAGGGAGGCGGCGCGATCGGCTCCGTCATCCTCGCATTGGTGGCGGACCTGACGAGCGAGGAGAGCCGCACCAAGGCAATGGCGCTGGTCGGCATCACCATCGGCACCTCGTTCATGGTGGCCCTGGTGAGCGGGCCGCTGCTGGCGGGGATTATCGGAGTGCAGGGCATATTCTGGCTCATGACGCTGCTCGCCCTGGTCGGCATCGGTATCGTGCTGTTCGTCGTACCCCGCCCTCTCAGGCAGCAGATCAGGGGAGATGCGGAGACCGTGCCGGCCATGCTCGGCTCGATCCTCAGAAATCCGGAGCTGCTGCGGCTGGATTTCGGCATCTTCTCGCTGCACGCCATGCTGACGGCGGCATTTCTGGCCGTGCCGGCGCTGCTGCATGCGCGGCTGAGCGTCAGCAGCTCCAGCCAGTGGATGGTGTACCTGCCGATCCTGCTGGTGTCGGCGCTGGTGATGGTGCCGACCGTCATCATCGCCGAGCGCTACCGGCGCATGAAAGCGGTATTCCTCGCCACCATCGCCGCCCTCGCCGCGAGCCAGTGGATGCTGGCCTTCGCCGGCGCGTACGTATCCGTGGTGCTCGCCGCGCTCACGCTGTTCTTTTCCGCCTTCAATGTCATGGAGGCGACTCTGCCCTCGCTGATCACCAAGACATCGCCGGCGCGCGCCAAGGGGACCGCCACGGGCGTGTATTCCAGCTCGCAGTTTCTCGGCATCTTCGTCGGCGGGGTCGCAGGAGGATGGCTGCAGCAGAGAACCGGCGACACCGCCATCTTCCTGTGGGCGGGCGCGCTCGCGCTTCTGTGGCTGCTGCTGGCGGCAGGCATGCGGCAACCGAGCTACCTGGTGACGCGCCTGCTGCGGGTGGGCCGCACGGCCGACGTGCAGCAGCTGAGCGCCGCGCTCGCGCGCCTTCCCGGCGTCGCCGAGGTCGTCGTGGTGGCCGACGAGCAGCTGGCCTATCTCAAGGTCGACTCGAAGGTATTCGACGGGGCCAGGGCTCAGTCCCTCGCCGATGCGGGCGCCGACGGCCCTTAGAGGCGTGCGCGGCGCGGCCGGTCAGGAATGGGGGCAGCCGCGCCGGTCGCGGTCGAAAAGATCGAACAGGCGCGCCGCACCGGGCCCCGTGAGCGTGGCGATGCGGTGCGGCTGGCCTTTCTCGACGCTGTAGGTGAGCTGCATGCCCCGCTGACGAAAGAACTGCGCTTCCTGCTGCATCGGTGTGTCGAATCCCAGCTCGTCGAACTGGCCCACGAACATGTGGATGCACATGCCCGCGATGGCATCGATGCTCGCCGCAGAGGGGTCCGGCAGGTAGCCGGGAAATGCCGTGATCGAGCGGAAGTAACGCGGATACAGCGAGGCGATGTAGAAGGCGCTGATGCCGCCGTTGGAGGCGCCGGCGGCCAGCAGCTTGCCGTCCTCGACCCTGTAGGTCGATAGAATCTGCTGCAGGAAGGCCGGGAAGATGCGTGCGCCCTGCTCGAAGAACAGCTGCCCATCCGGAGCCGCCGGCATCACCACGATGTAGCCGCGCTTCTCGGCCTGGTCCCGGAACGTGCCTTCGACCATGCGCTCGACGACGTCCATGGTCTGCGGGCCGCCGCCGAAGGCCAGTATCGTGGGATAGCTGCGCTGCGCGTCGTAGTGGTCCGGCAGCACGACCTCGTAGCTCACGAGCGTCTGCCCCACGTGCGCGCTCTGGTGCAGCACCTTCCCCTGCGCCGTGCCCGCCAGGGTACACGCCGCCCACGTCACACCTGCCACGATGATGCCGCGCATGGCTCCCCCCGGTTCCCCTGCAGTCCCGTCCCAGCGCAACTGTGCCTGCGCACTCGTGCCTGCGTACCCCTGCCTGCGTACTCCGCGGCGGCATACGCCGCAGCGCCCGCGGGCCTCAAGGCTTGCGACACGCGGCGATGAAGGTCGAGTAGCTGCGCTCGCCGTGCTCGACCTCGCAGCAATCATCGATCGAGATGTCCGCGAAGCCGCTGGCCGCGAGCCAGGATCGTAATATGGCACGCTCGAAACCCTGATGCACGTGCACCCCGGGGCCGTGGAACGAGCCGTCCTCGGCATCGAGGTCGGTATGGCACAGCCATCCGCCCCGGTTGAGCATCCGATGAAACGCGCCGAGCACCCGCGGCACATCCGGCACGTGATGCAGCGTCATCATGCTGAAGATCAGGTCGTAGCGCTCGGCCGGCACCGGGTCGCGCATCAGATCGAGGTCGATGACGCGCATGTCGTGTACGTCTGCGGCGGCGATCTTGCGGGCGGCGACGCTGCGCATGCCCGCGGAGCTGTCGGCCAGCGTGATCGGCCCGAGGGTATCGCGCAGGCAGAATGACAACAGACCCGTGCCGGCGCCATATTCGAGCGCCCGCATCGAGCGGCTCAAGGGCACGGCCCGGCGCATCGCCGCGGCCATGTCCGCGGCGCGTTTGACCTTGCCGGCATCGTCCCAGCTTTCCGCACGCTCATCGAAATCGCTCATCAGCGGCCCTTGCGCATCACGCGGGTTTCGCGGCGCTACTCGCGACGCTACTCGCGGCGCTACTCGCGGCGCTACGATAGGCGCCGGTCCCCGGCGGTTCAATAGCGGCGCTCGGCAGCGGCGCTCGGCGGCGGCGCTCGGCGGCGGTGCTCGGCAGCGGCGCTCGGCAGCGGCGCTCAGCTGCCCAGCGCGAAGCGCCAAGCCACGGCGATCTGCGCCAGCGCGAGCAGTCCGGTGAGCCACTGCGGGAGGCGCCGCAACAGGCGCTTCAGGAGCGGCCGCGCGGCCACCAGGCCGAGCAGCACGCCTGCGATGAAACCGAACGCGTGGGCGACCACGTCCACCTGACCGGCGCCATTGCCGGCGGCGCCGCTGCCGCCGGCGGCATCGCCAGCCCCGCTGCCGAACCAGGCGAGCAGCACCGCCCCGCAGACCAGCGGAGCCCACTGTAACGCCCAGCGCTGCGCCCAGCGGGCGTGGGTACCCCACGCGTAAGCGCTCAACAGTCCCAGCGCGGTGAACACCGCCGTGGAGGCGCCCACCGCGCGGTGCGTCGCCGGCGCCAGCAGCCCCTCGACGAGGTTGGCGCCCGCCGCGCCGCTCACCACGAGGAACCAGGCGTGACCCGGACCCTGCTGGCGGCCGGCGAGGTAACCGAACCAGATGCCGCCCAGCAGATTCGCGACCAGGTGCTCACCGTCCAGATGCAGCGTCAGCGCCGTCCAGGCGCGCCACCACTGCCCCGCCTGCAGGCGGCCGGCATCGAGCGTCCCCGCATCGAAGGCAGCGGGCGGCCACAGGCCATTGGTGATCGCCAGCCCGATGAAGATGAGCACCACCGCGTACAGGGCGCAGCCGATCCAGGCATGCGGCAGCGGCGGCGGCGCGGACGGCGCGGGCGGCGCGGGCCGGCGCTCGCGCTCGTAGAGGGCCAGCTGCTCGCGCGCACGTGGCGCATCGGCCTCCGCCACCAGGAGCACGTGCAGCGGCGCCTGCGCGTGTGTTTCACTCGCGATACCGACAGCCTCGAGCACCAGCGCCCGTTCGCGACAATCGCCGGCTCGCGGCGAATGAAACACCTCGACCGCCGTATCCAATGCACGCTCCACCGTCGGGCCCCCGAGGCTGCCGAGGCTGCCGAGGCCCACCCATACCATACTTATGTCGCCTGCAGCGCGCCGGTGTGTGTGATGCAGAGCGCATCGAGACTCGATCGCATCCCGCGGCGTCACGCAATCGCCTATCGTCGGGGGCCGAGTCACCGATGAACGCCGTGTCACCTCTGTCGGGCATTCCTGACGCAGCGCAGAGCGCGCAACTGGGCATCGCCAGCGGCATCGCCGGGCTGAACAGGGACGCGCAGGTGGTCGCGCAGTCGGTCAGCGGGCCGGGAGAGGATCTCACCGGCGCGCTGATCGACTCGCTGCAACAGAGGCTGGTCGTGCAGGCTTCGGCGGAGATGTTGGCGGGGTCGGATCGAGTACTGGGATCTCTGATCGACGTCATGGCCTGAATCGGCGGCCGCGCGGCGCCCTCAGCGCCGCAGCAGCAACAGCAGGATCACCAGTCCCAGCAGCGCGGCCAGTGCCTGCCAGAAGCGCAGCGGCGCGCGTTCGTACAGGGTCAGCGTCCGCCGCGACATCACCGGCGCACGCACCGGTCCCGCCTCCATCTCCGCAGCGAATTCGCTCATGTCGCGAAAGCGCTCGGCGGGATCCAGGGCGATCGCTCGCCCCAGCGCGGCCTGCAGCCACGCCGGCAGATCCGGTCGCAGCGTCGTCAGCTCCAGCGGCCGGTCGCGGGCCGGCCCACTGGTGGCATCGGGATTGGCATAGGGGAACTCGCCGGTGAAGGCGCGAAACAGCGTGACACCGAGAGCGTAGATGTCCGTGGCCTCGTTGCCGGCCTGGCCGGCGAACATCTCGGGCGCGACATAGGCGCGCGTGCCGGGAATCTCCTCGGGCGGAAGGTCCTCCAGTCCCGGTACGCGCACCGCACCCAGGTCGATCAGCTTCAGCGATCCGTCACGCTCGAGAATGACGTTATCGGGCTTGATGTCGCGATGGATGATGCCGTCGCGGTGCAGAGCCGCCACGGCTCGGGCCAGCCTGATCGCGATGTTGCGGCCTTCCTCGAGGCCGAGCGAGGGCGAGCGCGTCAGCCGCTCCTCCAGCAGCTCGCCCTGGTAGAGGGGCATGACGGTGTACAGACAGGTCTGCCTGCCCGGAGGCTGCTCGATGATGCGGCCGAGCCCGGGACTATGCACGCGCGCACCCACCCAGGCCTCGCGGCCGAAAGCCGCGCGATGGGCGGCCACGTCCGCCACCAGGGGCTTGGGGAACTTCAGTGCGACCTGCCCGCCCTCGATCTCATCCTCCGCGGCGAACAATCGGCTGTATCGACCGTCCGATATGAGCGCCTTGAGCACGAATCCATCGATCGTCTCACCGCCCAGCGGCACTGGAATAATGGGCAGCTGCAGGATGGCGGCCCCGACGTTGGCGGACTCTCCCGTGGGCAGCCCGATGACGTCGAGCACCAGAGCGGTGCAGTTGTCATCGCTCCCGGAGCGCAGCGCGGCCGCGACCAGCGCCCGAGCGGTGTCCGCCGGGGCCGAACGATCGCCCAGAATCTCGGCGATGGCCTCGTCGGTCAGCCAGCCATGCAGGCCGTCGCTGCACAGCAGGAAACGGTCGTGCCGCGCCATCGGCTGGGTGGCGTACTCGAGGCGCGCCTCGGGCTCCACACCGAGCGCCCGGTACAGAGTCGCGTTGCGTGCCCGGCCCGCCGCTCGCACGTGATCGGTGGTGAGGCAGACGAGGCGACTGCCGCTGAGCCGATACGCCCGGGTATCACCGATATGCACCACGTGCGCGAGGCGGCCGCGCAGCACCAGGGCGGTGAAGGTGCAGCCCATGGCCGCCAGGTTGGGGTCGCGTTGACCCAGGGAGTACATCCAGCCATTGAGGGCATCCAGGACCCGGGCCGCCGAGCGGCGCACCTCCGCGGTCTCCGGCAGCTCGGACATGCCATCCAGAAAGCCGCGCACCGCGGTCTCGGCCGCAACGCGCCCACCCTTGGTGCTGCCGATGCCATCGGCAATCGCCGCCACCACCTCCCGGCGCGGCTCGGGCAGATCGGCGCCCACGATCGCGGCAGCGAAGTCCTGATTATCCCGGCGCGGCCCGGTTGCCGAATGAAATCCGACGCTCGCCCTGATGGCCGAAATGCGCTCAGCCACCGCGCCCGCCCTGCTTCAGCCCGCCTGCGTTCGGCCCGCCCGGGTTCGGCCCGCCCGGGTTCGGCCGCACCGCGGCTGCGCCGTGCGGCCCGCAGCGATCATGGATGAAGTAGCCGCCGGTGCTCGAGGCGAAGATCACCGTGAGGTCTCCTGACTGACGATCGAGCGTGTAGTTGCCCCCGTCCCTGGTGTCATGCCAGACGATCCGCGTGCCGCTGATGCGCGCCGGATTGGAATCGACCGTGTGGCGGGCGAAGTCGATTTTGATCTGCCAGCTCGTGCCGCTCACCGGATTGGTGCAGGTCAGAATCGTCACAGACTCAGCCGCACAGGCATTGGGCAATGTGGCAGCACTCAGGGTCAGCGCAGCGAGTCCGATGCGCAGCCCATCCAACCACCGACGCGCATCGAGCGCTGTGTAAGGGCCGGGCGACGAGTGGGACGACGCGGCCGTGCGCGGCCGCCGCGAGACTGGGTTATGCTTTCCGCGCCCGGGGCCGACCGCATAGCTAGACAAATAGGGGAGAACTGTGCTCGTACCTTCACCGCAATGGCTCAATACCGGCGACAACGCCTGGCAGCTGGCGGCCGCCACGTTCGTCGGCCTGCAAAGCATTCCAGGGCTCATGGTTCTGTATGGTGGCATCGTCAAGAAGAAATGGGCGATCAATTCCGCCTTCATGGCGCTCTACGCCTTCGCCTCGGTGCTGGTGGTCTGGGTCCTGCTCGCCTACAACATGTCCTTCGGGCCGCAGTGGACGCCGTTCCTCGGCCGGCCGAAGCTGGCCACCTCGGCCATGTTCACCACCGGCCAGGCGATCATTCCCTCGGCCGCCTCGGGTATGCCCGCGATGGCCTTTCCGATGGCGACGCTGGTCTTCTTCCAGTTCGTATTCGCCGCCATCACCCTGATCATTCTGGCCGGCTCGGTGCTCGGCCGCATGAGCTTTCGTGCCTGGGTGATCTTCTGTCCGGTGTGGATGGTCCTGGTCTATACCGTGGGAGCCTATAGCCTGTGGGGCGGGGGCTGGCTTGCCGCCCGGGGCGTGGCCGACTTCTCCGGGGGCTACGTGATCCATCTGGCTGCGGGCGTTTCCGGCTTCGTCGCGGCGGCCATGGTCGGTCCGCGCCTGCAGCAGGATCGCGAGCACTTTCCACCCAACAGCCTGCTGGTCACGCTGATCGGCGCCGGCATCCTGTGGCTGGGCTGGAACGGCTTCAACGGCGGTGACCCGTACTTCGCCAACGCCGATGCGGGTGCGGCAGTGCTCAACACCAACACCGCCACCGCCGTGGGCCTGATCGTGTGGACGATCATGGACAAGATCGCCTACGGCAAGCCCTCGGTGCTCGGCGCGGTCAACGGGATGATCGCGGGCCTGGTGGCGATCACCCCGGCGGCGGGCTACGTGGACGGTTGGGGCGCCATCATCATCGGCGTGTGCGCGGGGATCATCCCCTGGTTCGCCATGAACAAGCTGCAGAAGACCAAGCTGCTCATGAAGGTCGACGACACGCTGAGCGTGCTGTCCACGCACGGCTGCGCCGGGCTGATGGGCGGGCTGCTCACGGGCATCCTCGCCAACCCCAGGATGCTGGAATATATCGGCACCGGCAAGGATGCCCCGGGTGTCAGCGTGACCGGCTGGGCGTACGGCAGCTTTCACCAGTTCGTGCTGCAGATCGAGGGGGCGGCATTCATCATCGTCTACAACGTCATCGCGACCTTCATCATCCTCAAGGTGATCTCGTTCTTCACCCCGCTGCGCATGGATGAGGCGATGTTGAAGGTCGGCGACGACGCGGTGCACGGTGAGACCGCTTACGCGATCGGCACCGAAGGGGAGTAAGGGAGGGCGAGTCAGGGCGGCCTTGCACCGCCGGGCGGCCTTGCGCCGCCCGGCGCCCTCGGCCGCGGGCTATCCCACGCCGCCGGTCTGATTGCCTCGCGTGGCCTCGATGGGGATCGGGCCGAACAGCGTGTTGCCGCCCGCGGCGCGCCTGGCGCCCGCGGCGGACGGCGCCTGGCGAGCCCGCGGACCGCGGTCCGGAACGTTCACGATGCGCATCTCGTTGTCCGACACGTGGGCCGTGATCTGGTTGTGGAAGGGGATGAACCCCGGCAGGCCCCAGTCCTCGTGCAGGATGTTGAAGCGCAGCGTATCCCCCTCAATGCGGAAATCCCCCAGCGTCGCCATCGTGTAGGGGTTGTCGCAGGGGCCGCAGGCCATGCCCCGCAGCTCATCGCCAACCCGGCGAATGAAAAACATCTGCTTGCCCGGCCCGTCCCTGAACCCGACCCATACCCCGATCACCTTGTCGGGCGTCAGCTGCTCGAGCGGTCCGGGGGGCACGTACGGGCAGCTTCGAGGTTGCAGGTACTGGCAGATCCGGTGCGACCATAGTCCCGGCGCAATCTCGGCGGCGGCAGTGGCGGGGAAGCGCACGGGCGGAACCAGCGGACCCGGCGGCAACCTGCCGACACCCACGCCGGGCAGTGGCGCCGGACCGCGCGGATCCTTGCGCATGACATAGTGAAAGCGAGCGGCGCCGGCCGCCCCGCTGCTGCCGTCGACGATCAAGCGACCGTGATCGAACCTTGCGGTCGCGTGATCCATCTCATCGGTGCTGCCGTCATCGCGCACGTGCCTGACCACGAAGCTGAGCCCGCCCGGACCCAGCGTGCCATCGACGAAGGCGAGCGTCGTTCCATCATTGCACTGCGTGCAGTAGATGCCTCTGACGTCGCTGCCGCGGATCGAGAACTCGTAGATGTGCATCCCCTGCGCACCGTAGGTCTCCCAGCCACCGCGGTACTGATCGGCGAGGGGCGCGGCGGCGGCGCCCGCAGCGGCGGTGCCCGCAGCGGCGGCGCCCACCGCAGGGGCGGCGCCCGCAGCGGCAGCGGCGGCCGCCACCTGCGCGAGCGCGAGCGTCGTGACGAGCGTGCCTGGCCGTCTCATCTGCCCCTCTGCCCCTGGGGTCGCCGCGGTTGGAAGTGAGGCACGGGCTCGATGAACAGGCCGTTCGGATCCCGCAGAATGCAGGCGTGGAAGACGGCATTCAGGGCCACGGGCCCGTCACCGGTGCTGGCCACGGGAACGCCGTCCGCCTTGAGGTTGCCGACGAACGTATCCACGTTGCCGACCACCAGGCGCAGGACCCCCACACCATGATCGAACACGCGGGTGCGTGCCGCATGGCGCACGACGCCCTTCCATTGCACGAAATCGTATTTGAAATCCGTTCCCGGAATCGTCGCCACGCTGTGGCGAAACTCTGCGTGCCGCATCCCGAAGGCCTTCGATAGCGCCGCGTCGGGCGCGAACGAAGCATCCACCCGCAGCGCAAGACCGAGCAGGTCCCGATAGTAGTGCACCGTGCGATCGGTGTCGGCGACCGCCAGCATCAGCTCGGCGTGCAGAACGTTGTCCGCGGGCGCGGCACCGGCGGCGGACACGGCACCGGCGGCGGACACGGCACCGGCCGCAGACGCGGCATCTCCCGCGGGCTCAGCGTCGGGCGCCGGGTCGTGCTCGACCAGCTCGATGTAATAGCCGTCCGGATCGCTCACGACGATGCGGCGGGTCGTCGTGCCCGCATCCGTGTGCACCACGGGCCGCCCGCCGGTGGTCAGTACCGGAACCTGCGCCGCATGCAGCTGCCGCAGAATCGCGTCGAGGTGACGGACGGTCAGGACCAGGACCGAGGCGCCGGGGTCCTGCGGACCCGGCCGCGGACTGCGCTGAGCGACCCCCCGGAACTCGGCGAACTCGAGGCCGATCCCCTGCTCGGGCAGGCGCAGCACCGCCACGCCAACGGGAGTGCTACGGGGAATCGCATACAGCTGGGCGACGGCCGGGCTCGGAGCAAAGCGGGGAGCCGCCGCCCCGCCGAGATTGGCCTGCTGCAGCCCGAGCACATCGTGGTAGAAGGCTATCGTCCGCTCGAGGTGGGCCACGACGTGAATGAAATTGCCGGCCCCGAGCACCTCGCCGGCGGGGTCCGCCACGGCCGGCGATGGGACCATGGGCAGAGCGGCGATGAGACCGAGCGCGGCAGCGGCGAGCACTGCGCGTCCGTGCAGTAGCGTTTTCATGGATCAGTCCATGCCCCCCCCCCGGGCCCGGCGCCTCGGCCTATTCTAGCGCGGTGCCGGCAACCTCCCCAGCGCCACGACGCGTGCCGCCGCATCGGACCATCGAGGCAGGCGCCGGCGAGCGGCGGCCGCGCCTTGCGCCCAACGGCGCAGCAGCGCCGCATCGCGCAGTGCCGCGGCCAGCGCCGCGCCCAGCGCCGCGACGTTCCCGGGGGCCACGAGCCGTCCGGCCCGCCGGCCCACCAGATCCGGTATGGCGCCGGTGCGTGTGCTCACCACCGGCAGCCCGTGGGCCAGCGCCTCGGCCACGGCCATGCCGTAGCTCTCGAAGCGCGTGGCGAGCACGAACAGATCGCAGCGCCGGTAGTGGCGTTCCAGCGCCGCGCGGCGCACTTCCCCCACCAGCTCGACCCGCCCGGCGAGGCCGAGCTCGCGCACACGGGCGCGCAGTCGCGCGACGTACTCGGGGCTGCGCGTGAGGCTGCCGACGCAGGTGAGCCGCCAGGGAAGCGATGTCAGCGGCGCCAGCGCCTCGATCAGCTGCTCATGGCCCTTGCCGGGCTGAACAGTGGCGACGCACAGCAGCCGTGGCGGGCGCGACGCGGAGCGGCGCCGCGCCGCCAGTGGCGCGACGTCGGTGCCCGGTTCGATGAGTACGATGCGCTCGGCGGGCACCCCGTATTCGCGCAGCGCCGGCAGGCTGCCGCGGCCGGTGACGATCACGCGCCGCGCGTACGCCAGAGCGCTCGCCTCGAGCCGTCCGAGGCGCGCACGCAGCCGGGGGTTCCACTGCAGACCGGCGCTCAGCGGCATATGCATCAGCACCAGCAGTGACAGCCGCGCCGCGTGCTTGCGCAGGACCTGCGGCATGGCGCCGAATGCCAGCCCATCGATGAGCACCGGCCGGCGCGCCGGGATGGCGGCCAGCACGCGCTCGGCGTGCTCCAGCGCCGCCGCAGTGGGCAGCGGGAAGCTCG
>Ga0335074_10003022_pt1 | contig 22914 bp, 22 predicted proteins | sample Lox_Sample_23_FD_206715 | JGI IMG/M metagenome (GOLD analysis project Ga0335074, IMG submission 206715) | Soil microbial communities from Loxahatchee National Wildlife Refuge, Florida, United States - Lox_Sample_2.3 | ecosystem: Environmental > Terrestrial > Soil > Wetlands | place: USA...
AGCCGCGCGGTCCAGCGCGTCGGCCAGCGGCAGCGCGAACACGTCACCGACGATCGAGACCGTGTTCACCCGCTGCGCGGCGACGGTGGCGGCGAGCTCGTCCGGGTCGTAGGAGCGGGAGGTCAGGAACACCACGCGGCCGCTGGCGACCAGTGCGCCCAGCGTCGTGTACATGCCGGTCGCGTGCATCAGCGGCGGCGCGGGCAGCGTGACGATCGCGTCGCCGGACTCGGTCAGCCGCTGCGTCGCCGCCCGCAGGGCGTCGAGCGAGTCCGGGATCGGCTCGCCGATCAGCCGGAAGCTGTTCGCGCAGACCACCGGGTACAGCCAGGCGTGGGTGACGAGCACCCCCTTGGGCCTGCCCGTGGTGCCACCGGTGTACATGAGCCAGTGGTCGACGCCGCGCTGAGCTCGCGGCAGCGGCGCGCTGTCAGCGATGGCCTGCTCGTAGGAGACCGCACCGCCTGCCTCCCCCGGCATCTCGCCCACCTGCAGCAGCGTGTGTACGGCCGGCGCATCTGCCTGGGCTTGCACCACTCGCCCGGCCAGCGACGCGTCGAAGATGACCGCGGCCACATCAGCGTCGCTGAAGACGTGCAGCATCTCCTTGGGCTGGTACCTGTAGTTCACGTTGACCGGGATCGCCCGCAGCTTGAGCAGCGCGAACACGCTCTCCAGGTACTCAGCGCCGTTGTAGAGCGCGATCGCCACCCGGTCCTCGGCGCCGATGCCGCGCCCGGCCAGGAACGCCGCCAGCCGTGAGGCCCGCTCGTCCAGCTCCCGCCAGGTCCGGCTGCGATCGCCCTGCGTCACCACCAAGCGGTCGGCCCGCACGTCCGCCACGGTCTCCAGCACCGTCGCGAAGTTCTCCTGCATGTGAACGCCCTCTTCTGCTGACCTGCATCCACGAGCACGATCAGAAGGCCAGCGGACTCTCAGGTGACTAATGCCACACTGACAGCACGCTGGCACTAGTGCTACAGCCGCATCCTGAGATCTTGCCTCCAGGTGTCGATTCTGCCGTGGCAAATTCGTACCGGAAGTGAGGGCCTGGCCACCGACCGGCCCCGGATGACAAACGGGAGTGATCTGTCGTGGCGCAGTACGTCCGACCGCTTCGGTATTCCATCAACGTCACATTGGACGGGTGCTGCGATCATCGTGAAATGCTCGCGGACGAGGACGTGCACCGTCACGCCGCCGAGAACGTCGCCCAGGCCGATGCGCTCCTCTTTGGCCGGGTGACCTACGAAATGATGGAGGCAGCGTGGCGGCCGTCGGCGGAGACGGTAGCGAGGCCTGACTGGATGGAACCCTTCGCCCGGACGATCGGCGCGGCGGAGAAATACGTGGTGTCGAGCACCTTGGACCGGGTCGACTGGAACGCGGAACTGGTGCGCGGGGATCTGGGGAAGGCAGTTCAGGAACTCAAGCGCGAATCAGGCAAGGGACTGCTCGTGGGCGGCGTGAAACTCCCGCTGGCGTTGGCGGAACTGGGATTGATCGATGAGTACGAGTTCGTGGTGCAGCCCAGGCTGGCGGGCCATGGGCCGACGCTCCTCGCCGGGCTGCCGAAGCGTATCGACTTGAAGCTTGTGAGCCGGCTGGAGTTCGGCTCGGGGGCAGTGGCGCTGCGGTATGAGCCCAGAACCAGCTCGGCGTCATGATCATGTCGCGCCCGGAGGCCGCACCGGTCAGCCTGAGCACGCCGGCGAGCCGGTCAGTTCGCCTATTGCGCGAGCGATCTGGCTAGGCTCGGTCAGCAGCGCAAGGTGGTGGCTGAGCTGCCGTATCACCGGCCAGCCGAGTTCACGCGCCCGGGCCGCGTCGTCGTCGTAGGCCTCGCTGAGCTGGAGATAGCCACCGGGAGCGCCTGGCCACCCTGGCGCGGGCGGGTAGCTTTCCCCCAGCATGGCCATCGGCAGCCGGGGACACCCGTCGCCGAAGTGCTTCCGGACAACCGGGTCGGGCACAAGCGCTGCAAGTTCCTCCTCGCCCCACCACTGCGGCCACGGCGGCAGCCACCCCTGCGGGTCAGCCAGGTCACGCAGCCGGGCCGCGAGACCAGGCTGCACGGTCTCCATCCAGGGCCGGCCCGGCGCCGGCAGCCGGGCGTCGACGAAGACGTAGCCCCGGACTGCTTCTCCCAGCAACGTCCCGGCCGCCGCCAGCAACGGCCCCGCGCGGCTGTACCCGACAAGGATCACGGGCTGGCCGGCCGCGCTATCGGCGATCAGCTGAGCCTGGCGCTGGTGATACGGCGGCCCCTGCGCGATAGCGCCGGCCAGGTCGGGGACAGCAACCGCGTATCCCGCTCCGGCGAGGTCCTCAGCGACTGGCTCCCAGACGCCGAAGCCGACCAGCGGACTGTGAACCAGCAGCAGCCGAGCTCGCATGCCCTCATTCGTATCAGGAAGCCGCGCTGGTCTCATAGCACAGCAGTGCGGCTGCGCCGCTCTGCTCAGCTGAGGTCAGCCGCAGGTCGCCGAGGCCTGCCGGGCTGGTGAACAGCCGGCGGCCGGTGCCGAGCACCGCCGGGAAGACCAGCAGCCGGATCTCGTCGACCAGATCGTGCTCCATAAGCGTGTGCACGATGCTGGTGCTGCCGATGACGATCACGTCGCCGTCCCCGTCGGTGTCACTGCGCAGCCGCTGCACTTCGCCGGTCAGCTCGCCGTCCAGCAGCCTGGAGTTGTTCCAGGCACTGACGTCGGTCAGCGTCCGCGACACGACCAGTTTTCGGGCAGCGTTCATTGTCATTGAAAAATCATCTGTCCGGCTGGACCAGATCTTCCTGAACTTCTGCCAGGTGCCGCTGCCGAGTAGCAGCGTGCCCGTGCGCAGACGGGCACCCAGCCTGAACTTGTCCCCGGCCACTGCCTCCGGTCCGTACCGGAACGCCCAGCCTCCGAACGGCTTGCCGTCGGATCCGTCCGGGTCCTCGACGACGCCGTCGAGGGTGATGAAGTCGATGACGGTGACGCGGTTCATGGCGATCCTCCGCAGCCGGCCTGCGCGGGACCGTCCCGCGGTGTGCGGCCGGATGTACATACCCGCGGGCGGGGCCCGGCTCATCGCGCTACGCCAGAGCGATACCGTCACAGGCATTCCCGTCATGCCACCAGTGCAGACCCAGGGGGCAAGCGTGAACGCGACGATCGCTGCGGACTTCGAGGCCGCCACCGGCCCGTACCGCCGGGAGCTTGTGGTGCACTGCTACCGGATGCTGGGCTCGGTGGACGAGGCCGAAGATGCCTTGCAGGAGACGCTGATGCGGGCGTGGAAGGCCCGTGACCAGTACGATCCCAGCCGCGCGTCGCTGCGAACCTGGCTGTACCGGATCGCGACCAACGCCTGCCTGACCGCGCTGGAAGGTCGGCCGCGACGGCCGCTCCCGTCCGGGCTCGGCGCGGCCAGCAGCGACCCGGACGCACCGCTGGTGCCGGACTTCGAGGTGCCGTGGCTGCAGCCGCTGCCCGACAGTTTCCTTCGCCGCGACCACGCCGACCCGCTGGAGCGGACGGCGGAACGGGACAGCGTGCGGCTCGCCCTGGTCGCCGCTATGCAGGTGCTGCCGCCCCGTCAGCGAGCCGTGCTGATGCTCCGGGAGGTACTCGAGTTCAGCGCGGCCGAGGTCGCGGCGCAGCTGGACACCTCGTCGGCGGCGGTGAACAGCGCGCTGCAGCGGGCGCGGGCGGCGCTGGCCGAGGCAGCCCCGCGGGAGGACACGCTCCGCGCGCCGGGCGACCCGGCGACCGGGGAGACGGTCGAGCGCTACATCCGGGCGTTCGAGGCCGCCGACGTGAACGCGCTGGTCGCGCTGCTTACCGACGATGCCGTGCTGGAGATGCCACCGGTCCCGCTCTGGTACCGCGGCCGCGCCGACTACGGCGAGTTCATCGCCCGCGTGTTCAGGATGCGGGGTGTCGGCTGGCGGATGATCCCGGTCGGAGCCAACGGCCAGCCCGCCCTCGCCGCCTACTGCCCCGGCGATACCGGCGCCCTGCACCTCCATTCGCTGCAGGTGCTGAGCGTGACTGGCCCGGGTGTCGCCCGCAACGTGGTATTCGCCGACCCGCGCGTGTTCCGGCCGTTCGGCCTGAGCGAGGTCCTCGGGCAGCGCGACTGACGCCGAACCGGGCGCCGCGTTCAGACCCCGCCCACGGCGCCGCAGCAGCCGGGCCGGTCAGCTGGCGGCGAAGGCTCAGATGCCGAACGCGCCGTGCTTGACTCCCTGGATGAACTCTGACCACGTGCGGTCGGCGACGACCAGCTCTGGTCCGGGAACGTTTGTGGAGTCACGTACGGCTACGACGCCGGGCAGGTTAATGGCCACCTCGACACACTGCCCGCCGTTGCCGCTGCTGAAAGAGGATTTGCGCCATACAGCGCGGGTCAGGTCCATTCTTCTACCACCCTCGCGATGAACTCCGCAGACGCTCGTGGTGCGAGCGCCTCACGGGCCAGTGTTTCATAGAGCAGGGCCACCCGGGAAACGTCTTTCCGCCGTTCAGTGACCTGGCCGGTGAGCGCGTTGTCCAGGTAGGTAGCGTCCGGGTTGCTGTCGAAGCTGGCGACCACGAACGGCCCGAGCAGGCCGGGATGCTCTCCGGCGGCAAACGGCATGACCTGGACGGTGATCCGCGGGTTGCGGCTGGTCGCCAGCAGTCGCCCGAGCTGCTCCCGCATGAGCCCGGCATCGCCCACCTTCTGGCGCAGCACGGCCTCGCCCAGGATCACGCACAGCATCGGTGGCGGCGGTCCTTCCCGTTCCCAGATCTCCTGCCGGGCCATCCGGGCCATGACGAGCTGTTCGATCTGAGCATCGCTGTCACCGGGCCGGGCGGAGCGGATGATCGCCCGGGCATACGCCTCTGTCTGGAGTAAGCCGTCAACGACAAGGGGCTGCCACGACCGCAGCACCGTGGCCCGTTCCTCGATGTCCAGATAGGCGCGCACCCATCCCTCATAGGCGCCGTTGACCGCCGCCTTGCGGAGCCGCCGGAACGTTCCCGGCGTTTTCAGTGCCTCGTCGGCCTTCTCGGCGTGCTGCGGCGAGGGAATGGTCCGGCAGGTCTCTAACTTCGCGACAACCGACGCGGAGTAGCCCATCAATTTGGCCATCTGCTCCTGCGTCAGCCCAGCCGCTTCCCGCTGGGCTTTCAGCTCCTGGGCGAATGCCTCCAGCCCGTTCGCAGGCCCGTCAGCATCGCCATTCTCCCGGCCTCCCATGTGGCTCGCCATCCTTCCCGGTCCTTCGCATTGCCGCCGATACCCGCCGCATCCGCCCCCGCTCGTAGCGCAGCACACGGCGGCCGCCAGAGGCTAGGAGGCGCGCCGAACATACTCCGAAATGGTCAGGCATGGCATGGCGTGCAGCTACCGACTGGCCTGACCATCCACAACGACCCAGCCACTGGAGGACCCCGCATGACCTCGCCCGGGGAGACGGCTTCTGACCCGCTCACTGCCTTGCAGCGCGACTTCCCCGCCTACGACATCTGGCGTGAGACCACACTCGCTGGCTCCCGTTACATCGCCCGGCGCCGGGACCCGAACCAGCACCCGCACACGCTCATCACCAAGGACCCCGAGGAACTGCGTGCGGCCCTGGCCGCCGCCACCATCCCGGCCCAGCAATCCAGGAGCACCCGATGACGCGCGCCCAGCTGCCAGCCGCTCGCTGTCATCGACCGGCGCTGGGCACCCGTCCCGGCCCTGTCCACCGGCCACGGCGAACTGTCGCCGACTCTATTCCTGCTCGACCCGGACCATGTTGCCCGCCGGGTCGCGCACGGCGGCGTCGCGGACACCCCAGGGCTGGCTGGCGGGCTCCTGCAGCACCTCGACGCCCGGCGCGACCGCCATCTTGTCGAAGGTCCCCTCGAGGTCGTCGGAACGGAACTGAATCATGCTCAGCACGCCCTTGGCCAGCAGAGCGGCCAGCGCGTCCCCGTCCTCCTTGGAGCGGCCCGCATACGGCTGCGACAAGACGATCTGGATCTCAGGCTGACTGTCGGTGGACAGCGTGATCCAGCGAAACCCGTCGCGGGCTACCTGGTTGCGCACTGTCAGGCCGAGTGTGTCGCGGTAGAAACGGACGGCTTCGTCGGGGTCGTCAACAATGACGTGCACCCCGCTGAGTGAAAGAGTCATGCCCCGACGCTACGCGGGTGAGCTGACCGGCGCTTCTCCGAAACTGCTTTTCTGCCGGCCCCCGCTGCCGCCAGTGCCGCTCGTCCGGCCCCGGCGCGGCCGGGTCAGCACCATCGCCTGGCAGGTGGGCATGACCTGCATCTCTTCGTGGCTGTTGGCGCGGTACTCCGACGGCGTCTCGCCGACGACTTCGGTGAACCGGGCGGAGAAGGAGCCGAGGCTGGTACAGCCGACGGCGAAGCAGACGTCCGTCACGCTAAGGTCGCCCCGGCGCAGCAGTGCCTTGGCCCGTTCGATCCGCCGGGTCATGAGGTAGCAGTACGGCGTCTCCGAGTACGCCTCCCGGAACCGCCGGCTGAAGTGCCCAGGCGACATCAGTGCCGTGCGGGCGAGCGCCGGGACGTCGAGCGGCTGCGCGTACTCCCGGTCCATCCGGTCCCGGGCCCGCCGGAGCCGGCGCAGCTCATCGAGGTCGGCGCTCATGCACCCATTCTGCACCTCAGCCCGGACACAAGCGCGGCAAGAGTCCCTTCCCTCACCGAGGGCACACTGGGATTACCGGTGATGATCTTGCCGGGCGGCCTCGGCTGCCGGGTCTGAGGCGCCGTGTGCGCGGCGGCGGTGCGCGCCCCGGAACTGCCGCCACGCTCGCCACATCAGCCACACCAGCCACATCAGGCACCTCAGCTCACGCCAGACACCTCAGCCTGGCTCCCCAGCCAGCGCGCCCCGGTGTGAATGTGGCCTTACTGCACACCTGACTACCGCAAAGTCGCATCGATCATGACGGGCTCCGCGCGGACCGGGCCCAGCAGGCACAGGAGGCACAGGAGGCACAGCCGCCGCAGGAGGTGTAGTGAGGACGATCATCTTCGGTGGGGCGGGTCGAGCGCTGACGGGCTGGTTGTGACGGTGGGCGCAGACGTGCCGCTGCGCACCCCTACACCATCGCCGCATTCGTAGCCTGGCAGCGCCCTGACCAACCAGAAGCCCACCGGGTCATGACCGGGACGCTATGCACCCTCCCTCACATGCTCCATAGCGCTTGGGTGGGCGACATGCGGGCTGCTCGGAGGGCTGGGAGGAGGCCTGCGACTGCTCCGATGAGCACGGCGGCCGCGAGCCCGCCCGCCCAGGCTTCGGTGGGGATGACGGTGGCCCAGTGCTGGGTGTGGGCGTAGATGGCGGTGGCGGCGATGCCGGCGGCGACGCCCGCGGCGCCGCCGAGGAGGGAGAGCAAGACGGCTTCGGCCAGAAACTGACTGCGGATGTGGCTTTTGGTGGCTCCGAGAGCGCGGCGCAGACCGATCTCACTGCGGCGTTCGAGGACGCCGATGAGCATGACGTTGCCAACCCCGACCGCCCCGACGAGGAGGGAGACGGCGCCGAGACCGAGGAAGAGACTGTTCAGGGCGCCTTTGGCTTCGGCCTGGGCGACCAGGGCGGCCGAGGGCTGGGAGACGTCGACCTCACTGGAGTTCTGTGGGTTGGCGGTGGCACCGAGGACCGAGTCGACCGCGTTGACCTGGTCGGTGTCAGCGCGGACATAGATCTCGGTCGGGTAACCGTTGAAGCCGAGATAGCGCTCGGCGGCGGGGTAGCCGACCAGTACGGCCGTGTCGATTTCCGGGGTGAGCGCGGCTGGGTTGAGGATGCCGGCCAGGTAGAACCACTGGTTGCCGACCCAGATTCGCTCGCCCGGCCAGACGCGGTCGATGCCGAGGCGCTGGGCGGCGGCGGCGCCGAGCACGGCTACCGGCTCGTTGGCGGTGGCGGCGTTGAGGTACACACCCTGGGCCATGCTGGTGCCGACCGCCCGGGGCAAGCCGAGGCTGGCGGCGTCGACGGTAAGGGCGTTCGTGTCGATGGCGGGGATGAGCGGGCTCCGGTAGACGCTGGCTGCGGTGCCGCCGATGTCCTGGACGTCGGTTACTGGCCCGATCCGGGCGATCATCCCCGGCGCGGCCGCGGGCAGCTCGGCGGTTCCGCCGGTGACTGACGGACCGGGGGTGACGGTGAGCAGGTTGGTACCGAGCTGGCTGATCTCGTTAAGAAGACCGGCCTGGGAGGAAGAGGACAGGCCGAGCACGCCGACGATCGCGCCCACCCCGATCGCGATCCCGAGGGCGGACAGCGCTGCTCGCAGCCGCCGGGTACGCAACCCCACGCTGGCCAGGCGGGCAAGGTCGCTGGGTCGCAGACGGCGGGCGGTCATGGGGGTGGTCATGGACGTGACTCTCCTGAGTGTGGGGTGGGCCGCCGAGCCGGGGGCCGCGGGTCGTGGGCGGCTGACGTGTCGGTGACGATGCGCCCGTCGAGCAGGCCGACCCGGCGGGGCATGCGGGTGGCGATGGCCTGGTCGTGGGTGATGACCACGATGGTCGTGCCCGAAGCGTTCAGGTTCTCGAGCAAGGCGAGGATGGAGGCGCCGGTGACCTGGTCCAGGTTGCCTGTGGGCTCATCGGCGAGCACGATGGCGGGCTGGCCGACGAGGGCGCGGGCGATCGCCACGCGCTGGCGCTGACCGCCCGAGAGCTGGGTGGGACGGGCGCCGGCCCGTTCGGCGATGCCGACCATCTCCAGTGCGTCCATAGCGGCTTGACGTCGGCGGGTGAGCGGCACGCCCGCGTAGAGCAGCCCGTCGGCCACGTTCTCCAGTACGGTGTCGTGCTCGGCCAGGAAGAACTGCTGGAACACGAAGCCGATCTGGGTGGCGCGCAGCCGGGCCAGCTCACGGTCGCTTAGTGCTCCGACGTCGACGCCGGCCAAGCGCACGGTCCCGCTGGTCGGCCGGTCGAGCGTGCCCATGAGGTGGAGCAGGGTGGTCTTGCCCGACCCCGACGGACCGGCCACAGCGACCAGCTCCCCCGAGGCGATCTGGAGGGTGACGCCGCGCAGCGCGGTCACCGGCGGCTGGGAGGAGTACACCTTGGTCACCGCGTCGAGTTCCACGACCGGCTGTTGTCCTGCCTGGGAAGCATCCCCGAGCGGGCTCGTGACTGTCGAATGGCCGGTCATAGCGTGGGGACCACGACTTTCTCGCCGGCGGTCACACCGGAGCTGGTGATCTGGACAAGTCCGTCGGCGTCGTCGAACGTGCCCAGGGACACCGGGACCAGCTTGTGGACGCCATCCGGTTCGGCGACCTCGACCGCGTAGCCTCCGCTGGCCAGGGCAATGAGCGCGTCGACCGGCACGACGAGGGCGTTGTGCACGGCAGTGGTGGTGACGGTGACGTTGACCGAGGCCTGATCCCACCAGCTGCCGGCGGGCGGTGCCCCGGTCGGAGTGACCAGTACCGTGATCGTCGGCGCTGGCGCCGAACCGCCGTCCGACGCGCCGTTATCGGCAGCGGATGGCGTCGTGGCGACGGTGCCCACCGAGGAAATGACCCCAGCGATGGTCTGGCTGTCCGGCAGCACGATGCCAACGTCGTCGCCGACAGCGATCTCGGACTGCTGAGCCGGGTCGAGGGCGACGCTCACCTGGCGGGTGGTCGAGGTGGCGGCCAGCACGGTGCTCCCGCTCTGGGCCGGGCCGCCGAGGCTGGCGCTTACCGAGCTCACCAGGGCGGCGGTGGGCAGGAACACGGCCTGACCCAGGCTGAGAGTGCCCGTCTGAGTGACACCGAGGGCGGCTTGGAGCTTCTCGACGCCGTACTCGGTCCACCCGGTGAAGGTGTCGGAGCCGGCCGGGATCTCGGCGCTCGTGACGTAGCCGAGCGCGACCAGGTCAGCGTTCAGTTCGGCCACGTCCGGCCCGGTCAGGTCTTCGGACAGGGACCGGTACATCGGGGTTGAGCCGTACAGCAGCACCACCGGTGTCCCGTTGACGCCGTAGAGCGGCTTGCCCTGGCTAATCACCTGGCCGATAGCAGGCAGCCAGGTGAACGTGTCCGAGCCGCTGCCGCCCGCCGAGCTGCCCGATCCAGCCGGGCTAGCGGAACTGCCGGCCTGGTAGGCGACCGTGTAGCTGCCGGCGTAGCCGAGTGTGCCGCTCAGCTCGGTCTGGGAGGACAGGTCCTGGCGAGCAACCGTCGCCAGCGAGGTCGGGTAGGCGTTGTCGGTCACCCCCGCCTTAGCCGGTGAGCGAGTGGCGAAGGGATGGGCCGCCCAGACGGCCCCGCCAGCGGCCAGTACCACCACGACCACGGTGACGATCAGCCACCGGGAGCGGCGGTGCCGTTGCCCCCGCGTGGTGTCCCTGGCCACGGCCAGTGTCGCCGGCTCCGGGCGAGGTTCGGTGTCAGTCGCCGGCTCCGGGCCAGGTGCGGTGTCAACCACTGTTCCGGCCTCCCTGACGGAGGCTTTGGCAGGTCTTGAGGGCGGCCTGGTACGCGGGCGAGTTCGGGTCGAGGCCACTCCCCGGAGCGCCCTCGGACTCGCTCACGCCGCCGTTGCTGAAGGTGATCTTGGGGTCCGGATAGTTAGGCAGGCCGTGGCTTCGCATGCACTGCGCGAACTCAAGCGCGCTGGCTTCTATCTGCTCCTCCCGGGCCGGGGTCAAGTTCAGCCCGGGTCCGGCATAGGCCTTGCAGGCGTTCGCCGCCGCCTGGTACTGCGGCGAATTCGGGTTGATGTTGCTGGGCATGGCGAATCCGCCGGAACTGTCCGGGTCAGGGAAATCGGGCAGGCCGTGCGAGCGCATGCAGGCCGCGTATTCCAGCAGGTTGCCGCTTGATCCCGCTGACGACGACGACCCGGTGTTGGCGGATCCGCTGCCGGCCACCTGCGGGCCGGACGAGCCACCGCAGCCGGCGAGCACCAAGGCGCCGCAGGCCAGCGCCACGGCCAGCAGCCCGGCCGGTCCTGTCCGCGGCTCGCGCCGGCGCGGATCGTCGTGTGGTTTGTCATCATGCATGTTCGGCTCCTCTCGCCCGGATCGGGTGTCGGAGCTCGTTTCTACAAAACGGCGCGTGACAGGACGATCACAGATTCTGTGATCTAGTTGTCACGTGCCTGCTGGCATCCTTGAGCGGAAAGGAGCCCTGGTCCCGGGGTATCCGGGAGGACGGAATCATGCGCGTGCTGGTCGTGGAAGATCATGAGGACCTGGCCGACACCATCGCCACCGGCCTGCGGCGCGAGGGCATGGCGGTCGACGTCACCTTCGGCGGCGCCGACGCCCTGAGCCACGTGGCGCTCACCCGCTACGACGTGGTGGTCCTCGACCGGGATCTGCCCGACGTGCATGGCGACGTGGTGTGCCGCCAGCTGGTCGCGGACGGCAGCGGGAGCCGGGTGATCATGCTGACCGCGGCCAGCACAGTCAAGGACCGGGTCGACGGTCTCGGCCTGGGCGCGGATGACTATCTGCCCAAACCGTTCGACTTCTCCGAGCTGGTCGCTCGCGTCCGCGCCCTCGCCCGCCGGTCGGCCCCGGCCCTGCCCCCCGTGCTGCAGCGCGGCGGTGTCACCCTCGACCCCAGCCAGCGGGTCGCGTTCCGGGCTGGCCGGCGCCTGGCGCTCACCCCCAAGGAGTTCGCGCTGCTGGAGTGCCTGCTCGCCGCAGGCGAGCGATTCGTGCCGGCCGAGGAGCTGCTGGAGCGGGTATGGGACGAGGCCGCCGACCCGTTCACTACCACCGTCCGCACCACGGTCGGCAGGCTGCGGGCCAAGCTCGGCGATCCGCCGCTGATCGAGACCGTCCGCGAGGGCGGCTACCGGATCGGCCTGGCGTGATGACCTCGCTGGCCGCCCGGATCACCCCGGGCAGACTGCGCCGGCCCCGGCCGACCGCCCGGCTGCGCCTCACCGTTTTCTACAGCGGCCTGTTCGCTTCGTCCGCCACCATCCTGCTCGCCATCCCCTACCTGCTGATACGCAACACCAGCAGCGGCACCATCAGCTATGACCCGGCCGACCACACCTACACCTACGTCGGGCCTGCCGGAACAATGGCCGTGGGCAGCTTCGGCCCCCCGCGGCCCCTGGGCGACCGGCAGACACGGTTCACGACCGGCCAGTCGCGGGTCGTCGTCGAGCAAATGCGCGCCCTGGCCGTCAGTCAGCACGACAGTGAGCTGCATCAGCTCCTCGCCTACTCGGTCATCGCTCTCGCCGTCATGGCCGCCGTGTCGGTTCTGCTCGGCTGGCTCGTCGCCGGGCGAGTCCTGCGGCCCGTCCGGTCACTCAACGCTGCCGCACGGCGGGTCTCGGCCACCAACCTGCACCAGCGTCTGGCTCTGGGCGGACCCAACGACGAGTTTAAGGAGCTGGGCGCGACCCTCAACGACCTCCTGGAGCGGCTCGACACCTCATTCGAGTCCCAGCGCCGGTTTGTCGCCAACGCCTCCCACGAGCTGCGCACCCCGCTCACCTTCGAGCGCACCCTGCTCCAAGTCTCCCTGGCCGACCCGGACCTCACCCTCGGCACTCTCCGCGGGGTCTGCGGCAGGCTGCTAGCCTCAGGCGCCGACCAGGAACGCCTGATCGACGCGCTTCTCACCCTGGCCAGCAGCGAACGGGGCCTCGGGGAACAGGAAACCTTCGACCTCGCGCAGACCGCCCGCCAGACCCTGACCCAAGACGCGCTCGACGGCGCCCGGCATAGGGGACTCCAGGTTCACACCAGCATCACCGCTGCCACCGCCGTTGGCGACCCCGAGCTGGCCCAGCGGCTGGTGATCAACCTCGTCGACAACGCCATCCGCCACAACGAGGACAACGGACACATCATCCTGACCACCGGGACCCGCGCTGGGCGGGCCTTCCTCTCAGTCGCCAATACCGGACCGGTCATCGCCGACACCGAGATCAGCAGGCTCCTCGAACCCTTTCAGCAACTCGGCAGTCAGCGGGCGAGCCAGCGCAGCGGGCATGGTCTCGGCCTCGCCATCGTCGCCGCCATCGCCAACGCCCACCATGCCAGCCTCACGTTGCGGCCGCTCCCAGCGGGAGGACTCGATGTCGAGGTCTGCTTCCCGCCTTTGGCCAGCCATACCCCAAATCTTCAGAACGGAAGTCCTGTTCTGACCGGACGGGCCTAGCTGACGTCGCGGGGGTCGACACCAGCGCCACGGGCAGCGCTGCTCTCGTAGGCGGCGAGCGCGAACCTCAGCACCTCGACCGCCTCCTCGCCACTCCACAGCAGCGGGCCCTCGCCCGTGCGCATCAAGCGCAGCCAGTGGCGGCCCGATTCGGCGAAACTGCTGCCCCAGTCGTCGTCGAGCGCGTGGTACCCACGCATAATCCCGTCGGCGTACACCTCGAGCGACGGCTGCTGGATGCCACGGGCTGTCACCCGGTTCACCCGCGCGAAGCCCTTGGTCCCGGTGACTTCCCAGCGCTCGTCGTTGGTGTAGTAGTCCGAGCGCAGCAGCATGTCGGGCGCGACCGTCGTGTCCCAGACGCCGCGGATCCCGTTCTCGTGCTCCCAGGCGATCATCGAAGGCGCGTCCACGGCGAGGCCGGGGCCATAGGTGGTCGTGCCGATCCAGGCCCGGACCTCGCGCACCGGGCCGAACAGCCACAGCGCCATGGACAGCTTGTGCCAGCCGTCGTCGAAGACCATGATTCCGCGGCCGACCTTCATCTGCTCCATCTGCCACTCGAAGGCGCTCCACGGGAAGTCCCAGCCGCCGTTGCCTGAGCCGACCATCTTGACGTGATAGCCGGCCACGTCGCCGATCTCACCGGACTCGATCACGGCCTTGAGCTCATGCAGCGGCTGGTAGAAGAGGTAGTTGTCCATCACCCGCAGGATCCGGTCGTTGGCCTCCGCTGCCTTCAGCATCCGCCGGGCACTCGGCAGGTCATTGCACATCGGCTTCTGCGCGTTGACGTGCCAGCCGCAGTCGAGCATCTCGGTCACGCCGTCGGCGTGCAGCCCGGCCGGCAGCAGCGACTCGGCCGCGTCGACGCCGACGCCGCTCGCGGCCAGTTCGGCCACGGACCCGAACACCGCTGCCTCCGGCCAGTCGGGCTGGCGCTGCGCGCGGCGCTCGGGATCCGGGTCCACCAGCGCGACCACCTCAGCGTCCGGGTTGGCCCGGTACCCGCGGATGTTCAGGTCGTAAATCCGGCCGAGCCCGATGATCGCGGTTCGCACGGGGCGGTCATATGGCTCGAAGTTCACTGAGGGCGGTCTCCTCTGGCTAGTGCGTGGAGTGCTTGGGGAGGTATCCCTCTACGCCGCCGCGCTGGGGCCCGCCGAGGAGCCTGCGGGCCCGCACCCGGCCTGTGGTCTGCTGCGCCAGCCGGGGCCGGCTCCCACACGGCAGCCGGAACGTAAAGCACGCGCCCTCGCCTGGCCTGCTGGTCGCGGTGATTGTGCCGCCGTGGTTGTCGATGATCTCGCGCACCAGGGCCAGCCCGATCCCGAAGCGCTGCGACCCCACCGGACGTCGCCCGCCCGGGCCGGCCTCCGCCCGCTGGGCCCGGTCGAAGATGCGCGCGCCGTCCTCGGGCCGGAACCCGGCACCGTCGTCGCGCACGGATACTTCCACCGCTTTCCCGCCCGGCACGGCGGTGAGCTCGATCCCTACATGACCGCCGCCGGAGTGCGTGAGCGCGTTGTCGACCAGGGCAGCGACCGCCCGCCGCAGCGCCGGCGCGATACCGGTGACGACCAGGCCGTTTACGGCGGGATCGCAGTCGACCGAGATGACGACGCCAGCGGCAGCAGCCCGCGGCGCCTCGGCGTCCGCGACACGAGCCACGATCGCCGTGAGGTCGACGGGTGCGCGCAGACCTGGCTCGTGCTGGGCCTGCGCCGATCGCAGCACGTCCTCGATCACCTCGCCGAACTGCCGCGTGCTCGCCAGGATGCTGTCGAGCTCAGCCTGGTCGAGCGTGGCGGTGGAGTCCCGGCTCAGCCGACGCTGCAGCAGCTGCGCGCGGGTGTGCAGCTGGGTCAGCGGGGTGCGCAGCTCGTGGCTGGCGTCGGCAACGAACTGGCTCTGCCGCTGGATCGCCGCCCCGAGCGGGGCGATCGCCCGCCGGGACAGCAGCCGCCCGGTGACGCCGGCCGCGGCCAGCCCCGCGATTTCGAAGAACGCGAACGCCGCGTACAGCTCGTCGCGCTCCTGCTGCTCTGATGTCAGGTCCAGGGCTACCTGGATCACCCCGGGACCGGCCGGCTGGGTACGGATCAGGTAGCTGACGCCATCCAGCACATAACCCGTCACCAGTGTGCCGTGGCTGGCTGCCACCTCGTTCATCGCCGCCCGGACCGGAAGGTAGGACGGAGCTCCTTTGGGATGCGTCACCGACCCGGCGTGCAGGTAGAAGTCAAACGCGTGCGCGGGCGGGTGGCCGGTCATCGGGTGCTCGGCCGCCATCGCGAGCTGCCGCTGGTCATTGCTCGTCTGCTCACGGGTCAGCACGATGTAGGCGGTCACGCCGGCCAGCAGCACCAGCACCGTGACGGTCGCGGCGATCTGCGCGGTGATGATCCGCTGCGCGCGGGCCACCAGGACCGCTTCACGGCTCCGTGCCGGGCGCTGGCGGGGCATCAGAGCTCGCCGACCCGGTAGCCAAGACCGCGCACGGTCTTGACCGCGCTCCGGCCGACTTTGCGCCGCAGGTAGTAGACATAGGTGTCGACGATGGACTCGGCCGAGGCCTCGGCGAACAGCAGCGCGCGCAGCTCCTCGCGGGAGTAGACCCGGCCGGGCCGCGCGGCGAGCTGCCATAGCAGCCCGAACTCGGCGGCGGTCAGGGTGACACTGCGGCCGCTGGGCAGCGTCACCGTCCGCGTCTCCCGGTAGAGGCGGCCGGCGCCCATCCGCAGGCAGTCCGCGTCGTCGAGATGCCTGCGGCGCAGCGCCCGGACCCGGGCCAGCAGCTCGTCCAGTTCGAACGGCTTGACCAGGTAGTCCTCTGCACCCGCGTCCAGACCGTCGACCCTGTCCGCCACCGCGGACATGGCGCTGAGCATCAGGACCGGCCGGGTGATGCCAGCACGGCGCGCCCGGCTCACCAGATCGCTTCCCTCGATCGCCGGCATCATCCTGTCCACGATCAGCACGTCGTAGTCCCGGCTGAGCGCCAGGTGCAGCCCGTTGTGACCATCGGCAGCGGTGTCGACCAGGTATCCCTCATCGGTGAGCACTTCGGTGAGCATTCCGGTCAGCTCCCGGTCGTCGTCAACAACCAGAATTCGGGCCTGGTTATCCGGTACCAGGACGTGGTCTTCCCCGACCTGGCTTTGCACGCTGCCATGCGTCACCGATGCCCCGGGCCACGATCGAGGTAATGAGACCGGCAGCAGCATAGATGAAAACCGTGGCAAGTACCGCATAACGTCGGTCAACCGCCCACTAGGACTAATGGCAGAAGCTGGAATTGCCGCGCCGGCCCGCGGGTGCCCCGGGCCGGCGCGGCGATGATCAGCGGAGCTTTCCAGGCTGAATCAGCTGACGTAGAGCTGAGCCGTGGTCGGCTCGCCGCCACCCACGACCCCTCCGGGCGTGAAGGACCAGACGCCGCCGCCGCCAGCGACGGCGTACGTTGCTTCGGACAGCTTGTTTGGCTTGATCTGCTTCCACGTGCTCCCGGTGTGTTCCCACAGCGTGATCGGGCCGTCAGCGCCGGCGCTGGTCTGCATCTGCGTCCATACCTTGCCAGCGCTTGACAGGTCCGAATCGAGCGGGCCTTCGCCTGCTGGCAGGCTGACGAGACTCCACGCCCCCCCGCTGACCTGGGCGGCATACGCATTCCCGCTGTCGTCATAGCCCAGCGCCATGGCCGTGCCGGACCCGGTGACCGCCACGCTGACGCCGAACGGGGTACCTGGCAGCGATTCGACCGACCACGTGCTGCCGTTGAAGTGGACGACTTCCGAGCTCTGGTCATTGTTGTAGTTAGCGGTGACGTACACGTCGTCCGGCCCGCTGCCGGTGACCTCGTAGACGGTGCTCCCGGTGACCGAGATGTTGGGCGCGCTGGTCACGACCGACCAGGCGGTGCCGTTGAAGTGCTCGAGGATCTGGTCGGTCGATTCGTTGACGAACGTGGCGACCTCCGCGTAGGCGTCGGTGGCACTGGCGGCATAGATCTGGCTGCTGGTGTCACCGATGACGAAGCCGGCGCCCGTCTGGCCTGACGGTATGGCCAGCGGATAGGTGGTCCACGACGACCCGTTGTAATGCGCGGTCTGCGTCGCGCCGATCACCCACAAGTCGCTGTCCGAGGTTCCGCTGATGCTTGCGACCGGGCCGATGCTTGGGCCGCTGACGCTGGACCACGAGGAGCCGTTGAAGTGAACATAGGCGGATCCGCCCGAATCGTTCTCGCCGACGCCCCAGGCGTCGCTGACGGTGGGCGCGTAGATGCCGAGCAGCGAGCCGCCATCGATGTCGAGGGTGTAGTTGTGCCAGCCAGCCGCGGGAGTGGCTTCGGCCTTGGCGACAGCCGCGTTGCTGGCCTGTGCCGTCCCGAGGGCGAGCGCGGCAGCGGCCAGCACGCAGCCGACGGCCGTGATCACCTGCCGGCGGCGGGCCGATAGAGCCTGTTCGATCAACAAGGTTGCCTCCGAGATTGCTGAAGTTGCGGCCGCGGGCGCCGCACGGAGCGGGAAATGCGCAGCGCCCGCGACAGGACCACGATGGAGGACGTTTCTCAGAAGCAGATCAGAAAGCGGTCTTGCGAGAACCTCGCAACAGCGCGCCAATGGCTTTTGTCGATGTGCTGCAGCGCTGTTTTTGCGGCAGCCTGGACAGCATGAGCGAGCACATCCACCCTGGTGGAAACGGGCATGATCACCCGCACCACCGGGGGCTCGGCAGGCTGCTGCGGCCGCATTCCCATGACACAGCGGGCATGTCGGACTCAGCCCTGGAAGGCAGCGCCGAGGGGATGCGCGCGCTGTGGATCTCCCTGGCCGTGCTGGCAGCCACGGCGGTGGCCCAGGGAGCAGTCGTCGCGGTCTCGGGCTCAGTGGCGCTGCTTGGCGACACACTGCACAACGCGGCCGACGCCCTAACCGCGGTTCCGCTCGGCGTCGCGTTCATTGCCGGGCGACGCCCGCCAAGCCGCCGGTACACCTATGGCTACGGCCGGGCCGAGGACCTGGCCGGGGTGCTGATCGTGGTGATCATCGCTGCCTCGTCAGCGCTGACCGCGTGGGAATCCGTGCGGCGGCTCGGCCATCCACACCCGGTGACCAGCCTGGCCGCGGTCGCGGCCGCAGGGCTTGCCGGGTTCGCCGGGAACGAACTCGCCGCCTGGTACCGCATCCGGGCCGGTCGCAGGATCGGCTCAGCGGCGCTGGTCGCCGACGGGATGCATGCCCGGGCCGACGGGCTCACCTCACTGGCTGTGCTGCTCGGCGCGGGCGGCGTCGCGCTGGGCTGGGAGTGGGCCGACCCGGTGGCTGGCCTGGTCATCACCGTGGCGATCCTGGCTGTGCTGCGCCTCGCCGCGAGGGACATCTACCACAGGCTCATGGACGCCGTCGATCCCACGCTGACCCATCGGGCCGAGGACACGCTCCGGGCCACACAAGGGGTCCTCGGCGTCGGCCAGGTCCGGCTGCGGTGGATCGGCCACAGGTTGCACGCCGAGTGCGAGATCACCGTCGACCCCGCGGCTACCGCTGTGGCCGCGCATGCGGTCGCTGTAGCCGCGGAGCACGACTTGATGCACGCACTGCCGCGCCTGTCAGCCGCGCTGGTGCACGCTGACCCCGAGCCAGCCACCGGCACCGAGTACCACGCCGCGCTGGCCGGGCACCACGCCGCCGCTGGCCGGTAGCGGCCCGGTCAGGACACCCGGGGTCCGGACACACTGCCACCCAGGGTCGACCACGCGGACCAGGTGCTACCCGACAGCTGGCTGACCTCCAGCGAGCCAGCGGAGTCGGCGAACACGTCGATGGCACCGCTGCTGAGCGCGACCGCTGCCGGGACGCCGGTGAAGCTGCCGCCGAGGTCACCCCAGCCCGACCAGGTCGGGGCCGGCGTGAGGTACTGCCAGTAGGCGTTACCGGTGGTACCGACGCCGAGCACGCTGACCGAGTAGGTCCCGCTGTCCGCCACCGCGGCCTCGTCGTACGGCCAGACTCCGCCGTGGGTGTCAGTCGCGTAGCTGGTGTCGCCCTTCCCCGCGTAGTACTCGAGCAAGCCGCCGCCCGGCGTCTGGCGCGCGTAGGCGCGCACGGTCCCGGCGCTGTCCTGGGTGACCGCCGGAACGCCGGTAACCTGCCCGCCCAGGTCGCTCCAGCCCGACCAGGAGCCGTCAGGCGGCAGCATCTGGTCGTGGTAGAGGTTGCCTGTCGTTCCGATAGCGAAGACGTGGACGTAGCCACCGCTCCCGACCAGCGCGGCCACGTCGTACGGCCAGATTCCGCCCAAGTCGGTGAACCCGGACCAGGTGGTGCCGGACAGCGCGTCGGCGTACAGGCTCCCGTTCACGCCCCGGGCGAAGACGCGGATGACGCCATTTTGGTCCTGCACCGCCGCGGGGACGCCGGTCAGCTGGGTGCCGGACGGCCTGCTGGCCGAGGACCATCCCGACCAGGTGCTGGACCCCGCTGGCAGCCGGTCGGCGTACAGGACACCGTTCGCTCCGATAACGAATACCCACGTGTCGCCGTTGGTGGCAGCCACGGCCGCCGGGCCGTACGGCGTCGCGCCGCCCAGGCTGGTGAAACCGGACCAGGCCGAGGACCCGGCCGCCAGCGAGTCCTGCTCAAGGCTGCCGCCCGCTGTGCCGCCGCCAGCGGCGAGCGCGAACACCCGGACGGTGCCGCCGGGGTTCACCACGGCGGCGGGGCGGGCCGCTGGCGGACCCAGTGCCGCCACCAGCGCATCCTCGGCGCTCACCTGCGTCTGTGAGTCGCAAGGGTTGGTGCTGGTCAGGCTGGCCGGGCATGGGTTCGGCACCGGACCAGACCAGGACAGCCCAAGCTGGGTGTTCCCGTTCGTGTCGTGCGCCTCGACCGCGGCGGCCTGGGCGGCGAAGAACGAGTTGAACTGGCTGGTGCCGGCGATGGTGGCCAGCACCTTCAGGTCGCGGACGAAGATGCCCTTGAACGAGACCTCGTCGCCGTCGCAGGACGACGGCTGGCACCACTCCGTCAGCACTCCGCTGGGAGCGAGCTTGGCGATCGCCGCGGTTGCGATGTTCTCCGCTTCGGTGATCAGGCTCGCGTTCCCGGTGGCCACGTACAGCTGGGCCAGCCCAGCCAGGATCACGCCCTGGTTGTAGGTCCAGTAGACGGCGCTGGGCTGGCAATTGCCGTTGAACCCGTCGTAGACCAGGTTGCTGCTGCTGATGAGGCCGCTGCCGCTCAGCCAGGACCATTCCGCCTCGGCCCAGCTCAGGTAGGTCGCGTTCTTGGTGACGTTGTAGAGCCATGCGGTGAGCTCAAGGAAGGTCTCATTGGAGATGGCCACCCGGCCGATGTCCCCCGACGACGTGATCTCCCAGTAGACGCCCCCGACCCCACCGCAGCTGCTGGCGTCGGTGTCCCACTGCTGGTGGATGTAGGCGGCATCGGTCTCGGCGGTCTGCAGGTACGACGCGTTGCTGGTCATCGTGTAAAACTGCAGCCACGCCAGCCCCCACCAGCCGGTGTCGTCCAGGTAAGAGTCCTCGAAGGACGGCTGTCCCGACGGGTCGTTGCCTACATATGTCGTGTAGGTCTGGGCGATGTCGCCGTAGAAGCTGGTGTCACCGGTGGCCTGCTGATAGGTCTCCAGCGTCGACTGGGCGATTGCCGCCTGCCACCAGCTGCTCCCGATCAGGTTGCCCGAGTAGGACAGCATCATCTCGTCCGCGCCTGCCTGCTGCGGGCTGACCGCGACGCCGGCCACCGAACTGGCGACGTGCGCGACCCTAGTCCCGGCGGAGGTGGCGCTGGCGCCAGGCGCTAACGCGACGAACAGCGAGGTGGCCGCCCCGATGATGAGGGCGGTCCGCACGACCAGCAAGCCAGGGCGCATGGCTTCTCCAGATTTGTGGTCTCATTTGGTCAAACCTGGGCAAAGATACTACTTCTTACCGGCCCGCAAGAGTGCGGCTCGCGAATGGCGCGGGCCACGAGTCCGATTACCCAGCGAGTGGGCACGGAGCCCCGGTACGCCGCCAGCCCGCGGTCCGGCCGGGAGCCTCATATAACCGCCACCGACCGCGCACAGCCCGCTGCCCGATTCCGCCACCCGCCACGCACCGCCCCGCCACCCGACCCCGGCCACCGGCCGCGCACACCCCCGCTGCCCGACCCCGGCCACCGACCGCGCACACCCCCGCCACCCGATCCCAGCCGCCGGGCGTACGGCTCAAGGCGGAGTATTTTGTGCGCGTATGGTCACAAACACTCTGCCTTACGCCCTCCGGCCCGCGGTCTGCCCTGCGGCGAGCTGGGAGATCACTGGCCGGCGGCGCCGACGATCTGCTCAAAACTGTCGCGTTTGGTGAAGAGGTCCCAGTACGCGTCGGCGAGCCGCTGCGGGTCCAGGGGCTCGGGCAGTGTGGCGGGGTCACGGGTCTGGATGAAATGGCGAGCTGACTCGCTGCCGGCGACCATGCCAGCGACTTGAACCAGGCCTGCGTAGACGCCGGTGGATGCCAGGCCGACGTTGAGGTTGTGAAAGTAGGCGCGGGCGGCGGCTGCGGCGGTGCCGACGTTGGCGATCTGCGGGTAGGGGACGCTGGCCGTGACCGGGAGCCCGAACAGCAGTCCGCCGTCGCCGCGCTCAATCATGGCGGGCAGGAGCAGCCGGGCCAGTGCCACTGGAGTGCGCAGCAGCAGGTCGAGCGGATACTCGAAGGAGCCCACATCTGCGTCCAGAACCCCGGTCTGCACGTCGAGCCAGACCAGCCCACTCGGCGCGTACTCGACCACGTCCAGTCGGCCGAAGCGGGCGGTGATCTTTTCCAGCAATCCGGGCAGCTCCTGGCGCTCGCCCAGGTCCGTGGCGAACCAGGCTGCTTCTATGCCTTCGCCCTGCAGTTCGGTGACGAGTGCGTCGAGCCGGGACGTGGTCCGGGCGACCAGCGCCACCCGGTAGCCCTCCTGGCCAAACCGGCGAGCGACCGAGCGGCCGAGACCCGTTCCTGCGCCGAGCACAGCGATTGTCTTGGGCATGGCAGGTCCTTCCAGCTAACTTGAGGAGTATCTCAACTTAGACCGGAAACCTAGCACGAACTTGAGGGAAGTCTCAAGTTATTAGAATGAGGGATGGCCTCTTCAGCCCGGCCGGACGCACCCTCGCTGCGCAGCGACGCCCAGCACAACCGCGAGCGACTGCTGGCCGCGGCTCGTGAACTGTTCGCCCACCACGGCGTGGACGTCCCGCTGGAGGAGATCGCCCGGAACGCTGGCGTGAGCATCGGCACCCTGTACAACCGCTTTCCCACGCGGGCGCACTTGGTCGAGGCCGTCTTCACCGACCGCCTTGAGAAGATCGCCGCCCTCGCCCGCGAGGCCCTCGCCGACGATGACCCCTGGCGCGGTTTCGCCGGCTACCTGGCGGCGGTCTGCGAATTGCAGGCCGCCGACCGTGGCTTCAACCAGGTGGCCGCGCGCGGGCTGCACGACTCCCCAGTGGTCCAGGAGCTCTACGCGCAGGCACAGGCGGCCATGACCGGAGTACTCCAGCGAGCCCAGGAGGCTGGTCAGCTCCGCGCCGACGTCGCGCTGGAAGACCTCGGTTTCGTGATCTGGGGGATCTCCCGGACCGTCGAGATGACGGCCGACATCGCTCCGGAGCTATGGCGGCGGCACCTGGCCCTGATGCTCGACGGGTTCCGGGCCGAGGGCGCGCACCCGCTGCCCGAGCCACCACTCGCACCCGGCCAGACCCACGCACCA
>Ga0335074_10003023_pt1 | contig 22914 bp, 15 predicted proteins | sample Lox_Sample_23_FD_206715 | JGI IMG/M metagenome (GOLD analysis project Ga0335074, IMG submission 206715) | Soil microbial communities from Loxahatchee National Wildlife Refuge, Florida, United States - Lox_Sample_2.3 | ecosystem: Environmental > Terrestrial > Soil > Wetlands | place: USA...
CACGTTGGCCTTTTCCAAATCCGCGGCGAAGGCCTTCTCAATCCCGGCGCGCGTGTTTTCCATGCCGCCAAGCGAGTCATAAGGCTCCAGGAACCACGCTTCCGAAGGTCCCGATTCCGAAGCCATGCCGACGTAGTAACTCTTCACGTCGCCCTTTCGAAAGATGCGCGGCCAGGCTTCCTCCGCCATAACATGCGCGGCTTCCCGGCCCTCCTTGATCTGCTCGATGGTTACCATCAGGATCGGTGGCGCGGGCGATTCCTCCTTCATCTGCGCTATTATTGGCACGCTTGGCACGGCTAGCGCGGCGCCGGCCAGACACCAGCATAGGGCGGAGTTCTTGAGCTGCATAATCACCTCAGGGGCTATGTTACAAGACGGCGGTACATGGCGGCAAACATTGGCACGCCGATTTGTTCGGCGCGCATGCTAACTTCAGGCCAATCGGCGATGGCCGAGCCATACTGCGCCGCCAGGTTATTGCGGATGGTCTTGCGCTTTTGCCGGAAACAGAGACTCACGAAGCGCAGAAAGTGCGCCCGATCTGCAATTCCCAACTCGGCGGCACGGTCGCGCGGAAGAAAGCGCAGCACCGCGGAATCCACCTTCGGCGGCGGATGAAAGGCAGCCGGTTTCACCGCGAACAGCATCTCGATCTCTGCCGAAAGCTGCATCGCCACACTGAGATAGCCGTATGCGCGCGTGCCCGGTTGGGCAACGATGCGTTCGGCCACTTCCTTCTGCACCAGAAACACGCCGCGCCGCATGGCAGGGCTCGCCACGGCGCGCTCCAGGATCGGTGTAGCGGCATAGTAGGGAAGGTTGCCTGCGATCGCGCCCGGTCCCCAAGCGGTCAGATCCGCGGATAGCGCGTCAGCCTTGACGACTGTAAGCCGGGTCTCCTGGCTGTACTTCAGCGCCAACTTCCGCGCCAGGTCAGGATCGATCTCGATGGCCACCACCCGATCCGCGTGCGCCAGAAGGTGCCGAGTGAGCGCGCCGCGGCCCGGACCAATCTCAATCACCAAAGGCTCATGGAGGGAACAAGCGGCGCGCGCGATCCTTTCCAGCACAGAACCGCGCACCAGGAAATGTTGACCGAGTTTCGGGCGGCTCACCTTCAGCCGCGAACCACGTAGTTGATGCGGCGGAAGGAAACCAGCACGGTACCGTTGGTGGGCTGGCCGAACCAGGTAGCCGGCGTGAAGCGGGAGAAGAACATCATCTTGCTGAGATCCGCCTGCATTTCCGGAGTGACTTTGCCCTGTTCCACGGAATAGTCCGTCGCCTGGCCCTTGGCATCCACGTACAGTTCCACCACGGCCTGGTCGTTACCGATGCTGAACGGCGCCGTCTCCACCAGCGCAGCGGAGGTATAGAGACCGGTGGGTACATCATTCATCACGCTAGGACGGAAACCGAGGGTAGGCACTAACAGGCCGAACATCAACAGAGCGGATGCCAAGCCTCCGGCGAGCGGCAGCGCCAGCGGACGCATCAGATTGTCCACCGCGAGCCCGCCCTTCGTCAGCCACTTGCGCAGCATGCCCGCGTTACGCCGCGCCATCTCCCGCGAGGCGAGCACCTGCAATTGGGTTCCCAGCGGTTGGGGAACGGGCGCGGAGGGGAGGCTTCGCAGACTCTCGCGCGCTTTCGACAACCCGCGCAAATGCGCCGTGCACTCCCGGCATTCAGCCAGGTGCAGGGCCACGCGCGTCCTCTCATTCCCGACCAATCTGCGGTCCAGGAATTCCGACAAGGAACCTCGCACTATTTGGCAACTCATAGCACCTACTCGGCTGTGTTCGGCAACCAATGCATCACTGGTTGCGACTGCAACTTCGTTTCCAATTCCTGCCGCAATGCTTCACGGCCGCGTAAAATTCGCGATTTCACCGTGCCAAGGGATACCTGCAATACCTCGGCAATCTCTTCGTAGCTTAAATCCGTAATATCCCGCAAAACCACAGCGGACCGGAACGCCGGATTGATGCGCTCCAGCGCCTCCTCGATCAACGCCTGTTGCTCGTGGTCGAGCACATAATCGTAAGGCGACCGCGTGGAATCCGCCAGCGTATCGGCGCGGCTCCTGCACTCATCCTGCTCCTCCTCGATGCCCACTTCGCGGTGGCGATGCCGGAAAAACCATCGCCGCTGGTTATGCGCTTCGTTGATGGCGATGCGGAAAATCCAGGTTTTAAGACTGCTGTGGCCGCGAAAATGGCCGACGTTGCGAAATACCTTTAGGAAGACCTCCTGGACCACATCCGCGGTATCCGAGGGATCGTTCAGCAGCCGCAGGCAAAGATTGTAGACGGGCTGCTGAAAGCGCAAAAGCAGCGTTTCGTAAGCCTGTTCGGAACCCTTGCACAGGGCGCGGACCAGAGCTAGATCGCCGGAATCGGCCGCTAAACTCTGCTGCGAACTCAGGTCCAGCACTGACGTGGCCATGGAGACTTCCCCAGAACCATTATAGACACCGTGCACGCGAAAAAGGTTCCCGCGGATCGGCGGGGTTCGTCGCGAGGGTCAACGAATCAAGGCTGCTACGCCAAATCGAACTTCTCCTGATGCAGCATCGGATCGCTCTTCACCAGCACCGTCCGCCCCAGGATCTCTTCGATCTCCTGCAGATACGCATTCTGATTCGACTTCAGTACCTTGGCCACTTCCGGATTCACGCGCAGCATCACATCGTTGCCTTCCACCGCGCGGGCGATCTTCTGCGCTTCCACCAGGATCTCGCCAATCACCGTCGGCACGCTCTTCACATAGCCCGAGGCGCCGCAATACGGGCAGGGCACGCACAAGGTCCGCTCCAGGCTTTGCTTCACGCGCTTGCGGGTGATGGCCACCAATCCGAAGTCGTTGAATTGCAAAATCTTGTAAGGGGCGCGGTCGGCGCGCATGGCTTCTTCGAGCGCCTGCATCACCTTCTGGCGATTTTTGCGTTCGTCCATGTCGATGAAATCGATCACGATGATGCCGCCTAAGTCGCGCAGCCGGATCTGCCGCACGATCTCCTTAATGGCATCGGTATTGGTCTTGACGATGGTATCTTCCAGGCGATTCGACTTACCCACGTACTTACCCGTATTTACATCGATCGCCACCAGGGCTTCGGTTTGGTTGATGACAATGTGCCCGCCGGTCTTCAGCCAGACCTTGGGCCGCAAGGCTTTTTCAAGCTCGGAGGTAATGCCATATTCGTCGAAAATCGGATTCGCGCGTGTGTACAGCTTCACGCGGCTGACCAGCGAAGGTTGAAAACGCTGCACGAAGCTAAGCACGTTTTCGTACACCGCTTCGTTATCCACCCAGATGGATTTGAACGACGAAGTAAGCTGATCGCGCAGGATGCGCTCCACCACGTCCAGATCGTGATGGATCAGCGCGGGCGCGGGCCGTTTCTCGGCCTTCTGCCGCAGATCGAGCCAGAGATTATAGAGAAACAGCATGTCGGCGCGCAACTCTTCTTCGGTATGGCCTTCGCCGGCGGTGCGCACGATGAAGCCGCCCGGCATGCCGGTACGATGCGTCTGCAGGATGCGCTTCAGGCGCATGCGCTCCTCATCGGACGGAATTTTGCGCGATACGCCGATATGATCGACGGTCGGCATGTAAACCAGGAAACGGCCGGGCAACGCGATGTGCGACGTGATCCGGGCGCCTTTCTGTCCCAGCGGCTCCTTGGCGATCTGCACGATGATTTCCTGGCCTTCCCGCAGCAGATCGGCGATGGAGGTCGTCGCCGTCCGTTCGGCGCGCGCCGGCTCGGAACGGGCCTGTTGGCGAATTTCGGCGCGGGCTTCCGGCGGGCGCGCTTCGCGATTGATCTCGCCGCGCGGTGGCGCATCGCCGTCGGCACGTCCGCGGCGGCGCATGCGGCGGGAGAGACGGTGTGGATAGCGTCCGCCCTGCTCGCGCAATGTGGCGGTAAGGCTGGTGGGAATACGGGCCGGTTCGGGACCGAGTTGCTCTTCGTCCACGGCATCCGTAGCCGGGGCTTGGGCGGCTTCGGCCTCGCCTGCTTCGGGTTCGCCCACTTGGGTTTCGGCTATCTCGATGTCTTCGGCCTGCTCAGCTTCTAATGGCTCGGCGGACTCCGCGGGCACGGGTTCTTCACCCGGTTCAGCTGGCTCAAGCTCGATAACCAGGTCCGCCGGCTCGCTCGTCTCGGATGGCGCGGCAGCGTCCGGCTCGACAACGTATTGGATAACCTCGTCGGTTGGCGGTTCCGGCGCGGTTGCGGGAGTGGGCTCCGGTTCCGCGGCCGCTTCCACCGTTTCGACCGGCTCCGGCGCGGACGACTCCTCAGCGGGCGCGGATTCGTGCCGGTATTTGGCCAGCGATTCGCCCGGCAGCACGACGAGATCCTCCGGGGCCTCCATGTGCCCTTCGGGTTCGGACTCCTCGGCCTCTTCCGGCGATGGCGGCGGCGCGGCAGGCTGCGCCGCGATCGGGCCATGATGACCTGGCGAATAATACTTCGATTCGGGCAAGCCGCGACCCTTCGGTCGGCGGCGCCGGGAACGGCGTCCACGGCGATCGCGGTCGCGCTCGTCTCGCCGTCCGAACTGTTCGGATGGCCCGCTTTGTGATGGCGCGGGTGGAGCGGCCGCCGGAACCGGGACGGGGGCGGGGGCGGCTTCAGCGGATGGCTCATCCGCGGGCGCTGGTTCCGGCGTAGCCTCGCGTGCCACCGGCGGCGGCGGAACTGCCACCGGTGCTTTCTCCATCTTGAAGACCTTCTCTTCGACGCTGGTTACGATCTTGTCATATTCGTCGTTGTCTTCAAAAAAATCCGAGACGTATAAGAAAGCGTCCCGCTCCAGGCCGATATCCACGAAGGCCGACTGCATGCCGGGCAGCACGCGCGTCACACGGCCCTTATGAATGCTTCCGGCGAGGGAGTATTCTTTTTCGCGCTGATAATAAACTTCGACAGCCTGATCGTCTTCGAGCAGCGCCACGCGCGTTTCATGGCGATTCGCCGATACAATTAACTCTTTTGACATTCTTACTCCTCCGCTGGGAAACCGGCGGCGGACCGGTACGGGAGGAATGTGGCTACCCTGCGTGGGTCTTGAGTGGCGCCCCGCTAACTGGGCATCGGGCGCTAACAAGTTTTCAGAAGCTCACGCTGGCCGGGGCGCAATGCCCCTCACGGCCGGGGAACCCACTCCTCGCCGCATGGACCACGCGATCACGTTTGTGGTCCGGCGCCGGAGGGTGCGCCGCATCCGGCACGTTTGCCCTCCGGGGAGTCACAACCGGCTCCCAACTTAAACCTTTCTTAAACCTTTTGTGACCCCGCCCTTACAGGCGGGGCTGAAATTTGTACTGCTGACCCGCCCTTACAGGCGGGGCTGAAATGGATACTAGCGGCGGACGAACTGCCGCCCATCTGAACCAACCGCGCAAAACGGGACGCGGGAAAACGCGGCCCCTTGCGCTAGTTCACAAACCTTCTCAGCCGGACGTTATTGACCAGCCCCAACATCATGAAATTCGATAACACACTCGATCCGCCGGCGCTCATCAGGGGCAACGGAATTCCGGTGACGGGCATACGGCCCACCACCATCCCGACGTTCACCAGCACATGAAACAACAGCAATGCCGCGACACCCATGCAGACATACATGCCGGCCTTATCGGAAGCCGTCTGGGCGTTCTGCACGATCTGCATGATCAACACAAAATACAACGCCAACACTACGATCACACCGACGAATCCATGCTCCTCGGCAAACGCCGAGAAGATGAAATCGGTATGTGGTACGGGCAGAAAACGAAGCTGGGTCTGCAAGCCCTTCGTTACGCCCTTCCCCCACATCCCGCCATCGCCTACTGCAATCTTGGATTGGATCAACTGATACCCGGTGCCACGCGGATCGTGATCCGGGTTCATGAAGCTGACCAATCTCGCTTTCTGATAATCCTTCAAAACCGTCCAACCTACCGGGATGACCAGCAAAACCAGCACAGCGATCGCCGCCACATACTTACGGTGCATCCCAGCTAGAAACATCCCTGCGATCAGGATGGGTAAGTACGTGAGGGCCGTTCCCAGGTCCGGCTGTTTCATTACCAAAGCCATGGGAACTGCCACCAGACCCGCGAGTTTAGCCATGTCGCGGCCTTCCAGATCTTCGGTCCGTAACTCCGTCAGAAAACGAGCTACCAACAATATTATCACCAGTTTTACAAATTCTGACACTTGTAAATGGAAACCACCCGCAACCGGAATCCAGCGGCGCGAGCCAAAAGCTTGTTTGCCGATGAGCAGCACCGCTAATAGCGCCGCCACGGACAAGCCATACATAATAAAGGCGCGATTCATTAACGAGTGATAGTCGATAGCTACCACCGCCCACATCAACAGCAGGCCGGCGCCGATGTAGACAATCTGTTTCCACCAGGCATCCTGCCAGACGGTGCCGCGCGTGGCACTATAAATCTGCAGGACGCCGACACCACAGATAACTAAAGATATGACCAGGAGGGTCCAGTCGAGATCGCGAGCGCGGAGGTAGTTAGTCATAGCGCGGAGGGGAGATGGGACGCGGAGGGGAGATGGGACGCGGAGACACGGGGGCGCGGGGACGCGGAGACATGGAGAGGCGCGACGGGGAGACGGGGAGACGCGGAGATATCTGCGTCGGGGTCGTCTGAACTTATATAAACCGCATCGGTTAGGGGCGAAGTCTCTTCCTGCGCGGGCAGTATGCCAAGGCGTGGATAGCTGCTGGTCGCGGTCTCCGCGTCTCCGTGCCTCCCAGTCCCCCCGTCCCGCTCACGCGCGGGCAGAAGGCCGAAATGTAGAAAACCGCTGAGCGCGGTCTCCCCGTTTCCCAGTCCCCCAGTCCCCCCGTCCGCTCGTTCCTGAGCCAGCCTGGCTTTTTTGTCAAAGTACGCTTTCAGCACATCCCTCACGATCGGCGCCGCAAACTGGCCGTGCCCGCCATGATCGTAAAGCGCCACTACCACGATCTCCGGCGCCTCGCGCGGCGCGAAGCCTACGAACCAGGCGTTATCTTCATATTGTTTGCCTGTTTTGCCCGCCAGAAACTTATTCGACGCAAGCTGCGCCGTGCCGGTCTTGCCACAAACATCCAGGCCGGGCAATCTGGCGCGCACGCCGGTGCCGCCGCCTTCGTTGACTACCCCCCAGGTTCCGTAGATCACCTTCGCGACGTTATCAGGCGAAAGCGGCCAACTGTGCTCCCGGTATTTACCGCCCCGCACCAGATGCGGCTGATGCCAGACGCCGCCATTCACCAGCCAGCTATAAGCCCCTGCCAGTTGGATGGGCGTCACGGTTAAGGCACCCTGTCCGATAGCCACCGAAATCGTTTCACCCGCGTACCATTTCTCGCGGAAATTGCGGATTTTCCATTCCGGCGACGGCACTATCCCTTCGGCTTCGTGCGGCAGATCAATGCCGGTCTTCTCTCCCAGCCCGGCTTGATGCGCATAGAACGCCAGCTTGTCGATTCCCGTACGGTCACCCACGGTATAGAAATAAACGTCGCAGGATACGACGATGCCCTTATGCAGCGATACCGCGCCGTGGCCCGGCTTATACCAGCATTTGTGATAGGTGCCATAGAAAGACGCGCCGCCGGAACAATGCACCGTGAATTGATCGTCGATGGCGCCGGATTCGAGTCCCGCGATCGCCACCAAGGGTTTGAAAGTGGACCCCGGAGCATCCTGCGCCTGAATCGCGCGATTGAGCAGTGGATGGTCGGGATTATCCGCGATTTCCTGCCAATCCGACGATTTGATGCGCACGGCGAACTTATTCGGATCGAACGTAGGCCGGCTCACCATGGCGAGCACCTCGCCGTTGCGTGGGTCCATGGCGACCACCGCGCCGTTCTTGCCATCCATGGCCAATTCGGCGACCGCCTGCAAATCCAAATCCAAAGTCGTGCGCAGATCTTTGCCCGCAATCGCTTCTTTGTTATCGAGCAGCTTGCGGGTGACGCCGCGATTATCCACCATCACCTGGCGCTCGCCATCCACGCCCATCAGCGTATCGTTATATTGACGCTCCAAGCCGAATTTGCCGATCACCGCGCCTGGATTGTACTTGGCAAAATCGGGTGAATCGAGCTCCTGTTCGCTGATTTCACCCGTGTAGCCAATGACGTGCGCGGCGAATCCGTTTTGCGGATAAAGCCGGCGCTGCGCGTGGATCAACTCCATTTCAGGGAAAAAATCGCGGTGCGATTCGACGAAGGACATTTCGGCGGGCGTCAGTTCTTCTTTGACGATGATGGGGTCGTATTGGGGCTGAGAGGTGAACCGCGCGACGCGCGCGGCGAGGTCGTCGTAATCCAGATTCAGCCCTTCGGCGATGGGCCGCAGATGCTCCTTTTTCAAGTTCTCGCGCGTGAGAATCAGGCTGTATGAGGAGTGGTTATCGACGATCACGCGCCCATCCCGGTCCAGGATTTTTCCGCGCGGCGCGGGAATGGGCAGTTGCCGGATACGATTGCGCTCCGCCTGCTCGTTATACAACTGCGGGTTTTGTATCTGCAGGGTCCAGAAACCGGTGATGAGGAACAAAAAAATGGCGACGCTGGCGTATTGAAAAACGGCGATCTTGCCGCCGGGAAACTCAGCCTCTTCCTGGCGAGGCGGTTTGGCGGGCGGCTGCGGGGGTCTTTCAAGTTGTTCCGGACCGGTGACGGGCGGGTGCACAGGCGTGGGGACTTCCTGTTGCTAGTTTAGCAGGCGGGGGCGGGACGGGGAGGGGGCGACGCGGAGACCGCGACCAACAGTTTCTACGTTTCGCCCCTCTGCTCGCGGCAGTGACCGCAAGTGCGTTATTACTCGCCGGCAGAGCCAATGAACCCGGCCTCAACTACACGCGGCGCAGAAGCAGTTGGTTGCGACACTTCCGGCGCGGGCAGAAGGCCGAATCGTTGAAAACTGCCAAGCGCGGTCTCCCCGTCTCCGTGTCTCCCCGTCTCCCCGTCTCGCGTGAAGCGCGCCTTCTTATCGAAGTACGCCTTCAGCACATCCCTCACAATAGGAGCGGCCAGCGGTCCCTCTGCGCCGTTTTCGAACAGCGCCACTACCACGATCTCCGGCGCCTGGCGCGGCGCGAAGCCCACGAACCAGGCGTTGTTGCGATACTGCTTGCCGGTCTTGCCTTTCAAGAACTCGTCGGAGGCAAGTTGTGCCGTGCCGGTCTTGCCGCACACATCGATTCCCGGTAGCCGTGCGCGTCCTCCCGTGCCGCCTTCGTTGACCACGCCCCAGGTTCCGTAAATTACCTTGGCGACATTATCCGCCGAGAGCGGCCAACTGTGCTGGGCAGACTTGCCGCCGCGCACCAGATGCGGCTGGCGCCACAATCCGCCATTGATCAGCCAGCTGTAAGCGGCCGCCAGTTGGATGGGCGTCACCGTTACGGCGCCTTGGCCGATGGCTACCGAAATCGTTTCGCCCGCGTACCATTTCTGGCGAAAATTGCGGATCTTCCATTCCGAGGACGGCACCACGCCTTCGGCTTCATGCGGCAGGTCGATGCCGGTCTTCGCCCCAAGCCCCGCCTGATGCGCGTAGAACGCGATCTTATCGATGCCCGTACGGTCGCCCACGTTGTAGAAGTAAACGTCACACGATTGCACGATGCCCCGGTGCAGCGAGACCGCGCCGTGCCCGGTTTTGATATGGCACTTATGATAATGCCCGTAGAACGACGCGCCGCCCGAGCAATGCACGGTGTATTGATCGTCGATCGCGCCCGTTTCCAGGCCCGCAATCGCCACAATCGGCTTGAACGTGGACCCCGGCGCATCCTGCGCTTGAATGGCGCGATTGAGCAGCGGATGATCGGGATTATCCGCAATCTCCTTCCAATCCGACGATTTGATGCGCACGGCGAATTTGTTCGGATCGAACGCCGGCCGGCTCACCATCGCCAGCACCTCGCCATTGCGCGGATCCATCGCCACCACCGCGCCGTTCTTGCCTTCCATGGCAAGTTCGGCGACCGCTTGCAAATCCAGATCGAGCGTGGTGCGCAGATCCTTTCCCGGAATGGCTTCCTTGCTCTCCAGCACCCGCCGCGTGACGCCGCGATTATCCACCATGACCTGGCGCTCGCCGTCGACGCCCATGAGCGTGTCGTTATACTGGCGCTCCAGTCCGAATTTGCCGATGACCGCGCCTTGATTGTATTTCGCGAAATCGGGCGAATCGAGTTCCTGTTCGCTCACTTCGCCGGTGTATCCGATCACGTGCGCGGCAAAGCCGTTTTGCGGATACAAGCGGCGCTGCGCGTGGATCAGCTCCATCTCGGGAAAGAAATCACGGTGCGATTCGACGAACGCCAGTTCGGCCGGCGCGAGTTCCTCTTTAATAATGATGGGATCGTACTTGGGCCGCGACGTAAACCGCGCGACCCGCGCGCACAGGTCTTCGTAATCGAGATTCAATCCTGCGGCGATGGTGCGCAGGTGTGCGGTCTTCAGATTCTCGCGCGTGAGGATGAGGCTGAACGATGAGTGGTTATCGACGATGACGCGCCCATCGCGGTCCAGAATCTTACCGCGCGGCGCGGGGATGGGCAGTTGCCGGATGCGATTGCGCTCGGCCTGCTCGTTGTACACCTCCGGATTCCGGATTTCGAGGCCCCAGAAGCCGGCGATGAGAAAAAGAAAGATCACCACCGCGGCGTATTGGAATACGGCAATCTTGACCGACGCGGATTTGACATCATCGCGGCGCGCCTGTTTGCTGGAATATTTCGGTTCGCGATCCTGTTCCGGATCGATGACGGGCGGGTTCACGTGGTTGAGCGAATAACGTAATCAGTGTAACCCACGGCAGCCCGGGGACGCCGGCGCTGAACGCGCGCATGCCGTTTTTGGCTTAATGTGCAGATCGGTGAGAACGCTTCTTCTCGCCCAGTACAAACCTCTTCAGCCAATGCGGACACCATACCCAGTTCCGTGTGGCCGCGAACAGGTAGCCAACCAGAAGGGCAATGACGATGGAAACTGCTTTTTCCATGACCGCTTTACCTTACCACAACGGCCCCCGCATGGCTGGTTTACGGTTCTTGCCTTGCATTTAGTCCGTTTCGCCGCTCAGATGGTCTAGTTGTTACGACAGTCCGGATGATTCATTGCGCTAACTCGCCTCCTTCCGCGGCGCTGCTGCAAGTCATCCAGAACACGATTTTCTGCCTTGCGTCACGCGCGGCGACACACGGCCTGCGCGAGATTAACGGCACCTGCGCCGCACTTCGTCAAAGAAATGCTCCAGGAAGATCGCGTGGTTCAGCGCTAGCTGGGATTCAGGTGTCCCGGCAGGCATCAGCACGACGGCGCGCTTACCGTCCGCGGTGAGGTCGTAACCGCCCAGTCCGAGAGCGAAAACCAATTTCGCAGAAGTTTCCATGAGTTGTGAAATCAATTCGTACGCTCCGGCGGAGATCTGAAGGTTCATCAGCGCGGCGGATGCTGTTGTTCCCATTGGACAGTTATGGCTACGGCTTCCCGCCGCGAAACCGTCTCGCAATATCCAAGCTCCTCCCGGATTTTTTCGGCGCTCATATCGAGATTCTGATCGAGATTCAAATCGCGGGGCAGGTTGAACGGCGAATCTGGTTGATCCGCCACTACGATTCTGCCGCGCCAACTTATAACCTCGCCTAACTCATCTATCCAGCCTCGTAAGTTAGGCGCATCCTTCTCGCAGACATTATAGATTTGTCCGGCTGCCTTATCATTCTCTGCGGCGAGGCGGACCGCTTCGGCGATATCTGATACATAACCCCACGGTGCGCGCCATTGGGCTGTGCGCTGGTCCAGAAGAATGGTGCGTTGACCTTCCCACATTGCTTTTGCATACGGCCGGAAGCGCCGCTTATGAGACTCGTAAGCGCCCGGACCATAAACCATCGGCAATCGTAGAATCGTGGCAGGCAAATCAGGATCGGCCTGGACCGCGCGCTCCACCAGGATTTTATCGTACTTGTCCGTGTTGAAATCCACGGCTGGAACGGGTACGCCGCGATAGGGGAAAAGACGCTCACGTAAGGGCGACTGCTCGGTCAGTGGGGTGGGGTCGAGCGGGCGTTCGACACGACGGTGCAGGATGTCATAAGCGCGGTAAACATCGCCGCTCGAGAGCGCTACGGCGCGCTTGGCGATCCCACGAAACGCGTTAACCAATCCGCACGCTTGTGATTCGGTAAAGGCAAGCGTATCGACTACCATGTCCGGGCGAAGATCGTGAAATGCCGCTGCGGATTCTTCAAGCCGGTCGCGGTCACCGAGGATAACGGGGAGTTCCGAACCTGCAGAATGCCGGCTGAAGGCGCTGACATTATGGTTCGCTGCGCTCAGCCGCCGCACGATGTGCCGGCCGATGAAGCCGCCGCCACCCAGAACGAGGACGCGCATCGCTTCACTTCTGCGCTGTTACCGCCTGCTTGATCAGCCACTCCTGCGTATTGACGGCGCGCTTGCCGCCGGCGGCAGTGCGATGCGCGTAAGTGCCGTCGCTCTTCATCACGCGGCCCTTCACGGTATCGGACCAATACACCGCCAGGATGTCGTCGCGCACGTGGCGGATCAGGTCCGCGCCTTCCAATGGAAACAATATTTCCACGCGCCGATCGAGGTTACGCGGCATCAAATCCGCGCTGCCCAGATACACCTCTTCGTTGCCGCCGTTGCGGAAGTAATAGATACGGCTATGTTCCAGAAAACGGCCCACCACGCTAATTACCTGGATGTTATCGCTGATACCGGGAATTCCAGGACGCAAGCAACAGATGCCGCGCACCAGCAGATCCACCTGCACTCCCGCTTGCGAGGCCATATACAGCAGGCGGATCACTTGCGGATCCACCAGTGCGTTCATCTTGAAAATCAGACGCCCTTTTTCGCCCTTGGCTTGTAGCGCGATTTCCCGCCGGATCATAGCTTCGAAGCGGTCGCGCAAGTTCACAGGTGAAACCAGCAACTTACGGTAATCTTTCTTAGCCGAGTAACCTGTAAGGAAATTGAATAAGTCGGTGGCGTCGGAGCCTAACTCATCGTCGCAAGTGAGCATGCCGATATCGGTGTATAAGTGAGCGGTAACTACGTTATAATTGCCGGTCGCGATGTGGATATAACGGCGGATCGCGCCGGCTTCGCGCCGCACCACCATCAGCAACTTGCAATGTGTCTTGAGACCTAACAGGCCGTACACCACGTGCACGCCCTCTTTTTCCAGCGCTCGCGCCCACTCGATGTTGCTCTCTTCATCGAACCGCGCTTTCAGTTCCACCAGCACCGCGACCTGCTTGCCTTCTTCATTGGCTTCCAGCAGCGCTTCCACGACGGGCGAATTCCGCCCGATGCGGTAAAGCACCATCTTGATGGCCAGCACATTTGGATCTTTGGCGGACTTGTTTAGAAAATCGACCACGGGCTGGAACGAATCGAACGGATGATGCAGCAGGATATTCTGGCGGCGCATCAGCGTAAAGATATCGTCGTCGGAATTGGCCGCCACCAGCGGCTTTGGCACGGCCGGCAGGAAGGGCGCGTCCTTCAAATCCGGCCGGTCGAGCGCGGATAAATGCATCAGCCGGCTCAGCGATAACGGACCGCGCACGCGATACACCAGGCTGGGGTCGATCTCCAGATTGTTCGACAGAATCTCCAGGATGTGCGCGGGCATATCGTCGGAAACCATCAGCCGCACCACGCTGCCGAAACGGCGCTGGCGGACGCCCTCTTCAATGGTCTCGAGCAGGTCCTCGGCTTCCAGTTCCTTGATGGCGAAATCAGCGTCGCGCGTCACATGGAATGGGTGCGCCTCGATCACATCCATGCCGCGAAACAGCGCGGGCAGATTCGCCGAAACCACCTGCTCCAACCACACGAAAGTTTCCTCTCGCGACGGACGCTTGCGGCTCTTCTTGCGCGGCCGCTTCAGGGGTACGAATTGCGGCAGCGAATCGGGGATCTTGACGCGCGCGAAGTGTTCCACGCCGTCTTTATCGCGAATCAAAACGGCCAGGTTCAGGCTGAGATTCGAGATGTGCGGAAACGGCCGTCCCGGATCGAAAGCCAGAGGCGTGAGCACGGGAAACACGGTGTCCCTGAAATATGCGTCGGCGATGGCCAGTTGTTTTTCGTTCAAGGCCGCGTAATCCAGAACCTGGACGCCGGCTTCCGCCAAGGCCGGCAGCAACTGGTCGTGCAGGCACTTGTGCGCCTCGGCGAGCAACTTCTTCACTTCGCGGCGGATAGCCACCAACTGCGCGGAAGGATGCATGCCGTCGGGACCCACGTCCAGAATTCCAGCATCCACCTGATCGATCAGGCCGGCCACGCGCACCATGAAAAACTCGTCCAGGTTAGAGCCCACGATGGAAAGAAACTTCACCCGTTCAAGCAGCGGATTGCGCTCGTCCTGGGCTTCTTCGAGCACACGGAATTGAAAAGACAGCAGGCTCAGTTCGCGGTTGATGTAAAGCTGTGGGGAATTGAGCGCCGGAACTTCAGCGGGCGCTGTTGTTTTGGACTTAGCCGCGGGGCGTGTTTTCTTGGGGGCGGTGCGCGGTGCGGTGGACACGTCAGTTCAGTTTAGCGCGATCCGGCGCGATGCCGCACTTACTCAGTCGAGGAAGAAATCGCCGCGCAAGGGCTGGCCCGGTGACACTGCGTACTTCGAAAAATCGGTCACGCCGGCTTCCGCTAGTACGTCTTCGTCGATAAAGAAATTGCCAGTGGTCGCGCGGCTATCGCGCGTCAGGATCTGCCAGGCGGCGTCGGCCATGATCTCCGGCGTGCGGCCGCGTTCCGGTTCCGCGCCGGGAATGATCTGCAATGCCGCGGTGGCGATAATGGTGCGCGGCCACAGCGCGTTGACGGCCACGCCGCGGCGGCGGAATTCCTCGGCCATGCCCAGCACGCACATGCTCATGCCGTATTTCGCCATGGTGTAGGCTACGCACGGCGCGAACCACTTCGCGCTCATATTCAGCGGCGGCGATAAGGTGAGAATGTGCGGATTGGAAGCTTTTATCAAATGCGGCAAGCAGGCTTGCGAGCACAGAAACGTGCCGCGCAGATTCACGCCATGCATAAGATCGAAGCGCTTCATGGGCGTTTCCAGCGTGCCAGTCAAGCTGATGGCGCTGGCATTGTTCACCAGGATGTCGATGCCGCCGAAATGTTTCACGCCCTGGTCGACCGCGGCGTAAACCTGGTCCTCGAAGCGGATATCGACGGCCAATGGCAGCGCATGGCCGCCCGCGGATTCGATCTCGGCCGCGGCGGTGTGGATGGTCCCGGGCAGCCGGGGATGCGGCGTATCGGTCTTGGCCGCGATAACGATATTGGCGCCGTCACGCGCGGCGCGCAAGGCGATCGCCAGTCCGATGCCGCGGCTGGCGCCTGAGACGAAGAGGGTCTTACCTGCGAGTGTGGGCATGCCGCATCATTATAGCCTGTGCTTCGGACAGCGGGGTTGGGGTTGCGGCTGGAGATTAGGGACTGGGGCTGGGGTAGCGCCCTATCCGCCCTCATGCCGGTGCACGTGCGGATGCGGCTGCAGCGCGCCCTCGCGATGCACATGCGCGTGCGGCCGAATCAGCCTGGCGCGCTCCAGCAGCCCCACGTCGTGCAGAATCTCGAGCGGTGTGCCTTCGCCGGCCACGCGCCCGTTGGCCAACACGTAGCAGCGGTCGGCGATATCTTCGAGCGTATCCAGATCGTGCGTGGCGATCACCACCGTTTTGGCGCCCTTGCCGCACGAAATCAAAAAATCGACGATGTGCGTCTGGCTCGAGGGATCGAGCGCCCCGCTAGGTTCATCGAGCAGCAGCACCTCCGGATCAAGCACCATCACGGAGGCCAGCGCCACGCGCTTTTTTTCGCCACCCGAAAGACGATGCGGCGCGCGATCCCGCAGGTGCGCGATTTCCATGGCATCCAGTACCTCCGCCACGCGCGCGCGGATCTTGGCCGCCGGCCAGCGAAGCTGCAATGGCCCGAAAGCTAATTCGTCGAACACACTGGGATTGAATAACTGCACGTCCGCGTTCTGAAACACCAGCCCCACGCGGCGGCGAAAACTGAAGAAGAATTCCTCGCCCGCGAGGCGCGCTTCATCGAGCGGCTCGCCCAAAAAAGAAATCTCGCCTTGCTCCGCGAAACCGAGCCCCGCCAGGAGCCGCAACAACGTGGATTTGCCCGAACCGTTCGCGCCCAGCAATGCCACCCGCTCGCCGCGATCGACATGCATCGAAAGCCGATCGAGCGCCGTTACCTGGTTATAGCGGTACGATACCTCGCGTACATCGAAAGCCAGAGCGCTCATCGGCCCACCCACACTGCCAGCACCGCGACGCCCACGAATGCCGCCAAACGCAGCCAATCGCGCGCGCGCAACTGCAATTCGTCAAGCAGGCGGATCTCACCGCGATATCCGCGCGCCTGCATGGCCGTGTGGACTTCGCCGCTCATTTGCAGTGTCTTGCCCAGCAGCACGCCCGCGCTGGCGGCAGCCAAACGGCGGCGTTGGTGCGGTTCAAGGATGCCTACGATGCGGCTCTCGCGCGATTCGAACATATCCTGCGCGGTGGCCAGAAACAGAAACATGTAACGGTAAGTCATGCCGAGGATCGCCACAATGGTGACGGGAACGCGAAAGTAGCGCAGCGCGTGCAGCAGGCGGGTCCACAACGTCGTCATTACCAGCAGCGCCGCCAGCGTCGCGGCGGTTTCGGCGCGCAGAAGCAGGAAGCCTGCGCCGCGCAGGCCTTGTTGCGTCACCGGCCAATCCAATAGTGGAACGCGGCATAGGACGCTGCCCGGTGTGAGAAAGATGGCGGGCAGAGCGATCACGCCGGTGAACGCCAAAACCGCGATCCATACGCGCGCGGCAACCAGGCGCAGGGGAACGCGTGAAGCCACGGCCAGAACCGCGCCGAGCATGAGAATCGCGGCCAGCACCCACAAGCGGCGCACCGCCATCGCCGCCATGATCAATGCGCAGATGCCGGCCAATTTCACGCGCGCATCGAGGCGCTGTAAGAAACCATGGTGCGCCGCCATGTCTTCGGCGAACAGCGCCTGGCCGGCCGTTTCCACTAATCCGCGCGCGGTCTTCTCCACGAAGCCGTGCCTGCGCCGCCGGCTTGGGGGGGGAGCGCGTAATCCCAAAAGCCAGTTCAGCAGCAGCGCCAGCGCGATAATGAGACCCACCCCCACCATCGCGGAAACCACATAACCGAACGATGCGCCGCGGATGAACGAGGGCGCGTAACGCGACATAGGCGCGGTCCAAATGGCTGAAAGACGCTCGAGACCGCGCGGCGCGGCGGGCGGGGGCGCAAGTTGCCGCGAGGCATTCGCGATCTGCCGGCGCGTCTGCGGATCGGAGAAATCCTGTGCGCTCCATTCGCCCCAGGCGCTGCCCACGGCCAGAATCCCGAGCGGAGTCAGAATCAGCAGCGCCGCCAGCGCGATCCATAATTTGCGCGCGGTAGGCAGACGGGCAGGTTCGCGAGCGGCGCGCGCGAATTCATCGCCCGGTGGCGCATCAGGCGCGGTCAGGCGCAACAAGCCTGGATCGGTGCGCTGCAGATAGGCGATCATGCCGGACGAGATCACAAACTCCGCCAGGCCCGCCAGCGTCAGGTGTCCGAGCATCATGGCGGGAATGGCGATGTGCAATGGATAGGGGGCATAGAGCGGCGCGCCCGACGCATCGTGAAAAAGCAGCGGCTGAATACCGAATTCGACCGCCGCGCAAAGCGCCGCCACATTGATGCCGGCGTAGCCCGCCAGTCCCGCGGCAGCCGTGCGACGCGCGGAGCTGATCGCGGCCCGCCACGCAATCAACCGGTACACCGCATAACTCACCAGCGATCCAACAATCGCCATATTGAAGCAGTTCGCGCCCAGCGCGGTGATGCCGCCATCGCCGAAGAAGAAGGCTTGGATGGCCAGCGCGATGGAGATAGCCAGAATCGCGGCCCAGGGGCCCAGCACGATAGCCGCAACGCCCATGCCCACCGCATGCGCCGTGGTGCCGCCGGGCAGCGGCAGGTTGAACATCATGACCACGAACGAGAATGCGGCAAACAGCGAGATGAGCGGAATGAGGCGCGCATGCAATGCGGACTTCACGCGCCGCATCGCCACATACCACACCGGCGCGGCGGCAGCAGCCATGGTGACGCAAGTCGAGGGACTGAGATAGCCATCCGGGATATGCATCGGCAAGCAGGCCGCGCAGGCCTACCGGCAGAATAGCACGAATGTAATGTTCGTGCGATAGCAGTCCGATGCGCGCCAGAATGATATATATTCAAGATATCCAGGTCTGGTTAAGGTGAAAGTATGGGACCATCACTCGATCGGCCCTTGGAGCAGAGACAGTCAGACGGCGCGGCGAATCTCGCGCGCAGCCTGGTAGGGCAGGACATTTCGCACTATCATGTCGTCGCGGAACTGGGCGGGGGCGGCATGGGCACGGTCTATAAGGCCGAAGACACGCGCTTGGGACGGCCGGTGGCGCTCAAGTTCCTGCGCAGCGGCGATCTGGGCTTGTCGGCCGCCACACCCGGTAGCGAGCAGGAACACTCCGCGCAGGTCTTAGAGCGGTTCCGGCGCGAAGCACGGGCCGCCTCTAGTTTGAACCACCCCAATATCTGCGTGGTGTACGATGTCGGCCAATACGGCAGCGAGCCATTTATCGTAATGGAGTTTCTCGAGGGGCGCACATTGAAGCGCCTTATCGACGACGGCCCACCGCGGCCGCAGGCGACTCTCGATCTGGCCATCGAGATCGCCGACGCGCTGGCCGCCGCGCACTCCAAAGGTATCATCCACCGCGACATCAAGCCTTCCAATATTTTCGCCACGGGCCCGGACGGCCAGCACCCCACGCCGGCGAAGATCCTCGATTTCGGCCTGGCCAAGGCGCAGCCGGGGCAAAGCGGAAGCCGCGGGGAAACCCGCACCATGCGCACGCCCGCTAGCGATGGCGACACGCTAACCGGTCCGGGCATGGCCATGGGAACGGTCGCGTACATGTCGCCGGAACAGGCCCGCGGCGAGGATCTCGATGCACGCACTGATCTATTCAGCTTCGGCGTGGTGCTGTATGAGATGGCCACGGGCCGGCACCCGTTCCGCGGCGCTTCCACGGCGGAGACATTGCGGCGCATTTTGGCGGAAAGCCCGCCGCCGTTGCTGCATCTCAATCCGCATTTACCCGCGGAGTTCGCCGAAATCGTGTCCAAGGCGCTCGAGAAGGACCGCGAGATGCGCTATCAATCGGCCGCGGAGATGCGGACCGATCTGAAGCGGGTGAAACGCGATGGCGGCTCGCAAGAGATCCTGGCCGCCGGTCACCTTCCGCACGTCAAGCGGCGCGGGCGCCTCTGGTGGAGCATGGCGGTTTTGCTGGCGCTGGCTTGCGCCGCCGCAGCCTACCTGACCGCTTGGCGCTTGCCGCCTCCCACGGTGCTGGCATACCGGCAACTGACGGATGACGGCATCATGAAAGAACTCGGCGGGACCGATGGCGTCCGGCTGTATATTAACGAAGACGTCGGAACCAGCCACTGGGTGGCACAGATGCCGGCCACCGGTGGTGCGCCGGTGCGTCTGGCCATGCCCTCGCCTTTTTTCAGATTGTTGGATGTCTCGCCGGATGGATCGAGCCTGTTGGCCGCCGAAAGCGTGGGCAGCACGCCCGGCCCGCTATGGCGCGTGCCGGTTCTGGGCGGCTCCGTTTACCGCATTGGTAACCTTGACGCCGCCTCGGGCGCATGGTCGCCGGATGGACAACGCGTGGCTTACAGCCAACACGGAGACTTGCTCATTGCACAAGCGGACGGTACGCAAGCGCGTCTGGCGGCCAGATTAACCGGCGAGTTGTTCAGGCCCGCCTGGTCGCCGGATGGCAGGCGCATTCGTGTTACAGCCTACCAGGAACAGCGGCACTCTTCGGCGTTATGGGAGGCGCCGACGGATGGCGGTAAGCCACATGCCGTATTTCCCCAGCTTCGAGATCCCGCCGACGATTGCTGTGGCTCCTGGACCTCCGACGGCCGGTATTTCATCTTCACCCGGCACGGCCAAATTTGGGCGCTGCCCGAGCCGCGACCCCTTCGCCGGCCTGCCGCCGGTCCCGTGCAATTGACCAGCGGCCCCACATCTTTTTTTCAAGCAATACCATCCAAGGACGGGCACAGCCTCTTTGCCGTGGGCGTGGTAGTGCGCGGTGAGGCGGTCTATTACGATCCGCATGCCAGAGTATTTGTGCCGCTTCCGCGCTTAGGCTCGGCCGAATCTGTGACTTACTCACGAGACGGGCGTTGGATAGCCTATGTCACTTTTCCGGGCGGCGCGCTGTGGCGCGCGAAGGCTGATTTCAGCGAGGCCCGCGAGCTCGTGCAGCCACCCGCGAAAGCCATCACGGCCTTGCCGAGTTGGTCACCCGACGGCGCCCAACTCCTGTATGTATTCGCCGCGCAAGGGCAATTGCCGCGGGCCTATCGCATCGCGGCTGACGGAGGCCAGCCTCAGGCGCTGCTGCCGGCCGGGAACCAGATAAGCACCGATGCCACCTGGTCGCCGGATGGCCGGAGGGTATGTTTCGGCGGTGCGTCCAGCGCATCTGGCGCGCCCGCGCCAAATATCCATATCCTCGACCTGCAGAACGGTGCGCTTACCGGCGTCCCCGGTTCCGGCGCATATTTCTCGCCGCGATGGTCGCCGGACGGACGCTATCTGGCGGCCCTCGGGCTTGGTTCTACGCGTGTAGCCGTGTTCGATTTTGCTGTTTCCAAATGGCGCGAACTGGCTAAAAGCGCCGTCTTCGGCTTCCCGTATTGGTCTCACGACAGCCGGTACATTTATTACCTGCAGACCACCGTGAATCCGGCGGTGATGCGCGTGCGGCCGGCGGGATCGAAGCCGGAGACAGTGGCGGGTCTCAAGGACGTTCATCTCACCGGATCCTACGGGATCTCGCTCACGCTGGACCCGCAGGACCGGCCAGTGGTGAGCCGCGACATCGGCGCCGAAGAGATCCTCGCTATCGATTGGCGTGCGCCGTAACCATGGAAACCGACACACGAGCCTGTTAGAGGCCGTGCCCACTCCCGCAAACCGCAACGTCCAATCCCATCTCGCGGAACATGGCCGCCTTCGCGGCCAGCGCTAAGTTAGCGGCAGGGGCATCCGGTGCATAAGCTACTTGCACGTGGTTCGACTTATGCCGCGCCATCATCTGGTCGCGCGTGACGCCATAAGTCACCGCATGCATGATGGGCCACTGTGGCGTGGTAATTTGCCAGCGCCGCTCGGTTTCCTCGCGCGGCAACGCGACCACTTTCGCGCGGCCGATATCCGCCTTCAGCGCGCCCGCAGCCACAAACACGCGGCTCCATACGATCTCGCCCGGCTTGCTGACGCCCTTCAGACTGCCTCCGCCCAGCAAGAAATACATGGGCGGCTGCCGCTCGCTTACCGCCCCCGCATAGCCGCCGATAAAATGCTCCGGCGGCACGGCGCCCGAAATTTCGAACACCCAGACAAAATCGCCGCCATCCGCCGGATAAGCTTCGCCGTAGCGCACGTCGTGCAGGGTGGTCTCGGGCGCGTACCCCAGGGCATTCCAGACGCGATTCGTCACCAGCGCATCCAGGCCCGCGCATTCATCGACTTCGTTGAAATGCGGGAGCGCGGCGTGTTCATACAGCACGCGTCCATTGCCGCGCGCGCGCACCGGCGGCCGGTCCACATTATTGAGCAAGCCCTCGGCCAGGTCGGAAGCCGGCGCCAAATCTTTCAAGCCCTGCTGATACTGGATGCCGATGGCATCGCAGCCGAAATCGTCCGCGATGCGCAAGGCCGCGATGTACATCTTGCATTGTTCGAGGATCTGACCGTCAGTCAGTTCGGTTTCCGGGTCGCTGCCAGTGCGGAATTCGACGCCTTTACGATCGAGCCAGCGCCGCACCGCCTGGGCTTCCTCCGCGGGCGTGGCGCGCATCTCCGCAAACAGCGCTGATTGGCTGAGCCGCTCCTTGAAGACACCCGTAGGATGCAGCAATTCATCGGGGATGATGGCGTTGTACATGCCCATGCATCCCTCATCGAACACTCCCATGATGGCTTTATCGCGGCGCAACGCGGCGGCCAGACGCGCGCCGGTCTCTTCCGCGCGCGCGGGCAGTTTGAAGGCGGATAGCGGATGGACATGCGAAGTGTCGTGACGCACGGGCTGGCCTTGAAGCCAGGCGCGCAAGCCATCCAGGAAAAACGGATCGGTGAAATCCACGCTCCACAGCGTGCTGTAAGGCGCGCCGGCTTTGGTCAGCGACGCGTTCAGATTGAGCATGCCGACCAAGCCCGGCCATTCGCCCGACCAGTTGGCAACGGTAAGGATGGGGCCGCGATGGGAGATGAGGCCGTGCAGGATGTGGTGGCTGTACTGCCAGACGGCCTCGACGACCACGAGGGGCGCATCCGGCGGAATGGCGCGGAATACTTCCATGCCGCGCTTCTGGCTATCGATGAAGCCGTGGCCTTTGGCGGGATCGCAAGCATGGCCGCGCGCGACGGCGTGGCCCAATTGGCGAATGGCGCGCATGACGGCTTCCTCGGCGCGCGCCTGCGCCGGCCAGCATTTTTGATTGGCGGCCAGGCGCAGATCGCCATTGGCAATTAAGGTGACAGGATCTGGCATGACCACATTTTGGCATCGCGCGCGGGCGGAGTCCACGGGCCCGCATGCTAAACTGAAAACTGCTCGGTTGGTGCGCGGGCCGGTAGCTCAGGCGGTAGAGCATTTGCCTTTTAAGCAAAGGGTCGCGGGTTCGAGTCCCGCCCGGCTCACCACGTTAAGTATTCTGTTTTC
>Ga0335074_10003026_pt1 | contig 22911 bp, 22 predicted proteins | sample Lox_Sample_23_FD_206715 | JGI IMG/M metagenome (GOLD analysis project Ga0335074, IMG submission 206715) | Soil microbial communities from Loxahatchee National Wildlife Refuge, Florida, United States - Lox_Sample_2.3 | ecosystem: Environmental > Terrestrial > Soil > Wetlands | place: USA...
CATAGGAAGGATAAGCGCAAGGGAGATGGAACTTCATCTAAAGAGGGGGCACTTTGAGGACGGAAGTATGAAGCCGAAAGTAGAGGCATGCATCTCTTTTGTGAAGGAAACAGGCAATCCTGCAGGAATAGGAAACATACTTCATCCTGAAAATGTCCTCTCTTTTAGGAAACTTACCCTTATTATTTAGGGTCGGTTCTCTTGAGATTGTGGAAGTCAAGAACGGGACGATTCTTGACGTTTCAAACTCCCAAAGCTCTGCCACCCTTTTTTCTGGATCTGGTGTGCCGAGCCTGAATAGGGCAATAAATATAAACTATAACTAACTAAATAATTGAGAGATTAATGCCAAACCGGGCTAAAGTTGCAAAGACAAACACTCCATCAAAAAAGAACCGCGGAATTCTTCTTACGGCATGGCTATACCTCACGATGGCACTTTTTGCAATAGCATCGCTGGGTTCTGTGGGACTTATAGTAGCAGGAGGCTTGGGCTTCCCGCTCGTGCTGTTTTATGTGCTGCTTCTAATCGACATACTAGGCATCATATTTACATACTTCCTGTTCAAGTGGAAGAAATGGGCTCTTTATGGCATATTCTGCATAGCAGTGTTATCCTTCATAATAAACTCAGTTTATCAAGAGCGACTGACTTTTCCAATTCTAATCGTATGGTTTGTCATACTGATCCTGCTCTTTAGAGGCAAGATGAACTTCCTAGAATAGCTTAACAAACCCTCATTTCTTAAACCATAAAAGTACTACCTGCTTAATCTTGGGTCTAGTTTTAATCGTTTGTTGGTCGCAAATACCCATAGACATTAGATGAAAGTGGCTGTAGTCTGATTTTTTAACCTTAATTTCCATCTTCTAGTGGTAGTAATGCGCATCATAAGGCTTAACTCTGTCAGCAATTTTCTCAAGCTCGAGCCCGAGACTATCGATGACCTATACCTTCTTGCTATAATAATATCCTCAGGCGACGTGGTCGAGGCGAAGAGCACAAGAAGGTTCAGGCCCAATGAAGGCGACGTGGGCGAGCAGAAGGACGTGACGATAAGGATAAGCGTTGAGCGCTCTGAAATAGACAAGAGCGCAGGAAGGCTAAGGCTCTCCGGGAAGATAATATACGGGCATCCGGAGGAATTTGTCACGCTTAACAGCTACCATACGCTCAACATCGCGGCGCGCGACATAATAGACATACACAAGACAGAGTGGAAGGATTACATACTTAAGAGGATAAGGCAGGCGGTTCTTGATGCCAAGAAACCAAGACTCGGGGTGATAGTGCTTGATGACGAAAAGGCCCTCGTGTCATACATAAAGGGATACGGAATCGAACTTGTCACTGAGCTTTACAGCAGGCTGAGCAAGAGGATGAAGGAGAAGGACTACGGGAAGAGGAGGGACGAATACTTCAATGACGTGATAGCCGCAGTAAACAACCTTTCGGTAGACATCGTTGTGATCGCAGGGCCGGGGTTCACTAAGGATGACATTAAAAAATACATTGATGACAAGGACATAGAGATCAAGAAGAGGCTCATATACGTTCCTGCAAGCGATGCTGAAAGGTCAGGAATACGGGAGGTCATGCAGAGCGCCACCGTGACAAAGGTACTTGAGAACGAGCATGTGAAGAAGGAGTTTGAGTACCTGAACAGGCTCCTGCTCAACATGCGCGCAGGCGTGGCAACGCACGGCATTGACAAGATAACGCAGAACATTGACAAGAGGTCGATCTCTGCTATACTCGTCAATGACGATATAATAAACAACGCCGAAGTGAAGAAGCTGCTCGATATAGCTGACAAGAAGGGGATAAAGATCGAGATATTCAACTCGCAGGATGATGCGGGGATACAGCTTGGGAACTTTTCAGGAATTGCTGCCGTTTAACTTCACGAACCGCGCAGCGCGTCCCCTATCATCAGCCAATATGGGCTATAAGAGCTGGTCATCGTTATCGGGATACTTGACTGCGGCGTGCTTACTATTTTGTATGCGGCTGCGGCAGACCACCAATTTGTGGCCCCCCAGTTTACCTGGCTGTTTATTGTGGAATACCCGCCGCTTCCAGACCACACGACGGTGGGTTGGCTGCCACCATTTTTCCAATCGTCATTACCTACAAAGCCAAGCAACATTGTGTTTGAGCTGGTCGTTGATACGGTTGCAGTGGCAGTGCCGCCAAAGCCAAAAGTGTCTTTTGCAGTTGCAGGCAGCGATGGATTAGTATCCCATGGGGACAATGTATTTGCGCCAGATACCCCGAAGGCTATGATAGCGGCGTCATCGGTGGTTCCCGTCATATGCACTGTAATCACGTCGGAGGTAAGCTTTGTTGAGGATATTGCATACCATACCTCCTCGTCATCCCAATCGGTCTGCGAGCCTCCTCCAGGATGCAGCTGCACATCTGATCTCTCGAACCACGAAAGCCCTTTTGTATCGGTTATGGAGCTTACAGTGTCGTATACCGGGCCCCCGTGGCTGCTCGTAGTTTCACTGCCCACCTGCACTATTATGACATCATTTGCATTGGTGGTGGAGAGGGTGACAGAGCCGCTTGTGGAAGAATATGAGAAGGTTGATCCGGTGGATCCGTCAAGGGACAGGGGCACTATTGAAGTAGTTACAGTGGTAGAGTAAGTGGAGATGGTCCTACCTCCAGTGTAGATTAGGAATGTTCCAGAGCTGTTTGTCTGCAGGAAGTCGCAGTTAAGCGCGTTGAACCCGCCTACGCCGGCGTTGCATGACTGCGCATCTAGGCTAAAGCCCCCAGACACTGCCTTTCCAGAAGGCTGGTAGGATATGCGCACGTAGCACAGTATATTCGCCCCTGGTATAGCTATGGTGTTGCCCTTGTAGAGCGGTGAGCTGTTGGTGCACGGGCCATAATAGGTGTTGCCGGCTATAAGGACATTGACCGATATTACGTTCACAGGGGAACTGCCTGCATTGTACAGGTATATGACGACATTTGCGTTCTTTGAGACGGAGTTGCTGAAGTACTGTATGTTCGTGCAGTATATGCTGCCGAATGAGTTGCATTGGCTCGGCAATACCGTATTTGGTATTGTAAGGAAGTAGATCAATATAACCAGCACTATTGATACCAAAGCTATCATGAACCCGTAATTAGTGAGTAGTTCTAAGGCTGCTTGAAGTTTTTTATTGTTATTCATCCATTAGACCTTATAAGTAAAATTACAACCAAATTTTATTAAGTTATGTTATCTATGAACGATTTTATAGGAGTAAGGAGCAAGAAGAAGCTTGGCCAGGTATTCCTTGTGAATGAGAAGGTCGCGGAGGCCGAGGCGGCACACTGCTATGGCAAAGTAGTGCTGGAGGTGGGCCCGGGGCTTGGGATGCTCACAAGGGCCCTATGCAGCAATGCGAAGAAGGTCATTGCTGTGGAGAAGGACTATGCGCTTTACATGACGCTAAAGCATGAGATAGGGGTGAAGAACATACACCTTATAAACAAGGACTTCATGAAGACTACAGACGATGAGATAGGGCTTAAGGAGATAGACATACTCATATCAAACATACCATACAATCTCTCAAGCAGCATCATAGAGTGGCTTGCGCAAAAGAAGATGCAGGCCGTCCTGTGCCTTCAGAAGGAGTTCGTTGACCATATGCTTGCAAAGCCCGATACTAGGAACTATTCAAAGCTCAGCGTCATAACATCGCTCCAGTTCAGGGTCACTAAGATAATGAATGTCCCAAAGGGCAACTTCAGGCCCATCCCCAAGGTCGATTCGGTCGTGATATACCTAAAGCCAATAGGCGATGCGCTCAGAAAGAGGGACGCTGAACTTATAGGGCTACTCATGCTCCACAAGAAGAAGACGCTAAGAAACGCCATAGTGGACTCTCACGCCCACCTTAGCATGAGCAAGGACGAGTTAAGGGCGATTGCCCAGAAGGTGCCGCAAAATGGCAGGAGAGTGTTCAAGCTTACCCCCGCTGAGATACTAGGAACCGCGCAGCTGCTAGACACGCTACTAAAATGAATACTTTGGATCCTCAACCTCCTTCAAGAGTATCCCATTCTTCACATTTGCAAGGAACTTCTTCTCCGCAGCATCGGATGCCTCCTTGCCAAGTACCTGCTTGTAGTGTATTGGAGCAACCTTGTCGGCCTTTATTGAATGGGCCGCCTTTATCATCTCATCTACATCCATCACGTACGTGCCGCCCATCGGCAGCATGGCAAGGTTGGCGGCTATCTTCGATATCTCCTTTATGAAATCGGTGTCGCCTGCATGATAAAGCTTGGAGCCGTTTATATCAAGTATGTATCCGACCCATCCGCTTGATTTTGGATGGTAATGCAGCCTGTTCTCCACTACGTTGTATGCTGGCACTGTATCGAACGTAATACCTTCATGCGAATAGTGCTTGTTGGGCTCGACGCCTATGACTTTGCCCACGGGAATTTTATCAACGCTGTCCTTGGGGGCGAATACCGTCGTGTTCTGGTCTGCTATTAGCTTTATGTCATCAGGACTTAAATGGTCTTGATGAGGATGTGTTATGAGTATCACGTCTGCATGAACCCTGGTGTTCCTTATGTTGAACGGATCTATGTACACGTTCTTCTTGTTCAGTGTAAGCAGGAAGCTGGCATGCCCTATCCACTTTACGAAGCTTAAGTCCATACGATCAATATGATTACTACATTGGTATTTTTATCGCTTATTGCTGCTTTAGGCCTGCCTAGATACCGACTAGAGTTTTTAAGCTTTATTGTGCAATCTCTACTTATGATCGTGCTGGGGGGATCTGCAAGCAATGGCATCGACCAGAAACTTGCAAAATTGCTTAATGCCAAGAATATGGGGCTGGTAAAGACGGACTTTCCTGACGGCGAGTTCAAGGTCAGGGTACCCTCCGAGATAAGCGGGGAGGACATAATATTCGTGCAGTCTCTGTGCCCTCCGCAGGAGAAGCATCTGCTTGAGCTGCTTCTTGCTGCGGACTGCCTCAAGGAGCTTGGCGCAAGAAGCATATGCGCCGTCGTTCCATACCTTTCCTACATGAGGCAGGACAGGAGGTTCCAGGACGGGGAGAACATAAGCATAAGGACCGAGCTTAAGCTGATGAACACCGTTGGGATAGACAGCCTTGTGACAGTCCATCCGCATAAGGTTGAGTCCCTTTCACTATTCAACGGCAAGGTTGGTATAATCGAGCCGATAGACTTGATGGCTGATGCCATAAAGAAGTCTGTTCCAGAACCATTCATACTTGCACCTGATGCGGGAAGCAAGGGCTTTGCGGAAGTCATATCGGCAAAGATAGGCTGCGAATGCGGCTTTCTCAACAAGAAGAGGGACTACAACACAGGCGAGGTCAGGATAGTGGACGGGCCGGATAAGGGCTTTGGCGGCAAGCAGGTAGTCATTGTGGATGACATGATAAGCTCAGGGGGGACCATAGTGAACTCGTCGCGATTTGCGCTCTCGAAGGGCGCGAAGAGCGTAAGCGTGGCCGCTGTGCACCTATTGATGGTCGGCGGCGCTGAGAAGAAGATGAAGGATGCCGGAGTTGGAATGATAATGGGTACGAACACAACACCATATCATGACAATGGTCCGGTGATAGACATATCTGCAGACATTGCCGAAGGGATAAGGAAGCTACTTTAGATTCAAAGGGATATGAAGCGCATCTGCTTGTGGCTGTCAAGCTTGTAGTATCCAAATGCCTCGAATTGGACTATGTCATCCACATTCAGCTTTGATGCGTATCCCTCGGCATAACCATCCTTCTTTGAGATGCTGTCCTTGTTGAATGCTCCGTCTGTGAACAGCTTGCCTATTCCCCAGAGCTCGCACTTCACGCTGCCTTCCTCGTTCATCCAGCGCAGTTTCTGTGCTGCAGGCTTTTGGTCATGTGCATACTCTGCGCTGACTGCGCCTTTCTCTACCTTTGTGATCTTTATGTTGTAGGCTTCTTTTAGCCTTACAAGATCCCCAGGCCTAAGCTTTAGAGCTTCTGATTCGTCTATGAGCAGCTTGTCGCTGGGCCTGTACTTTCTGTGCCCAAGTTGCGCGGTCGGATGGAGCCTGAGCGATATCTCTTGCTCCTGTTCCATCCCTTCGATGTGCAGCTGCGAGGGTTTTTCTATGAAGAAGAGCCTCTTTGCAACAGGGTCTATGATCTTCCTGTTTATATTGAGCAGCACTTCAAGCTCGACAACGCTCTCGCCTTTTCCAAGGCCGAAGCTCAGCGCAAACTCCTTTATTGCCTGCGGTTTTATCCCCCTTCTTTTCAGTGCCCTTATGGTAACGAGCCTTGGATCATCATAGCCTTCTATCATTTTGCTGCTTACAAGCTCCCTTATCTTCCTCTTCGATGTAACATTGTCAGCTATCTCGAGCCTTGAAAAGCTGATTATGCGCGGTTTCCTTAATCCAAGTATGTCTAGGATGGTAAAATCAAGCTCGTCCCTCAATTCATACTCCTTGCTTCTTATCGCATCAGTTATTCCCTTTGTCGAGTCCATTATTGGGGTGCAGAAGTCATAGGTAGGCCATACGAAGTACTTTGTTCCCTGCCTGTAGTGCTTTGCGTGCTTTATCCTAAATACGGTAGGATCGCGCATGGTCGTGTTCAGCGAAGACATGTCGGCCTTTATCCGCAGTATCGCTTCGCTGTGCTTGAATTCGCCGGCGAGCATCTTCCTCCACATGCCTATGTTATCCTCGATGCCCTGCTCCCTGTGATCGCATCCCCTGCCTGCCGACCTGTTCTCCTTTATCAGATCCTCGCTGCAGGTGCATACGTATGCCTTTCCCTTCTTTATGGCTTGCTCGGCATACCTGTAAAGCGTCGGGATGTTGTCGCTTGCATAGTATTCTGCGTCAAATCTTATGCCCAGCCATTTTAGGTCCTCCTTGAACATGTCGACGAACTCCTGCCTTTCATTGTCAGGGTTGGTGTCATCGAAATAAAGCATTAGCTTCCCTTCGTATACCCTCCTTAGCTCGTCCTCTATGAAGACTGGCTTGGCATGCCCTATGTGCATGTAGCCCCCAGGCTCTGGGGGGAACCTTGTGGCGAAGCTGCCTTTTTCTGCGCCTTCTATTGAGAAATTGTGCTTTGCAGATGCCTCGGCCTTCTTAGCCTGGGCTTGGTTGAATTCTTCTTCGTGCTTTAGGTATTCTTCCTTGAGCTTGTGCTTGTCCAGGGAATTGACCTCGGCCACCTCCTTCTTTACTTCCAGTGCCAATGACTTTATGTCGCCTTTGAGCTCAGGGTGTAGCGATATTATCTTGCTAAGTACAGCCCCTTCGTTCGCCCTGCCGTAATCGGTTGCGTTCTTCACTGCATATTTCCTTATCGCATTCCTTACTGCTGTGCTGATTTGCATGCGGATCTACACCACTATAAGGTTCATGGATCCGGATATCGTGCCATTCTGGGTTATGAACGTAGTTATCTTCACCCTTACCTGAGATCCAAGGCCGTACTTTACCTGGGATATGAATGACTGGTTTGAGTAGGCGCTTGGTATTGGTATTTTTGCCGCCTGGGTCCCCACGGTGAAGTTCACTGTCTGGGGGAGCAGGGCATACGCCGTTGCATAAGGCACTGTGATGTTCTGCGCCACCGTGCCGTTGAGCCTGCTGCTTATGAAAAGGTATATGTCATAGGCGCTCATGTTCTCAGGTTCAACGGATATGTTCCTTCCTGCGGTGTAGAAATTAAGCACGGAGCTGTTGTCTTCAAGTATCGTAAGATTGGATGTTATTATGTTTGCAGCAACAGCCCTTACCGTTGCATTGCCCGAGGCGAGGTCGAAATAAAGAGGGCCGCCGTAGCCGGTGATTGTGGCATTGCTGAATCCTATCGCATAGTAAGCGGGGGCAGCGGTAGTAGTGCTCGTCAGCTGCGCATTGTAATTGACAAGCGAGATGTAAGAGCTGATAAATATAAGGCCTACAAAAAGCGCAAGGCCCAGCTGCGTTAGCCTCCTCTTATCCATAGTAATCACAAGGTTTTTAACGATTATTAATGCATAAATACCCATATAAATTATCCAGTTGTGATGGCTTGAGTTTTAGTGATGGAGATTTTGTAAAGGTAGAATACACGGCAAGAAGGGCGTCTGACAATTCTCTTGTGTACACTACGCTAGAGAAGATTGCAAAGGACGAGAATGCCTACAGCAGCGATGCCAGATACGGCCCGCAGCTAATAGTGATAGGCAAGCAGAGCGCGCTCAAGGGAGTTGAGGATGCAGTAAAGGGCATGTCGGTAGGAGAGAATAAGAAAGTGGAGATCGCGCCTGCCGATGCATTCGGCGTACGCGATGAGCAGCTCGTAAATGTCATTAGGATATCTGACTTCAGGGAGAAGGACATAAACCCGTATCCTGGAATGCAGGTCAACCTAGATGGAAATATCGCGACTGTGAAGAGCGTAAATTCCGGAAGGGTGGTGGTCGACCTAAACCATCCGCTTGCTGGGGAGAAGGTTCTTTACGAGATAAAGGTTGTCGAGAAGGTTGATTCGGACGCTGAAAAGATAAAGGCAGTTGCAGACCATTATTCGCTTGCTCCTGATTCGGTCACTGTGACTTCAGGCGTAGCGAAGATATTGTTTGGGGAGAAGGTGGAGAAGAACGAGACATACCTTGTAAACAAGGCGGCACTTGCGCAGGCTATCCTCAAGTACATGGACACGCTCAAGAAGGTCACTTTTGAAGAGGAATACGTGAGGGGCAAGCAGAATACTCCTGCGTAAAGGCAAACAATAAATACCGATAGCTATATCATTACTTTAGGTTGGATGGCAGAGAAGACATACGGCACAATAGATACCTATGACAAATATCACCGGGTTTATGATAAACAGGTCGCGGACTTCTGGGAAAACTTCCCGCTTAGGGTGGTTGACAAATTCTACAGCAGCCTGAAGGGCAGGAAGGTCCTTGACCTTGGAAGCGGCACGGGAAGGGGAGCGCTTATACTTAGGCGGCTGGGCCTTAATGTCACATGTTTTGACGCTTCATCCAGCATGATAGCCGACACTAAGAAGCTTGGATTTAGATCGGTGCGCGGTGACTTCAGGCGCATGAAGTTTCCCGACGAATCGTTTGATGGCGTGTGGGCTTACACTTCATTGATACACGTAAAGACCCCCGAGGCAAGGAAGGTGCTTTGGAAGGTCAATAGGATGCTTAAGCCAGGAGGTGTGCTGCTGATAGGCCTGATAAGGGGAAACTTTGAAGGGGACCTAGTAAAAAAAGAGAGCATGCCAGGCGGGAGGAGATTCACGGTGTATTATACCGATGCGAGGGCAAGAAGGCTCGTGAGGGGGTTAGGATTCAAGCTCCTGCATGAGAAAGTTTACCATTACCGCCATCACAGCCACGTCTACCTCAACTATATTTACAGGAAATACGAACGCAAGTAAAAGTGATCAGTCGTTTATGCTGAGCGCATAGGTGCCGTTTACCTTTATTCCGAGCTTCTTTGCCACTTCCGATTTCTCAACATTGAGTATTACTGCGTGCCCTGTCCACTTTCCAGTAAGGTTTGAGGATCCGCACAATGGACAGACGTTTCCCTGTGCTATTACGAGTCTGCAGTTTCTGCATGCTAGCTCTGCCATGTTATCATCTTATCTCTTTGCGCCCCTTCTTGGCGGGCCCCTTGACCTTTCCTTCTTTGCCTCCTTCGCCCATTCTGGCTTTCCAAGGCCGTCAGGGCGCATTGTGAGCGCTATCTTTGCATCCTTGATGCTTCCCTTTATGCTTATTGATGAGACCTTTGCATAGACCTTGTCTCCCTTCTTGAGGCTTCTCCCGGTATTCTTTGAAACAAATGCGCTTGACTTCTTGTCGTAGCTTATGAAGTCGCTAGTTATCTGTGAAAGGTGCACAAGGCCGTCTATCGGCCCGAGCCTCACGAAGCATCCGAAGTCGGCAAGCTCAGATACCTCTCCGACCACCACTTCGTCTATGTCCAGGTTGAACACAAGGGCATCGAACTTTACATTGTGGTGCGTTGAAGGGTCTCCCGGCATTATGAACCCATCGCTAACATCGCGCACGTTGAATACAGCGACTATTATACCCATATCCCTGTCAAGCGTCCTCTCGTACTTTGTTCTAAGCGCCTCTAATGCAGTCTTGTCGACGTTCTGTCCGAAGTTGCTTGGAGATATGCTTATAGTGTCCTCTATGGTATGTATATAATACAAATTATCCACCAATTAGCAGAATATCAGTCATGATATTTATAAAAGCAAGATATATTAGCATTTCTGTTGCTACCTGAAATCGCCGCTTTTTGAGATCGCATAGACGTTTATCCCGTTTTTCCTCAATTCCATGCGCAGCTGCGTGTCGTTTGTGCATACAGCGCTAAAACTTGCCGCTGCAGATAGTATCCACCTGTCAGCGTATCCCGGGTCTGCCTCAGTCCTGATTCTGTGCTTATCCACAAGGCTTAGCGCTACCCTTGCGTACCTGGCGTTCGCCTTTTTGGTTGCCGCAGCCTTTTCGAGCTCCTTTACTATGCCCCTTGATATCACAGGCCTAAGATCAAGTTTTTCCTGTACGGCGCTGAATATGTCAATGTTGTTAGACAGGGCGAAGAGTATTGAACTTGTATCGACGATTATGCCATCCATGGAATAACATTTATATCTGAAGAATGATTATATATTACTTCTTCGTTTCAGCGGTAGTTTGATGCAAAAAGAGGCAATTTTAGGAAAGCCGCTTGGCGGCGGCAGGGTCGAGTGCAACGCCTGCGCAAGGAGGTGCAGGATACCTTCAGGTTCGCATGGCTTTTGCTTTGTAAGGCAGAATAGTGCCGGCAAGCTCGTCCTTGCGAATTACGGCCTCGTTGAGGCCATGCAGGTCGACCCTATAGAGAAGAAGCCGTTCAACCACTTCATGCCAGGTTCTTATGTGCTGGGCCTTGGAACATCGTCATGCAACTGGGGCTGCCAGTTCTGCCAGAACCACAACATATCCAAGGAGCGTGACATAAAGGGCACTGAGCTCTCTCCTGGCAGAGCCGTTGAACTTGCACTTGAATACGACACTCAGGGCATAGCATTCACATACAATGAACCTACAATATTCATTGAGTACGCACTTGACGTCGCAAGGCTTGCCAAAAGGAATGGATTGTTTACCGTGTTCGTGACAAACGGCTACATGACTGTTGAGACTGTAAGGGAGATGAAGGGATTGATAGACGCAGCAGTCGTTGATTTCAAGGGGAACGGGGAGGAGAAGTTCTCAAACAAGTTCGAGATGGTCCAATCTAACGAGCCGATAAAAGAATCGATGCTTGAGATGAAAAAGTCGGGAATCCATGTCGAGATCACGGACTTGGTAATACCGAGGGTAGGAGATTCGATCGGTGCGTGCGCCAGCCTGATGGAATGGGTATCTAACGAGCTTGGCGCAGACACGCCAGTGCACTTCACAAGGTTCCACCCGGATTACAAGATGCTTGATTACCCCGGCACGCCATATGGGACGCTAAAGGGGCATTACGACATTGCAAAGGAAAAAGGGCTAAGGTACGTATACATAGGAAATGTTCCTGGAAACCCTTATGAGCACACTTACTGCCCGGGGTGCAATACGATGGTAATAGAAAGAAATGGCCTATATCTGTCAAGATGGGACCTTAAGGATGGGAACAGGTGCAGGAAATGCGGTTATGCCATACCGATAGCCGGGCTTGCGCCAAAGAAGGTGGAATACAGAAGGATAGCATCGCTTTACTGAAATGGTGAATAGCTTGGAAATAAAGGAGATATTGGAAAAATACAGGAGGATCGCAGTCGTCGGGTGCTCAAGGGATGAGGCAAAGTACAGCAATGCGGTGTCTAAGTTCATGCAGCACAAGGGCTTCAAGATAATCCCGATAAACCCTGTTGCCGATGAGATACTTGGGGAGAAGGTTCACAAGAGCATGGACCAGCTCGATGTAGGATTTGACATTGCCGACGTGTTCAGGCCTAGCGAGGAGGCCATGGAAATTACGAGGATGGCAATTGCCAAGGGGGCCAAGGTAGTCTGGCTGCAGGAGGGGATAAAAAGCGATGATGCAGGCAGATATGCGCAATCTAAAGGGATTATATTTATTCAAGATAAATGCATAATGAAGGAATACATCAAGTATTTTGATGGTGAATGAATGGACCTTGACATGTATGCTGAGGAGCTGATATACAGCTACGAGAACCCGAAGAACAAGGGAGTGATAGACAAGCCCACCATAGAGTCCCATGAGGAGAACATATCCTGTGGTGACAAGATTACCGTCTATCTTGTGATAGAGGACGGGAAGGTAAAGGACGTCAAGTTCGACGGAGCCGGATGTGTCATCTCGATGGGCACGGCAAGCATACTGCTCGATTCGCTGAAGGGAAAGAGCGTGAGCGAGATAGAGGCGTTCGGGAAGGACAGGCTATTGGAGCTTATAAGCATAGATCCAGGGCCTGCAAGGATACACTGCGCAACGCTGTCACTAAAGGCGATACGCGAAGCGCTGCTCAAGTACGAAGGAAAGAAGCTCGACATCGAGACAAGGGAGCTTTGATCAGAGTATGTCCTTCTTAAGCCTGCTGAGAAGCGACACCTCCTGGGGGTCCACTTTTCTTAGCATTCCCAGATGGAAGGACACGTAGTCGCCATAGTGCAAGAGATAAAACATCTTCTCGATATCGCTTTCCCCCTTGGGCTTGATCATGTTGAACTTCGAGTTGGTTATCTTTGAAGTGACAGATATCCTCTTGATTATCCTCTCCCTCTCGGATTGGAATACGAAGAAGTAGAAATTGTCCTTCCTGTATGTATTGGCCAGTGCTAGCGTGTCATTGTGATTTAGCTCGGGAAAATCATTAGCGTAGCCCAGCACCTTTGAATTCTCGTTGAACTGCGTCTTCCACCTGTATGAGATTGTCCTGAATGGGCTTGCCCCGTATATGACAGGTATGCTCTCGTTCTTTAGCATCGCCTTGGCGTGGGCAAGGCATTCGGCGCTGTCCTTGTCAAGGCCGTCGATGAGTTCGTAGGCCCTGCATGTTTCGTCAGGCGTTATTATCTTGAAGCCGTTCAGCAGCGGCATGAGCATGTATACAGGGGCGGACCTTGGCTGTAGATCGCTCCTTGGTATCTTTATGCGCTGGTCCCCGTAGTCTAAAAGCTCCCCTCCTGAGCTTATCGTGACAAGGTGGGCCTTCTTACTTTTAGCCTGCCTTGCAAGGCTTATGGTTTCCTCTGTGCTCCCGGAATAGCTCATTGCGACCACAAGGGTCGAGCTTGATACGAACTTTGGCAGGTTGTAGTCATCAGATGTTATGACGGGCTTGTCCGAATAGAACTCCTTGAATATCTTTCCTGCCACAGCCGAGCCGCCCATTCCTGCAATCACTATGCTTTTGACGCCCCGGGGGACCTCGAGCTTTTCCTTGAAGCTTAGCTGCTCCTTGAGGTTCCTAAGTTCATCGATAAACTCCATCTAATCGTGGATATACTGGTAGCCTAACTTTATAGAGCTTTTGACATTGCACGGTTTTGCAAGCTTAACGCCTATTAGGTATCGGTCCTTCTTGCTTCGGATAGCTGGTGCGCACGCAGCCAGTTGATCCTTTCCTGCAGCGTGTATGTCTTACTTCCTGTCCGGCTTCCTCTAGGCCGCACTTGGGGGTCTGCTATTCTTGTCCCCTGCTGATGCTGGGGCTGCAGCTTTGGTTGTGATGCTTCTCTTGTCGCCATGTTTACACAGTTAAGGACTAAAGCGCCAGGCTATTTAAATAGACGTAATGGCTAACGTCTAATGCCGAAGATGGATCAGCGGCCCTGCGCCTGGTTGCTGCTGGGTTATGCAGTGTATTGCGCCAAGGCCATAGACAAGCTCCCTGCAATTGATGCCAAGTACCTTTCTGCCTGGAAAAAGGTCCTTGAGCGCATTGAGCGCATCCCTGTCGTTATTGTCATCGAAGATCGGGACGAGCACGGCCCTGTTCCCTATATAGAAGTTTGTGTAGCTTGCCGGCAGCCTCTGGCCTTTCATTATGACATCGCTTGGCATGTCTATAGGCACTATTTTTAGCTTGCCGCCGTCCTGGTCCACCGCCTCGTCCTCCAGGATCTCAAGGTTTGCAGTAAGTGACGCATAATTTTCATTGACAGGGTCCTCTTCAACGGCGCACACTATCGTATTCTTGTTTACGAACCTGGCAACGTCATCAACATGCCCGTCAGTGTCATCGCCTGCTATGCCCTCCTTGAGCCATATTATGTTTGTTGCGCCAAGATAGCCGGAAAGATTCTCGCTTATCATCTCCTTGCTCAGGTGCGCATTGCGGTTCTTGTTGAGCAGGCACTGCTCTGTAGTGATGCACGTTCCAAGGCCGTTGACATCTATTGAGCCACCTTCCAGCACCATGGGCGCATCGAACCTGCCCATCCCAGTTAGAGGCATCTGATTGGGCACATCGTTGTCCCTCTTAAGGTCCTCGTACTTGCCCCCCCATGCATTGAAGTTCCATTTTGTGAATGCCAGTTCGCGTACTTTGTTGACGTCTTTTGTTATGAATATGGGACCGTAGTCCCTGAACCACACATCAGATGTTTGGATTCTATGGATCGCTATGTTTTTGCGTATCCCCATTGCTTCGAGGATATCTATCGCCCTCTTCTCATATGTGCCGTCATCCACGAGAATATGGACCTCCTCACCTTCGTGGAGTGCGCTTATTATCTCTATGTACACATCCTCGACCTCAGGCAGTATGTCATCGGGAAATGAGTCGTGATTTTTAGGCCATGCTATCCACGTGCCATCGTGCGGTTCCCATTCCGCAGGCATCCTGTATCCCTGGGCAAAGGGTGTTTCATTTGTCATTATATCTATCTTGTGCTATTTGAAGTCCATGTTGATTCAGATGACATTTCCATATGCAGTACCAGGAAGGTCGTTGTTCGGAGGATTCTGCCTTATCCTCATCCACTGAATAGTCAAATTGGCCTCATCTTGATTTCCTAGCCCTACTACGCCAAAGCTATTTGATGAAAGTGCAACTCCCGAATTTACGGAATTTGCATTACCGTAATTGCGCATGAACAATGCTGATGTTTGGGTGTTAGTGTGCATAGAGTATACTGTCCAAGAGTTGAATGTGGCGGTTTCAGGGTTTCCGTAATTCCCTGTTAACACCGGGATAATGTTGCCGGCATATGGGGTCGACGTTGGTGCGAAATTCCAGCAGGCGCAGGTAGCTGCGCCTACGACTCCGTTCGACTTATCAATCCCGAATATAGCGGTGCCTGCTGTAGCATAACCTGTGTCGTATATCAACCCTTCAAAGACATTGAAGGGGTCTAGTCCATTATAAGTGGCAGTTGTAAGCATGTATGATTCCTGAAGGCTTTGTGGTTCAATCACAACCGAATTGCCTATGGCAGATCCTCCATTCAATAAAGACCGCCATCCCGATGGAGTTGAAGAACCTATGAAGTTCTGGTACAGGCCGTTAGTGCCAAAAACTACGTTGCCTGTATCGTATTGGCCGTAGATGCCATTGCATTCCATAGTATTTGCTACCCTGCCAGAATCACCGCATGATAGCTGCGGAGCCTCTCCTACTGTGTTTTCGTTAAACATAGTATTTGCAGCGCTTATGACGTTGCCAGCCCAGCCGAGATAAATCGTGTTTGAAGTCGGATTGGTTCCCGAGTTTGCAGGAAGGAAGCTGGCAGGCCAAGGATAATCAATCCAGTAAAGAACATTTGCACTCGCACTTAAGGCATTTGCTGAAGAACTGGATGAACATATTGAGTTGTAGGCTTCCTCATTTATCAGGTTTCCTTCAAGCCAGGAATTTATGACTGTGCCGTTTTTGAAGAAGAATTCGGCATTATTAAGATCACATGTTTCATACAGTTGGTAAGCAATGGCATTGAAACCTATTATATTACCTGTGAAAGTATTTGTCGTTCCTATGGCAATTGGTGTGTTGGCAACAATGGCACTACTTTGGTAGTTAAACAGAGTTATTGGAAGGAATTCTCCTATACCTGAAGGAATAGTTATGCTATTTGTAACAGTAATATTTACAGGAGAAGATATTACTATTGTATTTGGCGAAGTTGTAGTGCCGATATCAGTAACCACTAACTCATATGAAAAGTTGCCTACGGAGTTGAATGGAAGCGACATGCTATTGGATATCTGATTGGCAATAGGTATCTCAATGAATTGTGAAGAAACATTATACCATTGATATATGAAATTGCCAGTCCCTCCTGTTATCATAGAATTAAATGTTACGGTACGACCAGTATTGATCACGATATTTGTATAGGTAATATTTACAACAAGTGGTGGATTTACAGTTAAGGTCAAATTCTCTGATTGCGTATGGAAAAGACTGTTAGTAGGTGAATTTACTGCAACATTATATTTGAAAGTGCCTGTATTCAGAGCATTAAATAGAAATACGGAACTATTTTGGCTATTAGCAGGAATATCATTACCAGAAGTCGCATTATACCATTGGTAATCGTAGGTTCCAGGATTGCCATAAGTGCCATTCAGTATTATGTCTTCGGATTGGTCAATAATAAGATCGTTAGGAGGTGTTATCAATCCAAATAAAGTAACTATAGGCGACTTTGGACCATATACCTTAAAGCTTGTCCCATCTGAAGTAAGCGTAGATGTATCAGCTAATGGCATAGATAGATTATCGTATGGAAGAGATGAAATTTTAACATACATATTATTTGTACCTATGTAATTACCAACATAGTTTGTATTTGATATTTCAGTGTAATCATCCCCATAAGATGCATTTCCGAAGTTAGTTAACCCAGTTTCACGGACACTTTGAGGTAGTTCATCAACCCATTCAGCAGCATCTAAAGAAGAGTTATAAGTCACATATAACGTATTACTTTCTCCTTGGGTTATGTCATTTATTGTGATATTGTACACGCAATTTTGCTTAGCACATTCGCTACTGGTTTCGGTAGATAAAAGCTTTACTGAAGCTGATATTTTATCATTAGGGAGAACGGCACCGGGAATTGGTACTGCTTTATTAGGTAGAAGCTCATACCACATTGAATAATCTGGTCCGCACCAAGTTAATAGAGGACTGCCAACAGTAGTACAAATATAATTTGATTGTGTACCTACTTGTATTATGTCTGTATTCTTTTTGGCATAAACACCTCCCAAACCCACCCACTGCGCAGATAGATCAAAGGTATCTAGTGGACTTGTTATAGGAGGGTATGCGGTCTGCACTATCCATGAGCCATTGATACCACTCACAACACCATCTCCAGCAGGAGAATCTATAATATTTGATCCTGAAACGTAATAGCCAGCCCAGTGATCATTGTTATAAGTTATATTATAAAGATCGATTATTGCTGTGATTGAACTGGCAGATCTGGAAGATGAGTCAGTTCCATTAAGTATAAAGTAGTAGTCACCCAATCCACTATATAGATGTGTTACAAATAATGCATTCTGTGATTGAGCTCCTCCAGATATTGTACTTATTCCTAAAAGGGTATTTGCTTCAGCTGCATTTGATGATGTGAAAGTAGGAGGTCCAGTGGTACTGACATACCATTGATAAGAGTATGGAGGAGTACCCCCATGCATGCCTGAAGTAGTTATAGTGGAACTCAGACCTTGGTACAATGCCTTGAAATCAGGAGTAGGGTATCCAATTGATGGTCCTATCGTAAATTCGGGGCCGTAAGATACTAGAGGCATAATGTTATTTGGTGGTAAAACGCTGGAACTTAACCAGTAAAGTCTCATGCCTCCTCCTTGATATCCTACAGATATGAAGAAGTATCCTGGTGATGATGGGCCGCCTTGAGGTATGGTATTTATAGTAACATAATTAACAGCAGTGGTTTGACCGCTGTCATTAAAGTAGAAACTATAAAGTTTGCTTGTATTTGTTGTATCAGAGTAAACTGGGGCATAATCTCCATAACCACTTAAATAACATGCTGGTGAAATAAATAAATTGTTTGATGGAAAGTGATATTCAAGGCCACCTCCCCAAGAATAACACGAATATATTATTGGAGAAGTCAAACCGAAATACTGCCAACCAAGACCATAAGCTGATGACTGGTTTACATTCTGATATAAGTTGGCATACAAACTATAATCAGAGAAAAACGATGATGGTGTCATATTTAGATATAGTAAACAATATGAACCTGCACACACCGGATTAACTGAATTTATTGTTGTGTATGAATTACCGAATGTTTCATCTACATCGCTGCTGTTTACTGTCCATCCGGGAGGATTTGCAGATAAACCTCCCCAATTTTGATAATAACTAAACACATCTGCACCATTATCATATTCTCCCGGTATTGCGGATAGTTGGCCTGCTTCTCCGATATCATTGCCTGTTATAAAGTAATTGCAGCTTTGGCAGAAGCCTACATCATATATTCCATTTGCTGACGATGTTCCTGCTATTGTATTTGCCTCAAGATTTACCCACATAATTGAGCTATTTTCAACCCATGCAGGTAGAAGACCTCCAGATGATGAATTGTAAATTACAAAATTACCAGCAAGTGCGTTCCATGTTGTCCCGGAAAGTTGCAGTTGGAATCCGTTATATGTTGCTATTGGCTGCGTATTTACAATATTAATGGGTATGCATGCAATAACACCTGTTGGAACGTTTCCACATCCTGATGCATTTACTGTTGCGAGTAGCAAGAGAAATGGAAATGCCATAAATACAATTTTTAATCCCATTTTTATCTGACTCTTTCTGTGTTTGGTAAACACATTTAGTATAAATGCTAAGTCCAGATAGTCACACTGCCTTTAATGAAGCAGTTGCTATCTGGTCTGCATACCAGTATCCTCCTGATTTGACCTGATAGAAAGCCCAAATTGTACCACCATAAGTTTGGCCACTAGTTGTATCTGAACTAAAGTTAAAGCTGACAGTAGCTAATGGACTGCCAGAAGCTAAAGAGGTTACTCCAACTCCACAAGTTATACCATTTGTAATGGTGTTTGGAGCTACGGATGAGATACCATTACACAGATCCGAGGCATTTGGTACAGCCGTCCCGTTTGGCACCCATATTATGTTAGCCGAAGTCCAATTTGTACCAGTTTCTTGGTTGATTTTGACTGTTAATTCATTGAGGTGTAATATTGGATAGTTGCATGATGCTCCAGACGCTGCAATGCAATATGGTCCTCCAGGTCCCGGCACAGTTATTGGAATAGTAAAATTGTATAATAGGAATACTATTAACGCTACTACTATTAGAACTAAAACCAACCATCTTAGAGAAATGCTAGATTTCTTCCCACCCTTAGCCACAATTATTCAACCCAACTTACCTGCTAATTACAGGAAAGGAAAGTATATAAAATATAGGTAGCTATCGATTATTTCTGACTGTATGTAGTCAGTCAAGGAATCTTGAAGTGATCCCCTTGTATGCATCGATCCTCCTGTCCCTGAGGAACGGCCATCCATGGCGCGTTGCGTCAATGCTGCCCAGATCGCACTTTGCTATGAGCACCTCTTCCTTATCAGGGCTTGCCTTGGCTATCATCTCGCCGAATGGTCCCGATACAAAGGACGATCCCCAGAAACCCATCTTTCCCTCAGTGCCTACCCTGTTCACCGAAGCGACGAATACGCCATTGGCTATCCCGTGGGACCTTTGTATTGTCTCCCAGGCCGACTTCATCTCGTCTATGGCATCCTCTTCGCCCTTGAGCCAGCCTATTGCCGTTGGATAGAAAAGCATCTGAGCCCCCATGAGCGACGTGATCCTTGCAGCCTCAGGGTACCACTGGTCCCAGCATATGAGCGCGCCTACGGTGCCATACGATGTATGGTATGCCTTGAATCCAAGGTCCCCTGGCGCAAAATAGAATTTTTCATAGAAGTTGGGGTCGTCCGGTATGTGCATCTTGCGGTATATGCCTAAAAGCTTGCCATCGGCATTTATCACAGCTGCCGAGTTATGATACAGCCCGCGTGTCCTCTTCTCGAACATGCCTGCTATTATTGCAACTTCGTTCCTCCTTGCATAGACCGATAATGCTTCTGTGGTCCCTCCTGGTATCTTCTCGGCCAGCTTGAAGTTTTGTGGATCCTCCTTTTGGCAGAAATACTGCGACCTGAACAGCTCTGGCAGGCATATTATGTTTGCGCCTTTTCTTGCCGCTTCGTCTATCATCTTCAGGGCCTTGCGCAGATTGGCCCCGGTATTCTTTGACATGCTCATCTGCACCAAGCCTATTTTTACGATGTCCTTGTTAGTGTCGGGATTTTTCGCCATTTTCAACTACTCTTTATTGATTCTCCATCCTGCTCCTTATTATCCTGTCAAGCTTCTTTGCCAGCTCCTCCCTTCTTGCGCTGAACCTTACTATCTTTAGCTCCCTTTTAGATACCCTTACCCTAAATGAGCCGCCCGGGGAGAGCTGCCCTATGTCAGAGCCGTCGTACCTTAGCATTCCCCTGTACTTTACTACTTCTATCTCTATTACCTTGGTCGAGTCTACCACTATTGGGTTGCGGTACGGTCCGTCGACATTCAGGAATGTCAGGCATATGGCGCTTGGTATAAGCATTATGGGTCCTCCGGCGGACTTGTTGTATGCGGTAGACCCAATAGAGCTTGTTATAAGTATTCCATCGCCGCTCATTACATATGGATATATGGCAAACCTCTTTGCGTTCCTTATCTCGTATATCCTGAAGCTTACCTCTTCCAGAAGGTTGTGCAGCAGGGCCTCGTTCACTGCGTAGTATTTTCTTCCCTTGTATGAAATCTCTATCTTGCTCTCCAGCTTTTCGACCACGAACTTCCTTGACCTAAGGCTTTTGACTATGAAATCCATGTCGGCAAGGCTGACATCGGAATAGTACCCTATGCTACCTTTTTCCTCGCTCCTGATAGGAAGTATTGGGCCCGAGTATTCCTTTGCCGCCTTGACGAATGTTCCGTCGCCCCCTACAGCTAGGCATATCTCACCGTTGTCGGATACTTCAAAGTCCTTGTACAGGGGTTTGAGCTCCTTGTAATCCTTGTTCTTGACTATTTTTATCTTCATTTAGGTCATTTTTTACCATAATAGAAATGCACAGGCCTTTCAAGGGCCGCGGCTGCGACCTCCTGCATCAATTCGGAGAATGTGGGATGCGGATGTATCGTGTCTGCGACGTCTTCCAGGGTCGCGCCCATCTCTATTGCAAGCGCAGCCTCGGCTATCATCGCATTCGCGTCCGCAGAGACTATCTCGACTCCCTTTATCAGGCCATCTGATGTGTAGGCCATCTTGATGAAGCCGTTCGTCTTGTTGAGCGCTATCGCCCTTCCCAGCGCCGTGAGGGGAAACTTCTTCACGGTTATGCCATCGCCTTCAATAGATCCTGCAATGGCTATTTCTGGATCCGAGAATATGACTGCAGGTATGACCGCGTTGTCAAAACCGGCATTTTTTCCCGCTGCAGCTTCAGCGGCAACCTCCCCCTGTCTTATGGCCTTGTGCGCAAGCATTGGCTCGCCCACAACATCGCCTATGGCAAGTATGTCGGGGTCGTCAGTCTGCAGCGAAGCGTTCACTTTTATGAACCCCTTTGCATCCAGCTTGACTTTTGTGTTTTCGAGTCCGAGCCCCGATGTGCACGGTTCCAGGCCCAGGGCCGACACTATGATGTCAGATTCTATCGATTCGCCATTGCTAAGCTTGAGCGCATTCCCTTCGCGCGAGGCTGGAACCGTATTCAGGTGTATCCTGACCCCTAGTTCCTCCATTCTCTTCTTTACCAGCGATACTGCATCCTTGTCGAACCTTGAGAGCAGGTCGGAGTGAGCTATTATGTCGACTTTTGTACCGAACTTTGCATAAAGAGTACCTATTTCCACTGCAACATATCCAGCGCCGATTATTGTCATGCTCTTGGGAATCACCTGCAGCATCAGGGCTGACTTATAGTCTATTATGCCATTGCCTATCTCAAATCCCTGGAGCTGCTTTGGCTCGGATCCGGTTGCAATTATAGCCTTCTTGAAATCGAGCTCCTCGCCGTTGTCAAGCTGCAGCACCTTTGATGATACGAATGTGCCGCGGCTCTTGACTATCTCGATGCTGTTTGACTTGCATAGGTACTCGACCCCCTGCTCGAGTTTCTTTGACACGCCCATTCTCCAGTCGTACATCTTCTGCGCATCAATGCTTAACCCTTCAGATTTTATACCGAACTGCTGCGAATGCGACATTTCGTAGAACATGTCAGCAATGTATATGAGCGTCTTTGACGGTATGCATGCGTAGTTGAGGCAGTGCCCTCCCATCTTGTCCTTCTCCACTATTGCTACGTTGAGCCCTAGCTGCGATGCCCTTATTGCAGACACGTATCCGCCTACGCCTCCCCCTATCACTACAAGGTCGACGTTTTCAGGAAGGGAGCCCATTACCATGTTCTCATCCAAGCATTTCCAGAAAGTCAGGATCCTGCAGGTATGCTATGAGGGCGTTTCCGAATCTTACAGCCTCTGCGCCATCAACAACGCGGTGGTCGAACACCAGCGAGAAAGGCATGACCTTGCCAATCTTTACCTGCCCCTCCTCGACCACTGGCATGTCCCTTATTATATGTATTCCAAGTATGCCGACGTTTGGTGAGTTTATTATAGGCACTGAAAGGTAACCGCCTCCGAGGCTGCCTATGTTTGTTATTGTGAATGTGCTGTCCTTCATCTCCTCAATGGTTATGGTCTGCTTGTTTATCTTGTCGTGCAGCTCCTGTATCTCCTTTGCTATCTGCAGTATGTTCTTCCTGTCCGCATTCTTGATCACTACAACCTTCAGT
>Ga0335074_10003027_pt1 | contig 22898 bp, 22 predicted proteins | sample Lox_Sample_23_FD_206715 | JGI IMG/M metagenome (GOLD analysis project Ga0335074, IMG submission 206715) | Soil microbial communities from Loxahatchee National Wildlife Refuge, Florida, United States - Lox_Sample_2.3 | ecosystem: Environmental > Terrestrial > Soil > Wetlands | place: USA...
GCGCTGCGTCTGTCCGTGCGGACGGGCGCGGGCATGGAGGCGGTGCTCGAGCGCCTCGAAGCCGAGGTGGCCCGGCGCTTTGCCTCGGGCGCGGCGCCGGTGGTGACGCGCGCGCGCCATCGCCAGGCGCTGGAGGAGTGCGTCGCGGCGCTCGAGCGCTTTGCCGGCGCCGGACTTCCCGAGCTTGCGGCGGAAGATCTTCGCGCCGCAACGCGGGCGTTGGGGCGCATCACCGGTCGCGTCGACGTCGAGGACATGCTCGACATCGTGTTTCGCGAGTTCTGCATCGGGAAATAGTGGGCTAGGATTGCGCCGTCTGAGGGGAGGGCGGCATGGCGCTATGTGCGTGCGGACGCAACTCGGCCATGGCCGATCGCCGCCGGTTCCTGACCTGGGCGGCGCTCGGCAGCGGCGCAGCCCTGCTCGGCGCTGGGGTGCCGGGCCGCGCCTGGGGAGCGGCGAAAGCCAATTATTTTTTGCTGAATTGTATCGATTACCGGCTGACCGCCGCGACGACACGTTATATGGAGCAGCGCGGGCTGACGGGCGACTATGACCAGCTCATCCTGCCGGGCGCCTCGATCGGCGTTGTCACCGACCGACAGCCGGATTGGGCGGCAACCTTCTGGCAAACCCTCGATCTGGCGCGCCAGCTGCACGGCATCAGTCACCTGATCGTCCTCGAACACCGCGATTGCGGAGCCTATGCCCTGGTTTTGGGGGAAGATTTCGCCAACGATCCGAGCGCCGAAACTCGTATCCATGCCGAAATGACCGGCAAGCTCGCGGTGTCGTTACGGCAGCGTCACCCCGAAATCAGCTTCGAGGCGCAGCTCATGGCGCTGGACGGCACCGTCCAGCGCTTGTCTGCCGCGTAAAACGTCACGCGAGCGCAGACTTTGTTGGAAATTACGTGTCGAATACGTCGTGTATGCGCGTCGATTGCGAATCGCTTTATCTGTCCGGGCCATTATCGGTATTGTCAATATTTGGACTTTTTGCGAATACCCCATTCTAGCGAGCGTGAATAGGGAAACTTGATTTTGCTTCCCCAAAACGCTGCGCGTCCGTCAGCCTCGGACCATCAGGGTCTCGCGCCGACGTGAAGCGCCGGCCAGAATGTACCGGTTATGGGATGCCGCCATCGTTACGATTGCGAAACAGCCGGTTGCGGCAGAAGGAGGCGGGGAGGATAGCGCGCGCAACTGAAAGCCGGCGTAGCAGTGCTAAAAGGAGGTCTGGCGAGGGGAACGGATCTTGAAATGAATTCTGCCAAAAACCGCGCTGGTGGTTCTCGAAAACTTTTGGGTCGGTGCCTTTAGCGTTGCCTTGGTCCCCTCAATTTTTGAATTTCGCCGGCCTCTATTACGACGACGTTACAGAGACGAGGAGTTGATCGATATTTTATCACGCACAGATAGCGTAAATGGCGGTAAAATCACATGTAAAGATCGCCAAGAGAACGATCAAACAAATTAGAACTGTTGTTTCATTTACGGATGGGAGGAATCCGTTATTTGATGCTGCGCGGGGCGATCTCCGAGACGTCGAATTAGGCGCACGTTGAACGCGAAGGCTGAATGCGTTCGCAGGCTTCGTATGCGCCGAACGCCGGCGTGCGCGTGGTTGATGATGATGTTCCTCCCTGGAGCATCCGCGGAGGATTGTGGAAGGCGCCAACCCCTGGGACATCGAGCCCGGCAGGCCGATTGGTCCAAAACAACGCCGATCCAGACGAATGGAGGAATCAGATGCCCGGCGCAGGGGATCGCCGGTGAACCCGCCGCGGGAATAGATGAGCAGGGCGCTCTGCGCCCAAATCCGAGTCGCTTCGGACGAAAACGTGCGGCCGGCTTATTCTGCTGTCCCAGCTGGGCGACCAGGGTAAGACGCCTTCACGCTCTACCCAAGGCCTCGGTCCTTTGCGGGTTGGGGAGACAGCAGCCGCGCTGCAATGCTGATCAAAGCCCAGAAAGCCAGTGGTGGCAACGAGAGTGCGGCAATCGAAGCCGCGAGTTCCTTAATCGAGAGGATGGTGCGTAGACGGTTCTCGGTTGCCAACCTTGCGGAGTGTACACATGAGGATTGCCTGACGTCGGCGATGGCCTCGCACCGCTCGAAATCGACGTTTCGAAAAAAGCTACCCGGAGCGAATCCCATTGCGGAGACCGCTATCGAGGGCAGCTCCAAGAAGCCCGCACCGGTCAACCACAAGAAACACACGGTAACGGCGGCAATTTTTGAGATGCGCATGGCAGACAACACCGGTCCGTGAGGTGCAACTAATTACATAGACAGTAGTTGGACAACCGGCGAAAGCGAGGACCGGGATTACGCGCACGGTCGTCCCGTCATCCACTGAAGCATGGCTGCTCACTTTCGCGGTCAAAGCAACGGAGTTCGCGGGAATGCATAGCTGGATTGGGAGGGGCTATATCTAGAGAAAGAAAATCCGAAAAATACAATGGAATGTTTCACGTGAAACATCGCGAAGATCGCTCCCCAATTGTGCGGCGGGTTGATAAAGTGCCGGCCATGTCGGGTATGGATGTGATCGTCATTGGCGGCGGGCATGCCGGCTGCGAAGCTGCGGCGGCAGCGGCGCGTCTCGGCGCTCGCACTCTGCTGCTGACCCACAAGCTCGAGACCATCGGCGAGATGTCCTGCAACCCCGCCATCGGCGGACTCGCCAAGGGCCATCTGGTGCGCGAGATCGACGCGCTGGACGGGGTCATGGGACGGGCGATCGATCGCGCCGGCATCCAGTTTCGCATTCTCAACCGCAGCAAGGGGGCGGCGGTGCGCGGGCCGCGGGCGCAGGCCGACCGCGCGCTGTACCGCCAAGCGATGCAGGCCTTGCTGGGCGAACAACCCAACCTTACCGTGCGGGCGGGCTCTGCGGAGGATCTGCTGCTCGATCCGAGCGGGCGGGTCGCCGGAGTGGTGACGGCGGCGGGCCAGTCGATCTCGGCTGGGCGCGTGGTGCTGACGACCGGTACCTTTCTGCGCGGCCTCATTCATATAGGCGACGAAAAGATCCCTGCGGGCCGGGTTGGCGAAGCGCCGTCCTTGGGCCTGTCGGCGACGCTGAGCCGCGCCGGCTTCCGGCTCGGCCGGCTTAAGACCGGGACGCCGCCGCGGCTCGATGGCCGGACCATCGATTGGGCGGGGCTCGAGGCGCAGCCCGGCGACGACCCGCCGCCGCCATTCTCCTTTCTGACGGAGCGCATCACCACGCCGCAGCGCGCCTGCCATATCACGGCCACGACCCCGGCCAGCCATGAGCTGATTCGGGCCAATCTGCACCGGTCGCCGATGTATTCCGGGCAGATCGAAAGCGTCGGGCCGCGCTATTGCCCATCCATCGAGGACAAGGTCGTGCGCTTCGCCGAGCGGGAGCGCCATCAGATCTTCCTCGAGCCCGAAGGCCTCGAAGACGACACGGTCTATCCCAACGGCATTTCGACCTCGCTGCCGCGCGCGGTGCAGCTGGAGCTGATCGCGACCATTCCCGGCCTCGAGCGGGCGCGGATGATCCGGCCTGGCTACGCCATCGAATATGATTTTATCGACCCGCGCGAGCTGCGGCCGACCCTCGAGACGCGCCGGGTGCCCGGGCTGTACTTCGCGGGCCAGATCAACGGTACGACGGGTTATGAAGAGGCGGCGGCGCAGGGGTTGATGGCCGGGCTGAACGCGGCGCTGTCGGCTGGCGGCGGGGAGGAGCTCGTGCTCGACCGCGCCAGCTCCTATATCGGCGTGCTCATCGACGACCTCGTGACCCGGGGCACCAATGAGCCCTACCGCATGTTCACCTCGCGCGCCGAATACCGGTTGGTGCTGCGCGCGGACAACGCCGATCAGCGCCTCACGCCGCTGGGAAGCCGGATCGGCTGCATCGGCCCGGCGCGGGAACAGGCTTTTGCCCGGAAGCGCGCCGCGCTCGACCAGGGGAGGGCTCTGCTGAACCAGAAGACCATGACCCCCTCGGCGCTGCGGGCGCGCGGGGTTTCGGTCAATGCCGATGGCGTGCCGCGCAGCGCCGCCGAGCTTCTGGGATATCCCGGCATGGATTTGGCGTCGCTGGCGCGGCTATGGCCGGAACTGGCGTCGGTTCCTGCGGAAATCGCCGAGCAGCTTGAGATCGATGCGCGCTATGCCGGGTATATCGAACGGCAGGAAGCGGATATCCGAGCCTTCCGTCGCGACGAGGCGCTGCGGCTGCCGCGCGATCTTGATTACGACGCGGTCGGCAGCCTGTCGGCCGAGATTCGCGGGAAGTTGCGCGCAGCTCAGCCCGAAACCCTCGGGGCGGCGGCGCGCGTCTCCGGGGTTACGCCGGCGGCGTTGGTTGCGCTGCTTCGCTATGTCCGGCGCGACCGCGCGCTGATCGGCGCATGAGCCGGAGCCGTACACCCCTCGGGATGGGCGGCTTCGCCAAACTGACCAATGTTTCACGTGAAACACTAGACCGACTCGCCAAATATGTGGAGTTGCTGACCTCTTGGAACCGGCGCATTAACCTCGTCGGGCGCGACACGATCGGTGATGTCTGGCGACGGCATATCTTGGATTCGGCCCAGCTCTTTCCGTTGATCCCGCGCGAGGCGCGGAGCCTCGTCGATCTCGGCAGTGGCGCTGGCTTGCCCGGCCTCGTCCTGGCGATCATGGGCGTGCCCGAGGTGCATCTGATCGAATCGGACGGCAAGAAGGCGGTCTTCCTGCGCGAGGCGCTGCGGGTCACCGGCGCCACGGCAACTGTCCATGCACAGCGAATCGACCGCGTTCCGGCTCTCGCTGCGGACATCGTCACCGCGCGGGCCCTGGCGCCGCTGCCGGAGCTCCTGGCGATTTCCGAGCGATTTCTTGGCCGATCCACAATTTGTCTCTTCCTTAAGGGTCGCATGGTTGACGAAGAATTGACCGATGCGGCGAAAACATGGCATATCCGGGTCGACCGCCAGCCCAGCCTGACCGACCCGTCCGGCTGCATCTTGCGTCTGGAGGCTATCGCCCGTGACCCTCGCGCCGGCTCCTTTTGAACTGCCACCCTCTGAGGGGGAGGCAGGCTCGCCTCGCATTATCGCCATTGCCAACCAGAAGGGCGGGGTCGGCAAGACCACGACCGCCATCAATTTGGCGACGGCGCTCGCAGCGGTGAACAAGAAGGTCCTGTTGTTGGACTTGGACCCGCAGGGGAATGCCAGCACGGGGCTGGGCATCCCGCGGCAGTCGCGCGCCGTCACTTCTTATCAGGTGCTGATCGGCGACCAGGAGGTGGGCACCGCGATCGTGCCGACGAAGGTGCCGCACCTCTCGATCGTCCCGGCCTCGGTCGATCTTTCCGGTGCCGAAATAGAATTGGTCGCTGCCGATCGGCGCGAATATCGCTTGCGCGACGCGCTCGCCGGCAAGACCCTTCGTTACGATTACGTATTGATCGACTGTCCGCCGTCGCTCGGGCTTCTCACGCTCAACGCGCTGGTGGCGGCACAAGCGGTGCTGGTGCCGCTTCAGTGCGAGTTCTATGCGTTGGAGGGGCTGAGCCATCTCATCCGCACGATCGAACGCGTGAAGCGGCATCTCAACCCGGCGCTTGAGATCCAGGGTGTGGTGCTGACCATGTTCGACAAACGCAACAATTTGAGCGATCTCGTCGCCGCCGATGTGCGCGGACATTTCGGCGACAAGGTTTACGAGACGGTAATCCCGCGCAATGTCCGGATCTCCGAAGCGCCATCGCACGGCAAGCCGGTCTTGCTCTATGATTTCCGCTGCCCCGGCGCCCAAGCCTATGTGCACCTTGCCGGCGAGGTGCTGCGGCGTGAGCGGTTGCGGCTCTCGGCGGCATGATCGAGGACCCGCGTCGCCGCGGCCTCGGCCGCGGGCTCTCTGCGCTGCTCGGTGAGGAAGGCGGGGAGGGGGCGCCGGCCGAGGCGCCGCGGGCGACCCGAGCGCTGCCGGTCGAGCTGCTCCACCCCGGCCGCTACCAGCCGCGCCGCTATTTCGATGCGGAAAGCCAGCAGGCGCTGGTCGAGTCGATCAAAGTCCAGGGCATTCTTCAACCGCTGCTGGTGCGGCGCCATCCCGACATCGAAGGGCATTACGAGATCGTTGCCGGCGAGCGGCGCTGGCGCGCGGCGCAAGCGGCGCAGCTCCATGAGGTCCCGGTGCTGCTGCGCGAGCTCGGCGATCGCGAGGCGCTCGAGATCGCGCTGGTCGAGAATGTCCAGCGCCAGGATCTCAATCCGCTGGAGGAGGCCGAGGGCTATCGCCGGCTGCTCGAAGAGTTTCGCCACACCCAGGAGGATCTGGCCCGTGTCGTCGGCAAGAGCCGCAGCCACATCACCAATATGATGCGGCTGCTGAGCTTGCCGGAGGAGGTGCGCGAGCTGGTGAGCACCGGGGCGATCAGCGCCGGGCATGCGCGGGCGCTGATCGGGCTCGAGAACGCAACCGAGCTTGCGCACAAGATCGTGGCGCAGGGCATGAGCGTGCGCCAGGTGGAGCGGCTGGCGCAGGCCGAAGCGCGGCAAAAGGAAAAGTTCGAGAAGCCGGCGAGCCTTGCCGGTGCGCGTGATGCCGACACCGCCGTGCTCGAGCGCGAGCTGACGCAGCTCTTGGGCCTCAAAGTGCAGATCGTCTTCAACGGCCAGGGCGGCATTCTTAGCATCCACTACAAAACACTCGACCAGCTCGACGACGTGCTGCGCCGCTTGAACAACCTGCCGTTACGTTGAGAAGTTTTCAGTTGTCAGTTTTCAGTCGTCAGGTTTCTAACTGACAACCGAAAACGTTGTCGGCCCTGAATCAGCTAGGCCTCTTACAAAATTCCCTCTCCGCGGCATTCTGCTCGACTCGCGCCCCGCATGTTCATAGTTTGTTCCGATGCGGCACTGGATCGGGCCGATCGAGACATTGTCGGATGTCTGCCGGGCGCAGCGGCTGCTTTGGGTGTTCTGTCTCAATTGCGGCCATGGCGAGCGCTTCGACCCCCGCAATCTAATGGCGCTCATGGGCGAGCGCAGCCTCCGGGAACTGCAAGCAAAGTTCAAATGCCGCCGTTGCACCCATCGCCGCGCCCATGTCGTACCCAACGACCAGCCCTGGCCGGGACGCGATTGAGCGAAAACGATTCAGAACCTTTGATCGAGCGCTGCTTTCAGTCGAACTGCGCGGCGATACGCTTGGGCGCGGTGAGGCGATAGCTGCGCTTCACCACGACGGCCACCTCGCCCCAATCGACGCCGCGGTCGAGCCACATGCCGATCCAGCCTTTGTGACCGACATAAGGCGGCACGAAGAAACGCTCGGGATCGGCCCCGACGAGATGCGTCTGATTTCCCGGCGGCGCCTTGCACCACAACGCCGGTCTGCCCTCGCCGTCGCTGGCGATATGCATGGTGAAGATCTTGCCGCGGACACGAAACGTCTTCTCTTCCCAGGTCTCGCGCTCCTCGGCCTCAGGCAGTGCGAGACAGATGCGGCGCAGCTTCTCCAGATCGCGCTTTGCCATCCGCGCGCCCCGCTCACCGCCGCGACGCTTCGCCCGCGCGCCGCGCGATGCGCAGCAGTGCGTCGCGGCAGATTGCGTCGGGTGGTGGCCCGCTGCGCTTGGCGTTGAGCTCGGCTTGCAGCAGCAGCTCCAGCGCCTGCCGCGCGCGACGCTCGGGCCAGAGCCGCAGCTGCCGGCGGAAACGGTCCTGCAGCTTGAAAAAGAGCGGTGGCCGCAGGCTGCGCAAGGCTTCCTCCTCGCTCATGCCGTCCTCGATGCGCGCCTGCGTCAGATGCAGTCGTTGGAAATGCCGCATCAGCGCGCGCAGCACGCTGACGGGCATTTCGCCTTCCTGGAAGGCGCGCGTCAGCGCGCGCTCCAGCGCCGGCGCGTCGCCTTCGGCGGCGGCGAAGACGACATCGTCGAGATCGAGCTGCGCGCTGTCGCCGACCGAGTCCATCGCCTCGGCCAGCGTGACTTTGCCCTTGTCGCCGACATAGAGCGCGAGCTTCTCCAGCTCGCCGCGGCTCAGCAGCCGATCGCCGCCGAGATGCTGCGCGAGATAAGCCAGCGCCTCGCCCGAGATCTCGATGCTGCGCGCGCCGAGCACCTCGCGCGCCAGCTCCTCGCGCGCCCGCCGGTCGTCGCTGTAGCAGGCGATGGCGGCGGCGTTTTGCGCGCCCTCGAAGGCGCGCCGGAGGCTTGAGCGCTGGGCGAGCTCGCCGGCTTCGACGACGGTGACGCTGTCGCCGGGCGGTGGATCGTCGAGAAAGCGTTGGAACAATGCGCCGATACTGTCACCGGCATCGCGCACGCGCACCAGCCTCCGGCCGCCGGAGAGCGAGAGCGCCGCCGCCTCGTCGTGCAGCCGCGCCGGGTCGGCCGCGAAAGCGGCAGCGGCAAGGTCGGCAATGCGAAAGGCGTCCTTGCGATCGGGCACGATCGCGGCGGCGAGACGGTCGGCGCGCTCGCGCACCAGGCCGGCATCGGGGCCGTAGAAGAGCGCAGCGCGGATCGCGGCGTCGGGCTTGGCGAGGAAAGCCGAAAGGCGCGCTGGCGGCAGCTTCACCGGCGAAGCTCCCCGGCGCTCAGCTCTTGAGCGGCGCCGTCGGGCGATCGCGCAGGAACAGCGCCAGACGCAGGCGGATCTGGTCCGTGAGGTCGCGCACGGTGCGCGCGCGCGCATCCTCCTCGGCGACCTCGGCGGCGTAAGCGTCCTGCAGGATGTTGAAGTCGCTGGTCGACTGCGTGCGCGACACATAGATCTGGTGATTGGTCGCGACGTCGTACAAGGTAAACGTGGCATAGGCGTTGATGAGGCCGCGGGTCGAGCTCGCGTCGCGCTGAATGCCGAGATCAATGCGCTGGACCGTGACCCCGATATTGAGCCGATACAGCGGCTTGACGTTGATCCCTTCCGGGTTGAGCGCCTCACGGAGTCCGAGCTCCAGCTGCTGGCCATAACGGTCGGGAATCGGCGACACGATGATGCCGGCGAGCTGCGGATTCTCTTGCCGCTGTACCGCTTCGCTGTAAAGCGGGTGGAAGCCGCAGGCGGCGAGCGGCAACAGCGCCAGCGCCAGCAGGCTCCGGCGCGGCCAGCGAGATTGGAATGAGGCGCTACACCACGACATTGACGATCCGGTTGGGCACGACGATGATCTTGCGCGGCGTCTTGCCGTCGATCGCGCGTTGCACCGGCGGCTGCGCCAGCGCCGCCGCTTCGGCTTCGGCCTCGGCGCTGTCGCGCGGCAGTTCGATGGTGGCGCGCAGCTTGCCGTTGACCTGCACTGCGATGGTAACGGAGTCTTCGAGAATCAGCGCCGGATCGGCTTTCGGCCAAGCTTCCTCGGCGAGAAGACGATCATGCCCGAGCGCCTGCCACAGCTCCTCGGCGAGATGCGGCATCATCGGCCCGACCAGTCGCACCGCGACTTCCAACCCCTCGCGCATCACGACGCCGGCGCCGGGACCGACGCTCATCTCCTCGAGCAAATTGGTAAGCTCGCGGATGCGCGCGACCGCGCTGTTGAAGCGGAATTTCTCGATATGGTCGGTGACTGCCGCGACCGTACGGTGAGTCGCGCGGCGCGCTTTGTCGGCGGCCGGCGCGAGCGTCTGCGGCATCGTCGTGCCGCGCGCCGCCAGCGGCACCGGCGGCTCGGTCACCAGTCGATGGAGCCGGTTGAGATAGCGCCAAGCCCCTTCGATGCCGGCATCGGTCCATTCGAGATCGCGCTCCGGCGGACTGTCGGAGAGCAGATAGAGCCGCGCCGTATCGGCGCCGTATTCCTCGACGATCGCTTCGAGCCCGACGACGTTCTTCTTCGACTTGCTCATCTTCTCCATCCGCCCGACGGCCACCGTGCCGCCTTGCGCATCGACGAGCGCGCCGCTCTCGTCGTGCCGGACCTCTTCGGGGAAGAGCCACTGGCCGGCTTCGTCCTGATAGGTCTCGTGACACACCATACCTTGGGTGAAGAGGCCCGCGAAGGGCTCCTTGATGTCGAGATAGCCGCAATCCCGCAGCGCGCGGCTGAAGAAGCGCGAATAGAGAAGATGCAGCACGGCGTGCTCGATGCCGCCGATATACTGATCGACCGGCATCCAGTAATCGACGTCGCGGCGCTCGAAGGCCTGCTCCGAGCGCGGCGAGCAGAACCGGTCGAAATACCACGAGCTCTCGAAGAAGGTATCGAAGGTGTCGGTCTCGCGCTCGGCCTTGCCGCCGCAAGTGGGGCAGGTCGTGTACTTCCAGGTCGGATGATGATCGAGCGGATTTCCCGGCTTGTCGAAACTCACATCGTAAGGGAGCTCGACCGGCAGATCCTTTTCGGGGACCGGCACGATGCCGCATGTGCCGCAATGGATCACCGGGATCGGACAGCCCCAATAGCGCTGGCGCGACACGCCCCAATCGCGCAGCCGGTAGGCGATGGTGCCCTGCCCGGCACCGAGCTGCTCCAGGCGCTCGATCACCCGGCGCTTTGCCTGCGGCACCGCAAGGCCATCGAGAAAATCGGAATTGAAGATCGTCCCGTCCTCGGTATAGGCCTCGCTGCCGATCGCAAAGCGCGCGGGATCGGCGCCTGGCGGCAGCACCACCGGCGTCACCGGCAGCGCATATTTGCGCGCAAAATCAAGATCGCGCTGATCATGCGCGGGACAGCCGAAGATGGCGCCGGTGCCGTATTCCATCAGGACGAAATTGGCGACGTAGAGCGGCAGCTCCCAACCTTCGACCAGCGGATGCAGCACCGTGACGCCGGTATCGAAGCCTTTCTTCTCCGCCGTCTCGAGCACCGCCTCGCTGGTGCCCATCCGGTTGCATTCGGCGATGAACTCGGCAAGAGCGGGATTGCCGCGGGCGAGCTCGGCGGCAAGCGGATGATTGGGCGAGAGCGCGCAGAACGATGCGCCGAACAGCGTGTCGGGGCGCGTGGTGAAGATTTCGAGCCGCGCGTTGCGGCCCTTCACCTCGAAAAAGACGCGCGCGCCTTCCGAACGTCCGATCCAGTTCTCCTGCATGATGCGGACGCGCTCGGGCCAGCGCTCCAGCGTCTTCAGCGCGTCCAGGAGATCGTCGGCATAGCGCGTGATGCGCAGGAACCACTGCGCCAAAAGCCGCTTCTCGACGAGCGCGCCGGAGCGCCAGCCGCGGCCGTCGATCACCTGCTCATTGGCGAGCACGGTGTTCTCGACCGGATCCCAGTTGACCCAGGATTCGCGGCGATAGGCGAGATCGGCCTTGAGAAAGTCGAGGAACATCTTCTGCTCATGCCGGTAATACCCGGGATGGCAGGCGGCAATCTCGCGCGACCAGTCGTAGGAAATCCCCATGCGCTTCAGCTGCTCGCGCATGGTGGCGATGTTGGCATAGGTCCATTCGGCGGGATGGATCTTGCTGGCGATGGCTGCATTCTCCGCCGGCAGGCCGAAGGCGTCCCAGCCCATGGGGTGAAGGACGTTGTAGCCCTGCGCGCGCTTGTAGCGCGCCACCATGTCGCCCATGGTGTAGTTGCGGACATGGCCGACATGGAGCTTGCCGGAGGGGTAGGGAAACATCTCCAGCACGTAGTATTTCGGCCGGCCCGGCTCGGTCTTCACCGTGAAGGTGCCGCGCTCGCGCCACACCTCCTGCCAGCGCGCTTCCGCTTCCCTGAAATTATAGCGCGCCATCGTCTACTGATTGTCCTGCCACTTCGCTCTCGGCGTCAAACCGGCGCGGCGCCTACTGCGTCGATGCCGTGCTGAGCCGCATCTGCCGCGCCCGCGTCAGGATGGCGTTCTCGATATCGATGCCGGTCTTGGAATCGACCGGGGCTTCCGCCCATTGCCCGCCGCCGTCTCGGCGCTGATGGAACACGGTGCAGCGGACGCCATCGGCGCGCAGCTCGCGCCCGAGGATGAAGACATTGACTTTGAAGCGCTCATTCGGCGTCTCCGCCGGCGAGTACCAGTCGGTGATGATGACGCCGCCGAACGGATCGGCCGAGGCGAGGGGCATGAAGGAAACGGTGTCGAGCGTGGCGCGCCAGAGATAGGAATTGACCCCGACCCCGGCCGGTCCGCCCTCGCCGCCGCCGCCGGCATTGTCCTTCTTCTTCCCGCCGCCAAAGAGGCCCGTGATCATCGAGAAGCCGCTCTCCGCGCCTTCCTGCGTCTTCGGGTTGTAATCGGTGTACGGGTTATATTTCGGGTCGGTGTGATAGGGGTCCTCGGCGCGCTGCACCGCATCAGTATCGGTTTCGGTCGGCGCCGGGTCGCCAAATATGCCGCAACCGGCGAGCAAACTCGCCAGAAACAGCGCCGAGGCGGCGTTCCGAATGGTGGACATCCCAAAACCCTCCTAAACCTCGGCCAGGGCCCAACCCAGCCACCCCCGAGGGGTAGATTGATCTTACACCTTCGTTCTGCGAAATCCAACCGATCGGGGCTTTCAAACCCGGCAACCCTCGGCTATCAGCGCTTTGCCGATCGCCGTCGACGGCCGCTTCGCCAGGGGCTTCCAGGCTTGACCGACATCGCCGCCAATCTCGCCGACGTGAAGGCGCGCATCGCCGCCGCGGCGCACGCCGCCGGGCGCGATCCCGCATCGGTGACCCTGGTGGCGGTGAGCAAGACCCATGACGCCGCCGCCATTGCCGCGACGATCGCCGCCGGCCAGCGCTGTTTCGGCGAGAACCGCGTGCAAGAGGCGCAAGCGAAATACCCCGCGCTTCGGGCGCTGCATCCGGGGCTCGAGCTCCATCTCATCGGCCCGTTACAGACCAACAAGGTCAAGGAGGCGGTGGCGCTCTTCGACGTCATTGAGACGCTCGACCGGCCGAAGCTCGCCGAGGCGCTGCTGCGCGAGATGGCGCGCCAACAGAAGCAGCCGCGGCTGTTGATCGAAATCAATACCGGTGCGGAGCCGCAAAAGGCCGGCGTGGCGCCGCAAAACGCCGATGCATTCATCGCCGAATGCCGCCACGGCGGCCTCGCGATCGACGGGCTGATGTGCGTACCGCCGGCGGCGGAGGAGCCGGCGCTGCATTTCGCGCTGCTGCGCGAGATCGCGCGGCGCAACGGGCTCACACAGCTCAGCATGGGCATGAGCAGCGACTACGAGACCGCGATCCGCTTCGGCGCCACGCATGTGCGGGTCGGGACAGCGATCTTCGGCGCACGAGGTTAGCGATCAGCCGTCAGCCATCAGCTGTCAGCCAAGTCTCGCTGAGAGCTGATGGCTGACAGCTGACGGCTACCTCACGGCGCCACATCCACCTGCTGTCCGCGCTGCTGCTGCTCTTGCTGCTGCTTCATGCGCGCGTATTTGTCGAGCGCCTCCATCATGCGCTGCGGGATGTCGGCGGGCACATTCGGCGGCAGCGTCGCACTGGATGATGTCGGCGCCGGCAGAGCGGCGGGCGGCCGCGGCGGCACGGTGAAGCTTTGCTGCGGACCGGTGAGCTGCAGCGGGACCGGCGCGCTGTGCGGCTGGCCGTAGAGGTTACGCCGATAGGTCGCGCTCTGCGCCAGGAAAGCTTGCTCGGGGGAGCCGGTCGCGCTCGATGATTCTGCCGCCGCCGCAACCGGCGGCGGCGAGCGAAAGAGCGGCAGGAAGGGATGTGGCGCCGCGGCACTGACCACGAGCGGCTGCGCCGCCGATATCACCGGCACTTGCGCCGCTGCTGCGGTCGCCGTTGTTGACGTCGCGTTGGCCGTGGCGGCCGCGGCCGCCGTCGTGACGGCGGTTGTCGCGGTCGCGGCGGGCGCCGCTGTGGCCGCTGCCGTCGTTGGGCCGGTCGTTTGCGCCGTGGCGGTGCCGGACAAGAGCTGCCCGTCATCCTCGCCGGTGATGGCGCTGGCTATGATCTCGCCGGGCTCCTTGCCGGTCTCCGCCTTGAAGGCGGCGGTGAACAAGCCGGCGGCGAGGCCGATCGGCCCGCCATAAAGCGTGTCGCCGACGATGCTCGCGACGTTTCCCGGCTCGTCGCCGGTGACCCAGCGATAGAGGGTGCTGATGAGCGGAAGGTGCTGAAGCGGGTTCAGCGTGTCGAGCACGTCGTGAAAGCTGAACGAGCCATCCTTCCAAGCATGGCTGGTCGCGGCCGCGGGCCCGGCGCCGCCGGGATCGGGCGCGTAGGAATAGAAGGTGGTGCCATCAGAGGCGGTCGGAGGCAGCATGCAGGGTCTGTTAAGCAAACCCGATGCCAGCCGAAATATGATGTCAAATCAGCGAGTTAGGAACTTCGGCGCGGCCTCCCGCGGCAACAACTGCCGGGTGCGCCGAAGCCATCCTCGGCAAGAACGCCCGCCGCACTTCCTAGAGCCAGTGGCCGCTGCGCGTCGCCTTGGTACGGAGATAGCGCTCATTATGGCCGTTGGCCGGGAAGATATGCGGTACGCGTTCGACCACATCGATGCCGCAGCGGGTGAGCGCCGCCACCTTCTCAGGGTTGTTGGTGAGGAGGCGTACCCGGGCGAAGCCCAATTGCCGCAGCATCTCCGCCGCCGGCAGGTAGACGCGCTCATCGGCATCGAAGCCCAGTTGCTCGTTGGCGTCGACCGTGTCGAGCCCGGCATCCTGCAGCCGATAGGCGCGCAGCTTGTTGACGAGGCCGATGCCGCGCCCTTCCTGCGCGAGGTAGAGCAGCACGCCGTTGCCGGCGCGGGCGATCTCGGCAATCGCGCCGCGCAGCTGGTCGCCGCAATCGCAACGCAGGCTCCCCAAGAGATCGCCGGTGAAGCATTCGGAGTGGAGCCGCAGCAGCACCGGCGTTTCGGGATCGGGATCGCCGATCAGAATGGCGAGGTGCTCGATGCCGCCATCGCTCGGTCGAAAGGCGATGATGCGCGTGTTTTCCGCGTCGGCGAGCGGCACTCGCGCTTCGCTGACCGGCTGCAGCGAGCGCGCCGCAATGGCCTGGTAGCCGGTGACCTGTGCCGCCTCGAGCAGCAGCAATCCTTCGCGCTCGGCGAGCGTCGACGCGGCGCGGGGCGGCAATGGCGCCACCACCATCGCCGGCAGCAGCCGCGCCAGCTTCACCAGCTCGACCGCGGCATCGGCAGCGCCGGTTGCTTCCGTCACCGGCGCCAGCGGCAGTGGCTCCGCTGCCTCCGCCCCGGGATCCGCGAGGTCGCGCAACTCTTCCGCCGCCGCATCCGCGGCGAGCCGCAACAGCACGGCGCCGCCCTTTCCGCTCGGCGGCTCGGCAAGACCCAGCGCCGCGGCGCGTCGCAGCGTAAGCGCCAGCGACAGGGAACCGCCCGCCAGCCCCCTGAGGCGCGCGAGACTCTCCGCCGTGACCGCCTCCGCCGCCTGGGCAATCAGCGCCGCGCCGCCCTCGCGCAGCAGCACCATGCCGCCGCGGCGCAGATCGGTGATGGCGCGGTCGACCTGGCGCAGGGCGCGCTGGTCCGGGGTCGCCGGCAGGCTGGCAGGCTTGGCGTTCAGCAAGGCGTGCTCCGACCCCTTATGTAGTCACTGCCGGCGCTCGGCGCCGGGCCGCGGCGGCAAGCACAACCACGTCGGCCAAAAAGGAATAGCCCAGCAGAGCGAGCCCGGCCAGACACAAGCACGCTGCCGCCTCCGGCCCGAGCAACGGCGTCAGCGCTGCCAGCAGCACGGCGATCTCGATGACGCAGATCGCCTTGCGGCGGAAGCTCGGGGGCAGCGGTGCGGCCAGCGCCGGCCACAACCATCCCGCCAGGACGAAGATATAACGCATCAACCCCGCCGTCAGCACCCAGCCTCCCGCCTGCCCCGCACGCCAGACCAGCGCCGCGAGCACGAGCACGAAAAGCGCGTCGATCTCCATGTCGAAACGGGCTCCGAAGGAGCTCGAAAGTCCGGTTTTCCGCGCCGCCCAGCCATCGACGCCATCGAGCAGCAGCGCTGCCGTGCCGCCTATCGCCATGAGCCAGCGCGCGGCGGGAGCGAGCGCCACCCCCTCGGCCAGAATGCCGATGAGCAGCGCCATTCCCGCGGCCCGGATCAAGGTTACGGCGTTGGCGAGGCCGAAGCGGCGATGCGGCGCATGTCCGGCGAGGCCGAACAGTACCAGGGCGGCGATCACCGCGTAGCCCACCAGCGCCCCGGCCGGCGCCCGCCAGCCAAATCCCGCGAGCGGCATCAACAGCAACCCTGCCGCCGCAACCCCGCCGCCCAGCACCGCCACCCGCCAGCCGGCATCGATGAGCAAAGCGCGGGAGGGCACGGTAACGGCCTCGGCGTGGTTGGCGGACCCCCTCGGGGGCAGGCCGACAATGGCGTGAAAGCCGCCGCCCGACAAGCCGCGGCGCGGCGCCTCGCGCAGAGTTGAGCAGGCGGACGCTCGGGACGGACACCCCCAAAGGATGGGTTGCTGGCCAGCGCAAACCCCTATAGCAAGTGGAGCTCGCGTGGGAGCGTCCGGGGTCGCCGCTGCGGCCTCATCATGGTATGCCGCGATGTATACGATCCTGGTCGCCGATGACGATCCGTCGCTGCTGACGATCGTGGCGCAAATTCTGGCCGAACCCGGCCACATCGTGCTCACCGCCTCGGATGGTTTCGAGGCGGTGCGCATCCTGGCCGACCGGCATGTCGACCTGATGATCGCCGATGTCCGGATGCCGGGGCTCGATGGGCTGCAGCTCGGGCGTCAGGCGAAGCTGATGCGCCGCAATCTGCATATCATCTTCATCTCGGGCAGGCCGCTCGGCGGCGAAGCGATACCCGGATTCGGTACCCTGCTGGAGAAGCCGATTCGTGCCGCCGCGCTGCTCGAGGCGGTGCGGACCGAGATGAGCACGCCGTAGCCGTTAACCGACGTCAGCCAAGCCCGGTCAAGACAATTGTCACGGCGACAATCCCGTGACTCAAAATTCACATCGCGCCTGCTAGATTTCGCGCCATGAAGAATGCCGCGATTTCCAACGATGCCGAACTTGCCGAGCGTCTTGGGCGCGATGGCTATGCCTTCCTCGCAGCGAACGAGATGCGCGCGCTATTGTCGGCCGCAGGCCCGCTCGCGGATTGGGAGCGCTTCGCCCGCAGCTGGGACGACATGCCGGTCGATCCTTACATGGCCGATGGCGGACGCTATCGCCGCCGCCGCTACGCCGTGTTCGCCGCGCGCGCCGATGGCTTGATCACGCGCGCGCCGCACCAGCCGCATTATCAAAGCCTCGACTACAATCCGCTGCATGGCGGTATCGAGCGCTGGTTCGAGCCGATCGGCGAGGAGATCGCTGCCGGCGCCGCGCTCACCACCATTCTCGCTTTCTGCCGCCGGCTTTTCGAGCGGCTGGCGTCGGGCGTGCGCGCCTGGCACATCGAAGCGCATCAGTTCCGCATCGAGGCGGCGTCCGGCGCCGCCGGCAAACCGACACCTGAAGGCATGCATCGCGACGGCGTCGATTACGTGCTGGTGCTGCTGATCCGCCGGCAAAACATTCGCCGCGGCACCACCTCGATCCACGATCTCGCGCGCCACCGTCTCGGCAGCTTCACCCTCACCGACCCCTTCGATGCGGCGCTGGTGCACGACGCGAAGGTCTATCACGGCGTGACGCCGGTCGAGCCGAAGGACCCGACCCTCCCCGCCTTTCGCGATGTGCTGGTGGTGACCTTCAAGCGCCAATAACGCGGTTCAGCGCAGATGCGCCGCGAGAAAGGCGTCGATCGCCTGCCAGCTCGCCGCGGTCGCTGCTGCGTCGTATCGCATGAAATGGCCGAGCGCATTGGTGCGCGCCGGCAGGGGAAAATCATAGGCGTGATAGGCGCCGGGAAAGATCTTCAACTCGACCGCGCCATCTTTGCCGGCGCGGTGGAGCGCCGCGACCATCTGCCGGCAGCGCCAGGCCGGCGCCCAATCATCGGCATCGCCGATGAGGATGAGCAGCGGCGCCGAGATGCCGCCGACATCGTAGCAATAGGGATAGAACGCGATGCCCGCGGCGAAATGCTCGGGCAGATGCCAAAGCCCCGCTTGCAGGGTCACCAGCACCGTCCAGCCGCCATGGGAATCGCCCTGCAGCACCAGGCGGTCGCGGTCGATCGTGCCGAGCGTCCCGAGCCAGCGCGCCGCGCTGAGCGCGTCCCAGGCGCGGCGCCTCGCTCCCACCCGCATCGGCTGGCCGCATATGTTATAGAGGCCGCGCGGCTCGAAGCTGTCGAGCACCAGCGCGGCATAGCCATGCGCGACATAGCGCCGGGCATAAGCCTTGGCGAGCGTCCAGCCCGGCTGTCCCCGCACCTGCCAGTCATAGCCGTTGCAGCCATGGATCAGCACCACCGCGGGAAACCTCCCGTTCCCTTCAGGCATGAAGAGATAGCCGGCGACCGCGCTGTCGCGCGCATCGGGCTTGCCTTCGGCGATGAGCGGAATGCTCACGCGTTGAAAGCCGGGTTCGTCCGCCGCGGGCCGAGCCCGCGCGGCAGCGCCGAGACCGGCCATGAGCAAGCCGGCCAGGGTGAACGCAAGCGCGGCGCGGATGGCGCGGTCTGGTCGCAGGACGGAGAACATCGTCGCCTTCGCCGATGAGCCGACGCAACCGGAGGATGGCAGCCTCGGGCAACGGCAGCAAGCAATGTCGATGGGAGCCCCTGCACCGCACGGCCATGTGTACTGACCGGGCGGCAGGCACGCCCTAAACTGCGCGCGGAGGCTCGCGCATGAAGGATGAAAACGGCGTCTGGGAAAGCCTGCTCGCGGTGCGTCACCGCGGCGGCGCAGCGCCGGTGCCGCGCAGCGAGGACGGCGTCGCGCTGCTCGCGCTTTACCTGCCCTTCGCCCAGCTGCCGCGCGGCCGCGGCTTTGCCGTGGCGCATCTTGGGCAGAGCCTCGACGGGCGCATCGCTACCGCCGCCGGTGCGTCGCGCTGGGTGACGGGTGAGGCCGATCTCACCCATACCCATCGCATGCGCGCGCTCGCCGATGCCATTCTGGTGGGCGCCGGCACGGTGCGCCATGACGATCCGCAGCTCACCGTGCGGCGTTGCGGCGGCAAGCATCCCGTCCGCGTGATCATCGACAGCGAGCGCCGGCTCGGGGCGCAGTATCGCGTCTTTCAGGACGGGGCGGCGCCGACTCTGGTGCTGGCTTATACCGACCGCGTCGCGCCCGGCGAGCGCCTCGGCCAAGCCGAGATCTTGGGGCTGCCGCGCCGCCCGGGCGGTCTCGCGCCCGGCGAAATCCGCGCCGCCCTTGCGGAACGCGGGCTGCATTTCCTCTTCATCGAAGGCGGCGGCATCACCATCTCGCACTTTCTCGCCGCCGGCGCGCTTGATCGGCTGCAGATCGCCGTGGCCCCGATCATCCTCGGATCGGGTAAGCCCGGGCTGACGCTGCCCGAGATTCGCGAGCCCTGCCAGGGGCTGCGGCCGCGGCTGCGCCGCTTCGATCTCGGTGCGGACACGCTGTACGAGTGCGTGTTGCATGATTGAGGCGCGCGCCTTCTGGCTCGCGACCCCGGGTCGAGGCGAGCTGCGTCGGACCGATCTCAGCCCGCCCGGCCCGGACCAGGTGCTGGTGCGCGCCTTGGCGAGCGGCATCAGCCGTGGCACGGAATGCCTCGTGTTCATGGGCCGCGTGCCCGAGAGCCAGCACCAGACGATGCGCTGCCCCTTCCAGGAAGGCGATTTTCCGGCGCCGGTGAAATACGGCTATGCCTCGGTCGGACTGGTCGAGGCCGGGGCGCCGGAGCTGGTCGGCCGGAAGGTCTTCTGTCTTCACCCGCATCAGGACCGCTACGTCGTACCGAAGGATGCGGTCGTGCCGCTTCCGGACGTGCTGCCCGCGGCGCGCGCGGTGCTTGGTGCCAATATGGAGACGGCGCTGAACGCGCTCTGGGACGGCGCACCGCGATTGGGCGACCGCATCGCCGTGGTCGGCTGCGGCACGATCGGCGCGCTGGTGGCGGCGCTCGCGGCGCGGCTCCCCGGCGCCAAGGTCGAGATCATCGACATCAATCCCGCGCGCGCCGAGCTCGCCGCGGCGCTCGGCTGCCGCTTCTCGGCGCCCGCGGCGGCCGAAGGCGAGGCCGATCTCGTTGTTCATGCCAGCGGCAGCGCCGCCGGTCTCGCTACGGCGCTGGCGCTCGCCGGCTTCGAGGCCAAGGTGCTGGAGCTGAGCTGGTATGGCGACGGTCTGGTCCCGGCGCCGCTCGGCGCAGCGTTCCATGCGCGGCGGCTTCGCCTCATCTCATCCCAAGTGGGTACGGTCGCGCCGGCGCGGCGGGCACGGTGGACGCGGCGGCAGCGCCTGGAACAGGCACTCGCTCTGCTCGCGGATCCGGTTTTCGACCGTCTCCTCACCGGCGCGAGCGATTTCGCCGATCTGCCCGCGATCCTGGCGCAGCTGGCGCGCGATCCGCACAGCACGCTTTGCCACCTCGTCCGCTATCGCTAGCCCCAATTTTTCTCACACCGTGTGAACCCCTGATAGTGCGAGAAAATCCGAGCTTACGCGGCAGGGGAAACCGCGCGCCTGCCCTGCGGCGCCGCGGCTGCTTGCCAGCGCCGGTGCGCCATCCTATTTCGGCGCCAGGAGGGTTCGGACATGTACAGCCTCGCCGTCAGCGACCATGTGATGATCGCCCACAGTTTCGTCGGCGAAATCTTCGGCCCGGCACAGCAGCTGCACGGCGCGACCTACGCCGTGGAAATGGAGCTGCGCCGCGGGCAGCTCGACGGCAACGGCCTGGTCTGCGACATCGGCCTGGCGCTTGCGGCATTGAAGGCGGTCCTGGCCGAGCTCAACTACCGCAATCTCGACGAGGCGCCGGAGTTCCGCGGCCGCAACACCACCACCGAATTTCTCGCCGGCGAGATCTTTCGCCGACTGAAAACGCGCGTCGCCGATGGCGCGCTTGGTCCAGGCACGAAGGGCGCGCTGGCTGCGATGCGCGTCACCTTGCGCGAATCGCCGGTCGCCTGCGCATCGTTCGAGGCTGCACTCTCTTGACCGCGCTCAGCTTCATCGTGCCGGGTGCACTCGATCAACTCACCGGCGGCTATCTCTTTGACCGCCACGTTGTCGACGCTCTGAACGCCGCCGGCCGCCCGGTCGCTCTTCGCGAGCTCAAGGGTGACTTCCCCTATCCCGACGCAGCCGCCCGCGACGCCGCGGCGGCGGCGCTCGGCGACATCCCCGACGGCGCGGTGGCGGTGATCGATGGGCTATCGCTTGCCGCCTTCACCGATTGCCTCGACCAGGCGCAAGCGGCGCGGGTGAAGCTCGTCGGGTTCATCCATCACGCGCTGGTGCTCGAGACCGGCCTGCCGCTCGAACGGCGCGAGGCGTTGGCGATCGCCGAAGCACGGCTGCTGCCGCGGCTCAAGGGCGTGCTCTGCCCGAGCCAGGTCACGGCCTGGCATATGGCGGAATATGGCGTCGCGCGCGATCGTATCCTGGTGACGCCGCCCGGCACGGCGCCGGGGCGGCTGCCGCGCATGGCACGGCGCGAGGGACCGCTTCGGCTGCTCTCGGTGGCGAGCATAACGCCGCGCAAAGGCCATCTCCTGCTGATCGACGCGCTGGCCGAGCTCAAGGATCGGCCCTGGCACCTCACCTGTATCGGCAGCCTGACGCGCGATCCCGGCGCGGCGCTGGCGATGGAGCAGACGATCGCTCGCCATGGGCTGGGCGAGCGCGTGCTGCTCGCCGGCGAATGGCCGCCCGCGCGGCTTGGCGCTGCCTATGACGAGGCCGATGTCTTTGTCCTGCCCTCCTACCATGAAGGCTATGGCATGGCGTTTGCCGAAGCGTTGGCGCACGGCTTGCCGATCATCGGCACGACAGCGGGCGCCATTCCGGAAACGGTGCCGGTGGAGGCGGCAATGCTGGTGCCGCCGGGCGATCGCGGCGCGCTCTCGCGTGCGCTCGGCATGGTGCTGGACAATGAGACCTTGCGCGCGCAGCTTGCGGCGGGCGCGGCCAAAGCCGGGGCCCAGCTGCCGGATTGGCCGGTGGCGACGCGGCATTGGATCGAAGCGCTCGACCGGCTGCTCGCGCACGCCTGACGGAACCGGCCCGCGCGGCCGCCCATTGCCGTGGCGGAAGCACGACAGATCTGTCCCCTGCCCCGGCGCGGGCGCCAAATCGTGATCGCCAGAGCCGCGAGAATCTGAGAGAAAGGGCCTCGCGAGGGTGCGCGATGAGATCTCGACCGAGGAGCGATGCATGAGCGGCTTCAGTCTCGAATGGCTGCGGCTGCGCGCGCCCTTCGATCGCGCGGCACGCGACATGGGCTTGGCGCGCCGCTTCGCCGGAGCCTTGCGCCGGCCGGCCGACCGGCCGTTGCGGCTCGTCGATCTCGGCACCGGCACCGGCGCCAATGCGCGCATGCTGGCGCCGGTGATCGGTGGCGACCAGGATTGGCTCCTGATCGACGACGATGCCGTACTGCTCGGCTTCTGTGCGGCCGAGCAGATCGCTTGGGCGGCGCGCGAAGGGTGGGGCGTCGAGAAGGCCGGCGATGCTGTCATCATCCATGCCGCCGGTGCGCGTTGGCGCTTTGCCGCCCGTCGTCTCGATCTCCGGCGCGAGCCGGCGCTGGCGCTTGCCGACGCTCCCGACGGGCTTGCCTTCTCGGCGCTCGCCGATCTCGTTTCCGCGGCGTGGATCGATGCGCTGGCGCAGGTGCTCGAGCGCCGGCGCGTGCCGTTGCTATCCGCGCTCGCGGTCGATGGCCGGCGGCAATGGCAGCCGGCAGACGCAACGGATCGGCTGCTTTACGAAGCCTTCGCCCGGCATCAGCAGCGCGACAAAGGGTTCGGGCCGCCGCTTGCCGGCGCCGCCACGGTCTATCTCGGCGCCCGCTTCGCCGCGGCCGGCTACGCCGTCAGCACCGCCCCCAGCGACTGGCGCGTCGGTCCCGAACATCGCGCCCTGCTCGCCGCGGTGATCGAGGCCGAGCGTCGGGCGGCGAGCGA
>Ga0335074_10003028_pt1 | contig 22897 bp, 17 predicted proteins | sample Lox_Sample_23_FD_206715 | JGI IMG/M metagenome (GOLD analysis project Ga0335074, IMG submission 206715) | Soil microbial communities from Loxahatchee National Wildlife Refuge, Florida, United States - Lox_Sample_2.3 | ecosystem: Environmental > Terrestrial > Soil > Wetlands | place: USA...
GACTTCTATGCGTTCTTTATTGGCGCGACTGGCGCACTATATTTTGAGACGCACTTCGCTTTCGGCTGGCCGGGTGTGGTCAAGTCCGTGATCTTTACGCTGTTCATCCTGGCGGTCTCTACCATGCTGACGCGCTGGCGCCTGCGCATGCAGCTGTGACGGCCGACCTGCGGGTCGCATCGGCATAAAACCGGGGAGACATTTTTTCGTCGCCTCCTGTATCTTGGGTACGGCTGTTTTCTGAAGGTAAAGCGTTTGAGTAACCATAAGTTCGACTTGACCGGCCGGTGCGCAGTGGTAATCGGCGGTACTTCCGGGCTGGGAAAATCCATTGCGCTGGGTCTGGCTGCAGCTGGTGCGAATACTGTGGCCACAGGACGGCGGTTGCCGGAGGTGAACGCGCTGGCCGATGCGGTTGAGACGATGGGTCGCCGGTCCCTGCGCCGCACAGTGGACGTATGCGACCGCGCTTCAGTAGAGGCGTTGCATGAAGATGTGTGCAGCAGCTTTGGGCATGTCGATATTCTGGTAAACGCGGCGGGTACGACGATGCGTATACCCACACTGGACTGCGCGGAAGAAGACTGGCAGCGGATTCTGGACACCAACCTGACCGGCGTGCTGCGGGCATGCCAGATCTTCGGGCGCGGCATGGTGAAGCGGAAGTATGGGCGCATTGTGAACATTGCCTCTTTAGCGACTTTTGTTGCGTTCCGCGACGTTGCGGCCTATGGCGCGAGCAAGGCCGGAGTAGGAGCGCTGACGAAGTCGCTCGCGGTGGAACTGGCGCGGCATGGAGTTACGGTCAACGCCATTGCGCCGGGGATATTTCCGACAGCGTTGAACAGCGAGCTGGTGAACAATACCGAGCGCGGCCGCGAGCAGTTGGCACGCACGCCCATGGGCCGATTCGGGCATCCGGATGAGGTTGTGGGTGCAGCGATTTATCTCGCGTCCGATGAGACGTCCTTTGTGACTGGGGAGATTCTCGCTGTGGACGGCGGATACCTGGCGAGCGGAGTGAATCAATAAACGGTTTGAAGGATCAGCGAATCCAAGCGAGGGGAACACGATGACGAACAAACCCTGGATGCAACTGAGGGAAAGAAAATCGGTATGGGCCGCGCTGTTGGCGGCGATAGTTCTGTTCGCGGCCAGCTGCGCCCCTGGCACATGCCAAACTATGCTGCCGTATCAGAACCCCAAGCTTTCGCCTCAGCAGCGAGCTGCCGATCTTGTTTCGCGCATGACGCTGGAGGAGAAGGTGTCGCAGACGATGAACGACGCGCCCGCGATCCCGCGGCTGGGTATTCCAGCCTACAACTGGTGGAGCGAGGGGTTGCACGGCATTGCCCGGTCAGGGTACGCGACGGTTTTTCCGCAGGCCATAGGGAATGCGGCAACCTGGGACGCCCCACTGGTGCACCAGATGGGAACAGTAATTTCGACAGAGGCGCGCGCCAAATACAACCAGGCCATTCGCGAGGGCATTCACAGCATCTACTTCGGGCTTACCATCTGGTCGCCGAACATCAATATCTTTCGCGATCCACGGTGGGGGCGCGGGCAGGAGACCTACGGCGAAGATCCGTTCCTGACCGGCCAGATGGGCGTGGCCTTCGTGACCGGACTACAAGGTGACAATCCGCATTACCTGAAGACGGTGGCCACGTCGAAGCATTTTGCTGTGCACAGCGGGCCGGAGCCGCTGCGGCATGAGTTCAATGTTGATCCCTCGCCCTACGATCTTGAGGACACGTACCTGCCTGCGTTCCGCGCGACGGTGGTGCAGGGGCACGCCGACTCCCTGATGTGCTCGTATAACGCAGTGGACGGCGTGCCGGCCTGCGCCAACACCATGCTGCTGCAGCAGACGCTGCGCAGGGACTGGGGATTCATGGGATATGTGACCTCGGATTGCGGGGCGATTGATGACTTTTTTTCGCCGCAGGGTCACCACTACTCACCGGATGCAGCGCACGCTTCGGCTTCGGCGATGATGGCCGGTACCGACACCAACTGCGGCGATTCGTACAAGGCGCTGGTAACGGCTGTGAAAGAGAAGCTGATTCCGGTGAGCGCGCTCAATACGGCGGTGGAGCGCTTGTTTACGGCGCGCTTCCGGCTGGGAATGTTTGACCCGGCGAGCATGAATCCTTATGCGGGGATTCCGATGAGCGAGGTCGACTCGCCCGCGCACCGCGCGCTGGCGCTGGAGATGGCGCGAGAGTCGATGGTGCTGCTGAAGAACGAGAACGGGTTCCTGCCGTTCGAGCCGGACATTCACACCATTGCGGTGGTTGGGCCGAACGCGGCGTCACTGCCTGCAATCGAGGGTAATTACCACGCGATCCCATCGCATCCTGTTCTGCCGCTCGATGGCATGCGGGCGGAGTTCGGCAATAACCGGATTCTCTACGCGCAGGGATCGTCGTACGCCGCGGAGCTGCCGGTGCCGATTCCGGAGACGGCGTTTCACCCGTCAAAAGGGTCGAACCTTGCGGGGCTGACCGGCATGTATTTCGCGTCCTCAGCAATGACCGGAAAGCCGGCGGTGACGCGCATCGATCACCAGATCGACTTTGACTGGGACGCGGCGAAACCTGTGCCGGGGGCGCCGATGAAGGACTTCGGCGTGCGCTGGACGGGAACGATTGAAGTGCCTGCGCCGGGAGACTATCCGATCAGGATTGACCTGACCGACTGCTACCCCTGCAACGATGCCGAGAGCTACAAGGTCTTTCTCGACGGCAAAGAAGTAGCGCACTTCTCATCGAACTCAGCACAGGAGTCTCGCCCAAGGGGAACGCGCGATTTCACGCTGCACTTTGACGACACAAAGCCGCACCGTTTCCGAATGGATTACACGCACCACTCGCCCCTGTTCGGAGCAGGGATTACGCTGGGCTGGATGCCTCCGGCGGATGTAGAGCGCGAGCAGGCAGTGGCTGTTGCGAAGAAGGCGGATGCAGTGGTCGCGTTTGTGGGCCTGTCGCCGAATCTGGAAGGCGAAGAGATGCCGATCCATGTGGAGGGCTTTGATGGCGGGGACCGAACGAAGATCCAGCTGCCAACGGTGCAGCAGCAGTTGCTAAAAGCGCTGGGCGCGACGGGCAAGCCGCTGGTGGTGGTGCTGCTGAATGGCAGCGCGCTGGCGGTGAACTGGGCCGCCCAGCATGCGAACGCGATTTTGGAGGCGTGGTATCCGGGCGAGGTTGGCGGCACGGCGATTGCCGAGACGCTGGATGGGAAGAATAATCCGGCCGGGCGTTTGCCTGTGACCTTCTATCGCTCGATCGACCAGATTCCGCCTTTCACAGATTACTCAATGAAGGGCCGGACCTATCGTTACTTCCACGGCGATCCGTTGTACCCGTTTGGGTACGGACTGAGCTATACCAAGTTCGCCTTCAGCGGGCTAAAGCTTTCGACCGGTTCCGTGAAGGCTGGAGATGACCTGGGCGTGGACGCGGAGGTACGCAACACAGGCCAGCGCGCCGGCGACGAAGTGGTGGAGGTTTATCTGACGCCACCGCAGACCCCGTTGGCGCCGATTCACGAGCTGGAGGGATTTACGCGGATTCATCTACTTCCGGGCGAAGCGCAGCAGGTCCACTTCACACTGCGTCCGCGGCAGTTGAGCATGGTGGATGCACAGGGTAACCGCAGCGTGCAGCCGGGAGAGTATCAGGTGTTCGTAGGTGGATCACAACCTGCGCCGGGCGCTGGAATCTCCGAGACTTTCACGATCACCGGCAGCGAGCCGCTGCCGCGCTGAGGTGCGCTACGTGCGGCGGTTGAAGCTTCTGCTGGTGGCGGCGCTTGCGGTGCAGTGCGCCGCCGCGTCTGCAGAGGATGGGAGCGCCGGGTGGCTGCGCTACGCTCCGCTTGCGGATGCGCAGCAATATCGGATGTTGCCTGCGGCGGTGGTTCTGCTTGACCACTCGCCGGAAGTGCAGAGCGCCGCACGAGAGCTTTCACGCGGGCTGGGAAGGATGCTGGGGCATCCAATGCTGGAAGGCGCTGCGTTTTCCGCCATGCCGAAATTTGTAATCGGAACAGTTACAGAAGTAGAGGAGCGGTTTCCGCAGTGGAAACCCGCAGTACAACTGAAGCCGGAAGGCTATGCCATAGCGACGGTGCGCGACGGCCAGCGTACCGACTGGGTGATTGCAGGGGCGGATGTGCGAGGTGCGCTTTACGGCGCGTTTCACTTGCTGCAGCAGGTAGCGGAGGACAAGGACTCTGCTTCGTTCATTACGACAAGTTCACCCGCAGACCAGGTGCGCTGGGTGGACCAGTGGGACAACCTGGATGGCAGCATTGAGCGCGGCTATGCAGGGCGCTCGATCCTTTTTGCGAATGGCGGCGTGCGGCCTGACCTGACGCGGGCCGGTGAGTATGCGCGGCTTCTGGCGTCAGTGGGGATTAACGCCTGTTCGGTGAACAACGTGAATGCCGATGTGCGCATGCTGACGCCGCAGATGATTTCGCAACTGGCGCGCATTGCGGACGCGTTCCGCCCGTGGGGTGTGCGTCTGGCGATTTCGGTTGATTTGAGCAGTCCGAAGGCCATCGGCGGGCTTAACACTTTCGATCCGCTGAATCAGCAGGTGATTGCGTGGTGGAACAAGAAAGTGGACGCGATCTACGCGCAGATTCCTGACTTTGCCGGGTTTGTGGTGAAGGCAGATTCCGAGGGTCAGCCGGGGCCGTCGCAATATGGACGCACGCCCGCTGATGCCGCCAACATGCTGGCGCGGGCTCTCAAGCCGCACGGAGGCGTGCTGCTGTATCGGGCATTTGTGTATAACCATCATCTTGACTGGCGCAACCCGAAGGCCGACCGGGCGCGCGCGGCGTATGACATCTTTCATCCGCTCGACGGCAAGTTCGACGACAACGTCATCATCCAGATCAAGTACGGGCCGATTGATTTTCAGGTGCGCGAGCCGGCGTCTCCGTTATTTGCCGGACTGCGGCACACGAATGAGGCCATTGAGCTGGAGATCACGCAGGAGTACACGGGCCAGCAGCGGCAGCTTGTGTTTCTTGTTCCCTTGTGGAAGCACATTCTCGACTTTGATATGCGCGCCGGAGGCCGGTATACGCCGGTGAAGCAGATCGTTGAGGGCAGGTCATTCGATCGCCCGCTGGGCGGATTTGCCGGGGTGGCCAACGTAGGACTGGACACGAACTGGCTTGGGCATCCGCTGGCCATGGCGAACCTCTATGGATTTGGGCGGCTGGCGTGGGATCCGAATTTGATGTCTTCGACCATTGCCGAGGACTGGACGCGGCTGACGTTCGGCAATGATCCGCATGTGGTGAGCACAATTGACGCGATGCTGCTCTCGTCGTGGCACATCTACGAGCAGTACACCGGGCCGCTGGGACTGGGTACACTGACGAATATTCTGGGCTCGCATTATGGGCCTGATCCGCAATCGGCAGAACATAACGGCTGGGGCCAGTGGATTCGCGCCACACACGACGGCGTGGGGATGGACCGCACTGTCGCTACGGGGACTGGATATATCGGGCAGTATCCGCCCGCAGTGGCGCAAAGGTACGAGTCGCTAGAGACCTGTCCGGACGATTTGCTGCTATTTATGCACCATGTGCCGTATACGTACCGGCTGCACTCCGGGCCTACGGTGATCCAGTACATCTACAACACCCACTATGCGGGCGCGCAGGGTGCCGCGAATCTGCTGGCAGAGTGGGAGACGCTCAAGGGGCGCATCGATGAGCAGCGCTACGAGCATGTTCTGCGCCTCCAGACATACCAGGCGGGCGCAGCGATTGTATGGCGGGACGCCATCAATGACTGGTTCTATGCGCAGTCGGGGATCCCCGACGAGCAGGGCCGGGTGGGGTATCACCCCAACAGGATCACAGCAAAGTCGATGCGGCTGGACGGCTATGTGCCCGTGCCGGCGACGCCGTGGGAGACGGCCTCGGGCGGTAAAGCCATTGCCTGCCTGCACCGGGGGGTGTGCACGGCTTCGACGACGTTCACGCGGCCTGCTGGAAGTTATACAATCAGCGTGCAATACTTCGATTATCGACAGGGGGTTTCGACCTTTACCCTGCTTTTGAACGATGTGATAATTGCGACGTGGAAGGCAGACAACACGCTGCCAGGTAACACCATCAGCGGCGACACTTCCACGCGCTACACTCTGTCCAATGTTGCACTGCATCCCGGAGATGTGTTGAAGATTGAGGGCCAGCCGAACGGTGGCGAGCCCGCACCAATCGATTACATGGAAGTTACTCCCTATTCCTCGAGCAGGTAGGAGTTTATGAAGATCGTCAATGGATCCGTGAATGTATGCTCACCGGGACGGAATTTTGTCACGCTAAAGATTGAAACTGATGAAGGCATCTACGGCCTGGGCGATGGCACGCTTAACGGCCGCGAGCTTTCCGTGGTCAGCTATCTGGTCGAATACGTGATTCCCTGCCTGATTGGGCGCGATCCGTTTGAGACGGAAGATATCTGGCAGTATCTGTATCGCGGAGCATACTGGCGCCGCGGACCAGTGACGATGGCCGCAATTGCCGCGGTGGACGTAGCGCTGTGGGACATCAAAGGCAAGGCGCTGAACACGCCGGTCTATAACCTGCTGGGCGGCAAAAGCCGCAATGGCGTAATGGTATATGCGCATGCCAACGGCGTTGATCTGGGGCAGACGGTTGAGTCCGCAGAGCAGTTGATTGAACGCGGCTATCTGGCCGTGCGCGCGCAGAGCGGGATTCCGGGCCTGGCTTCCGCTTACGGAGTCGCGCAAGACGGCCAGACGTATGAACCGGCGCAGAAGGGTCTGCCCGCAGAGAGCGCCTGGTCTACAGAAAAATATCTGCGCCATGTTCCGATGCTTTTTGCCAGGCTACGCGACCGGTTCGGGGACGACGTGCATCTGCTGCATGACTGCCACCATCGCCTGACTCCGATTGAGGCTGCGCGGCTGGGCAGGGATCTAGAGCCTTACCGTCTCTTCTGGATGGAAGACCCGACACCGGCGGAACAGCAGGAGGGCTACCGGCAGATTCGCGAGCACACCACGACTCCCATCGCGGTCGGTGAAGTGTTCAACACGGTCTGGGACGCCGAGATGCTGATCCGCAAGCAGTGGATTGACTACATCCGTATGTCGATTGTGCATGCAGGCGGCATTACACATCTGAAGAAAGTAGCCGACTTTGCGGATATCTACCACGTACGCACCGGCTGCCACGGCGCGACCGATCTTTCACCGGTAACGATGGCCGCATCATTGCATTTTGGGCTTGCCGCGCATAATTTCGGCATCCAGGAACATATGCCGCACACGGCGGAAACGGATGAGGTCTTCCCGCACCAATACTCGTTCAAGGAAGGCTATATGCATCCCGGCGATGAGCCCGGCCTGGGGGTCGACCTGAATGAGGAACTGGCAGCGAAACACCCTTATCAACGGGCGTATCTACCCATTAGCCGCAAACTCGACGGGACCTTGTCCGACTGGTAGAAACCCCAATGCTGCGCGGAATCCCCCGCTAGGGTACGATGAAAAGTTCGCCTGAGGGGTACCGCAATGATTATTGGAGTGCCAAAAGAGGTCAAAGATCACGAGAGCCGCGTCGGCGTTACGCCAGCTGGCGCAAGAGCCCTTACTGAAGCCGGCCACAAAGTGCTGGTGGAAACGCACGCCGGAGAACTTTCCGCATTTGCTGACGATGAGTACCAGGCGGCGGGCGCCGAGATTGTCGGCTCGGCACACAACGTGTGGGCCAACGCGGACATGGTCGTGAAGGTCAAAGAGCCGGTCGAGAAGGAGTACGGCTTCTTCCGCGAGGGATTGGTGCTGTTTACCTATTTGCACCTTGCACCACTGCCCGCGCTGACAGAAAAACTGCTCACACAAAAGGTGACGGGCATCGCGTATGAAACCATTCGCGACCGGGCTGGAACGCTGCCGCTGCTCACGCCGATGTCTGAGGTCGCGGGCCGCATGTCAGTGCAGGTGGGCGCTGCGTATCTTGAGAAGGAGCGTGGGGGTCGCGGTCTGTTGCTGGGCGGAGTGCCGGGCGTGCCTCCGGCGAACGTGTGCATCATTGGCGGCGGCGTTGTCGGCACGAATGCGGCAAAGATCGCCGTGGGAATGGGCGCGAAGGTCACGATTGTGGATCTCAGCCTGAACCGCCTGCGCGAACTCGACGATATCTTTAACGGCAAGCTGTTTACGCTGGCATCGAATTCGTACAACGTGAGCCACGCTGTGCGCGAGGCTGATCTGGTGATCGGAGGAGTGCTGATTCCAGGTGCTGCCGCGCCGAAGATCGTGACGCGCGAGATGGTATCCAGAATGAAAAAGGGCGCGGTGATTGTGGATGTGGCGATTGATCAGGGAGGCTGCGTGGAGACGGCCCATCCGACCACGCACAGCGACCCGTCGTATGAAGTGGACGGAGTGGTGCACTACTGCGTGACGAATATGCCCGCGGCAGTGCCGAACACCTCTACGCTGGCGCTGACGAATGCAACCTTTCCATATGTGCTCAAGCTAGCGCAACACGGTGCGAAAGAGGCCATTCTGCGAGACGATGGGATTTGCGACGGGGTGAACACGTATGAGGGCACGCTGACGTGCAAGCCCGTGGCAGCGTCGCAGCAGAAGCCGTGGAAGCCTGTGCGTGACTTGCTTGCGTAAGAGGAAAAAGGGCACAGCGAACGCCATGCCCTTATGATTGACTGATTCGAACGGCTACTGCTGTTGCACAGTGATCGGGCGTTCCAGGCGGAAGGTCAACGTGCTTTCAGCGGGAATCACAATCTCCCTATTGCCAGTGAGCCCCGCGCCCGCAGTACCTGCGCCTGCGCCGGCGAGTCCTCCGATCACGGCGCCCTTGCCGCCGCCGGCGAGCCCTCCGATTATCGCGCCCAGGCCTGCGCCGCCTCCGATGAAGCCTGCTGAGCGCTTGCCCTTGCCCTTCTCCGCGCGCTCAAGTGAGCTGGTACTGATCTGGTAAGTTCTGCCGTCGGCACGGACGGTATCGAGACGAAGCTCGAGGAATGCCCCTCCCTTGAATCGGCCAAGCCGCTTGGCGTCCACAACTGTGCCGGATACCGGCGCTCCAGCGCGGATTGCTGTTACGCCACGGACCACAATAGGCCTCGCCACAGTGGCGGCGAAAGTATCGCCGGGCTGGCTGATGCGCGACCCAAGCGCCTGCTGAACGGTGACAGAGATATGAAAGCCTGCAGGAATGACAAGCGGAGGCGGAGGTGGCGGCGGAGCCGGCGCTGTGGCTTGAGACGCTTGTGAAGAGGGCTGCGATGAAGCTGAACTGTTAGCGGCAGCCGAGCCGTTTGACGAGGATGGACTTGCCTGCTGAGCGGCGGTCTGGTCGGCAGGTGGTGGCGGCGCTGTGGATTGCGATGAACTCGGCGCTTCTGCGTTGGCGGGTGGCTGATTTTGCTTCTTACATCCACTGGCAAGTAGCAGGCCCGCCAGTGCGAACGGGAGGATGGATTTCACGATGCGGGTCATTTTCATAGCGATCACCATAATGCCATTGTGATGCGTGAAAGGAGAAGTCCGCAAACCCGCGGCGGCCTATAATCATCGGGCAGGAGCGAATTTTGGCTGAATCGAAACATCGACGGGCGACGTTGATTTTCCTGGGCATGGGCACACTGTTTATGGTGCTGCTGCTGGTGGTGTTGAACGCCTTTAAGCTCAGCTTCCTGGAACCGCATAATTTGGTTCAGATTCAGCTGTTTACTGCGCTCTCAGTACTCGTATTTCTGCTGCTGGTGGTGCTGCTCGTCCTGTTGCTGCGAAATATTCTCAAGCACCTTGCCGAACAGCGCAGCCGCGCACTCGGCTCGCGACTGCGCTCCCGCATGCTGATCGGGGCTTTGCTTATCTCGTGCGCGCCGGCCCTGTTTATGGTGCTGTTCAGCTATTGGCTACTCAACCGCTCCATTGATCGATGGTTTACCCAGCCGGTATCGGAACTGCGGGACAATTCCACGCGCATCGCGCTCGATCTGGCGAATTACGTTACGCTGAACGCGCGCGCTGAGGCCGAATCACTGGCCAATTCCAGTACCTTCGCAAGCAACTTCCAGGCGTCCGACATTCCAGCGATGGTTACCGAAATTCGGGCGCACCGCATTACGCTGCAAGGCGGATTCACGGTGGTCTATCAAAACGGCACACCATTGACGCAGTATCAGTTGCCCGTCCCTTCCCACCCTGCAATGGTGCGAGCGTGGCTGGATGACGATCCGGGCGCAGCCCCGTCACCGCCGGAGCCGCTCACGACCACGATTCTGCACGCGGCAGAACGAAGCGACGAGCCGATTCTCACCATCAATGACACACAATATGCGTTGGGAAATGCGGTGATTCCCGGCGGCGGCCTGATCGTCATTGGATTGCCTCTGCCCACCGGGCTCAGCGCCACCGCGAGGCAGATCCGCATAGGGGCTAACCAATACTGGGCGCTGTACCGGGAGCGCCGCAGCATTCGCACGACCTACCTGCTGCTGCTGCTGCTGCTTACGGTGCTGGTGTTTTTCTCAAGCAGTTGGCTTGCGCTGTATCTTTCCAAGCAGATTACGCGGCCGGTTGAGGCGCTGGCCGATGCGATGGACCAGATCGGCGAGGGCCAGTACGGCACGCGCATTACGGTGAGGGCGACGGAAGAGCTGGGCGAACTAATCCGCTCCTTCAATCACATGGCCGCGGATCTTGAGCAGAGCCGCGCGCTGGCGGAGAGCTCGGCGGCGCAGCTCTCGAATGCGAATGCGAGCCTGGAGGCGCGCCGCAAGGAACTGGAGACGGTGCTGGAGACAATTCCAAGCAGCGTGGTTACGCTCGACCATGAGGGCAGGATTGTGCAAGCGAACAAGGCGTTTCTGCGCCTGGCCGGCGCGCCCCGGTTCAGTACGCTGACCGGATTGCCTCTGGACTCGATATTTCCGCCGGAGATTTCCGCAGAGCTGGCTTTACTGGAGCGGCGGGCGAAGCGCATGGGGCTAGCCGCCACGGAGCTTGAAATGCCAAGCAGCAACCGAACGCTGAATCTGACGGCGACAATTGCACTGCTTGATTTTGGTGATGAACGCCATGGGTCGATCCTGGTGATTGAAGACATCACCGAATTTCTGCGCGCGCAGCGCCAGGTGGCATGGAAGCAGGTAGCGCAGCGCGTCGCACACGAGATCAAGAATCCATTGACGCCCGTTGCGCTGTCCGCGGAACGAATCAGGAGACACCTGGACCAAAGCCGCCCTGACTCGCCTGGCATCATTCGCCGCTGCACCGAGGTGATTCTGTCCTCGGTCGAGTCTATGCGTGAGCTGGTGGACCAGTTTGCGGCGCTGGCGGAATTTCCTGCTACGCGGCCCAAGCCGGCCAGTTTGAACACGATTGTTGAAGGCGCTTTGATGCTGTTTCACGGCAGGCTGCAGGGAGTTCGCATTGAGCAGCACCTCGCGCCAGATCTCCCTCTGGTCATGGTTGATCCGCAGGCGATGCAGCGAGCGCTTGCCAACCTCATTGACAATGCCGCGGAGGCCATGCAGTCGACCCTGTTGCGCGTTCTCTCCATTGAAACCGGCATGAGTGAGAACCACGGTATGGCGGAGCTGGTGCTGGCCGACACGGGCCACGGCCTGACCGACGACATGCGCGAGCGGTTGTTTCTGCCTTACGTGTCCACCAAGCAGCGCGGCACGGGGCTGGGCCTCGCAATTGCGGCCAAGATCGTTCAGGAGCACCACGGGGCGATACGCGCGGAGGCCAACTCACCTTCAGGAGCGCGCTTTATTATTGAGCTGCCCTTTGCCGGAAACGGGCACAAGTCTGCCGAAGCACAGGCGTCGACACAGGAAGCGGAGCCGGCACGATGAATCACATCCTCGTGGTCGATGACGAGGCTGATATCCGCGAGTCGCTGGAAGGCATTCTGGGCGAAGAGGGATACGCCGTAGCCAGCACCGCCAGCGGCGAAGAGGCGGTGGTGTTGCTGCGCGATACGCCCTATGACGTGTTGCTGCTGGACATCTTTCTGCCCGACCGTGACGGCATGGATGTGCTGAACGATATCAGCTTGCTGGCAACGGAGAACCGTCCGGAGGTGATTATCGTTTCGGGGCACGCGACCATTGAAACTGCGGTCAAAGCCACCAAGCTTGGCGCATTCGACTTTCTTGAAAAGCCGCTCACGCTGGAGCGCACCCTGATTGTGGTGAAGAACGCAGTCGAGGCGCGACGCCTGCGCAATGAAAACATCGAGTACAAGCGTCAGCTTGCGCTGGAGGCGACCGTGACCGGGGAGAGTGTTTCGGCCAAGGCCATCCGGCAGCAGATCAAGCTGATGGCTCCGACGAACGGACGTGTGCTCATCTATGGCGAGTCCGGCTCCGGCAAGGAATTGATTGCGCGCGCCATCCATGCGGAGAGCCCACGGCGCGACCGCGTGTTTGTGGAGCTGAACTGCGCGGCCATCCCCGAAGACTTCATCGAGAGCGAGCTGTTCGGCTACCGTAACAGCGCGACTCCCGGCGGTCCGCCGGAGAAACGCGGCACGTTTGAGCGGGCAGACGGCGGAACGCTCTTTCTGGATGAAGTGGGGGACATGAGCCTGAAGACACAGGCCAAAGTACTGCGCGCTCTCGACGAACAGAGCTTCGTTCCTGTCGGCGCAACCCAGCCGATCAGCGTGGACGTGCGCGTGGTTGCAGCCACGAACAAGAACCTCGAAGAAGAGACGGCGAAGGGGAACTTCCGCGAAGACCTTTTTTACCGGCTGAACGTGATGCCGTTTTTTGTGCCGCCGCTGCGCGAGCGCAAGGAAGACATCAAACCGCTCACACGCGAGTTCCTGCGCGCATTCGGGCGCGAGTATGGCAGACCGCGCATCGAGATCGCCGATGATGCGCTCGACCTGCTTAAGCAGTATCCCTGGCCGGGCAATGTACGCGAGCTTAAGAATGTTCTGGAGCGAGTGATCATCTTGAACCCGCAGGTGAGCCACATTGAGCGACGGCATCTGCCGATGCTGGTCCATCGCAGAAAAGAGAAGCAGCACACGGACTTTACCACTTTGCAGGAAGCGCGTGAAGCCTACGAACGAGAGTACATTTTGAAGAAAATTGACGAGTGCCACGGGAATATGAGCCGCGCGGCTGAGTCGCTGGGACTGGAGCGCAGCCATCTTTACCGCAAGATGAGGGCGCTCGGAGTCCATGTGCGCGAATGACCCTCGCAATTTTCAGGCAACCCGGAAGCGGGGCCAGGAATCGGAGATTGTAGAGACTATCTGACGGCGCGTAGTGTACCGGCGGGCCGTGCAGAATGCTCCAGTCAGAGCGGCTGGAGCATTCTGTGTTTCAGTCTTCATTGTTCTGGCTTTTGCTCAGGTCTTCAAGCTGACGCCGCCAGTCGAGTGACTCCACAAAGCCGCGCGAGTCGCGCCAGTTTTCTTTCACGATGACATGCAGTTCAAGGAAGATTCTGGTTCCGAGCAGGGATTCGATCTCTTTGCGCGCGCCGGTTCCGATGGCCTTGAGCTTGCTGCCGCCCTTGCCGATGAGGATTGCCTTTTGCCCGGCGCGTTCGCAGTAAATTGCAGCGGAGATGCGCGTGACGGGTTTTTTCGCATTCGGCTCCGGCTCCTCAAAGCGCTCAATGACAACCGCTGATGCGTAGGGGACCTCTTCGCCGGTTTCGACGAGAATGCGCTCGCGGATCAGCTCGGCGACCAGGAAGCGCTCCGGCTGGTCAGTGAACTGGTCCTTCGGGAAATAGCGTTCGCCTGTGGGCAGCACCTCGATGAGTTTTGCCAGAAGGCGGTCGAGTCCATCACGTTTGCGGGCGGAGATAGGGATGATTTCGGCAAAGTTGTACTGCGAAGAGAGTTGCTGGATGAGCGGCAGCAGTTTGGCGCGCTCAATCAGGTCAATCTTGTTGATGAGCAGAAAGACCGGGCAATCGAGCTTGCGCAGCAGCTCGAAGACAAATGCATCTTCGCTTTCGCGACGAGCCCCTTTTGGTCCGGCGTGCGAGCCGGGTCCCCGCGGGTCTGGTTGCGGAAGGTCCAGCCGGCGCGTTGCGTCCACAATGAGCAGCACGGCATCGCGTGTCTCCAGAGCATCGTGCACCTCCTGCATCATGCGCTTGTCGAGCGAGGTGCCGGGTTTATGCACGCCGGGCGTGTCCACAAAAACAATCTGCGCGGCGGGATGCTTACCCTTGACCGCAGGTACTTCGAGAATGCCGTGGATGCGGGTGCGCGTGGTCTGCGGCTTGGCGGTGACGATGGCCACCTTTTCACCTACCAGGGCATTGATGAGCGTTGATTTCCCTGCGTTGGGGCGCCCGATGATGGATACGAATCCAGACCGCAAATCTATTCTCCTTGTTCTTCTTCCTCACTAGCGATGCGGCTGATGCGCAGCCGCTCGATGCGACGGTCTGTTGAGGCGAGTATCTCAAAACGGATGCCGTAGTGCTCAATCACCTCTCCGGCCTGCGGAATGCGGCCCGCGGCTTCGCTAACCAGTCCCGCGACGGTGGTTGCTTCAGAGTCCTCAGGCAGCTCGGCGTTCATATCCAGCAGCTCTCCGAGTTTCTCCACTTCCAGGTTGCCCGGAACCAGCCATGACTCATCGGCCTCGCGCACGACCGCTTCGCTCTCGTCCGCTTCGTGTTCGTCGCTGATGGTTCCAACGATCTCTTCGATGAGGTCCTCGATGGTCACCAGTCCGGAGACGCCGCCATACTCGTCGATCACGATGACCATGTGCTGCTTCTCGCGCTGCATTTCGCGCAGCAGCTCGTTCACCTTCTTTGTTTCAGGAATGAAGGTGGCTGTTCTCTGAATGGCAGCAACTTTTTGCGTGCGTGCGTCTTCATCGCGAATGTGCAGCAGGTCATGTGCGAATATGATTCCGGTGATGCGGTCAAGAGTGCCGGCGTACACGGGCACACGAGAATAGGGCTGGTGCTCCAGCATCTGGAGGAAATTTTCGAGCGTAGTCGAGCCGGGGACCGCGAAGATTTCAGGCCGGGGGGTCATGACTTCGCGCACCACCTTGTCGCCGAACTCCACAGCCGAGCGCACCAGCTCACGGTCGCTCTCTTCCAGAATGCCCTCTTCTTCGCCGGCCTCGATCAGCGCGTCCACGGCCTCTTGCGCGTTCTCTTCCTGCAGGTGCGGCGCCGGTTCCGCGAGTGCCGCGATGGACAGCAGGAAGCCGAGGAAGAGCGTGATGGGAGTCATGAGGTAGAAGAGCACACGTAACAGGCCACGCAGCCGCACGATCCAGATTCCGCGCGTGTGGGAGAAGAACACGAAGGGCAGAAGCTGGTTGCAGACGAGGACCACGAGCACTACGCCCAGCACTGCCTGCGCAATTTCCGCCGTCAGGGTCTGGTCGACAGTGGTGCTGCGGTAAAAGAGCAGCATGCCGAAGAGCAGCGTGACGCAGGCCAGCGAGACCTGGGTGAGGATGGAAGCGGACAGCCGGACATGTTCGCGGCTCAGGCCCAGGCGGGGCTCGACGCGCTGCTCCCAGGCGTCGATGTTCTCCTCGAACTCGTGCGTCAGGAATTTGCCCATCTCGTAGTAGAGCCGATCGACGTAGGAAGCCAGCGTGTAGACGAACAGCAGCACTGCGATCACTATTGCCACTGCAATCGTCATGATTTTCCGCTCCGCCGAGGTGCGTCTGCTGCTACGCGCCGGATCAGGCCCTGCAGCAGGCCGAGTTTTTTGCGCAGCGCATCTTCCTTCCGGGCCATCTGGCCAGAGTCGTTCTCATGGTCGTATCCGGCGAGGTGCAGGACCCCGTGCAAAAGCAGAATTCGCAACTCGGTTTCGAGAGAATGCCCGCGCAACTCAGCTTCGCGCGCGGCTGTCTCCAGCGAGATGGCAAGGTCGCCGGCCAGTTGTGTCCGGCCGTGACTCCCGCCTGCCGGAAATGAGAGCACGTCAGTGGCACTGTCCTTGTGGCGGAACTCGCGATTGAGGCGGCGGATCTCCGAGTCCCCGGTAAGCAGTACGGAGACCGAACCCTTCAGCTTTGCCGTGCCGGTTGCCTCGGCGAGAAAGGCTTCCAACCCGCGCTTCGTAAACGCCGAGCGCGGAAACTTCGCGCGAACGGCAGGCTCTATCATGATCATGGCAAAACAAAGGAGGGCGCGACGGCCCTCCATTCAATCGTATAGCAGGAATGCTGTTATTCACGGCCTTACTGCGGTTTGGGAGATGACCTGCCTTCTTCGTCAGGCATTTGCAGCGGCAGTTCCGGCTGCACGCGGCCAAAGTTGTCATATGCCTGGACGATGCGCTGTACCAAGTGGTGCCGTACTACGTCGCCGCTCTCAAAGTGGACAAACCCGATACCGTCGACACCCTCAAGCACGGTTATGGCTTCAACCAGGCCCGACTTGCGCGGGTTGGGCAGGTCGATCTGGGTGATGTCGCCGGTGATCACCGCTTTGGCATTGTTTCCCAGCCGCGTCAGGAACATCTTCATCTGCTCGCTGGTGGTGTTCTGCGCCTCATCCATGATGACAAATGCGTCGTTGAGCGTGCGCCCACGCATGAAGGCCAGCGGCGCGATCTCAATCACATTCTTTTCAAGCATGCGATCCACGCGCTCAGGCTCCAGCAGATCGTACAGCGCGTCGTAGAGCGGACGGAGGTAGGGATCGACCTTCTCCTGCAGGCTGCCGGGCAAAAAACCCAGCCGCTCACCGGCCTCAACTGCGGGACGCACCAAGATGATGCGGCTTACTTTCTTGGCCAGCAGGGCCGCTGCAGCCATGGCGACGGCAAGATAAGTCTTGCCAGTGCCGGCAGGGCCGATGCCGAAGACCATGTCGAAGTTCTCGATGGCTTCCACGTAGCGCCGCTGGTTGAGCGAACGCGGGTGGACCATGCGCTTGATGCCCGTCGAGCGCTGCTTGCCGGTCTCCGCCAGCGTCCGCAGCGAGACAGTCGGGTCGGAGACGACCAGGCGCAGCATGCCGTTCAACTCGCCGTTCTGGAGGTTTACCCCCGCTCGTCGCAGCGCCTCATAGTCAGCGAAGATGCGCTCCACGCGCGCAATACTCTCCGCCGGGCCTGCAACCACCACCGCATCCTGCTTCATATCAATACGCACATGGAGCATGTCTTCCATGAGCCTCAGGTTTTCATCGCGAGTCCCAAAGAGGGGCTCAAGATTCGGCGTGATGTCGAGCGCTTTTGTACTCAAGCTAAGGTAAGACCTCCGTGGTGGCCCGAGAGCGGACCATCTGAATTTTGGATGCGAATGGAGTTCGGAAGTATCGGCCATGCAATCCCCGTAACAGCCTTTCTGCTGCTGTACCGCCGGGGCCCGCAAGTGCGCCAAGAGTGACGATGCGCTCAGAGTAGCCCCAGTCCTGCGACGCGTCAATCCCAGTTTGGAGAAAAGATTTATCGGGTGGTAATCATTGCGGAACCGGGCAGAAGGCCCGGGCGAAGGCTAAGGCCTGTGAACCTAACGTGACTTTGACGATAGATGTTTCAGGAAGTCCTTTTGTTTCTTAATGGAAATGATCCGGTACGCACCAAGGCAGAGTTGTCCCAGCTTATTGACGCCGCCCGATACACGCTCTCCATGAAGTCGAGGATAGCGCGGTCAGGTGACCCGGCGGTTCGTACGTCGCTGTAGTTAAGGAAGAACTCCTTCATTTGATTGCTGTAATAGGCCGCGGCGGGCTGGACGGCTGCTATGCCGAGGCCCTCGGGTTCGGGTGAGGCATAGGCATAGTAGGCAGGCTGGCCGTATCCGCCGTTGCCGGGCCAGAAGCCGAAGCTGATGACTTCATGCGAATAGGCCTCGCGGGTGACGGCATCGGCGCCGGGGCGTTCGGGTGCGCGGCGGCCGGAGAAGCGGGTAACGGCAAGGTCAAAGCTGCCCCAGAAAAAGTGGACGGGGCTGGCCTTGCTCAGCCAATTGCTCTGGAACTGGCGGAAGACAAGCGACGTCTGCATGAGGATGCGCCAGAAGCGGTGTGCGGCGTCGGAGTCATAGCTGGCGTGCACGGTGTCTTCTGCGAAAGGAATTGGGTCGGCAACCTCATCGGGGATGGCGTGGATGGTGACCTCAATGCCTAGCGAGGCGAGCGCGTCCATGTACTCGCGGTAGAACGCGGCGACGGATTGCGGGCGCAGGGGCAGGGTCTTTATGGGGCCGGCGCTGTGGCGGATGACGAGCTGGTGAGCGATGAAGTCGAACTCGACGTCAAAGCAATCGCTCGAGTTGGCGCAGGGGATGGATGAGGTTGTCAGCCCGCGCGGAGTGACGTAGAGCGTGACGTGCCACCAGTGGTTCAGTGGGGCGCTGAGCGCAAGCCGCGTGTGGCCGACGATTTGTGTCCACATGTGCAGCGTGTCGGCGGTGTCCTTCCAGCTATCCCATTCCAAGCTGGGCCAAGCGGAGTCCTCGGGCATGCGGTCGCCTCCTTGAAAGCTCTACACAAACAATAATCCCCTCCCGCCAGACCGGCATGTACCAGCCCAACAGGAGGGGAGCAAAGTCTGACTTCAGCGGTGCTTGATGAAGGCGCCGGTGTGCAGCTCAGCCATGGCCTGCCGCAGCTCCTCCTGCGTGTTCATCACGATGGGCCCGTACCATGCGACTGGTTCCTCAATGGGACGGCCCGAGACGAGCAGGAAGCGTATGCCTTCCGGCCCGGCCTGCACGCTGATCTCATCGCCGCGGTCAAAGAGCACCAGCGAGTGGTTGCGCGACTCATAAACAGGCGCGGCATTCGGGTCGGCTGCCTGTTCGGTCAACACGGCCTGCGGGTCCGAAGCATCGCGGAAGGTGCCTGATCCGGCAAAGACGTAGGCAAAGGCGTTGCGGTTGGTTTCGACCTTCAGCCTTTTCCGCTTACCGGGCGCAACCGATACGTCGATGTAGTTCGGATCGGCGGCAACGCCTTCGACCGGGCCGCGCTTACCCCAGAACTCACCACAGATGATGCGCACGTGGGTGCCGTCATCATCGGTGACCTCGGGGATCGCGTCCGAAGGAATGTCCTGATAGCGCGGGTCGGTCATTTTGAGCCGCGAGGGCAGGTTGGCCCACAGCTGAAAACCGTGCATGCGACCCTGTGCGTCGCCGCGCGGCATCTCCTGGTGCAGAATGCCGCTACCCGCCGTCATCCACTGCACATCGCCGGCGGTCATCTTGCCCTTGTTGCCCAGGCTGTCGCCGTGCTCCACGGATCCGGCAAGGACATAGGTGATCGTCTCAATGCCGCGGTGCGGGTGCCACGGGAATCCGGCGAGGTAGTCCTCCGGCTTCTCGTTGCGGAAGTCATCGAGCAACAGGAAGGGGTCGAACTCCTTGGTTTTGCCGAAGCCGAAGGCCCGCTCGAGCTTTACGCCCGCGCCTTCAATGGTGGGTTTGGTTTCAAGAATCTGCTTGACTGCACGCAGTGACATAGTGCTTCCCTTCTGCCGCCGGAGGTCTTACGCCTATATGGATGCCTGACGGCGGCTACTGATTCGGCCTTGCTTATGGTTCAGGCCTTCACGAACTGGACATCGAGCGTGATGGTGACCTCTTCGCCCACCAAAACGCCGCCCGTCTCAAGCGCGGAGTTCCATGTCAGGCCGAAGTCCTTACGATTGACCTTTGTGGTCGCCGACAGACCGATGCGGGTATTGCCCCAAGGGTCCTTGGCGGGCGCGCTCGGGCCTTCAACGGCAAAGGTGGTCTTGCGGGTAACGCCGTGTATGGTCAGCTCGCCGTCGATGGTCAAGTCGCCATCGGCATTGCGGGTGACATGGGTTGACTTGAAGCCGAGAGTGGGGAATGTCTCCACGTCGAAGAAGTCGGCGCTCTTCAGGTGGCCGTCGCGCTGGGGGTCGCGTGTGTTCACGGATGCGGCGTCGATGGTGGCCTCGATGTTCGATCTGGTGACGTCGGCTTCGTCATAGCTCAGAACGCCGGAGACGCCGGTGAACTGGCCCTTTACGTTGGAAATCATCATGTGCTTGACCTTGAACTCGGCGACGGAGTGGACCGGGTCGATGTTCTAGGTGGTGGTGGCTGTTGCGGTAGCTGTGGTCATGGTGTTTTGCTCCTCTTAGTGCTTAAGATGAGTTACGACAATATTCGTTGCAACAAATATTGAAGCTGGAAAATTATTTTATTTGGGCCCGACTCTGCTGCAGCAGCTCACTCAGCCGATTCAGTTGCTCGTCGCCCAGGTGGCCGAGCTGGCGGCGGTGTGTTTCCTGGACCGGCTCATCGAGCTGCGCCAGCAAGTCCAAGCCTGTCTGCGTGATGCGGGCCATGACGACGCGGCGGTCCTTGCTTTCGCGCCAGCGCTCGATGAGGGCACGCTTCTCCAGCCGGTCGAGGAGGCGCGTGATGTCGGGATCGCGCGTAATCATACGGTTACCGATTTCGCCGCAGGGCAGGCCGTCCGGTGCGCCGCGCAGGATGCGGAGCACATTGTATTGATTCGGCGAGAGTTCAGCTCCTTTGAGCACCTGGGTCAGGCGGCGGGAAAGTATGTCCGTTGTGCGCAGAAGCTCCAGAAAGAGGGCTTCTTCCCGGCCGCGACTCAGCCTAGGCCGGACCGCGTTCATCTCGACGGGTTTGTCTTCTGAGGCCACTGTAAGATCATGTTATTCGTTATAACGATAATTGTCAATTGGTAATTTGGGAATGCGTGATCAGCGAGGCAGGGGGTCAGAGGGCCGGAGCGGACGGCGGGTACAGTCCGGGGGTTGGCGCGCTGCGTGCCCGATGCGAGAAACTTACAATGCTGATTCGGTTAGAGTTACGGGAACTTCGACTCTAACCGGCGGTAAAGAAACGGGTTATCGCTACTACCGTCAAAATAAAGGGTTTACAAGCCGTTTCGAAGAGCATGCTCTGAAAAAGGCGATGGGCTGCGCTGTCATCCTTTCCTTAATATACCAGGATAGCAAATTGGGGTGGTTCAGATGCATTTGTAAGCCAATTGGAATGTGCGACTTTCTGAATTTGCCACTTGACAGAGTTTTCGACTCCAACGCGCATGGACCGCGGGTTGGCAGGCTCCGGGCACTTCGATAAGGGAAGGCTATGGTGCACCTGGCATTTTTGGCGCGCGGACAAGGTGCGGCCCTCCAAGCCCGTCTACATTCGTCGATCTGTGGGTCTATTCAGCTCCACTCCGGCCTGCGGCAGCAAGGTACGCTCCTGCGGAGCGAGTTCTAGTCACTGGCCTAAAGGCCAGTGCTTCCACTGGGGCCTCGCTGGCGCGAGGTCAAATTCCAAATCTCGAAAGCGAGACCCAAGACACCGTGTCTCGCCTCCCGCCCAAGCGGAGCTTGGACGGGGCACCCCCGGTTGTGGGGGAACCAGCGTAAAAGGGGCTAGGGTGGGGCAACCGCCAAGGCTCATTACTCCTGCCCCCACTCAAGCAAAAGCGCTTGAGTGGGCCACCCGCCCGCCACGTTCACCCACGTAAACACGTAAACGCCAGTGTTTATGCGGGTCCGCGCCGCATGGCGCTGATTCCATTCACGTTCCCCCAGAGTTACCGCCCGGTAACTCTACAGCAACCTTTTGGGGGTGACGTGTCGCCACTCCAGCCGCTGCGAAGCAGCGACGCTCTTCGGGACGCAGGCTGGCGAGGATTTCCGGGATTGACATGAACCAACACTGCGGTTTATTTGCCCTGCTCCTGACGCAGATGTTCCAGCTTCGCCATGCCGTCCTGATAGGCGTCTTTCGGAATGAGCACGGTGCCATCTTTCAGGAACACGAGAGGAGCGCCTCGTAACCCGCCTAAACTAACCCAGTGCGTCACATCACTCGTTGGCTCGGCTTCGATTTTGAGATCAGATTCAGGAACCGGATTTCGGCCCGTATCGGGTAAGAAAATGCCTTCGTATCCAGGTGCTCCATCCATTTCGGTCAATCGGCACTTGTTGGCTCCGTTGGCCGCGTCAGTCCAACACGCGATCCAGGTTCCATGTTTCGGGGCCGGAAGCCCCAGATGCCCAGCCCACAAGAAAACTGCATTCGCGGACACGTCGGAGGGACGCTTGGGAGGAGTATTCGACCACCAGTATGCCCCAACTACGGCGATAATAAAGGTCCCTATGGACACAACTGCTATCGTCACTTTCTTCTTCATCACATTGCACTCACTTCGTCAAATGCCACACTCACTATCGGCGGCTTTTATTGCTCCTCAGAGCATCGGCGGCCAGTCGGCGATGCATCGCACTCAGTTGCGCTTACATGTCCCTCGGGTAGGCGCGGCGATGCATCGAGATAGAACCATAAAGCATTCGGTTCATTTGTAAGACGTTGTGCCCATGGCCTGTCTATTGCGCCCCCTGCCACTAGACCTCGTAAGCAGAAATCTGCACAATTATTCGTGAAAACGTTGTACCTCGGCGACTTCCCCTGATCTGAGGCAGCTTGCTGCTGCGTGATCCATTGGTTCAGGTTCTCCGTTTCCTGCGGGGTTGTCTTGAAATAGTTGAGTCTGATCGAGCTTGGGTCTTGGCCTTTTTCTGGGCTGAGATCGGAGGTCCCGAGTTCCTGCTTGACCGCGTTCAGCGAAGCAGCGGTTGGGTTGCCGTTTGAGTCGAACTGGATTTTGGTTTTGAGGGTAAACGACTGAACCAATCCCTTCCCGAATGGACGGCTCCCTCCCACAGGGCCAAAGCGGGCATATCTTACCGTGCCGTCCGAGGTCACAGACATCACGCCATTGACGTGCCCCCGAATTCTCATCCATTCATAACTGGAGATTCTCGGTTGAGGTTTGGCGCCGAGATCGTCTCGTCGCCGCCGAGGCTGTGCGGATGTGGGAAGCGCGGAGCGGTTTCCACATCTGCA
>Ga0335074_10003029_pt1 | contig 22892 bp, 21 predicted proteins | sample Lox_Sample_23_FD_206715 | JGI IMG/M metagenome (GOLD analysis project Ga0335074, IMG submission 206715) | Soil microbial communities from Loxahatchee National Wildlife Refuge, Florida, United States - Lox_Sample_2.3 | ecosystem: Environmental > Terrestrial > Soil > Wetlands | place: USA...
AATGTCCATCGCGGCACTTTCGTGATTCGAGGAATATATGGGTAATAGCGCACTTACATCAGTCAACAACCCGTACGGCCTGGCCGGTATGTGGAACACGGGTGACATCGTCACCCGTGCCGTCATCATCCTGCTGCTCATCCTGTCGCTGGTGTCCTGGTACACCATCCTGATCAAACTGTGGGATCAGCGCCGGCTCAAACAGTCGGCACGCGCGGCGGAGAAGCAGTTCTGGTCCGCCCCGTCCGTCAAGGATGGCGTCGAGCGCCTGAAGAAGGGCGATTACTTCCGCCTCATCGCCGAGGACGGCGTGCGTGCCGTATCGCACCACGAGGGGCGGCTCACCGATCGGATCGACATGCACGAGTGGATCACCATGTCGCTGCAGCGCTCGGTCGATCAGGTCAACAGCAACATGTCGAAAGGCATGGGGGCGCTCGCCACCATCGGCTCCACCGCCCCGTTCGTCGGCCTCTTCGGCACGGTGTGGGGTGTCATGAACGCCCTCATCGCGATCGGCCTCGCCGGCCAGGCGAGCATCGACAAGGTCGCCGGTCCCGTCGGTGGCGCGCTCATCATGACGGCGCTCGGCCTCTTCGCCGCGGTGCCCGCGGTGTGGGGCTACAACTGGCTGCTCGGCCGCAACAAGATGCTGCAGGATGCGCTGCGCAATTTCGCGGGCGATCTGCACGCCTACCTCGTCAGTGGCGCGCGCGTCAGCGCTCCCGAGGTCGGCGGCGCGCGTCCGGCGACCGCTCCGGCGGCCGCGGTCCGCAAGTGAGAGACGAGTCGAGATCACGAGAGTGCCGCAGGCCGGCTCCGCGCGCGTCGCGGAGCCGGTCGTTGATTTGATTGCCGGCACGCGGGCGCACCCTGCGCGGCGCGTGAGGAGCTTCTGATATGGCGATGAACGTACAAGGCTCGGGCGATGAGCCGAGCGTGATGTCCAGCATCAACACGACGCCGCTCGTCGATGTGATGCTGGTGCTGCTCATCATCTTCCTCATCACGATCCCCGTGATCACCAAGACGGTGCCGGTTACGCTGCCGCATGCGAACAACATTCCGCAGGTGACCAAGCCGCACGACATCACCATCGCGGTGGACGCGGCGGGCAACATCTACTGGGACGACAAAGAGGTCACCGACGACAACCAGCTGCTCACCATGATCGAGCAGCAGGCGGTGCGCGTCCCGCAGCCGGAGATGCACATCCGCGGCGACAAGAACGCCAGCTACAAGGCGATCGGCCACGTTCTCTACCTGCTGCAGCGCGGCGGTATCGTCAAGGTCGCCTTCATCACCGAGCCGAATCTGAATACGGCCGGTGCGCAATAAGGAGCTCTGAAGATGGCCATGAATGTCGGGGGCTCGAGCTCGGGCCCCATGTGCGACATCAACACGACGCCGCTCATCGACGTCCTGCTGGTGTTGCTGGTGACGCTCATCATCACGCTGCCGGTCATGATGCACGCGACCAAGCTCGATCTGCCGCAGCAGAATCAGCCGCCGCCGCCTAACCAGCAGCCGGAGGTGATCGACCTCGATATCGACTTCGACGGCACGATCGTCTGGAACGGCACGCCGGTCACCCTGCAGCAGCTCGATGGCTATTTCGCCACCGAGGCGGTCAAGGACCCGCAGCCGGAAATCCATCTGGCGCCCGACGGCATGGCCAAGTACGACGTCGTGGCCAAGGTGCTTGCCGCGGCGCAGCGGAACCACATGACCAAGATCGGCTTTGTCAATACCTCCCAATTCTCCCAGTAACAGTCAGTAGTGAATGATCCCATGCGAGACGATGTCATGAAGGTCGAAGGCAAGCTGTGTTCGGCAATCGCTCTGGGCGCCGCGTTGACGTGCGCGGCGGTTCTCGCCGGGGTCACGCCGGCGCTTGCCGCGAGCAAACCGCCGCCGCTCACCCGCGACGAGGCCAAGCCGCTCAAGGCGGCGCAGGATGACCTGCAGAAGGGCAGTTACGATGCGGCGCTGCAGGAGCTCGACAAGGCGGACGCGCTGCCGAAGAAAAGCGCGTATGCGCAGTACCTCATCGATGAGATGCGCGGCTTTGCGTACGTGCGCACCAAGCAGTACCCGGCGGCGGCGAAGGCCATGGAGGCGGAGCTGACGAGCGGGTACGCACCGGCCGATCAGGTCCGCACGCTTACCGTCGCGCTCGCGCAGCTGAGCTACCAGATCAGGAACTACGACAAGGCGATTCAGTACGGCGAGCAGGCGATCGACAAGGGCTGGGCCGATGCGCAGATGCCGACCCTCGTCGGTCAGGCGTACTACCTGAAGGGCGACTGGAACGGCGTGGTTCGCTTCGAAAAGTCGCAGATCGCCGCCGACGAGCAGAGGGGGCTTGCTCCCCCCGACCAGCCGCTGCAGCTGCTGCTGAGCGCCTGCATCAAGCTCAACAGTCAGGACTGCGAGAACGACGCGCTGCAGCAGCTCGTCGTCTATCACCCGAAGCCCGCCTATTGGCAGCAGCTCCTCTACTCGATGTTCAAGTCGGTCAAGAGCGACCGCAACCTGCTGCAGACCTATCGCCTCGCCTCCGACGTCGACGTGCTGAAGCGTCCCGAGGACTTCACTGATTTCGCGCAGCTCGCGATCGAGGCCGGCTCCCCGGGTGAGGCGGAGCAGATCATCGAGAAGGGGCAGCAGGAGAACATCTTCCCCGATGCGCGCACCAGGGGTAAGGCGGCACGGCTGCTCGAGGATGCCAAGCGCGCCGCGGCGCGCGATCAGGCGAGTCTCGCCAAGAACGCGGAGGAAGCCGCGCTGGCGAAGAATGGCAACCAGGACGTCGGCCTCGGGCTTGCGTACTACGGTTATCAGCAATACGACAAGGCCATTCAGGCCCTGAAGCAGGGTATCGCCAAGGGCGGGCTGAAGGATCCGTCCTCGGCGCATCTGCTGCTCGGTATCGCGCAGTTGAAGGCGGGCGACAAGAGCGCTGCGATCCAATCGTTCAAGTCGGTCAAGGGTGACCCCACGCTGCAGCGCCTGGCGACCCTCTGGAGCCTGCGCGCGCGAGAGGGACAGGCCTGATTTGCGACGGTGACGTTTAGGAGAACCGCATGACCATCAAGGTAGGCGACCGCATGCCCGCGGGCACCCTCAAGGTAATGACCAAAGACGGACCGAAGGACGTTGCGACCGACGATCTTTTCAAGGGCAAGAAGGTCGTGCTGTTCTCCGTCCCGGGGGCGTTCACGCCCACCTGTGACGCCAAGCACCTGCCGGGCTTCGTGCAGTTGGCCGATCAGATCCGCGCGAAGGGCGTCGATACCATCGCCTGCATGGCCGTCAACGACGTGTTCGTCATGAACGCCTGGGGCAAGGCTTCCAGTGCCGGCGACAAGGTCATGATGCTGGCCGACGGCAACGGCGACTATGCCAAGGCGCTCGGCCTGGAGCTCGATGCGCGCAAGTTCGGCATGGGCATACGCGGTCAGCGGTTCGCACTGGTCATCGACAATGGCGTGCTGAAGGGCCTGTACGTCGAGGAGCCGGGACAGTTCAAGGTCTCGGCGGCCGAGCACATCCTGGGTCAACTATAGCTAGCCCAGTAGCCGTTCCAGCTCCGGGACGATCTGGAAGAGATCTCCCACTAAGCCGAGGTCGGCGACCTCGAAGATCGGCGCCTCGGGATCCTTGTTGATGGCGACGATGGTGCGGGCATCCTTGATGCCCGTCAGGTGCTGGATCGCGCCCGAGATTCCGATGGCGATGTAGAGCTCCGGGGCAATGATCTTGCCGGTCTGGCCGACTTGCAGCTCATTCGGGGCGTAGCCGGCATCGACCGCGGCGCGCGAGGCACCCACCGCGGCGCCCAACTTGTCAGCGAGCTTGTAGAGTGTCTTGAACGCATCGGCGCTGCCGAGCGCCCGCCCACCCGAGACCACGCGCGCGGCGGTCTGCAGGTCGGGTCGGTCGCTCTTGGCCGCGGAAACCGACACGAAGCGGGTGTGTGTGGGAATCTGCGCATCGACAGCGGGCTTCTCGATGCTCGCCGAGCCGCCGATCGCGGCCGGCTGAAATGAGGCTGTGCGCACCGTCCCTACGACCTTGGCACCCGCATCGACCTCCACCGTCACGATGGCATTGGCGGCGTAGATGGGGCGACGAAAGCGCGTCGCGCTCTCGACCGCCATGATGTCGCTGATCTGTGCCGTATCGAGCAGGGCCGCGACGCGCGGCATCACGTCCTTGCCGAAGGTCGTCGAGGGACCCAACACGTGGCTAAAGGGAGCGGCCAGCGCCGCGATCTGCGGCGCCAGCACCGCGGCCAAGGGGTGCGCGTTCGCGGGATGCTCGAGCGCGAGCACGCGCGTGACACCCTGGAGCGATGCGGCCTGAGAGGCGATGGCGCCCGCATCGGCCGCACACACCGCCACGGTGATCTCGCCATCGGGAATGGCGGCGGCGCAGCTGATGCACTTGGCGGTGCTCGGATTCAAGCGCACGCCGTCGTGCTCGGCGACGATGAGAATGCGCGGGCTCATTGCAGCACTCCCTTGCTCTTCAGTGCCGCCACCAACTCCGCGGCGTCTTTCACCTTGACGCCTTTCTGGCGCTGCGGCGGCGGCTCGAAGCGCGTGAGCTTCAGGCGCTGCCGCTGCTCCACGCCGAGTGCGGCGAGCGTGAGAGTCTCGAGCGGCTTTTTCTTCGCCTTCATGATGTCCGGCAGCTTCACGTAGCGCGGCTCGTTCAGGCGCAGGTCCGTGGTGATCACCGCCGGCAGATCCACCTCGAGGGTCTCGAGACCCGCATCGACCTCGCGGGTGACGCGCGCCTTATCGCCATCGAGCTCCACCTTCGATGCGAAGGTCGCCTGCGGCCGCTGCCACAGCGCCGCGAGCATCTGCCCGGTCTGGCTGTTGTCATCATCGATCGCCTGCTTGCCCAAGATGACGAGGAAGGGCTGCTCGCGCTCGGTCAGCTTCAAGAGCGCACGGGCCGCGACCAGCGGCTCGATGAGGCCGTCCGCCTGCACATGCAGCGCGCGGTCCGCCCCCATCGCGAGACAGGTTCGAAGCTGCTGCTGGCAGTCGGCGGGCCCGATGCTCGCGACCACGACCTCTTCGGCCGCACCGCGCTCCTTGATCCGCAGCGCCTCCTCGAGCGCGATCTCATCGAAGGGGTTGACGCTCATCTTCACCCCTTCGGTGGCCACGCCGCTCCCATCCGGCTTGACGCGGATGCGCACGTTGTAGTCCACGACTCGCTTGATACCGACCAGGATGCGTTTCATATCACGTTATTTTAGCAGACGTTCGCGCTAGAATTTGCCGACGGGCACTGCGCACGGGGTTCACATCAAAGATGCTTGGGTACGCGCTCCGCCGCATTGCCGGAACCGTCCCGATCTTGCTGATTCTCGTCACACTCTCCTTCTTCGTCATTCGCCTCGCCCCCGGCGGCCCGTTCGACGAGGAGCGCGCCCTCACCCCCGAAGTGCGTGCGAATCTCGATCATCTCTACGGCCTCGACCGGCCGCTCCCAGTGCAATATCTGCATTACCTCGACGGCCTCGCTCACGGCGACTTCGGCCTCTCGTACAAGCTGCGCGATGATAGCGTCGCCGGCCTCATCGCCCAGGGACTGCCGGTCAGCGCGACGGTCGGCTTCGCCGCGCTCGTGCTTGCGATCCTCGTGGGCGTGCCGCTCGGAATCGCGGCCGCGCTACGCCGCGCAGGGGCCGTTGACTACGCCGTCACGGCGCTCGCGACCCTCGCCATCGCGCTCCCCACTTTCGTCATCGGGCCGCTGCTCGCGCTCCTTATCGGGCTGGCGCTCGGCTGGCTGCCGGTGGCGGGCTGGCAGCAGGGCGATCCCCTTTATCTCATCCTGCCGGCCATCACGCTCGCGCTGCCGGTATGCGCCGCGATCGCCCGCATGACCCGCGGCAGTCTCCTCGAGACCCTGAGCGCGCCTTTCGTGCGGACCGCGCGCGCGCGAGGTCTTGGGCCGTGGCGCGTGCTCTTGCGGCATGCGCTGCGTCCGGCGTTGCTGCCGGTCGTGAGTTATCTCGGGCCCGCGGCCACGTATGTCTTCACCGGGTCGCTGGTCGTGGAGACGGTGTTTGCGCTGCCCGGGACGGGGCGATATCTGGTGCAGGGGGCGCTCGATCGCGACTACACGCTCGTCATGGGCATGATCGTTCTCTATGGCGCGCTGACGCTCCTTCTCAACCTCGCCGCCGATCTTCTCTATGGCTGGCTCGATCCGCGGGTGCGGCATGAGTGAGGCGGGGGCGCTCGGCATCGCGCGACCGCCCATCCGATCGGGCGTGCGCCGCCTTCGGCAGAACCGGGTGGCGGTGGGCGCCGCGATGCTGATCGTGGCGCTCGCGTTGCTCGCGCTCTTCGGCCCGTGGCTGAGTCCCTACTCCTACGATGCGCTCGACTGGCAACACCTCGCCGTTCCCCCGGGACTCACCGCCTCGCACTGGCTCGGCACCGATCCGCTCGGACGCGACCTCTACGTCCGCACGCTGCACGGGTTGCGCTTATCGCTTCTCATCGGGGTGCTCGCGAGCGCGGTGAGCGTCGGGATCGGCGTCGCCTGGGGCGCGGTTGCAGGTTATGTCGGTGGCCGCACCGACGCCTGGATGATGCGGGCGGTCGATGTGCTCTACGCGCTGCCTTATCTCTTCGTCGTCATCATCCTGGCGACGGTTTTCGGGCGCGGCAGCATTCTCATGCTGCTCATCGCGATCGGCGCCGTCGGCTGGCTCACCATGGCGCGGGTCGTGCGCGGGCAGACGCTGTCGCTCAAGCGTCGTGAATTCATCGAGGCGGCGCGCGCGATGGGCCTCGGGACGCCGGCGATCCTCCTTAGGCACATCGTGCCCAACCTCGCGGGCACGGTGGCGGTGTACGCGACGCTCACCATTCCGGAGCTCATCACCTATGAAAGCTTCCTCAGCTTTCTCGGTCTTGGGGTGCAGGAGCCGCGCGCGAGCCTCGGCAGCCTCATCAATGACGGTGCGCGGCAGATGCTGACGGCACCCTGGATGCTGCTCGTGCCGGCGGCGTTCCTCGTGACGTTGCTTCTTTGCTTCAATCTCCTGGGCGATGGCTTGCGCGATGCGCTCGATCCCGCCGGGCGCTGAGGCGAGTGCCGACGCGGTGCTGCGCATCGCGCAGCTCAGCGTCAGTTTCAACACCCCGCGGGGCGCCGTTGCCGCGGTGCAGGCGCTCTCGCTCACGGTGCATCGCGGCGAGTGCGTCGGCGTCGTCGGTGAATCCGGCGCCGGCAAGAGTCAGCTTTTTCTCGCCATCCTCGGGCTCCTGCCCGCGACCGCTCGGGTCTCGGGGAGCGCGAGCCTCGGGCGCGAGGCGCTCATCGGCCGCCCCGAGAAGGAGCTCGATCGCATCCGCGGCGCGCGGATCGGCCTCATCTTCCAGGATCCGATGACCTCGCTGACGCCGCACCTGCGCATCGGGGAGCAGATCGCCGAGCCCATCGTCAAGCACTTGGGGGCGAGCTGGCGCGATGCCCGGCGCAAGTCCCTCGCATTGCTCGAGCGCGTACACGTGCCCGATGCGCCGCAGCGGCTGCGTCAGTATCCGCATGAGCTTTCCGGCGGCATGCGCCAGCGCGTGATGATCGCGATAGCGCTCGCGTGCGGGCCGGAGTTGCTGATCGCCGATGAGCCGACGACCGCGCTCGATGTCACGATCCAGGCGCAGATCCTCGCGCTGCTCGCGGAGTTGAAGCGCGAGTGCGGGCTGGCGATGGTGCTGATCACGCACGATTTCGGCGCCGTCGCCGGGGTTGCCGACCGGGTGGCCGTCATGCACGCCGGGCGCATCGTCGAGTCGGGCACTACCGCGGCCGTGCTCAAGGCGCCGCGCGATGAGTACACGAGAGGTCTGCTCGCGAAGGTACCCGCGCTCGATCTTGCGCTGGCGCCGCGGTCGGATCCGGCGCCGGCGAGCCGCGCGGATGTGACGCTCGCGGTCTCGGCACTCGCCGTGAAGTATCCCGGCCGGGGCCTCTGGCGGGGCGGCCGCCGGGCGTTGCGCGCGCTCGAGGATGTGAGCTTCGAGCTCCATCCGGGAGAGGCGCTCGGCGTCGTCGGGGAGTCCGGGTCGGGCAAGTCGACGCTCGTGCGGGCGGCGCTCGAGCTCATCCGCCCGAGTGGTGGGCGCGTGAGCTGGATGGGGCGGAGCCTGCCGATGCCGGCACGCGAGCTCAGGCGCCTGCGCCGCAATCTGCAGCTCGTGTTCCAGGATCCGCTCGCGAGTCTCGATCCGCGCATGACGGTCGGTCGGATCATCGCCGAGCCCCTCGAGGTCCACGAGCCGGGACTCGATGCCTCATCGAGAGAGGGGCGAGTCGACGAAATGCTGCTGCGGGTGGGGCTCGGCGCCGAGATGCTCGAGCGCTACCCGCACGAGCTCTCCGGCGGCCAATGCCAGCGCGTCGGCATCGCACGGGCGATGGTCTTGAAACCGCGGGTCCTCGTGTGCGATGAGCCGGTGAGCGCGCTCGATGTCTCCGTTCAGGCGCAGATCCTCGAGCTCCTCGCGAGCCTCAAAGCCGAGCACGGCATGTCGATTCTGCTCGTGAGCCACAATCTCGCGGTGGTGAGACAGCTCTGCGATCGGGTTCTCGTCCTTTACCACGGTCGCATGATGGAGCTGGCCGACTCGCGCACGCTCTTCTGCCGCCCGCTCCATCCCTATACCCGCGAGCTCTTGGATGCGGTGCCGATGCTCGATCCGGACGTGCAGCCGGAGAGGCTCGCACGGGCGCGGCTCGCGGAGTCCTCGCGGGCGTACGAGGAGGGCACGGCCGAGCCGTCCGCGGGTTGCCTGTTCCGCAACCGCTGCCCGCGGGCCACCGCGGAGTGCGCGGCGCGCATGCCCGCCTGGGAAGCGGCGCCCGGCGGCAGCCGGGTGGCGTGTCACCGCTTCCGGGAATGGCCCGATGGTATCCTTCCTTCACCATGAAGCCCGACGCCAGCATCCGTCCGAGCGAGAGCCTGCGCAACGTCCGCTATGAGATCCGCGGGCGCCTCGCGCGGCGCGCGCACGAGCTCGAGCGGCAGGGTTACGAGATCGTCTCGCTCAATATCGGCAACCCGAAGGCGTTCGGTTTCCGCACGCCCGAGACCATGCGTCTCGCGATGATCGAGAACCTCTCCGAGGCCGAAGGCTACTGCCACCAGAAGGGCATCTTTCCGGCCCGCGAGGCGGTGGTGATGCAGCAGCAGGCGAGGGGGGTCACGGGGGTGAGCGCCGAGGAGGTTTTCATCGGCAATGGCGTGAGCGAGCTCATCGACCTCGTGCTGCGGGCGCTGCTCAACAGCGGTGACGAGGTGCTGGTGCCGAGTCCCGACTATCCGCTGTGGACGGCAGCCGTCACCCTCAACGGCGGGCACGTGGTGCACTATCCCTGCCGGCCTGAAAACGGTTTCGTGCCCGACCCCGAGGAGATTGCGCGCCTCGTGACGCCGCGCACGCGCGCCATCGTCATCATCAATCCCAACAATCCCACCGGCGCGGTCTACCCCCGCCCCGTGCTCGAGGCACTGGCCCGGCTCGCCGAGCGCGCGGGCCTCGTCCTCTTCAGCGATGAGATCTACGATCAGATGGTGTATGACGATGCCGAGTTCGTGCCCATGGCGACACTCGCGCGCGATACCTTGTGCGCGACGCTCTCGGGGCTCTCGAAGGTCTACCGCGCGTGCGGCTATCGGGTCGGTTGGGCGGTCTTCTCCGGCCGCACCCGCGGCGCGGCGGAGTACTTGAATGCGCTCGAGCTGCTGAGCTCGCTGCGGCTGTGCAGCAACGTGCTCGCGCAATGGGCCGTGCAGACGGCGCTCGGCGGCTATCAGAGCGTGAAGGATCTCGTCAGTCCCGGCGGCCGGCTCTACGAGTCGCGCCGGACCATTCTGAGCGCGAGCGGGAGCAGCCGCTTTCTCGAGCTCGCCGCCCCCCGAGGCGCCATGTACGCCTTCGTGGGCGTCAACGCTCACGAGCTTCCGCAGTTCGATGATCAGCGCTTCGCGCTCGATCTTCTCGAGCAGAAGCACGTGCTCATCGCACCCGGGGTGAGTTTCAATGTGCCCTATCGCAACCACTTCCGGGTGACGACCCTCCCTGACCCCGCGACGCTGCGCGAGGTGTTTGCGCGCATCGAGGAGCTGCTCGAGAGCTATGCCGGCGCGACGGGGGGCGATACTAAGGCCCGCCACGAGCACGGCCCCGATAACGTCGTCGAGGCCACCTCCAGGTTCAAGTAAAAGCGCATAAATGTGCGCTAACGACCTGTATTGCTAGAGATTCCAAACTATATCAGCTCCGTCCTCGAGCGTGGCGGCACCGTGATCGTGCCGTCACGCCAGCGAAGCTATGCGCTGGGGCTCGCCTACGCCGCGGCGCAGCTCGCGCGCGGCAGTAAGGTCTGGCCGAGTCCGGACGTGCTGCCGCTCGAGGGCTGGCTCACGCGCGAGATCGAGCGCCACGCCGAAAGCGATGGCGGCTCGAGCGGGCGTATGCCGCGACTGCTCTCACCCGCTGAGGAGTGGCTTCTCTTTCGGCAATGCACCGCCGAGGTCACCGACGGTCTCGATCTCGTCAATCGTGCCACCCTCGCGGAGTCACTGCGGCGCGCGAGCGGCCTCGCCGCGGAGCTGCGCATCGATCCGCAAGCGATGCATGAGCCTGCGGGGAGCGAGGGGGAGCTGCTGGCCGCGGTGCACCGCGCCGTGATGCGACGCTGCGGCACCCTGGAGGCAACGCCGCTGTCGGCGGCGCTCGGGAGGCTGCCCAAGGCGGGTGATGAACGTCCGGTGATTTTCGCGGGCTTTGGAGCGCCATCGCCGCGCCTGCAGGCGATCGTCGCCGCTCGCTCGCGTCACGGTTTCGAGACCTGCTACACCCCGCCGATGGACGCCGCGCGGTGGGTCGCCCCGCGCATCGAGATCCCGGCGGATGAGCGTGAAGAGCTCGAGTGGATTGCGCAGTGGTGCGAGCGACGGCTGAGCGCGCAAGCGGACGCGCGCCTGCTCATTCTGCTGCCAGGCTCCTCCGGCCGGCGCGAGCGGCTGGCGGCGCTCATCCGACAAGCGGTCGACCCACGCGCAGAGAGCCCCTCGCTCCTCGCTCTCGAAGGTGGCCAACCGCTCAGCCGTCTACCCATGATCGCTCATGCGCTTGCGAGCCTCACGCTGCTCGCGGGAGAGGCTGTGGGCATGGAGAGCCTACTCGAGTGGCTGCGCTCACCCTGGTGGACCGAGCCCGCAGCCGCCGAGCGCGCCCGCCTCGATCTTTGGCTGCGCGAGCGGGGCAGGCTGCGGTTTGACCTGACATCGCTCCTGAGCGCGCTAAAGCGCGCGCCGCTCGCGCACGCCGGCCCGGCGAGGGCGCTCGCCACGCGCCTCGAGCAGGCGGCCGGTTCGCTGCGCGCGAGCTCGGCCAATCCGCGGGAGTGGTCGGAGAGGTTCGAGAGGGCCCTGAACGCGCTCGGCTGGCCAGCGGCCGGGCCCCGCGGCAGCGCCGAGCAACAGACACTGGCACGCTTTCACGAGCTGCTCGAGGAGCTCGGTCAGCTCTTTGCGAGCGCGCGAACGGTGCCGCTGGCAATGGCCGTGCAGTGGCTGACGGAAAGAGCCGCCGTGACGGCGTACCGCCCGACGGATGACGATGCCGCCGTGACGCTCTCGTCCGCATACCTCGATCCGGTCGTGCGCTACGACGGCGTATGGACTGCCGGCCTCGATGCGGACAGCTTTCCGCAGCCGGTCGCGCCCGATCCGTTTCTGCCGCTTGCGGCGCAGATCGCCGCGCACTGGCCGGCGGCCAGCGCCGCGGGCCGGTTGGCGGAAGCGAAGGCGCTCATCGCGGCCTGGCGCGCGGCGGGCGCGGAGGTGGTATTGAGCGCGCCGGCCCGCGCGCAAGACATCGAGCTGTTGCCGAGCCCGCTGCTCGAGGAGTGGCGGACCGCCGCGCCGGTGTTCGCGAAGCCCCGCATCTCGGTATGGCTTCCTGCGCGACTGCACCGCCCGGGGTTGCTGACGGAATGGCGGGATGAGGTCGGCATCGCGTGGAACCCGCAGCTGCCGCTGCCCTCCGGCACGCGCAGCCTCGAGCTGCAGAATCAGTGTCCGTTTCGCGCCTACGCGGAATTGCGGCTGGGAACCCAGGAGCTCGGTGTACCCGAGCCGGGCGTTGCGCCCGATGCGCGCGGCAAGCTCCTGCACGCGGCCTTGCAGCAGCTCTGGAATCGGCTCGGCGATTCGCGGGCGCTGAGCGCGCTCTCCGCGCCCGCGCTCGATGAGTTGATCGGAACGTGCATGCAGGAGGCGACGAGCACGTTGGATGCCGCTGCCGAGGACTCGATTCCCCGTCCGGCGTTGGCTCGGGAATGCCGCCGCACGGCGCGGCTCATCGTCAAGCTCCTCGAGATCGAGCGCGGACGGGCGCCGTTTCGCGTGCAGCACACCGAGCATTCCTCGCGCCTGCAGCTCGCGGGCCAGGAGCTGAGGCTGCGCATCGATCGCCTCGATGCGCTCGCCAGCGGGGGTCTCGCGATCCTCGACTACAAAAGCGGCCGTCGAGTCAGTCCCGATTGGTATGGCGATCGACCCTCGCACCCGCAGCTCCTCGCCTACCTCGCGGCGGTTGGGGATGATGTGGTCGCGATGGCGACCGTCAACGTGACCGCGAGAGAGGTTAGATTCGACGGCATCGCGGTGAGTGAAGAGCTGCTGCCGAAGCTGGCGGGGGTGCGGGGCGCCGTCGGACAGTCGCCGGATGCCTGGCACTCGCGCATTCAGGAGTGGCGTCGCCTCGTGGAGCGGCTGGCCGGCGCTTTTGCCGCCGGGCAGGCGACGGTGGACCCCAAGCCCGGAGCCTGCGAGTTCTGCCACGCGGCCAGTGTATGCCGCGTCGGTGACAGCCTCGTCGCGATCGATGCTGAGGCGCTCGAGGAACGCTCACGGGGGTTCGATGACGAGTAGCGCCGACGATGTGGCGCGCGAGCGGGCGATCGACCCCGGCGCGTCGGTCATCCTGCAGGCGCCGGCAGGCTCGGGCAAGACCACCGTCCTCACGCAACGGCTGTTGCGCCTGCTCGCCGTGGTGGACGAGCCGGAGGAGATCCTCGCGATCACCTTCACCCGCCGTGCCGCGGCGGAGATGCGCGCGCGGGTTCTTCGAGCCCTGCGCGGCGAGATCCGCGATGGCGAACAGAGTGAGCGCCTGCGCCAGCTCGCGGCAGCGGCGCTCGAGCGCTCGCGGGAGCGAGGTTGGCGTCTGGCGCAGGACCCGGGTCGGCTGCGCATCCAGACCATCGACTCTTTCAATTTCCGGCTTGCGAGCCAGCTTCCGGTCACGGCCCGCGCCGGCAGCGGGCTCGTGGTCAGTGCCCGCCCCGAGGAGCTCTACCTGCTGGCGGCGCGCGAGACGCTGCTGGCGGCGGAAGAGGACACGGCGCTGGGCGCCGACCTCGAGCTGCTTTTCGAGCGGCTGGATAACCGCTGGGGGCACGTCGAGCGGCTGCTTGCCGAGATGCTGCGCGAGCGCGCCCATTGGCTGCCGCACGTGTTGGGTCACGAGCCCGACGGGCTCGGCGAGCGCGTCACGGCGAGTCTCGCGCGCATCGTCGAGGACCGATTGCGGGTGGCCCGCGAGTCGCTCGGTGCCGAGACCTGCGCCGAAGCGGGGCGCTTGCCGGGAGTGGGATCGCTCGAGCCGCGGGCGCGCCGGCTCGGAGCCTGGAAAACACTGGCGCGACTTACGCTCACCAACAGCGGCGAGTGGCGCCGGGCCCTCAACCGCAAGCTCGGAGCGGCCTTCGAGGAGGGCGCCGACAAGGAGGCATTGCGAGTCTGCATCGAGCGCCTGAGCACGTTGCCCGCGGCGCGCGCGACCCTCCTCGAGCTGGCATCGCTCCCAAACCCGGATCTCGGCGCCGAGGACGCCTTGGCGCTCGCGGCCCTGTCGCGCGTGTTGCGCGCCGCCGCCACGCAGCTGCAGGCGCTGTTCGCGCTCGAGGGCCGCGTCGATCACACCTACATCGCGGGCGCCGCGCGCGCGGCGCTGGCGGAAGCCGGACTGCCGACCGATCTCGCCCTGAGAACCGGGCTCGCCCTGCGCCACATCCTGGTCGATGAGTTCCAGGACACCTCGGTCGCGCAACTTGCGCTGCTCGAGGCGTTGACCGCCGGTTGGGAGCCGGGCGATGGCCGCACGCTCTTCGTGGTCGGCGATCCGATGCAGTCGATCTATCAGTTTCGCGAGGCGGAGGTCGGTTGTTTCCTGCGCGCGCGGGATCTTGGCATCGGCAACGTGCGGCTGAGGGCGCTGCGGCTGCTGCGCAACTTCCGCTCCGCGCCCGCGCTCATCGAGTGGACCAACGAGACCTTCGGCCGGTTGTTCCCGCGGACCGATGATCTGCGCGCGAGCGCGGTGGCGTTCACGCCGAGCCTGCCCGGAAGGTCTGACGAAGGTGCCGGATCCGAGGAAGGTGCGGCGGATGCGCGGTCCGTCGAATTGCGCCTCCTCGGCGCGGACGATCGCGCGGCCGAGACGGATGCGATCGTGGCCAGGGTCGCGGAACTGAAAGCCTCCGCGCCGCAGGCGAGCATCGCGATCCTGGTGGCGGCCCGCTCGCATGCCCCGGCCATCGTCGAGGCGCTCACCGAATCCGGCATCGATGCGATCGGGGTCGAGTTGGTACCGCTCGCCGAAGTGCCCGTGGTGCGCGACCTCGTCGCCCTGCTGCGTGCGCTCTGCCATCTCGGCGATCGCACGGCGTGGCTCGCGGTGCTGAGGGCGCCCTGGTGCGGCGTATCGCTCGCGACACTGACTCGGCTCTCGAGGCGCGCCGATGCGCAGCTCGTCTTCGAGGCGTTGCGCGAGCCGGGCCGGCTCGAGGAGTGTCCGGCGGAGGAGCGCGCGCGGCTCGAGCGCATCGCGCGCGTGCTCGATGACGGCCTGTCGCGGCGCGATCAGGCGCCACTCGCCGATTGGCTCGAGGCAGTATGGATGGCCCTTGGCGCCCCGGACGCTTATCCCGCCGAGGAGTTGCGGCACGCGCGCGCGTTCCTCGATGCGCTGAGTGAGCGCACGGCCTCAGGGGAGTGGCGCGGCATCGGCACCCTCGATTCGCTGTTGGCGAATCTTTACGCGCAGCCACAGGCCCACACCGCCGCGCCGGTGCAGATTCTCACCATCCATGGCGCCAAGGGCCTCGAGTTCGATCACGTGCTGGTGCCGGGGCTCGATCGCGAGCGCAATCGCGGACGCGAGCCGTTGCTGCGTTGGCTCGATCTGCCGCGCGCGCCGGGCGAGGGCGCCGGCAGCGGCGAGCGCGAGCCTCCGGCCTCCCCGGACACCGATCTCATCATGGCCCCGGCACCGGTGATCGGCGAGGAGGAGCCGGGGGAGGTCAACGCGTTTCTGAAGCGCCTGACGGCGCTTCGCGCCGCCAACGAGCAGGTGAGACTGCTTTACGTGGCGGCGACCCGCGCCAGGCGCTCGCTGCACCTCTACGCCGCTCCCGCGCCCCGCGCGGACGGGTCGGTCACGCCGCGCGCGAGGACGCTGCTCGCTTCCTTCTGGCCGGCGCTCGGGCCAGCCTTTCAGGCGTCCGTGGCCGGTGGCGCTGCCTGCGCCTCGGCTGACATCCAACTCGAGCTCTTCGCCGGCTCGCAGATGCGCCGCGTGCTGCGCCGGCTGAGAAGCGAATGGGCTCCGCCCGAGCTTCCTGCCGCGCCGCGGCTGTCGCGCCTGCCGCTCGCGCAGCGCTCGCTCGAGGCGCTCGAATTCAGCTGGGCGGGCGAGACGCGCCGTCACATCGGCACCGTGGTCCATCGGGCGCTCGAGGCCTTTGCCGCCGCGGCCGAGCTGCCGGGGCGCGCCTGGCTCGAATCCCGGACCGGCTTCTATCGCGAGCAGCTACGCCGTCAGGGGGTGCCGGAGCGCGATCTCGAGGCGGCGGTCGCCGATGTTCTCGAAGCGCTGCGGCGCACCGTTGCCGACGAAAGAGGACGTTGGATCCTCGCGCGTACGAACGCTCAAGCGCATAGCGAGCTCGCGCTCACCGGAATCGCGAGCGGTAGGTTGACGAGCGTCGTGATCGATCGCTCGTTCGTCGATGAGGCGGGCACGCGCTGGGTCATCGACTTCAAGACCAGCCGCCACGAGGGCGGCAGGCTCGAGGAGTTCATCGGGCAGGAGCTCGAGCGTTATCGCGCGCAGTTGCAAACGTACACGGCTCTCGCTCGCGGCTTGGGCCCGCAGCCGGTGCGGGCGGCGCTCTACTTCCCGCTCCTCGGGGTGTTTCGCGAGCTTCAGTAGGTGCCCGACAGGGCAAACTGTCGCCGCCCCTGCGCATCCGGCGTGCCGAGAAACTCGATGGCATTGAGCAGCGGCTGCGAGGCGCTCGGCCGCGGTGTCACATAGCCCGTCAGGTCATATCCGGGCTGCGGCGTGAGGACGAGCGTCCCCTGCACCGCGAGCGGTCCGCCGAGGTCGCGCACCTCACCGGTCGGCTGCCCGCTCTGCGCCGGGAAGGTCACGGCGAAACTGCCGAGCGGTGTGACATAGCCGCTGCTGTCGACGAGGTTCATCGCCTCGATGCGGCCCGCGAGCGAGCGCACGATGCCCTGTTTGGTGATTTTCACGAGCGCGAGGTCGAGGTGCAGCGTGCCGGTCAGGGTCGGCGGCACGCCCGGAAGCAGTGTCGGATCCAGAGGCAGGGAGGCTGTTATGTTGCGGACGACGACCAGATCGCCCAGCCCGATCTCGAGGTCGGCCCGCGCCGCGGTTCGCGGCGGCCGCTCGATGTCGAGGTGCGCCGCAAGCTCGCCGAGGAGCAGCCGCGCCGGCCGCAGCTGCCAGGTGAGATCGCCGAGCGATGCGCCCTGGACCTCGAGGCCGCCGCAGTAGCCGCTCCAGAGCGATCCCTCGACGCTCGCGCAGTGGAAGCTCGCCCCGGAGGTCGGCAACAGCCAACTCGCCGGCAGACGCGCGAGCACGATGGCCACGAAGGCCACCACACCCAGCACGATGATGGTCAGGGTGCGCTTCACGCGAGCAGCCCGGCGGCGGAGGCTCTCAAGGGCTCTTGAGGATGAGCGAGGCGTTGACCGTGCCGGGTTGGCCAGCGCTGTCGATGGTGGCGCTCTCGATCTGCACGCCGTTCTGCTGGCTCAGGCGCGCCAGCCAGCCGACCAGCGCATCGAACGGCGCCTTTTCCAACTGAACGCTCAAGCTGCCGCGGCCGCTCGGCTGGCTGCCGGCGAGCGAGCCACCGAGCCCGGACTCGCGCGCCGACTGATCGACGATCACGATCAACGACTCGCCCGAAGGGCTTCTCACCGGTCCGGCGGCGGCGATCTCGGGCGCGGCGCTGCGCATCCAGACGAGATCCGCCTGCTTCTTTGCGACCTCCGCGTGCAGATTCGAGACGCTGCGATCGAGCGGCAGGATGACCACGAACACGAACAGAATCGCGGCAATGATGCCGCCGATGAGGAGCGTGCGGCGGTCGCGGGCGGAGAGCGCTCGCAGCGAGGCGGTGAGGTTGAGCGGCGGCGCCACGTCAGCTCCCCGGACGCATCTGGATGCGGCCCTCATAGGCGGAGCCCTCGGGAGTGCCCGCCACCAGATGCGCCTGCCAGCCCTGCTGCTGCAGCTGGCGGCTCAGGCGATCGAGCGTCTCGACCGTCGGCGCCGAGGCTTTGAGCTCGAGCGCGCCGTCGCGGAAGGTGAGCGCCTCGAGCACCGCATCGGGCGCGGTGCGATGCGCCTGCACGAGCGCCTGCAGCGCCTGCATGAAGCCGCCCGAAGCCTGACTCGCGCGCACTGCCGCGAGGCGCTGCTCCATCTGCCGCCGCGCCTCGTAAGGGTCGGGCTGACCCGGCATCGCGGTCTGGAAGACCTGCACGATCGCGCCATCGAGACGATGGTTGGCGTGCTTGAGCACCGTGAGCTCGGCCGCCTTGCCGGCGATGTGCAAGCCGACGAGACCCGCAAGCAGCATGGCCGCTACCCGCCAGGCGTTCCAGCCGACCGGATGCGTCGTGGCCGGGGCGTAGGGGCCCTGTAGCAGGTTGGTGGCGGTGGCGGCGGGGAGCTGCTGCGCGAGAAGCGTAAGCGGGCCGCCCGTGAGCAGTTGGATCTGGATACCCTCGAAGCGCTCACGCGCACCCTCCACTCGGGTGGCGTGCCGGTGCCACTCGGCCGCGCCGGTGTAGAGGATGAGACCGCGGCCGCCCGTGCCCGGCTCGAGGCCGGCGAGAGCGATATCGAGCGCCTCTTCCAGAGCGTCGGCCGGCAGCGTCACCACCGTTCCGGAAGGAGGCCGCACTACGACCACGTCCTCCTCGAGCAGTGCCACGGCCTGCCCGGGGTTCTGCGGCAGCAGCTCGCTGTCGGCGTAGAGCGCCTCGGCTTCGAGGCCGCTTGACTTGAGGAGCGTCGTCCACTCGTCCATGCGCTTGCGCGCCACCACGGCCACGGGCACGCGTGCCGACTCACCCTCGCGGCGGCCGATCGCAAAGTGCAGCTCCTCGATGTCCTCGGCGAGTTGCTCCTCGAGCGCATAGGGCACGAGCTGCTGCAGCCGGGTGCCCGCTTTGGCGGGGGGCAGCTCCGGTTGGGTCAACAGGACTTCCGTCCCCGGCACCAGCACGACGACGTGCCGCCCCGCCGCCCGTGGCGCGGCGAGTGAGAGCGGGCCGCCCTGGGGAGGGCCTATCGCGGCGCCGCGCCCATCGACGATGAGCCAGGTGGCCTGCTGTTGGGGCGTGCGCGGGAGCCTGAGGAGGAGCCAGTCAGCCATGGTCGGTGATACTAGCAGCGGCAGGCTCAGTCGGGCGTGAAGCTGCGCATGACGGGCCTGACCATGTGGGTCGAGTCTTCATAGAGCAGGGTGTACACGGCGAACTCGGTAGCCCCCACGTCCACGAAGCTCGTCAGCCGGAACCAGCTCGAGGTCTGGGTGACGAGGCTCGCGAGAGTCTGCTGCGGACTTTGGTTGGGCAGACCGTTCGTGCCTATGTTCCCACCGAGGTTATTGCCGCCCTGCACGTTCTGAGCCGCGCTCAGGAACTGCGCCTGGGTCGGAAAGCAAGGTCCCTCCGCTTGGCGGTCCTTCTCGAATCCCTGCGGGTCCTCGCTGTACTGCACGACACCGGCGAGCGCATCGAGCACCCAGGGATCGGCCGAGCAGACATTGATCTGGACCCCGATGGGAAGGGCGACGATGTGCGGCGCGAGCGTGTCGAACGCCGCGCGCGTCATGCCCGGCAGCGCGAGGAGCTCGCTCGTGCTCGTGATCGGCAGTTTGGGCGTGCGATACGGCGGATCGAGCTCGAGGTAGGCGCTATCCTCGGCGCCGTCCGCGACCATCGCTGTCGGGCTCTTGTCGATCCAGTCGACGATGTCGTCGGCCCACTCGGGGTGATCCAGATTCAGCTCCGTGGTGAGCAGTCGCTGGAAGGCCTGGATCGCCACCGTGTTGGGAGTCACACCATCTTGCTCGACCAGGTCGTTGATGTTGAAGCGCCCCTGAAGGTCCTGCAGCGAGGCTTCGAGCGTCACACCCGGGAGAACTTCCGTCGGCGGCAGGGGCTGGGCCCAGCTCTGACTCGGGGAGGTGTAGGGAGAGTTCTGCTGGGCCTGCTGCTGCAAGCCGTAGGCCGCGAGCGCCTCGGCGCCCTGCGCGACGAGCAGCGCCTGATCGAAGTCGAAGGTCGCGGCGGCACGACGGGCGGTCATGGCGTTGTTGTAGGCCATCGCGGCCGCGAGGATGGTGCCGAGCGCCACCAGCATGATGGCGACGAGCAGCGCCACGCCGCGCTGACCGTGGCGCGAGGCGAGGCCGTCGCGTCGACGGCGCAGCGCGCTCCTGCGCGCGCGGCGGCTCACGGTCATTGGGCGGTGGCGAGCGATCACTGCGCGGTCTCGAAGATGCGCACGATCTTGCCCCATTGCTTCGTGTCCAAAGTCACCTCCACGGCGAGCGGCCGCAGACGATAGTAGGAGTCCGCCGCTCCGCCAACGCCGAGCGGCGCCGGCGGCCAGGTATCGACCCAGGCGCGCTGGGTGGACATGTAGCGAAAGGAGACGCTGCGAAGGTGCTTGAGGAGATTGCGCTTGACGGGCGTGCTCGAGAGCGTGGCATCGAGCACGTTCCAGTGCTCGCGCACCAGGGTGCCGTTGTCGAAAACGTACGCCACCCGCTCGAGCTCCGGGCGCGGAAGGCCCGTCGGATTGCTCCAGCCGTTGCGCGTCAGTACGACGAGCGGAGCGGCGGTATCCGATTCATCGCCGGCATCATCGCTCGCGGCCGCGGCGGAGCTATCGGACATCGGGCCGCCCTGCAGGCAGGGCAGGTAGCTCTCGCCGAGCGGATCCCGCACCGGCCGCGGCGCAAGCTGCACGAAGTCCTGCTCCATCACGCTCATGGCGGTCTCGAGATCGACCAGGCTCTTCTGGTGCTCGCGGATCGAGCCGCGGTTGCGCAGCGCCTGATCGATGGCGCCGTAGCCCATCGCGAACATGATTGCCGCGATGAAAAGCGCCACCAGCAGCTCGATGAGCGTGAAGCCGGCGGGCCTGAGAGAGGATCTCGCGCGCATCGCCATCAGGGTGTGGGGGAGATGGCGCCGAGTCCGTTCGGGTTGCTGTTCGGCGGCAGCCCGACCATCGGGTTGTTGGACCAGGGGGGCGGAACCGACGTCGGTGAGGACTGCACCGCACTGCCCATGAATCCGACCACGCTCGCGTACCAGCCGCGGTCCTCGCCCGCGGTGCTGTCGGCGGGTTTCACGTCGACCTCGATCTGCACCACGCCCGGAACGCGCTCGTTGGTGACCTTCTGCTGCCATTGCCAGTCTCGGCCGGCGTACTCGATGTCGTCGTTGCTCGTGCCGGCGGTCGGAACGCTACCCGAGAGCCTCACCGTCTCGATGCGGTTCAACGCCACCCATTCGGCGAAGGTCTTGCTCTGAAGGTACATCGCGGTGTTGGCGGAGGAGGTCATCGCCTCGAGCACGGCGGCCATGCCGATCGCGACCACGGCGAGCGCGACCAGTACCTCGATCAGGGTGAAGCCCTTGGTCCTGCTCACGTGCCGCTCTCGATCATGGGTTTCTCGACGATCTTGCCGTCCTGGTTCTCATCGAGCGTGATGCTGCGCCCGGCGCTCGCGCGATCGAGAGTGATGCTGAAGGAGGACAGATCGCCGCTCGAGAAAATCATCACCTGCGGCGCGAAGGAGCGCGCGCCAGAATCGGAGTCGGAGTCGGAGTCCGAGTCCGAGTCGGAACCGGAGTCGGAATCCGAGCCCGTCGGCGGTACCGCCCTCGAGTCGGCCTTTGGGCTCGAGCCGGAATCGGCGAGCGAGCCTGAGGGGACCTCGAGGCTCTCGCCGAGCACGATCGGCCGCGCGTCGACCACGAGCTTGAAACCAAGACCGCTCGGCAGCGTCCGCTCGCGCAGCACATCATCCTCGATGACCGGCCGCCACAGCCCCTGGCGCACGTCGTAGACGACGAACTCGTAGCTGTTGCGGCTGAAGGCGATGCCGTAATTGCGCGTCTGCAGCTCCGCCTGATCGCGCGCATACTGCATGAGCGAGAGCAGCCGTTGGCTCTCGGTCTCGAGCGCCGTGTCCTTGCCGGCGAAGTTGATCGAGAGCAGCACCCCGGCGGTCACGACGCCGATGATCAGAACGACCACCATGATCTCGAGCAGCGTGAAGCCGGCGACTCGAGCCGCCCTCGGCCGGGCGGTAGGCCGCGGCCAGCGTCTCAAATCACCGTTACTCGGTGAGGTTCCAGTTGCCGATATCCGCGTTGACACCATCGCCACCCGGCTGGCCGTCGGCACCCAGCGTGTAGAGGTCGTAGGGCTGTCCGTGCGTGCCGGGATACGCGTACTGGTAAGGACGGCCCCATGGGTCCTTGGAGATCTGCTGGATGTAAGGGCCGTGCCAGTGCGTGACCGAGGGGTCGTTCGGCTGCTTCATGAGCGCCTCGAGACCGTCGTCGGTGGAGGGATACTCGGAGTTGTCGAGGCGGTATTCCGTGAGCGCGGTCTCCAGCGCCTGGATGTCTTCCTTCGCCTTCGCGACCCGGGCCTCGTCGACCTTGCCGATGACCTCCGGCACGATGGCGGCGGCAAGCAGGCCGATGATGATCACGACGACCATGATCTCGATCAGGGTGAAGCCGCGCGCGTTGCCGCGACCGGCGGCTCGAGCGCGGGCGCTCGCGAAAATGGATCGCAGGGAATTTCGTCGATGGGTCACGATCATGATGTGCTGAGGTTGTCCTTAGGCGGATGTACCCGAGGGTGCGGGGCGGAATGATAACCGCGGACGCCAGCGCCTGTGATTGCGCGGTTCGACAGTCCCGCACGGAGCCGGTTCCGGGATCGCGCGGCTATAATCGCCCGAATTTTTTGAGTGCGCGAGGATTCGATGACGTTCGGCTTCGTTTTTCCGGGGCAGGGCTCGCAATCGGTCGGCATGCTGGCCGCGCTCGCAGCCGCGGCGGGCGCCGAGTCGGTGATCCGCGACACCTTCGCCGAGGCTTCGGCGGTGCTGGGCTACGATCTCGGGCAACTGGTGGCGCAAGGGCCCGCGGAGCGCCTGAACAGCACCGAGTGCACCCAACCCGCCATGCTCGCCGCCTCGATCGCCACCTGGCGGCTCTGGCACGCCCGCGGTGGGGCCGATCCGGCGGTGGTCTGTGGTCACAGCCTCGGTGAGTTCTCGGCGCTCGTGGCGGCCGGAGCGCTCGATTTCGCCGCGGCCGTCGAGCTCGTGCGGTTCAGGGGCCGGGCGATGCAGGAGGCGGTGCCGGCGGGGAGCGGCGCCATGGCCGCGATCCTCGGGCTCGAGGATGCGCA
>Ga0335074_10003030_pt1 | contig 22874 bp, 12 predicted proteins | sample Lox_Sample_23_FD_206715 | JGI IMG/M metagenome (GOLD analysis project Ga0335074, IMG submission 206715) | Soil microbial communities from Loxahatchee National Wildlife Refuge, Florida, United States - Lox_Sample_2.3 | ecosystem: Environmental > Terrestrial > Soil > Wetlands | place: USA...
GAAGCAATTTTAATCCAAGGATCTTTGGAGACAACTAAGGCAAGCATGAACACTTCAACTACTAACCGACAGCAGTTCTTAGAGAGCCAACGGTAATATATATTAAGCAATCAAAAGCAATTGGGTACACCAGAGAACGGCCAACCAGGCGATCAATGAGCAAAGCGGCAAAGCTCGTTATGAATGAAATGACTCGGTCCAAGATGGTTGTCGAGATGAATAGTTCTGAGAAAGAGACCCTATTGGGTGCCTATGGCGATGAAAAAGGTACATGAAGGCAGGAAATGGACTCGAAGAGAGAGAGCGTGCGTCCTCGGGTACAGAGAGTGGAATGACAAGACAGGGAAATCATTCCGGTAAATCATATGCTCCCATGCTACCCATTGCACGGCTGCGTTGCTCGTCTGCTGGGGTATGACAACCTGTATGCTTTCATTGGGACAATTTGAAATTTTTTGGGTGTCCTCCTGGCGCCATGGCATATTGAGTGTCTAGACGGTGCCTTCTGTGTCCCAGCGTTGGCCTAAGAGCTTTGTGTGAGTGAACAGATGCCCACCTCCACGATTTATATCCTTGTGCACTTTGTGAGGAGAAAGATGCAGTGCATCTAGACTTGATATATATATGAATGACCTAAGCCTCTTCCGCAATATTCCTAGCCTTCTTCCAGACCGTGAAGCCTCGGGGCGACTTGATCTATGTCTATGTCTTTTCATGCGTTCTCAAAATAATTGAATGCGCCCCGCCAAAAAACGAACACCAACTCCGCGTCGTACGCCTGAAAAAAACCAGCTGGCTAAGGTTCTAAATATTAGTACTCTCCGGATCAGTGCCCATAAAGATTCCCCACAAACGTCTACTGATTTTCTTCCCAACCTCCCTGTCTGTAAATGCGCCGTCCTTATTAGCACTCTTTTTGAGGCCTTGCAACACATCCTTGCCTTCCTTTTCGAAACCCTTCACGAGCTTCTGGGCAGTGGGAAACTCCGCTACGATACCGTATGCCATTGGTGCTGTGATTCGGTTGACTTCTTGAAGCATTTTTACGAAAGTGTCGGCGGGATCTGCCCCGGTCTTCACCTGGCCTGATTCCATGCAGAAGGCCGTGTCGAGGGTCATTCGCTGAAGCCTTGGTATGAGAGTATTAGCACACGATCGATTTCTGAGTACAATAGACTATGGCAAAACTCCTCGGGAATGAAAAGAGGGAAAGGAACTCGACTTACCGGTAGGGGATGGTGGATATATGCTGTGTAAAGACCATTACCCATTGTGCAGTATCAACCGTGGCGGTGGTATGATGTATTTGAGCACCGTGTATGATCTGTAACCTCAGAAGAGCATCCTCAATCATGTCTTCATCAACATATTCTTGTTGTGACTTCTTCTTCCCTTTCTGACTCGCTGGTAAGGCCAGTCCCTGGGCCATTTGGCTCCGTACTGCTTCAGTAAACTGCCTGTTTTTGATATTTCTGTTCTTCCTCATCCAAGCGGTTAGGCCCTCCACCAAGTAGATGGTCACGTATTCGTGAAACCGCGCTTTCACCTGAAGCACGTGCGCATCTAAGTCCCGCCCCTCTTCGCCCATGGCGAGATCAACGAACTCGTTTGCGGTCATGACGCACATGATGAGATTTTCAGGCTTGATTTGCTTTGGTATAGGCTCCCAGTGACCCATTTCTTCGTTATAGACGGACTCAACCTTTCTCCGCCACTTGATGACGCTGGGTATAGGACTAATCCACTCTTTACATTCGACTTCGAGAGGGCTCAAAAACCGACGTACTTGGGCGGCAAGTCTTGAATCTAAGTCTAATGGGAGGTCAACAATCATCTCTGGCGTTGACACCTTCTTGTCTATACGCTGCGTATTAACTTTCGCCAGGTCCGCGGCTATTTCTTTTTCCTTCGCCTTGGCTTCCTTAGCCGCTCGCTTTCGGTCTCTCTCTGCTTCCTTCAGATCCAGTTTCTCTTGGGCTTTGCGAGATTTGTCTCTTTCCTTCTGGATCTTTGCCTTCTCGGACTGATAAGCTGCAAGAGTCTTTTTTGGATTTGTACGAGATAAGGAAGCGAAGGAAGATGCCTGGGACGCTATTGTTCCAATATCCGGGAGGTCTAGATCCGAAGAGGAGGGTCGCGAATCATTTTCATGCTCCCAATGAGTAGCGGTTGAAGCCACGGTACCACACCTGTCAGTATGGAAAGGATCGTCGTCGTCGTCGTCGTCCATTTCTAAATCCTTCATTTGCCGTACTCTTTCTTTCCTATCCCTTACTTCTCTCGCCAGGTCTGGGGAAGAAGAAAAGACAATTAGGTCATCATCAAGAATACTCGTCTTCGACCTCCTCAATCCAGCCCTTCTCGCTGTGCCAATTGTGCCGCTTCTTGATCCAGCAGTTACATCAGAAACGGACCGTGAGATACCCTTCCCCCTTTCCATTGCCGAGATCGTGGTTATCATAGAAGCCGGTTTGGGAGTAAGTCTCCGCCTCTTTGCGACTGGCTCTAGAACTGACCCGAATGGATCACCGAGAAATGGATCACTAAGATCGACTGTACCATCAACATCATCTGACAAAAAGAAGAAATTATTCTCTCCTTTAGCCATGCATTTGCCTTTAATTGAGGTTGCTTCCACTGGGGAGACTCTCACCGCAGTCAGATTCCTTGCGTCCAGACTTTTCGGATTCAAGGAGGGGGGATTTCCCATGTGGTCGTCGTGTCCTAAGGACTTCTGAACAACTGGTGCAATGGGGTGATCATGATGGTCTGGGTCGTCTGAGATGCAGAACCACTCATCAGCCTCTTTTCCAGGCTGTCTTTCGTTCTCTGGAAATGCACTCCTAGCAACGGGCTTCTCGAATGGCGACGCAGATGTCGTTTTACTCGAAGTCGCGTTGAAGACATGTTTCCGCTTTTGGGCCACAGGTACAGGGCTCGATAGCAGGTCAATTACTTCGACTGCTTTCATTGTGCTTGCAGTGCTTTCAATCTATCACTTTCATTAGGAGTACTAGAGATGAGAGGGTGCCATATCCAAAATCCAAGGTCGTGACTTCATTAATTTCGGCGCGTTTTTTGGTCTCGTGAGATGCTTACGCGAAACCCTCACGTTGTCACGTGCCTATGTTTGAAGTACTGAAGTATCACTCAACACAGTCGATAACAGAGGGACTTGAAACAGAGTAATTCTAGCGGAAGCATCTTAAGGTTATTTACTAGATCTGAACCCAGTAAAGGGTGCTAATAATATACATAATCGATCCACAGCGCCTTTCCATGATGCGTATTACCTAATAGAGCGCCATAGCAATGCAGCTTTTCCATGCCTGTCCGCCTTGTTGTAAGTATACAATAATTCAAGTGTGAATCTAACCTTCTGTTGTAACTCCTGTTTCAATATAGCAAGTGAAGAATTCCCTCCCTTATCATACTCAATAACTGACTTCGCCAAGGTCGTCATCGAAAGGATCATCACTCAATCCGTGGCCATTGGTGATGTTATTCTTCCCATCTCCAACATCTACGCCTCTTTTCCTTTCAATCTCCACCACCTCTTTCTGTATATCAATAAAATATCTTCTTAGGCTTTTCAATCCTCTCAGGAAACCCTTATCTGGTTCGTTGGGGTGTTGTGGCGGACAAGCTCTCTCCTTAACCGCTGGGCCATTCTCGGCTGTAACACAGTTTGCAAAATCCGCGATCTTGAAATCGATTTCACGCCTTCTGATTTTCGTATGTTTCGCCGTGGTAGACGTATCTGTAATAGCGCCTTCATCGTCCACTTCGCCATCGTAGAACATCAACAGGCTTGCAGCATAGAACCTATATCCTCGCAAATCCTTGATTAGGATTTCCAATTCTGACAGCTTGTGCAAGATCGTAGGAATATGTCGTAAGACGCTGGCGTAGTCAACACCATCAAAGAGAAAGCGTTGAAGAGCATCCTGAAACTCCCTTCCAGCTTTTAGTTTACGTCCGAAATACTTGTCTTGAAAGATGTAGACTTGCGATGCTACGTCCCAGACTTGGAGCCCGCAAACTCGAACACCAAGTTCTTTGGATGTTGTCTCTGCGCATTTTCGTCGCTGAGAATTCTGCTTCTTCTCGTTAGCGTCAACACCGTATTGGCGAGTGCCCATTTTCAGATCCATGATACAAGGCCGCCTCATGCCGGCTGTAAGGTCTTCGAGGAGGAGAAAGAATTCAACACGTTTGTCACGCTGCGTCTGGGCTTCTTTGGGGTTCACTGGCCTTGATATTGGTAGAACGCTATTAGGTGGCTCACTTCTTGCTGGCGGCTGTAATAATCCCTTGGCTCCAGATCTTGAAAGTGATTCAGTTGCCAGATGGGGTACGATATTGTCGGGTTCTGTACCTCGCGAGGACGACAAGTCGCCAATACCAGTGATATCAGAGTTCGTTTGAAAGACGTCAGGCTCACCGTCACCCTTGTGGCCTACGTCGTCTGCTTCTTCAAAGTACCTGAGATTACCTCGACCTTCTGCATCTTCTTCAGGTTTACGACGGAGGCTACCGCTAGAATAACGTCGCTTTCTCTTGGTGTGTGGGTCGATTTGCGATTCGAGTATGGGCGAGGTGGTGGCTGCTTTCTCTTTTAATTGAATATCGCTGCCGTTAGAGGCTGATGGTTCACCACCTTGCACAGGCTTCAAACAAGAACCACCCGTCGGCAAGCTGTACAAACTTGGCGAAGTAAGACCATTGTCTTCAGCAGCTCCCTTCATGGCTCGCTTTCGCGTAATATCTTCATCGACCCGGTTATTCCCCATTAAAGTTATCTGACTTTGTTGAGCAGTGATTAAATTCGATTCAGAATTGGATGTCCTTAATTGACTTGGGGTGCTGGGCTGCCCTGCTCGATGGGCTAGCGGACGATGTTGTTGCGCCGGTCGTCTGTGACGGTGAGTAGGGATAGGTTGCTGGAGGAATGCTTCACCAAAGACTTCGTTTCTTAGCTTTTTATTAACTGTTGTAGCACCCCAGCTTGCAGCATGCTTGTCAGACAAAGTCGGCCGAAAAGTGAATTCGCCATTGGGAGGTGGAGGCTGGCTCTGACTCGATCGCCTTGCCGATAGAGAGCTTACTGCAGTGCTTTCGTCAAGGTGCCTGCGTTCGGCTTCATGATTTTGTAATGACGGTTGTAGGAAGCTCTTTGGAATGATATGTCGATTATCGGCAAAGGTGACGGTCGGAGTAGGAGTTTGGGATGAGCCGATTGACTGGCTTACAAGTCTGGGCGGTTCACTGCGTCGATCATCATTATTAAGAGGCTTGGCCCGATCACCTGCATCTTTGATAGTATTGCTACCAGTTTGTCCAGGGAGCCCAGGGTTCACTGCGTCACCTTCTGGCGTGACTCCATTCTCTTTTGCAGATGCCTTACGCTTCTGTTGTTTCTCAAATGTAACATTGAGTACTCCGATATACCTGTTTGAATTTGAAATAACTTCGTTAGCAAACGATAACATCTCGGATTCGAATTGCGGCCAGTGATGGTACAGATAGTCTTGCTGGTACTCAGCTTCGAGCTTCGTGAGCACGACAGGGTCAAGTGAAGCTCACATACCTTGGCATGAACTTCAATAACTTTGGATGATACCGTTCAATCCTTTCATAAAACTCGTTCTCCCGGTTGTTTAACTGTTTGCAGACAGCACGTTTTGAGAATCGCCACATAGTAGTGTGCCCCCCGACCTGATGCCGATAAGGAATCAGCTCGATAGCTTCCAATGGCGCCTTTGCTAATTGCTGGTGGCGATGCAGATAATCTTTGCGGTTCTTGGACATATAACGCCTTCCATTGCTTCTGCCCGTTGGGGTTGTTTCGATGTCGTCGGTGAAACTCGACTCTTCATCTTTTGTTGAATAGCCTGCTTCACTGACTGCGTCGTAATGAAGGTCTGGACTTTGTAAAGCATCAGAAAAATAGTTATCGCGTTCTTGCTCTGGTGTGATATCGTGTATAGCTTCCAGGAGGTCATGTGGGCTTGCCTTGCCCACCATAATGTCATCGCCAGCTCGAGGTGGAACTTGGTGTTCAACAAGCCACTCTTCAGATTCAGCCCGATCACTTCGATGGCTTAAAGATCCTGACTGATCTTGGTCTCCGTGACTAAGTACTTCGTGCTCGGGTGAGTCATGCGATGTCTTGTGAGGGACGAAAAGAGCTGAAGAGATCTGCTCCTCTCCCGACTCTTCATCCTCATCCTTGGTGGTAGACTTCTTTTCACCTGTGACTGCTTGAGCGACGTCGTTATTAGGTACTCCCTGAGGTTCACCTGATGATTTGCCCCTTTCCGATTCGCTCACTAGCAAGCTGCGTGGGAATGAGAAGCCTTTAGAAGGAGCTGGCGTGAGATTGTGTTTCTTCCTTAAGTCATCAAGCAATTGGGCGGGCAAAGCATTGGGCCTTTTCTCAGCTTGAGACTGTGAGCTCCCTAGAAGGCCGTCACTTTCTCCATTCCAGCCAGTGTCATGAAATCTGTTACGCGGCATTTCAATGCCTGAAGAAGTTGAATCATCATTGGATTGATCGAGTGACTTCGTTTCATTGTCCTCGCCCATGTCCGAGGGCACAATGTCCTTCATCCTGGGTAAATTGTCTTTTAGGCGTCCGCTGTCCTTGGGCTCACGTCTCTTCGGCTTCTCTTCGGGCAAACCTTCTCTGAAGAAGCGTAGACTATGGCTCGCTTTTCGACTGCGACTGTTAGGCTCGATGCCCGCTAAAGCTTCTGCGACAGACTTCTCAACCTGACCTTCTGGGACCTCACCAGAAGCCTGCTCCCCAAATGACCATGCCTTTTCTGCAGCTACACCTGGATGCGCGTCTCTCCATGACCTGTAACTTGCTCTGACGCCGTCCAGGTATGGATTATCAGAACTTGTGATAGGAGGGGTTGGACTTTGGGGTGCCGGGGAATTGATCATGCCTGTGTCCCCAGGATTGATAGAGAAGACCGACTTTGAGAAATCTTGCACTCTTTTCTCCCTTTGTGTGCGCTCGAGAGATGTTCCCCTACCACGTTTGTTGTTGAGAAAATCTCGATGGCCCATGAGAAGCGAATTGACTTGTCTAATGTCGGATATATCGAGCTCCTTTGGGGCAGGAGCAGGCGTACCTCCTATGCTAAGTGCAAGAGGCTTTGCTGGCGGCATCGTAGTTGCCATTGAATCTTCATAAATCTCTCGATTGTTTATATCATCCAGGTTGTTCCCATCCGTACCAGCTTGGCAGGAGCTATCTGTATTCGCCAAAGTCTCTGCAAACTTGTCTGACCCAGCTGCGACTGTGCTTGGCTCACCAACTTGGTAGGAAGGCAAGAACAGTCTCGAAAGTAGAGAGGAGGACGGGATTCGTTGAGCACCAGCGCGGCGGGCATTGCCTTGGTCGGCAGTCTGAACTGGTTCATGGGCCTGCTCAGGCCTCACCAGTGCAGCGGGTGCGGCATTTTCGGGGTCAAGAGGGGATGTTGACATGAGAGTCGGACATCTATCGATGGCGTACGCAATGTGGGGGATTGATTCGCAAATGGTGCTTTGCAGACGGATAAGGACCAAGTGCCGATGATGCACTACCCCTTGCCGCCCCAGTCTGTGGTACGGTATCAAATTACAGAGTTACGGGGGACAAGTTATGTAGTTTGCCGGCGAATCCTGGATCGTTAGGATACAGGACTGTCACGTTGTGCCTTGTTTGCTCTTCTATGGGTTATGGGAGTTGGGTGAAGTGCTTGGATTTGGAGGTTGTCCGGAAAAACGTGGGGCAATCGAGCTCGCGAATTTGGTGGTTGAATGCATGCGCGAATGGGAAAAGTGTAGGCGAGAAAAGCCCACAAGGCTAGACTCAAGGCGCCATGACGCAAAGCAAATAGCAGTAGCTGGGAAGGATCAAGGATCAAGCATCAAACCCAGGAACAAAGGGTTGAGGCACGCATAAGTATTATTAAGGCCAGATACTGTATTTTGATATTGGTACTCTATTAACGCAGAGGCATCAAAACGCCAGCATAGTAGTGGGGGGCAGTTCACTCTTAATTACTGGCTCTTCACTCACCAGCCTGTGCTGCACAGTCCGCTAAAAGGCCTGTCCTTCTCCTACCACTCCATTATTGGTTCACTGAGTCCCAGAGATCCTCGACTTTCCACGAGGTCAACGGCTGCAACTTTGTTTCTCATCTTCTTATTCAGGATTTGCCATTAGATTATCTCATTGAATTCCTCTCTTCTCGATGATGACTGAGCAGGCGGGACATCATCGTCCCTTCACGTCTCTCAACGGATGTTCCTGTATTTGGGACGTCGATAAATAATGATGCATCACATTCATGGCGACGTTGCCAGTACCAATCAATCGACCACGTGCCATCCGTCCGCAACCCTCATCCGATTCCTGGCCGTCGTCAACCTTCTGGGCTGGATAGGGGGCTGTTTTCCGCCGATGATCCCAGTGCTTAGACCATAATAGTATTGGCTGTACCGCTGTCGTGGTCTCACAGTAAGCACTGAATATGGGTCGGCCCGTTATTGGGCGCCCACCTCCCGTCCGACTCTCCCCTGTTGCTAGAGAACCAAATGTTACCTATTAGATATGTGTACCGATACCACAACCAATCCGCCTATGTAGCATAAAAACGGTCTTACTTGACATATGATTGGCTCTCTATATGAGGCTCGAAAAAACTGCCTGTTGATGAGGATTGTCTATAGTGGTTAGATGAGAGCTCAATATCCAATTTCGAGGTTGGTGGATTCTTTTTGAGTGCTTGACATCTAGCAAGATTTTATTTCACTACTGTGTCATCGATTTGATACGCCTGACAAGTATTCTCGCTTCCTTGAGGCCTTGATATCACTCCCCTTCTCAAACTGTTGCCCTTCAGCTTTCTTCAGTTCCAATTCCACATCCCATCCCTCCAGGAAACTACTCATATCCTCAATTACGGCATGGAAATTATCCTCTGCATCATAACCTGGAGATTCAATGCTGACGGCGGTCACCTTCCCGCTTGGAGCGATCGAGAATGATACATCAGGTGGCGAGGAGCTTCTGAGCTCCGGCTGTTCAGGAGCTGCCCATATCCGTGGTTGCATGAATTTCGCTGTGGACCTCGTTGTTGCAGGTTCAAATATTGTAGGCTTTGACCTTTCTTTGCTATTAGTTTTCTTATAATGGCTCTGTTGATCAGCGGCAATGAAGGCTTCGGCCATGGCGGCAACAGCAGGGCTACTTGAAGGAGGTTTCGCACGAGGCTTTATAGGAGATATGTCATCCCAAGGAGTGTTCATGAATTTCGTCAGTGATCTTTCAGTGACTTCAAGATCTCGAGTTGCCGTTAGCCTATGGTGGAATGGATCGTCTAGCTGTGTTAAGCGTAGGGTACCTGCAGGTGGAGGTGGAGATCCCATTCGCCTTGGTGGTTTTGAGGTAGCGTCATTGGGGCCATCATCGATTTCTTCTAATGGTAATGGACCAAAGGATACTCGCTTATCCGATTTATGTCTTCTTGTTCTCTTAAATGCGCTGTTCCATGGGTTTGCGGTTGCAGCGTCGACCAGGGTCTGCGTACTAGGGAAACGTGCCGTAGGTTGGCCCACTTCACCTGACAGCTCCGTTGAATTCCTTAAGAGTGATCGAAATAGTTCTAAGCTTTCTTCATCATTTCCAGCCGCAGCACTTCCAGCAACTACATGTGCCGTTGGAGACAATATGGCGGACTCTGCTTTGTCAGTAGGTAGATCTTTTAGGTGGTGCCTTGTAGTACTATTATCCCCTTTATATTTAGAGCAATGCGACTCGGAGTCAGACAGGAGATTAGGCAGTGGAGACTCGACGCTGACCACTGTCCAAGGACTTTGTGTTGAACTCGCAAGCTCTTTCAGAACTTGGGCATCAACATGGGTGGGCGTACTTTCGGATGAAGAGTCAACTCGCCGGCATAAATCAGGAGATTGAGATAGTATCATGTTGTCTTTGAACCTTATTGGCTGTGCTGTCAAGACATCCGACTGTTGTAAACCATGTGGCAAACCTGTTGGTGCGTTGTCTACCTCGGCTGATTCGAGTTGGGATAATAATCTCCTATTAAAATGGCATGCATGGGAACTAGAAAGCCGCCGTTGTGTGGAAAGGGTCGGACTTGTTGGTGTTTTCATGTGATCTCCTGAGACACTAGATGTTGATCGTTGCGATAGACCTTGTAACGCAGATTGTTGTTGTCCACTTGCCTCTTGATGTGACGTTGCATTAAACTGAGTTACCTTTGTGCGTTGGCAGTCTACTACCGCGATATCGTCTTGGGATGGTTTAGCAGGGTTCCGTCCTAAGCCTTGGCCCATTTTTGGAGTGATTTGCTGTCGGTGACGATCCCTGAAATCCTCGGATAGCGGGTCAGGAGAAGAGTCTCCACTAACCTCACTTAAGGCGTCTAAATCGCTCATAGGTGATGTGCTCCGACTCGTGCGTCTCCCATCCATTTTAGCGCGCGGATTGGTGGCATTTATCTGTAAGTCCAAACCCCTAGCATTACCAATTTTCACAGAATTACTCGATTGATAAGGGGAGGCGCCTGTTGGTTGCAAAGCCTGAGCGTTGCGTTTTGAAGTGCTGCCTTCTTTTCCCGCATCGCTTTTTTCCTCTTCTCCTTCGTGGCGGCAAGGACTTGACTTTCGTCCCCGAGACTTCCAGCTTGTTCTGCGGTATTGGAAGCTTTCTTCCGAATTAGGAGAAGGTGTGTCACGGAAACCTGCCTTGCTATCCGAATATGATAGAATGATACCTTCATCAGCAGTGGCGTCCGATATAACTGAAAGACCACGGACTAGGTTATCAGAGACTTGATCCTCGCCTTGTGACGTGGTCGTTCTCACTCCTTGGCGTGATAACCGTCGAACAGAGCTTAAAGATTTGATATCCTCAGTGTCTAGATCCGATGGAGAAAGCTGGACAAACTCCAGCGGTCGCAATCCTAGAAATTGCGCCAAAATAGGCTGGTGCTGGGACGCTGGTAATAGTCCATTAATATCCTCCTGTGCTGCTCTATCTTGTATTGAGTCTTTAGGAATCGTAACTACGCTCTGCCCATGTGACATTAGCAAATTTTGGGTGCTTTCCTCTGCGGCCTTCCGAGAAACTCCATTATGGCTTTCAGAGTTAGCTAGGAGGGTACTGGTACTATTTATTGCTTCAGGTTGCGCCGCATGGTTCCTGACGTTAGGTATCGGTAGCACTGGTGAATGCTCTTGTCCACCTCGTGTTTCTATAACAGATGTTTGCAGAGATGATTCACCATGAGGGCCTGTATTGCCATCACGAATGACTCTAGCCACAGGAGTCGGTGAGGAATGCTCTAAAACTTCGTACCGGGAACGCTTTAGGACATTTGCTCCTTTCATCCAACCCGTATCCACCTTTCTTTTCCTATCGTTTTGTAAGAATCTTTTTCCTGCTCTACCTAGGTCTTCGCCGCTGTCGCGTTTGATTTGCCGTTGCAAATCCCTCTCCGAGGCATCCGAAGTATTGTCATCGCTGTTCTGGGGCTGTGGCTCGTCATGAGAAAGGTATGCATGTTTCGATCGAGTATCATCCAAATCCTTCACATGGCCAAGAAGATGGGTTCTATCATCATTCATCTCTTTCAAAACTTCATCCTCATTATCTGCATCGTAACGTACAGCATCATCATCAACGTACACTTCAGTGACGCCTTCCACTTTGTGAGTCCCGGACTCAGCACATTTTGCTTCTCGGGTGTTGATGGCTTCATTTTGATTTCTTGTGATTTTGGGAGCCTCCTGGTCTTGAAGACAAGCTTTGATGCGTCCCCAAGGAGCGACCCATCCACTCTTACTACCGAATGGCCCTCTGAGCGACGCCGTTTGAATAAGCGGTATATGCCCGAGAAGGTATCGCCGGCCAATTGCTTCGCGTCTCCGATTTCGTTCAGCTTTCGTATAAGGGCTTTCTTCGTCTGAGTCCTCCAAGATTATGTCATCACTCTTGTAGGGAACCTCTCCATTTAGAGGTTCTTCGGCCCAGTAGCAAGCATTTAAACATCTTGCCATTATACAGACAGTGTTGAGGCAGGATGGGTTGTCAATTGTCAACCAGCGGGGTAGGAGTTTTTGCGATTGCTAGGGAGACCGCGTCCGAGATTTTCTCGTTACGCGTACCGCGTTAAGTGGCTTGGCGTGCATAACCTGATGGCCTTTGTACCTTAAGTAAATAACTTTACATGTAGGTACAATTACTTCATAATTATCGTTCATGTATCAGCAGTAAATAAAAGCTAAGTGTAATGAGTCAAAATGCCTTATGCATGCTTCAAGGCAGCTTGAGGAGCTCGCTGTTATAAATTAAGTGTAGGTCACGTGCATGATCGCACGCTAATCTGGATGAAGTGACGAAAATTCTGGTCGCTGTGCCAACGAGCAGAGCCTACTCGGGATAAGAGCGGTAAATGGCTTGGCAAGGATATCGAAACCTGACGACAGTTTTGATATGGTTTATGCGACGCGACGGTTTACATATTAACGTAAGATAATCATTGACAGTTTTCAAATTGCAACATTACTTAGGTATATCGTTCTCGAGAGCGCAATAAGACGCGACTGAAAACACGCCTTACACCGATAAACAAACCGCAGCTATGTCATAGAACTCCAAGTCTATCACCAAAATCTTTTCTCACAGGCACTTAAATCCGTTTATGATGGAGAATGCCTGGCTGGATTCGTTATCCGAAGACTGGATTTCACAACCGCGGTCTGATGGCTCTGCAGCAAACACTCTCCCATCTCTGCCTTCTGCAATCCCCACATCAGAACCATACAAGGGGCGTGGCAACTCCAGTCGCATACCGCTTTCAAGTTTACGGAGACAGCCGACTCCCGCATATAGTGATAGCATTCAGTTGCCGCTCAATGAGCGCAGTTCAAATGATAATAACATTCCTGCCTCGCAGCGAGCATCAAGTCGACCATCGAAGCTAAAACAAAACATCTTAAGCGGCACACAGGGCCCGGGAGGGTCACGGACGGTATCTGTTTCTACCACAGGGTCAACGATGCACCATACAGTGCAACACAAGTCTCTAAAAGTATCGCCTAAGAAGTCAAAGCAAGGGCAAGATACCCCTGAGTGGAAGAGACGATTGCTACATGGCGAGGTTGCATACGGAGAGCAGCGTGATCTCTTCAGTCCTGCCGGTCTCGAGAATATCTTTCGGCCTCCTCCTTCGCAAATTCCATCATCCTTTAGAGCGCCCGAACGCTCTCATGCAGAAGATTTTGCAATGCCTTCAAGTCCTCCGCCGTATGGAACTGGTAATCGATCACAAAGCAAATCCTCATCCGCTACGGATATGGAAGAGGAGTTCCAGGCATCAGTTTCAAAGGAGTTACGGACGTTGAAGTATAGAATGGTGGATACAGGCTCTCAGCAGTTCTCAGAGGACAGCCTAAGTCGAAGTAGCAGTTTTCACCCGGCATTCTCAATGTCAAGAGAGCGATTAGATGAAGGGCAGCAGAATATTGCTTCTGATGTGATTTCCGGGCAGGTGATGATGTCCTCAGAATCTAGCATCAATATGGAGGCGATTAGGGTGGTCAGTGGCCAGAGCGATGTTCACCACGAAGACTTAAGTCCCATTTTCATATCTCGGCATAATACGGTGGATGGGCGAATCGATTACTCGGCACTTGATCTTCCAGCTGCTGAGCTGCAGCAGCGTCTGCAAAATACAGCTGTCAACGACAAACTTTGGTCGTCTCAGTCTTCCGAAGAAAGCTTGCAATTGCTTCCCGGAAATGAGACTGTTGAATCAGAGGAGTTCACACATATTGGAAAATTTGTCAACTTGGGAAGGGGCGGGGAATCAGAGGATGGCTCCTTCCAGCACCGAATGCTTAGTCCTTCGTCTCTTCAACCAGTTGATGAATCAGCCATGCTATGTGAAGCATCTGTCGAAGCGAGTACGCCAAAGAACCTGCCTTCTTTCGGAAAACTACCTCAACGTGATGATTCTGAGATGCTGTCTTTCGATTCTGTATCACCAAAAGTCCCTCGATGCCCAAATCCCAGTCCAGTTAAGGATGAAATTTCCAACTGCAGACCGGGGTCTGGCAGCCCTCTGAAACTCTTCGGAACCTATGATACCTTTACAAATCAAAAGCTTCTAAGGAGGTTAAGCCAGTTCGAGAACGGCCCGCCAGAGCACGGTGCTCGACACAGCTCGGGAAGTTCTAGGCTGGAGGAGCCAGAAACCGAGTCGACAAACCAAATAGAGATGAATGAGGCATTTATAGCACCTTCAAGCCCGTCCAAAAATAGCCGGCAGCCTTCGCGAAACATAAGTAGATTTGGTGATGGAGACCTTGATCAGTTTGAGTTTAGTGAGGGATCTCTGGAATATAATCGGAGGATGCTCGCGACTGTTGAAGAATCTGCTGCTGCCTCTTCAAAAGCTGCCGGCTCGCATACAGGATTTAACTTTCAATTACAACCTTCAACACCTCTAGAAATGGCGAGTCAGTGGCGCACAAGGCGCATCAATACCACTATGAAAGAGCGTGTCAAAACTACGAGACGGTCTGTCCGTCTTACAACCACCGATTTGGACGCATCCCCAGGCTTACCAATTTCCCATCAACTTGAGATTCTAGACACTCCTCGCAAACGTAATGGGGGCAGTGAAGGGAAGAGATTGCTTCATTCGCCTCCAAAAATTCCAACGCCTAAACGACGGAGGACCTTACATAAAACAGACATATCGCATGGTGCTTTGAATGGGCAGATCTTTGACTTGATCAAGGAAAGTCACGAGCAAATTCAGTCAGTCGTTGGCAAGAAACGAAAAGACGCTAAACACGGAGACAACCAGGAGGTAGCAGATCCCCAGATCTTAGCTATGCGCCAGATATTACGGCCAAGAACTCCTACACCGAGTCAACGCAATATTCAAGATCACAAACGTGGTGGAAGTTTGAACCCTTATGGCTCTAATGGCGAAAGGGCTAAGCTGGAACAGAAAGAGAAGATTGCACGAGTCCAGGCTGAGTTAGACGACGTAGCTCCATTTGGAGCCACTATTGCCGCTGTCGTAGGGCAACCTATGCATAGTGGCAACCGTAAAGGCTCTGTCACAACACAAGATTTCCTGGATGAAGCCAAAAAGATCATGGCTGGCATTCGTGGAAAAGCTCGCCCCAGTAGCGGGCTCGCTAGTGTTGAAGAATCCGAGTCCGAACATGACAAACAGCTTCCCATTAGCCAAGGAATCGATCAAGACGACTCCTATGAAGAATCAACCAAAGAGCCTTTCTCTAGGCCACCTAGTCGCGATGGGGGCCCTTTGCTGCGGCTAGCACAGAGGCAACAGGATCCGGAAGTACTTGATCATCTCAAGAAGTATGAGGAGATGAGTGGCATGGACGGAATCATTGCGTCATCTTTAAAGTCTATTGGCTTAGCAAAAGGTGTTATCAATGCTGCAGACGATATAAATCGCCCCACGGATAAGAGTGTCCATACGCTTTATGGCCAAGATTTGAACCTGGATCAAGCATATCAGAGTGATCCGTCAAACATTCAAATCACAGAGTATCCCGAACTTCAGCGAAAGCGCAAACATTCGACGTCGTCAGCACCACCAGAAGCTACCAATAATCATGATGCTGAGTTTCCATCTCAGGGCTCGAATGTGTCGTCTGATACATCAACAAGACGATCCGTTCCAACTGGCTCATCCAGGGGCTCTGAGTCCAAGCATATCATAACGCCACATACAGTCTCTCATTTGATTCCTGAACAACTTGCTGGCATGATATTTGACCGCGACAAGCGCATTTGGGTGAAGCAGAAAATTGTTAGTGGCGAACAACAGTACGACGACGTATTGCCTTCTGAAGACACAGATGAAGACCCTTTCGGCGATATTCCGGACCTCACAGTTGACGAGACGCAGGAGTTGAGTAGAATCAAAGCTGTTACAGCCAGGAATCGGGAAGAGGACCGAATTTCAGAGGTCCAGAGATATCAAAATACTCAACAAGATATCGAACACATTGCCCCTGATCATCCTGCGCTCTCGACGCGAAATCCAGCTGCTAGTAATGTGGACAGCACTACTTCTACAGAGCCGTCGAAGCTTATTCGTCTTGCTTCAAGCACTGCAGCGCAAGTTACGCGACTGACCTCATGGAGTGGTGCTTCAGCCATCCCCGATCCGCCACCTTCAGACATTCATCAAGAACAGGCTTCTGACCATGTAGAGGAAGTTGAGCGGGAGATATCCATTCATGAGAGTCGAGTGGAGCATAAAAACCACAGCCTGCGTCGACGAAATGTCACGATATCCTTCTCGTCTCCTCTTGCCTCTATCATCCCTCCTGACGAGTATGATGACAGGACAAGAAATGGAGAAGACGAGGGCTCTGATAATGACAGCATATTGATCCATCAGAGCATCCGACGAAGGCCATACCCAGTCCAGACTCGTTCTACTCAGAACATAGGATCCCGGAAACTAAGCGTTGGCGGTCGTGACTTCTTGGCTCGCCCCGTATCTCGTATTGATGAACATGATGAAGAATCTTTCATAGGGCGTATGGAAGACGACGGTTCCAAAAGAAGCGTCTCGATTTTAATATCCACTCCGCTCCCTGTAAAACGGATTAGCGACCATGGATCCATGATACCTCCATCAAGTGTAACCAGATACTCGGAAAGCATTTTGCAGCTCACCCCATTGTCAGACTTTTCCATGAATCAATCTGATGAGTCCTTTGCTCTGGAGGTCAGCTATATTGGCCAACGGCGGTGTCAACCTTCTTCCAGTGTCGGAAAACGTGCACTGTCATTGTCTGTAAAGGAGCTCGTTCAAAGCATCACTGACATCGAGCCCTACGAACCTTTTTGGGAGCACATCAAGCAAATAGAGCTCCGAGGCAAGAAATTGCAGACGCTGCACATGCTGAGCAAGTTTTGTAGTCAGCTAGAGGAGCTGGATGTCTCAGGCAATGATATTAGGCAACTAGATGGCGCCCCTAGGACTATTCGTACTCTGCGAATAGCTAGCAATTGCTTGTCGGACTTGAGCTCTTGGGGTCACTTGAGCAACCTTCAATACGTTGATATTTCAAACAATGGCCTCAGAAGCCTTGAAGGATTTAAGAACCTTGTCCATCTGAGAAGTTTGCGTGCAGACAATAACCAGATTCAATGTTTGAAAGGAATCTCAAGCCTTGACGGTTTGATAAGTCTCAGACTTAGAGGCAACATGGTCCAGTATATCGATTTCGCTGGGAGTCTGCTTCAACGTCTGACAGACCTTGACCTTAAAGGGAACTGTGTTCGCGAAATTCGTAACATTCAAGAACTTCGTTCATTGACCACGCTCAATCTGGAAGACAATGATATTCAGACGTTCGCAAGAGAAAACTGTGAAGTTATGTGCACATTAAAGTACCTCAAGCTAGGAGGAAATAAGCTCGAGCACCTGGACATTACACAATGCCCAAATATCCGACTCCTCTATTTGGATCGAAACCGTCTTGGAAGAGTTACTGGTCTTCTTAAGGCGAAGCATTTGGATAGCCTCTCTCTACGCGAGCAGCAACATGGCTTCAGCATTGACCCGAACTTTCTGAATGAGGCCCTTGAGGTCCGTAAATTATTCCTTTCCGGAAATCTCCTTACAACATTCCAGCCGTCTGTCAACTTTCTGAATCTCCAGTATCTCGAACTTGCCAACTGCGGCCTAGAGACACTACCAATTGAGTTCGGACGGATGAATCCTAACCTCCGTGTTCTCAACCTGAACTTCAATGCAATCCACGACATCAAACCTCTTCTTGGTATCGTCCGACTTAAGAAGCTCCATCTTGCCGGCAATCGCCTAGCTCGACTCCGCAAGACTACTAACGTCCTTACGCAATTCTCAAGCCTGACAACAGTAGACCTTCGAAATAATCCCCTAACCTTGGGCTTTTATCCTCCGCCGTCGGAGAAGCGAGTGGTTATTCATGACGGCGCGGATGACGAGCGCGATGTGTCACTTACTAATACTTTCACTCTTCCGGGAGTAGACAGAGAAAGTGATACTACATATGCAGGACGTTTAGACATGGAGACCAGGATGCGAAGAAGAGTGTTTGAGATGTTGGTGCTAGGTGGCTGTGTAAGACTAAAGATGTTGGATGGCTTGTTAGTAGACAGGGCAAGTGTAGTGGTTAGGGATAAAGTTTGGCAGGAACTGGTGAAAACCGAACTTGTCTACGAGAGCGTCGATGAGGTCCAAGCGACCGATATCGAGGCTCATCATTCAGAACCTGCAGTGGAAAGCGGGGAACAGAATCAGGAAGGAGGAGAAAATGAGGATCCAAAAGGTAATTGTCACACGAATCCTGCGTCGGAAGACCGATGGCCGGCTGAAGATAGCTTTGCCTGAGTGGAGACTTGTGATGAAAGAAATGCGTAATGACAGCGGCGTTTATCAAAAGGGCATTAAGAAGGAGCTGGCTATGAGTTGGGGTTTGCTACATTGTATGATGTTAGGAGTTTGAAGTTAGCATGATCATATAAGACTTCATATATCGTTTACTTTTTTTTCACTGAGCTTATAATTGTCCTGTACCTGTTGCGTGACGCAAGTACAGCATCTCACAGCAGTCACATTGCATAAATGCTTGGTTTTGATCAGCTTCCCTGTGAGGATCTTGACGGAGATTCCTAAAGGACTAATCATTTGCAGATGTATGAAATAACTATGAAATTTTCTAATTTAGTTAGAACGGGTGAGAAGCTGCGATCTGAAAAGAAAAAAAGAAAAAAAGAAAAAAAGAGAGGCAATAAGTAGTAGCTGTAGCTGTGACATCTCACAAAACCATCTGCCACGTAACCTTCCTCTTCTTGAGCATCGTCAAAATGCCCAACGGAAGCAAGCTCTTATTAACAATGCTCAACCCACCGCAGCGCTCAAACAGCTCCTGGGAATGGAACTGAACGAGCCACTTCAGTTCGGGATCCAGCTTGTCGGGCGCCAGTTCTGGCTGTGCCACGGCCAGCTTTTTGAGCGCGTCTTCAACCTCCAATGTGTACTTGGGGCACTTCTTAGCTGGAACTTGCATGAGCTCCTTGTAAGCGTGAAGTAGCAGCGGGCTCGTGGTCTCGCGCCAGCGAGTGAAGTCTTCGAAAGTCATGAAGGTGTTGAGATCGCCGTCGGGAATTATACTGTCCACCTCGATGTCATTAGGGTAGACCTCTCGGAAACGGCGCCGTCTACCCTGATCGCCGAGGTCCTCGAAATCCTTCTTAGCTTCGTTGTATGCTCTCTTCTCTTCGGCAAGGAAGATTCGCATGCTTTCTTTGGGATCTTTCTTCAGTTGGCTGCGGACCATGAAGAGCAGGGCGAATGGATTTCGTACGCCGAGACCACCCAGTTGCTCGGGCATGAAAACGAAGGCGTCTGGGATGTCAGACACGTTGAACTTCTTGGCAATGAGACACTTCACATGTTCTGTCACAGTTTTACCGTTGCCATCTTTGCCGTCGAAGAGTAGTTCTTGCATTCTTTTGTGTGTCTTGAGAATACTCTCTACATGCTCTAAGCCGAAGCAGTTGGCCGGCTCACCAAAGGTATGGCTGAAGAAACGCCCGATGCAGCTGTTCCAGGTCTGCACCCAAGCTAAGACACTTGTACAAGATGCGAGTTGTTTCTGCAGTTGTTTAATGTGTTTCCCCACTTCCTCGTGGTTGATTTTCCAATCTCCTGTTTTGGCGTCCAGTGTCAGGAACCCAACGGACGCTGCTCCTTTCGGAAGTATAGTAGCAATGCTCTCATCCCTGCTCTTCCCATCATATGTCAAATAGGCAGAACCTGTTTTCCGTTCGTTGAACTCTAGGCCCATCACCGCAGAAAATTCTTTCATGGTTTTCCAAGCTCGGGCACACTTCTCAGGCTCGCCAACAAGCCAAAGATCATCATGAAATCGATACAGAAGCATCTCGGCTTCTTGATTCACGGCAAGATCCATGAAGAATAGGACAACTTCGCCGAAGAACTTCTCCAGTGAATGAGCCATGGGTACTCCTCTTTTTCGAATTTGAACTTGTGGTGTGTCTCTTGAGTCTGGCGATACAGGGCCCATGTTCATGGGCGCCTCGAGAAATTTCTTGAAGAATACGATCCATTCCTCTGGAATGCCCATGAATCTTATGATGGCAAAAACAGTACTGTGGGGAAGGCCGGCAGCATACCATTGAAGATCAGATTGGACAATAGCTACTTGTCCATCTAATGCCTGACGGAGGTGGATCTCTGTTGCTAACTGTCGAAGAAGCTGCTGCATGATGTCTTTTGGAGATTTACGCTTGGCATCCTTTGCAACTTCTTCTTCATCGTCGCCGTCATATCCTCCAGTTCCTTCATAAACTGTAGATGGCAACTGAGATAAGAAGAAGTCTTGTCCGTAGGTGTCTTGTCTGTGGCCTGCCACACCGCGACCCGACTCATACTTGGATCTGTACTTGCCAAGATAGTATTGCCTCTTATCCATCTCTTCTTGAGGTATGCCTATGTGGTGTTTCCAGATGCCACTGTAGCGCATGATGTTGGTCAGGGTTTGTTTCACGGCCACTGACCATGTTACCCCAATATAATGGGTCAGCAAAGCCTGGAGAACGTCCTCATCCATCATGATGCGATACTTGCCATTTAATTGTCGTCGTGGCTCAACCCGCATTCCTCCGTCTCCTGCATCCCATGACCAGTTCTTCAGGTCCTTATATTTCATGTTCAGCACGTCACAGATCTCCCCAAGAGCCACCTCATCCTGTAAGAAGTCTTGCAAAATGACCTTTTTGTCTTCGCTGAGAAGATCGTTTTTGAGGAGGCCCTTGATACACCATTTGATTGAACATTGGTCGAGTGGATCAAGTTGTTTAAATGCTCCCTCTCCGTAACCTTTCACCTCGTCCCGCAGGCGCTGCAGAGCCCTCGACCCACTGTCGTCCTTGAAAAGGTCGGATAGGTAATTGTCAATCTCGACTTCATCCGTTATAAGCGGAGTGAAGACCACTTTTGAGAACTTGTCTCGTAGCTGCTGTAGCCTGTCCCTCTCAATGACTTCGAAGGAGTCTTCCAGGCTTGCGACCTCTTGCATCGCGGGGGTCGGGCCTCCGTCGCTGGAAGCAGACGATACCAGCCATTCTGTGAGCAGACGCGAGTATAGGTCCGCTAAGCTTAGTCGTTGACTCTGAGCTTCGAGCCTCGACCTCAACAGATTTTCAAAAGCTTGCAGCATCTTGACCGGGATTGAGGGATCATAGTAAGATTGATAGATCGAGCTCTGGATGTTCCAAATGACAATATCAGATTCCGAAGAAGGATCCAATTCCTTAACTCCTAATAGTAGCTTACGGGCTCGCTCGTAGTGGTTATCCCCAGCATCTTCGGCGGCCGCGAAAAACTCATTTTTGCGGACCTCAAAGTACTTTCTCTGCTTGTCCAACTCACTAATCTTGGTGGCTGTGATGGATTGGAGGGTCCGAGAGAGAGCGGAAGAAGCCAGTGCCATCTTGGTAGGCCGGTTCGGCTCTGCTACCTTGAAACAGATTGTTGAGCTTCAACAGAGGAGAATTTAAGCACTTACATATCTTATAGCAATGCATGATTTGGCTAGGAGCCAGGATGAGGTGCGGATGTGACTCAGAATCATAATTCAGAAACAAAAGAATAGGCAATGAACCTATTAATCGCTGCTGGTACCTAATGTTGCCTAAATGGATCATCTTGAGCTTGAGACATGGCTCCTCTGGACGACCAATATAATGTCTTGATAAAAGGAAGGCATTGCATGTCGCCAGGAGATGCGTATCACGTGTCAGCGCGGACCAGTCATAATCGTAGACACATCCAATGATCATGCCTGAGAATACGCTTCGTCCTGCAGTAGATGTTGGTGGGAGCATTCTATTGATGATCGATTGGCTATGGTGCCTAGAGTAGAGAGATGAAACCGGTCCTGGCTTTCCTAGTAACCGTGTGCTAAGGCAGAAAATGCCGTTTAGACAACTGCTAGGGCAGACGGAGCTTTCGTGTGAGGACTAAGTTTATCATGGCCTCAAAGGTAATATGCCATTGGTAGAAATACAAGTCTTTCTAAATCAAGGTTTCTATAACTTAGGCTTTGTGTTTCTCTCCCACTCCTTGACCCTGTTGCGCCCTTCTTCCCTCCTTTGATCATCGACTTTCAAATAGTCCGTCGCCCTCTGTTCTTCACTGTGGTGTCCTTCCAGCAGCCCCAGAGTCTCCCTATACATTTCCCACTTCATCAGACCATATACACCGCTCTTCCCCTTCTCCACCAATTTCCTCTCCTTAATCAACGCCGTCACCTCATCGATTCCACCCAAGCCATCCACGATGCCTCCTTCCAAAGCCTCCTTCCCGCTAAACCTCTTCGCCTCTAAGACCAATGATCTATAGACCGCAGGATACGGGACCTTCTGTCGGAATATAGAAGACATGGCCGGTTTCAGTGGCACCCCAAAGTCAAGCTCGTTCAAACAAAGGAATCCCCGCGAGGGATTGAAGATCCTATAGTCGTGATACATGGCGAGCATGAGGCCACCAGCGAAAGCATGCCCGTTAACAAGAGCAACAGTAGGCATCGGATATCTTCAGCCACGTCAGCCTCTCTCCAAACAAGCAAGGCTCACAGAAATAGATCATCATGGACACACGTACGTCAAAAGCCTCCGAAACACCTTATACAAACTATCCGTCCAGTATCCCTCCGTAGAACTAGCGTGCTCGAGATCCAAGCCATTGCTATAGAACTTCCCTATCGCCGAT
>Ga0335074_10003031_pt1 | contig 22874 bp, 24 predicted proteins | sample Lox_Sample_23_FD_206715 | JGI IMG/M metagenome (GOLD analysis project Ga0335074, IMG submission 206715) | Soil microbial communities from Loxahatchee National Wildlife Refuge, Florida, United States - Lox_Sample_2.3 | ecosystem: Environmental > Terrestrial > Soil > Wetlands | place: USA...
CGAAGGCCCACGCGCAAGTGGTGTTGGACATTGAAACGAAAATGGCGCAAGCGTCGCTCACGCAGGTTGAAAAACGCGATCCGTACAAATTGTTTCACAAGATGACGCCGGGGCAGCTCGACGGGCTCACGCCGTCCTTTGCGTGGTCGGCGTATTTCAAGGCGTCGCAAGTGCCGGATACATCGGTGATCAATGTTTCTGAACCCGGGTATTTCAAGGAACTGCAAACATTGCTCGCGTCCTACCAGCTGGACGATTGGAAAACTTACCTGCGCTGGCACCTGGTGCATGCCAAAGCATCCTATCTGAGCGCTGCGTTCGACGATGCGAATTTCGACTTCTACTCCAAATATCTGCGGGGCGTTCAGCAAATGCCGCCGCGTTGGAAACGTTGTGTGCGCCGCGTGGATCGCGACCTGGGCGAGGCTCTGGGGCAGGAGTTTGTAGCCAAAACGTTCGCGCCGTCAACCAAGCAGAGCGCACTCGACATGACGAAGGAGATCGAGGCGCAGATGGGGAACGAAATCAGACAACTGCCGTGGATGAGTCCGGAGACCAAGGAGAAGGCGCTCGAAAAGCTGCATGGAATTGTGAATAAGATCGGTTATCCGGACAAATGGCGGGATTATAGCTCAATTAAAATCGCGCGCAACGATTATTTCGGGAACGTGGAACGCGCGACCATTTTTGAATCGAAGCGCGAGCTCGACAAAATCGGCAAGCCGGTGGATCGCCAGGAATGGGGCATGACGCCGCCGACGGTAAACGCGTATTACGATCCGCAGATGAACGACATCAATTTTCCGGCCGGTGTGCTGCAGCCGCCGCTGTACGATCCGAAGATGGACGACGCGCCGAACTACGGCAACACCGGCGCGACCATCGGCCATGAGCTCACGCATGGCTTCGACGACGAGGGCCGCCAGTTCGATGCCAAGGGCGATCTGAAGGATTGGTGGACCAAGAGCGACGCCGAAGAGTTTCAAAAGCGCGCCGACTGCGTTTCCGATCAATATTCGCAGTACACGGTAATCGACAACATAAAACTGAACGGCAAACTGACGCTGGGTGAGGATTTGGCTGACTTGGGAGGCACGTGGCTCGCGTATCTGGCGTGGCAGGCGGCCGACAAGGGCAAGGATTTGCAGCCCATTGACGGGTTCACTCCCGATCAGCGCTTCTTCATCGGGATGGCGCAGTGGGCCTGCGGCGACGAACGGCCGGAGAGCAAGCGGATGAACGCGATCACGAATCCGCATTCGCCGGACGAGGATCGCATCAACGGTGTGGTGTCGAACCTGCCGGAGTTCGGCAAGGCGTTCGCGTGCCGCGTGGGGCAGCCGATGGTGCACACGCATCCCTGCAAAGTTTGGTGAACCGATGGTCCTCCTTTTGGCTTTCCTGCAGGCCAATGCCGCGCAGACGAATGCGCTGACGCGTCTGTTGCACCAGCAGGAGCTGACGCCGTGGATGATTGCGGCGGCGATCGGGATTGCGTTCGTGCTGGGCGCCGCGCATGCGTTGACACCGGGCCATGGAAAGACGATCGTGGCGGCCTACCTGGTGGGCTCGCGCGGCACGTTGAAGCATGCGGCGTTTTTGGGCGGGATGGTGACGTTCACGCATACGGTGACGGTGTTTGTGCTGGGGCTCGCGACGTTATTTCTGTTCCAGTATGTGGTGCCGCAGAACGTGACGAAAGTGCTGGGCGCGGTGTCAGGATTGTCGATCGTGGCAATCGGCGGCTGGATGCTGTACAAGCGGCTGCGCGGCGCGGGGCACGTGCATGAGCATTCGCACGATCACGAGCATCATCACGATCACGATCATCCGCATGTCCACACGCACGACGGGCATACCCACACGCACGTTCATTCACATGGCCCCGGCGGCCAGACGCATAGTCACATGCCGGACGAAATCACGTGGCCCGGTTTGGCGGCGCTCGGGGCGAGCGGTGGATTGGTGCCGTGCGAATCAGCGCTGGTGCTGTTGCTAACGGCGATCGCGTTGCGGCGCGTAGGGCTCGGATTGGTTCTCCTCCTCTCCTTCAGCTTGGGGCTGGCGCTGGTGTTGATGGCGATCGGCGTCTTAGTGATCTACGCCAGGAACCTGCTGCCGGGCGGCGGCGATGCGAGTCGCGCTGGATTCTTCCGCTGGATGCCGGTGGCGTCGGCAGCCGTGGTGATGGTGCTGGGCCTGGTGATGACGGGCGTTTCGATGGGATGGATTCGGCCGCACGGGATGGTGGGCTGACATCACTTCTGCTCACGATCGTATCGTTCCGCGAGTTCGAAGCGGCTTGCCGTAGTCGGATGCGAATAGAGCCAGAAGACAATGAACGGATTCGGATGCGGTTCATCGAGTCCGATTTCACCCATCACTTGAAACGACTGCGCGGCGGCGGATGGCGGGATGATACCGCGCGTGATGGCGAGCCCGTAGAGATCGGCCTGGTGCTCCTGCCAGCGGCTGTAGGAATTGATCAGCGGCTCGGAAAAGAAGCTGAAGACCGCGAAAATCAGCAGCAGAACCGGCAGCGAAGCCCAATCGGAAACATCGCGGATGCGCCAGCGGGCGCCCCAGCGCGCGATCATCCAACGAACGATCAGCGATCCGAGAAACAACGCGGCTAGGAGCGCGAGCGAAGACCAGATCATGGAGTTGCGGATGTGGTGCAAGACGTAATGCCCCATCTCGTGGCCGAAGACGAATAAGATTTCCGGCGTGGTGAGTTTGTCGAGCGTGGTGTCCCAAACCACAACGCGCTTGGACGCGCCGAATCCGCTGACGTAGGCATTCAGCGAATTCAGCTTTTCGCTGGCCTTCATTTCGAACATGCGATCGGGCGGGATGCTGAGGCCGCTGCGCGCAATCACCGTTTCAAGCTGGGCCACCAGGGCCGGATGGGTCTTCGCCAGCGGCTCGAAGTGGTAGAACAGCGGTTCGATGAGCATCGGCTCCAGGTACATCACGCCGGCGATGATAGGCAGCGACGCCAGCCAAAAGTACAGCCACCAGCGGCGCGGGCTGCGGCGGATCACGGCGTAGAGCAGCAGCGCGAGCGGAATGCCGACGAGGATGGTAAGCAGTTCGGTTTTCGTCCAATCCCAAAGCCACGAGGGCCAGCTCTGGATGGATTGATTGAACTTCAATTCCAGATGCTGTCCATAGATATTGGCTGGAAGATAGAGGATATCGTTGATGGCGACGAGCACAGGGATGAAGATCAGGGCCTGCACCCAGCGCCGTTGGGATGCGGCCTCGGCCCAATCGCGAAATTTGGCGCCGAGTCCAGTGAAGACGATTACGGCGAGGATCGCGATGCTGAGAAATTCGCTCGCAAAATGCAGCCCGTAGCCCGCGTGCGCGTATTCGATGGCGCGGCGGAGTTCGTCAGGCGGCAGGGAGTATTTCGGGGGCGCTTGTGCGGTTACCAGCAGGAACTGAAGCGCGAGGTGGGGCATCCGGCGTTTGGATTATAGCGCGGAACGGAAAACAGAATGCCCGGAACGTATGCCGCTCCGGGCGCAAAATCCCAGCGGGGCGCCGGGCTCCGTGAGTTACTTGGTTGCGGGTTTGGCGTTCGTTGTCGACGCCTTCTTGTGATGATGTTTCTTGACGGATTTCTTGGCAGTGGTCTTCGTCGAGGGGGTCTGTGCGGCCGGTGTCTGGGCGGCGAGCAGGGCGCCGACGCTCAACAAAGAGGCGAAAATTAGTTTCTTCACTTGGGTTCTCCTTGCGAGGGGTTCTAATTTCCGCCTCGCAATACCATCTTGCTTCCGGGCGCCAAAAACAACGATAGCCCGCCTACCGGAGTTGGCGGCACCAAAATGCGGGGGGATGGTGGATAACAAAGTTAATGAATGAAGTTTCACTCATATTCGCCGTCATTTCGGAGCTTCCAATAGCCCCGGCGGGCGATCCCGCGAATCCCGCGCCTGAGCGATGCTAGAGATGGCGTGTATTCCGATCCGGTCACATATCGCAAGATCCTGCGGGTTCTCGTTATCGGCTTTTCGGCGGTGATCGCGCTGCTGATTGCGGCCGGCTTCATCGGGATCAAGAGCGCGCAGTTGATCGGCGAAAACTCGGCCGAAATCGTTCGCAATGGAGTGATCACCACGCGTTTGATCGACGAGCTGCAGCGCGAGCAGGATACGTTGAACGCGGCGTTTTACAAGCTTTCCCGTGGTCCGGAACTGCCCGAGCGCGAGCGCTTGCTGGCTCAGTTGGCGGAAGCCGATCAGGCGGTGGAGCACATTGTGGCCGAAGCGGCCGGTACTCCGCAAGCCGACGTCTGGCGCCAGTTGAGCCGGAAGGTGGAAGGTTTTTCAAGCGAGGCGCGGCGGCTGCTGGTCCGCAAGAGCGTGCCGAACTACACCTCGCGCGATCTGCTGCAACGCCACGAAGAAGTGACGGCGCTGGTGGCGAAAATGATCGCGAACAACTATACGCGAACGCTGGCGGCGCAATCGAGGATGGACCGGAGATCGGGGCAGTTAGTGCGGGAGTCGCTCGGGCTGTTGAGCGGGTGCCTGTTGCTGGCGCTGGTCTGCGCGATTTTCACGGTGCGGACGACGACGCAGCTTTTTCGCGGGATGGAGCGGCAATCGGCGGAGCTCTCGCGCGTCACATGGCATATGTTGGAGGGGCAGGAGACGGCCGCGCGGCGCTTCTCGCATGAGCTGCACGATGAGCTGGGGCAGTCGCTCACGGCCATCAAAGCGAATATCACAGCGCTCGATCCGGCTGTGCCGCCCGATCCCGCCCGGTTGGAGGATTGCCGGCGGCTGGTGGACGAAGCCATCCAAAACGTCCGCGAGCTTTCGCATCTGCTGCGGCCGACCATTCTGGATGATTTCGGTCTGGATGCCGGCCTGCGTTGGTTATCCGAACGATTTAGCCAGCGCACGGGGATCGATGTCGATTATCAATCCAGCTTCGCGGAGCGGCTGGCGGATCAGACCGAAACGCATTTGTTCCGGATCGTGCAGGAGGCGCTGACCAACGTGGCGCGGCATTCGGCGGCCACTCGAGTGAATATCGCGCTAGCCCGCAACGGGACGCGCGTGCATCTGACGGTGCGGGACAACGGCTGCGGATTTCAGCCGAATGGAACGCCGGGACTCGGTTTGGTGGGCATGCGCGCACGGGCGCAAAGCGTCGGAGGCGAACTCGAGATCAGCTCGAAAGACGGCGTCGCGGTGGATTTGTGGGCTCCGCTAGAAGGCGCCAAGTAACTATGATTCGAGTCCTATTGGCCGACGATCACGGGATGGTGCGGAAGGGCTTCCGGATGATCCTGGAAGCGCAGCCGGATATGCAGATCGTGGGCGAAGCGGGCAATGGCCGCGAGGCAGTGGAGTTGGCCGAGCAGCTTCATCCGGACGTTGTGGTAATGGATGTGGCGATGCCCGAACTGAACGGCATCGAAGCGACGCGGCGGCTGGTGGGTTCGGCGCCGCGCACGCGCGTTCTCGCGTTAAGCATGCACAAGGATTCGGTGTATGTTCGTGAAATTTTGCGCGCCGGAGCGCGCGGGTATTTGCTCAAAGACTCGATCGACAGCGATCTGGTGAGCGCGGTTCGCGCGGTGGCGAAGGGCGAGGGCTACTTGAGCCCGGGTGTTTCCGACGCGGTGCTGAGCGATTACCGCAAGCATGTCACCGATCCGCTGGATCTGCTGACCAGCCGCGAGCGCGAAGTGCTGCAAATGATCGCCGAAGGGAAAACGAACAAAGAAATCGCGAGCGCGCTGAACCTGAGCGTTTATACGGTGGACGCGCATCGCGGAAAGATTATGGAGAAGCTGAATCTCCATTCTATCGGCGAAATGGTGCGGTTCGCGGTGCGCAATGGCCTGATCGATTAATCGCTACATCTTCTCCCGAAACATTCCGAGCAGCTTTTGTGCGCGCGTGGGATCGGTTCGGAAGCCGGCCGAATTGAGAGGCTCATTCAGGAATACACCGTATCCCGGCGCTTGCTGCAAATTAACGTCCTTTAAATTCCGGAAGCCCATGGACCAGGAAGGAAACTCGCGGTCCTGGATCTGCTGCCGCATCAACGGAAGGATGCCGCGGTGCCGCGGATCTTTTTCAATCGTGCGGTACAAGCCTAACACCGCATCATCCGGTCCCTCGAGTGCCTGCATGAAATTTCCGTCCTTGTAGAGCAGCATGCCGGTGAGGCCAAGGCGCGCATTGTTGTCGCAGCTTTGCCGCAGCAAGGCCTCCAGATCGTATTCGGAAAACAGTTGCGTGGCGGAGCTGACATACACTAGTGAAAGCATTGAACCCCGGAATACCTATCGTCTTAAAATTGGGTCAGGCTTAGGATATTGCCGTCCGGATCCTTGAACCACGCGATCTTCGTGCTGGTGCCCGGCGGCGTCCAAATGCCCTGAGCGTCCTGCCCGGGAATTCCGTAGCTCTCAAAGCGCACGCCTGCTTTGGACAGCTCGTCCACTTTGGCCGCGATGTCGGAGACCTGCCAGCCGAGCGCCGTATACTTTCCGCCAAATACTTCGGCGACGCGTTGGACGCGCAGCATGGTCCCGGCCGCATCGAAGACCAGCGCAAAATCACTCTCCTCGACCAGCTTCAGACCGAGGACATCGCGATAGAAAGCCTTGGCGCGATCGGCATCGGTGGTGGCGGTGAACGCAATGACGGGAGCGGAATGGAGCAGCGGCATGAGAACAAGTATCGCTGAATCTCAGAGATGCGATGTTACAATACGAATTCCCCAATGGAACAATTGAAAGCGCTCATCCGGGAAGTGGCCGATTTTCCGAAGCCCGGCATCAATTTTTACGACATCACCACGCTGCTGAAGAACCCGGGCGGATTCAAAGGCGTCATCGATTCGCTCGCGTCGCATTATCGCTCCACGCCGATCGATGTAGTGCTCGGGATCGAAGCGCGCGGGTTCATCATCGCGCCCGCGGTGGCGTATGCGCTGGGCTATGGATTTATCCCCGTGCGCAAGGAGAAAAAGCTGCCCGCCGAGCGGGAGCGCATCGAATACGCGCTTGAATACGGTACCGACATTCTGGAGATCCACAAGGACGCCGTCTCGCCCGGCCAGAACGTGCTCATCATCGACGACGTGCTGGCAACCGGCGGAACGGCGGGGGCGGTCGCGCGGCTGGTCGAGATGCTGCACGGCAAGGTTGCGGGCCTCGGCTTCATCCTCGAGCTCGATTTCCTGAACGGCCGCGACAAACTCTCGGGCTACGACGTGTTCTCGCTCCTTCATTACTAGATGAGCGCGCGCGTACGGCTGCGATCGCTCGCCAAAATCAATCTCGACCTGCGCGTTTTAGGCAAGCGAACGGATGGGTTCCACGAGCTTCGCACCATCTTTCAAACGATTTCGCTGGCTGACACGATCGAGATCGAATACGAGCACGGGCGGACCCGGATCGAGTTGCATTCGAACCTCGACATTCCAGGAAATCTGATCCTCAAGGCGACGGATCTGGTGATGAAGGCGGCTCGCGCCACGGGCCGGCTCCGGTTCACCCTGACCAAACGCATCCCGCTCGGCGGCGGTTTGGGCGGCGGATCGAGCAACGCGGCGGCGATCCTCCTGGCGCTTCCGAGTCTCCTCGGCAGGCCGGTGCCGTTCGAAAAATTGCTGGAGCTGGCCGCGGAACTGGGCAGCGACGTGCCGTTTTTCCTGACCGGCGGAACGGCGCTCGGGATCGGCCGCGGCGCCGAAGTTTATCCTTTGCCTGATGTTACGAGCTCCCCGGGATTGCTGGTCGCACCCGGCATCCATTCCTCGACGGCGGCGGCATACCAGGCGCTCGCACGTCAACCGTTAAGCGAGGTAAATACCTCTACCATTAACAATTTTCAGTGGGTTGCTGGCGGCTGTGGGGTACCTGGCGCCAAATTCAGAAATGATTTTGAAACGGTTGTGTTTCAGAGCCATCCTCAATTAGAATCGATCAAGGGGAAGCTGCTAAAATTAGGCGCTTGGCGTGCGATGATGACCGGGAGTGGCTCGTCGCTGTTTGGCATGTTCCTGGATCGGGAAGTCAGGGATCGCGCTGCCAAGTGGTTCCGGAAAGAATTTAATTATCAGGTGTTTCCCTTCGCGACGGTAACCCGCGTCCGCTATCGTGCGCTCTGGTGGCGGCAACTCGGGATCTCGCCCGAAAGTCGATTATGGCCGCCCCAAGACCGGTACGCACGATGAGATTTGAGCAATTGAAGATCTTCACTGGCAATGCCAACCCGGCATTGGCGGCTAAGATCTGCGCGTCGCTCGGGTGTCCGCTTGGTTCGGCGGAAGTCGAGCCGTTTTCCGACGGCGAAATCCGGCTCCAGATTCTTGAGAACGTGCGCGGCGCCGACGTTTTCGCCGTTCAGCCCACGTCCACACCGGTGGATCGCCACATCATGGAGCTGTTGCTCATGATTGACGCGCTCAAGCGCGCCTCTGCGGAGCGCATCACGGCAGTGCTACCCTATTATGGGTATGCGCGGCAGGATCGGAAAGATAAGCCGCGAATGCCCATTTCCGCGCGGTTGATCGCGAATCTGATTCAGCGGGCCGGGGCGGATCGTGTGCTTACTTTGGACTTGCACGCGGCGCAAATTCAGGGGTTCTTCGATGTTCCCGTGGATCACTTGTTCGCCGCGCCGGTGATGCTCGAATATTTCGAGTCCATCGGACGCAGGGACATGACCGTGGTTTCGCCCGACGCCGGTGGTGTGGAGCGCGCGCGCGCATTTGCCAAGCATTTGAACGCGCCGCTGGCCATCATCGATAAGCGCCGGACGGAAGTAAACGTGGCCGAGGTGATGCATATCATCGGCGACGTCGAGGGACAGCATTGTTTGATTGTGGACGACCTGATCGATACGGCCGGGACGCTGGTGAAGGCCGCCGAAGCGCTGCTGAAGCATGGCGCGCTGACGGTGACTGCCTGCGCCACGCACGCCGTTTTGTCCGGGCCGGCCGTGGAGCGGATCGAGACGTCGTGCCTGCAGGAAGTGGTGGTGACCGATTCGATTCCCTTGCGCGACGACGCCATGCGGTGCAGCCGTATCAAGCGGCTTTCGGTGGCGCCTTTGTTAGCCCGTGCCATCCAATCCATTCACGAGGATGGTTCGGTAAGCACCCTATTCATTTAGCGAGAAGAAAAGAACAGGCCGCTGCCTGGAAGTATGGTGGCTAGCCGTCTGCCGGAGTAACGATTTATGAGAAAAGAAATTACCGTGACCGCCGAGCCGCGTGAGTCGCGTGGGAAGAACGAAGCGCGCCGCCTGCGCGTGAAGGGCATGGCGCCCGGTGTACTGTACGGTGCGGAGCGTGATGCCGTGGCCGTGTCTGTGAATCCCAAGGAAGTGAATAAGATTCTGCACAGCGGCACCGGACACAACACGATTTTCAACCTGTCGGTGCAGGGCGGGGAAGACACGCCGGTGATGATCGTGGATTGGCAGAGCGATCCGGTGAAGGAGACGCTTCTGCACGTCGATCTGAAGCGCATCGATCTCACCAAGAGGCAAGCCTTCAAGGTTCGCGTGCACACCGCGGGCGAACCCAAAGGCGTGAAGCTGCAGGGCGGCTTGCTTGAGGTGATCACGCGCGAGATCGAAGTCGAGTGCCTGCCAGACGACATTCCCGAGCTGTATACGGTAGACGTTACGGAATTGATGATCGGCCAGAACCTGCGCGCGAGCGAGATCCCGCTGGGCGGGACGGTGAAGCTCGTCAGCCCGCCCGAGCAGGTGATCGCGCACGTGATCGCGCTGAAGGCTGAGGTTGTGGAGACGCCGGCTGCCGAAGGCGCCGCCGCACCCGCCGAACCCGAAGTGATCAAGAAGGGCAAGAAGGAAGAAGAGGGTGAGGCAGAGGCCGAGAAGGAGAAAGGGAAGAAGAAGTAGTTGGGAATCGAGAATACGAGGGATACAGAATACAGGGAATACTGAATTCCTGGTATTCCTCGACTTCCTTGAATTCCAATGTCAGAGTTCTCGAAGCTGATCGTGGGCCTTGGCAACCCGGGCGAAGAATACGAGTCAACGGCGCACAACCTGGGTTTCATGGTGCTGGATCGGCTGGCCGAACGCCACGGGATTCGGATCGGTCGCAAGGATTCGATGGCGCTGGTCGGGCAGGGAAGCATTGCAGGCCAGAAAGTGCTGCTCGCCAAGCCGCAGACGTTCATGAATCTGAGCGGCGAGTCGGTGCAAGGGTTGTTGGTGAAGAATGAGATTCCGCCAGGGGATCTGATTCTGGTTTATGACGAATTGGATTTGCCCTGGCAGTCGGTTCGGATCCGGCCGAATGGTTCGGCCGCCGGTCATCGCGGAGTAAATTCGGTGATCGGGTGCATTCGGACCAAAGAGTTTCCCCGGGTTCGCCTGGGAGTTCATGGGGGCCGTCGCGAAAAGGACGGCGCTCAAATCGTGCTCGCGAAGTTGAAGCGGGCGCACAAACAGGAGTTGGAGGAGCTGCTGGATTATGCATCCGACGCAGTGGAATCCATCATCGCTGAAGGCGTCGAAAAGTCCATGGCGAAATATAATCGTCGCGCCCAAGGCTTAAACGAGGAAGAATGAGGATCTACGAAGAGCTGTTTATTCTCCGGCCGGATACGCCGGAGGAAGAGATTGACAAAGTGATCGAACAGATCACCACTTACATTGCTTCGCAAGGCGGCAATGTCGACAAGTCCGATAAGTGGGGCATCCGCAAGCTGGCCTATCGAGTGCAAAAGCGCAACGAAGGCTTTTATGTGCTGCTGCAATTCACTTCCAAGCCCGAAACGGTGCTGGAAGTGGAGCGCCGCTTGCGCGTGTCCGATCTGGTGATGAAATTCCAGAGCGTGCGCATCGACGAGAAACTGAAGAAGATCGAGAAGCGCAAGAAGGAGCGCGAAAAGCGTGCGGCTCGGAAGCCGGCGCCTCCCGCGGCTCCGAGTGTGCCGCTCGAACATGCAATGGCGGGCGCGGCTGAACCTGCCGGTCCGCGGCCTGGCGCGCCGATGCCGGGAGCTCCGGTGACTGCTCCGGCGGAAAAGGTAGGAGAGTAACATGCCAGAACAACGAGGCGGACGCCCCATCAGCGGGTCCATGCGGCCCACCGGCGGCGACAAGGCGCTGGCCACCAAGAAGCAATATTTCCGGCGCAAAAAAGTGTGCCGGTTCTGCGTGGAAAAGATCGACGACATCAACTACAAAGACGTACGCATGCTCTCGTCCTTTATTTCCGAGCGCGGGAAGATCGTGCCGCGGCGCATCTCAGGCGTGTGCACGCCGCATCAGAAGCGGCTGGCCGAGGCCATCAAGCAGGCGCGTAACATCGCGCTGATTCCCTTCGCTTCGGCGATTTAAGGAGCCGTCATCATGGAAGTGATTTTAAGAGAAGATGTCGAAAAGCTCGGCACGCGCGGGCAGTTGGTGAAGGTCGCGAACGGCTACGCACGGAATTTTTTGCTGCCCAAGCGGCTGGCGGTTGCGGCCACCGAGTCCAATAAGAAGATCGTGGAGCAGGAGCGCCAGGCGCACTTGCGAAAGGAAGCTAAAGTCGTAGCCGAAGCCGGCGAACTCGGCAAGCTGATGGAAGCCGTCACTATCACCATCACCCAGAAAGCCGGCGAGAACGGGCAGCTTTTCGGCTCGGTCACCGCGAAGGACATCGCCGATGCGCTCGAAGCGCAGGGCTACACGATCGAACGCCGCAAGGTGTCGCTCGAAGAGCCGATCAAGGCGGTCGGCGAATACAAAGTTCCGTTGCGGCTGCACCGTGATGTTACGGTGGAAATTGGCGTCAACGTGGTCAAAGAAGAAGAGTAGTTCGCCTGCCACATCCTGAATTGATTCTCGAACCGGGACGCTACGGGAGCGTTCCGGTCTATCAACTGCTCCAATCCGCCGGACACGGCTACATTCCCGTAGATCAGCGGCTCCTGCACGCGATTCTGGATCATCCGGCGCAGTCTCTGCCGGAGCTGGCCCGTTTCGCCGCCGAAAATCACGAAGACGATCTCATGGATCTCGATCCATTGCTGATCGACTTGTTCCGCGCCCTGCACACGCCGGAAGCGCTCCCGTTTTTTATCCAGGTGATCCGAAAGAGCGCAAGCGACGTGCCGGACGATGTGGTGGAAAGCCTGGTAGAGCTGGGTGAGCCGGCGGTTGAGCCGCTGCTGAAGCTCCTCGGCGAGCTGGCTGGCGCGGATGCCGGAGATGTTCCGTTCGTGCTCTCCGCGCTGCAGGTCCGCGATCCGCGTATTTTGGACGCGCTCGTCGGGCGATTGGACAGCGATCCGCAAGACGCCGCGTTGTGCCTGGAAATGTACGGCGATCCGGCTGGCATCCCGGCCCTCGAGCGGGCGCTCGCCAAAATACCCGCCGATGATTCACGCGCGCGCGCTCCGCTCACAGCGGTAATCGAGACGCTTGCGGAACCTGGTCCAGAAAAACCGGAGCAATCCGAAGAGAAGTTCGACATTTGGAAGCTGTATCCCGCCGAAGCCACGCCCGACTACGGGGCGCTCGAAGATGAGGACCGCCTGGCGATGCTCGAACATGGTTCGGCCAGCCTCCGAGCCTCCGTCGCATCGAGCTTCCAGGGCGCGGAATTGTCCGACGAAGTCCGCGAACGCCTGGTCCATTTGGCGAAGACCGATGCCGATGCAGCCGTGCGCGGAGCAGCCTGGGAATCACTGGGCGAAGTGGGCGACGACGACGAGCTGCGCGGCGCGATGCTCACGATCCTCTCCGATCCGAACGCGTCCGTGGACGAAAAAGCCGGCGTGGCGATCGGTCTGGCCGAAGAATCCGACAATCCGGCAATCTATCAGGCGATCTTGAATCTTTATCAGGACCCGGGCACCCGCGCCAAGGCCCTGAAAGCCATGGCGCGATCCTTCGACAAGCGCTTCGCCTCTTACCCGCCCAAACATCTCGATGATCCCGATCCGAACATCAAATCGCAAGCCATCTGGGGCGTGGGCTATTTGAACCTCCCTTCGGAAGCGCCACGCCTCGCCGAGTTTTTCGACGACGACGAATTCCGGACCGACGCGCTCTTTGCCTACACGCTTTCAGTTCCCGGCGAAACTTCGGCCGGACGTGTGAAAGCGCTGATGAAAAAAGTGGAAGACGCCGCGGGCGGTTTCCGCGAGGACGAAGAGGACCTGGTCCGCATCGCACTCGATCAACGTCTCATGTTGCACGGCAAAGCGCCGGTCTTTTTCCCGGAGGAGGATGAGGACGACGAAACGGAAGCGCCCGTCATCGCCGCGCCGCCGCCGGGGCGTAACGATCTGTGCCCATGCGGCAGCGGCAAGAAGTACAAGAAGTGCCACGGCGCTGTGAATTAGGACCACTGCTCTGGCTAGTCACCGGCGCCGCCGGTTTGTTCCTTCTCCTTGGCACGCTTCTGATCCCTCGCGCGGGCTTAGACGCCGACGAAGCGCTATTCACCAACCCGCTCTATCGCTCGCTGGGAGCCGATTTCGAACTCGGCGTCCTGCATCACAAAATTCCTGTGATGCTGATCGCCTACATCGGCGCATTCAAAACCGCGCTTTGCTGGCCCATCTTGCGCTTGTTCGGCCCGTCGATTTATGCGGTGCGTCTCCCCATGGTGCTGGCGGGCGCCGCCACCATTCTGCTTTTCTTCTTTCTCGCGGAAACCCTCGCCGGCCGCATTGCCGCCGCCTGCGCCGCGCTGCTTCTGGCCACCGATCCAACTTTTCTGCTGACGGAAACGTTCGATTGGGGACCCGTCGCGCTCGAGCACCTGCTGCTGGTCTCCGGTTGCCTCGCTATGATCTCGCGACGCCCGGCGCTGGCATCTCTGCTCTTTGGTCTCGCGCTTTGGAACAAGGCCACCTTCGCCTGGTCACTCACCGGTTTAATTGCCGCCACGCTCATGGCGTATTGGCCACAAGCGCGCGAGTTCCTTCGCGACCGCCGTCTCCTGCTGCGCTGTGGACTCGCGTTCATCATCGGCGCATTGCCGTTGCTGCTATTCAATCTGCATCGCCGTGCCGCGACGCTGCACGCGAGCCAGGGCATCTCGCTTACCCAAGACGCCGCCGCGAAGCTGCATCAACTGCGCGCCGCACTCGATGGCTCAGGTCTCTTCGGCTATCTCACCTCGGGCGCCAGCCCGCGCTCGTCCATTTTCGTTTATGCATTCGCGCTGGCGATTCTCGCCATCCCTCTCTGGTGGCGATCCGCCGCCCGTCGCGCCGGGATTTTCGCCTTAGTTTTCTGCGCGGTCACCTTTTTCTGCATGTTTATCACGCGAGGCGCAGGCACCGGCATTCACCACACCGTTTTGTTATGGCCGATGCCGCAACTGCTGGTTGGGGTCGCGCTATCGGCGCTGCGGCCGCGCTCCATTCCCGCGGTTGTCGTCGCACTGCTCGCGGCTTCCAATCTGCTAGTAATCGACCGTTACTTCGTTGAACTCGATCGCGCTGGCGCCACAGGCAACTTCACCGATGCCGTGTCGACGCTCGCGAACAACCTATCCTCTTTGCCCAACAGCCCGGTCTACGTCGCCGATTGGGGCATCTACGAAGCTCTGGTCTATCTTCAGCAGGGCCGAGTGCCGTTGCATTATTCGCCCCTACTCCTGGTCGCCGAACATCCCAGTCCCGCCCAGCGCCGTTCGATCTCCGCAATGATCGCCGATCCCAAAGCCATCTTCGTCACCCATATTGCATCACGCGAAATGTTCCCCGGAGTCCGCGCGCGTTTGGAAGCCATCGCCCGTTCCGGAGGCTACACCAGGCGGATCGTCGAAACGATTCCCGATTCCAAGGGTCATCCGGTGTACGAACTGTGGCGATTTAGCGCTCCCCGCCGTGCTACCTTCATCCCATGAACCCCTATGCCAGCCACATCTCGGGCACGCCGCTCGAAGTAATTTCGGAAACGCCGGCGCGTCTGGCGCAATTGGCGGAGACCATCGGGCCCGAACGCCTGGAAACGCCTCCCGCCCCCGGCAAATGGAGCGCTCGCGATATCCTGTGCCATCTGGCCGATGGCGAGGTCGCTTTTGGATTCCGGTTAAGGCAGACTTTGGCCGAGGAACATCATGTGATCCAGCCCTTCGATCAGGACGGGTGGGCGAAAGGCTATTCCGCGTCCGATGCGCGGCTCGCGTTGGCCGCATTTCAAGCTCTGCGTGCCTGGAACGTGGCGCTGATCCGTGGCGCGAAGCCGTCCGATTGGGAGAAACCGGTGTCGCACCCCGAGCGCGGAACAATGACGTTTCGGACCATCGTCGAAACCATGGCCGGACACGACCGGAATCACATGAAACAGATGGAAGCAATTGCCTCGCAGGCGGCATCTGCGAGCTAAGAAGGCCGAGCGAAGTTAGTGGACGGCCGCTAGGGCGCGGCGTACGATTGTCTCCGCGCGCCGCCAATCTTCATCGGCGGTCCCGTCAGGGCGTCCTTCGCTTTCCCAGATCAGCTGGGCAATGCCTTGAACGTCGCCGTCCGCATCAAACTCGCGGTCCGGAGGGATGTGTTCGGATTCGGGCAGCAAGTATCCGAGGAACGCATCGCGCGCTCGATTGTACGCCACATGCGCTCGTTCGAGCTCGAGCAAAGCGGTTTCAAACACGACTCCACCGGTGTTTTGCGCCGCGAGCGACTGCACGCGGTGCGCAATCTTCGAAAACTCGTCAAAGGCCTGTCGGTAATCAGCTTCAGCGTCCTGTGTGCATGTCACAAGTGATTAGACGAAGGAAACTTGCCAAGGGTTCGGATTCCTCACGATTTTTAATTATGTAAGATTGCCGGTGGGAGGCTAAGGACTTAGCTACGCCTCGTTCTCGATCGCTTTCCGCTACGATGCTCTTATGGCGCTTCCGCTCGACGATCCGCGCATCCAGGACTTCATCGACGGGTCGATGCGCATCGCTCTGCTGATCGCGATCCTCGGACCCCTTGCCCTCGCCGGTGCGCCAGCGGCGCAGGATCAGCCCGTCGCCGTCTTCGGAACCACTGTGGTGATTCCGTCCGGATTGCGCGGCTTGGTCTATCACATCCACCGCAATACGAAAAAGCTGCCCAATTTCGAGAAGATGAAGCCGGCGGGCGCGGCCATCTACACTTCCTCCCTCAACGTTCCGCCCCAGGATTTCAAGCAAGGCTTCCCCGGCGTGACCAAGCGTATCGAATGGTTCGCTATCGATTACACGGGCCGATTCTGGATCAACAAACCGGCGGCGTACACGTTCAGCCTGATGTCGGACGACGGAGCAAAACTTTACATCGACGATCAAACCGTGATCGATAACGATGGCCAGCATCCGCCCCAGGAGAAAACCGGAATGATCGAGCTGGCGCCCGGCGTCCATCGCATCCGAGTGTCGTACTTCCAAGGGCCGAGGTTTGCCATAGCGCTAGTGCTAAAAATCGCCGGCCCCGGCGAGCAGATGCGGGTCTTCAGCACAGACGAATTCAAGCCGCCGCCCGATCCGGGGCAGTGGAAGGTGAAAGCCGAGCCGCCACCGTAGATCCGAACAGCGTTATGGCTCCGACCGCAATCCTTCAATCTGATTCACTGTCGCGCCGTCCACCCACACGCGGAAATTGCCCGAGTCACCGCGCCCTTCGATGCGATCGGCGGACTCGGCCGTGACCTCGAATTTCTTCCACTTCCCCTGCATCACACGGCGGCACAGCTCGAAATATCGGCGGGCTGCCTTCGCCGAATCCCACGCCGACGCGACTGCCATGAGCGGATACCCGTCGCGCTTGTTCTCTAGCAATTCGTACGACGCACCCGCGAGATGCTCCGCCGCCGGATCGCCTTCCTTCGCACTGGTGTACTGCGTGAGCAGCACGCGAAAATCGAATTCCCCGAGCGTGCCATCGGCCAGTTTATGAAACTGATTCGCATCCGGCGCCGCGGGAGGATCCGGAATCGTGATGCCGGCATGATCCAGGTACCGCTCGGGATGCAAAATCTGGCCGCTCGATAATGGCGGCCGCACAAACACTTCGCTGAAGGCTTCCTTACCCAATTTGCGATAGACGGCGTCCTGAAACGCCATCCCCTCGGCATAGGGGAATACCAGCGACTCGCGGATGTAGAGTGGCGCTCGCGAAAATACCGGATACTGCTGGACCGCGGTGCTCTCCACCGTCTTCTTCATCAGTTCAATCACCGCCGCGGGGATCTCGGCAGGGCCGCCTGCTTGACGAGCCAGATAAGCCGCCATCAGCCAGGTCGCCTGGCCTTCCATCACGGCTTGCCGTGCGGTGGAATCGTCGTCGCTTTTCAGCCCTTCATGAATATATTTTGCCAAGTGGAAGTGCTGATCGGCGAGAGCGTGCGCCAGCTCATGAATTAACGCGACCCGTTCCTCATCGCCCCCGCTCGATCCTTCCAGGATGTACAACCGCTTCTGGTTGTAGTCGTAAAAAGCCGCAGCCTGCTCGGTGAGCAACTCCAGCGTGCTTTTGCGCAGATCGAAATCGGCGGGAACAAGTCCGAGCATCTCCAGCGTCAGTTCCTCTTTGCGCACCTCAGCCGGCTTCATGGTGGAGCGCAGCCGTTTGTCCAGGTATTTGCGGAGCTGGTCCTTGGTGATGAGCGCGTAAGGAACCTCATGCTTGAACGCCAGTCCGGTGATGGCCGACAGGCCTTGCTCGATGGCGCCGATGTGCGTGAAAAGCTCCTGCGCGGGAGCAGGGGCGATCAACACGCAGGCGGTTACGAAAGACAACAGAGGTTTCATGCGACAATGAACCTTTATGGTAGACGAGAAACAGTATTCAGCCGAAGCCCACGGAAGCGGCACTTTCATCATCAGCAAGCCCAAGCGGAAATCCGGCAAGCTGCGGCAATCCAGATTGAAGAAGCCGCAACGGGGCGCGCGGAAGTAGTACTTGGTACTTGAGCGCTTGCCTGGCCTTTCGGCACAGTCCTTGCGCGGGTGCTTCCCAGTACCTCTTCGGCCTGGAAAATCCATCGCGCCGCTATAGAATATAGCTGTCCAATGGCCGTTCTTCGCAGAGTTGCGCTGGGTCTCGTGTTGGCGGCGTCCGCTGCCGTTCTCCTGCTTGCGGCTCTCGAGCTGTGGAATTACCGGCAGTGGGCGTACTTGCCGCTGCATGAGCCGGGATTGAACGAGGACGACCGCGGGCGCATTTTGCAGGATCGCATGGACCTGCTCAGCAACCGCGTGGGCGACATGGAGAAGTTGGTCCTGATCTTGCTTGGGACCTCCGGCTTGTACGCTATCGTATTCGTCCTCTCGTCCTACGTCAGCGCCACCAGCCTCTCCCGCCAGGCCGATCAGACGGTGAACCAGATTCAGAATCAGATCGGTCTTGCCATGGGCGATCTTCGTGAGTTGCAGGAACGCACCGAACAAAGCCTGAAAGACATGCTGGCAGCCGCCGGACCACCCGCGGCTCCGGCGATCGGCGCCGCACCGCTGAATCACTCCCAGCAACTCGCCGAGATTGCCGCGCGGGTAGCGCAGTGGCTCAACCAGGTGTTGGGCGAAGAATCCAAGCAGGCGCTGCTGCGCGACGAAAACTCCGCCGCGCATCTGGAGGCGGTCGCCGGTCCGGATCTTGGCGCGCAGCTTCCAGCGCTGTATCTTGATTTTGCGCGAATCTATGCGCAATCGGACGCGGCGCGGTCGCAATTTTATCTCGACCGGGCCCTGCGCCTGGCGCCTCCGAAATCGGCGCTGGCTTCGGAAGTCCATTACGAACTGGCCTGCCGCTGGGCTGCATCTCACCAATTTCCGCAAGCCATCGAAGAACTGACGGAGGCCTTCCAGCATCAATTCCTGGCATTGGAAGAAAGGCTGGCCAGCGACATCGACGAAGGCGGCCAGCTCTCTCTCCTTGCGTCGACGCCGCCCTTCGACAAAGCCGTCAACGATCTGCTCCTCAATATCAGCATCGGGATGGGCTGATCCCCCGGCCCCGAAACTTCCGGCGGGGCCTTGGGTCTAAACTTGAGTTGAGGTGAATCATGAGCACCCCGTGTTTGCGTCTCACCATGTTTTTCTGCCTGGCGCTCGGTCCGGCATTCGCGCAGCAGCCGGCGGCGGACAGCCGCCAGATGACGCTGGATGTCGTGGTAACCGACAAATCCGGAAAGCCGGTACCGGGGCTGGAGCAGAAGGACTTCACACTTCTGGACAACAAGCAGCCGCAAAACATTCTGTCTTTCGCGGCCATTGCCGGAGGCGCCGCCGGACCTCCCATCGAAGCCGTTGTGGTGGTGGATGAAGTGAATACTCGCTTCTCCAGCGTGTCGTTCGCAAGGGCGCAGATCGACAAGTATCTGCTGCAGGACGGGGGAAAACTTCCGGTTCCGGTATCTGTCGCTGTTCTCAGCGATTCGGGCATTGCACTGGGGAATGCGGCAACGCGGGATGGAAACGCGCTGGCTACGTCATTGGATCAGAACAAAGCGGGCCTGCGTGCGATCGGGCGGGACCAAGGAGTCTATGGCGCCGGCGACCGCCTGGGATTGTCGCTCAATTCTTTGGAGCAGCTCGCCGCTTACGAGACGCCGCGGCCGGGACGCAAACTGGTAATTTGGATCAGCCCTGGCTGGCCCATTCTAACTGGACCGCAGATTCAGCTGAGCGACAAAGACAGGAAGAGCATTTTCGGGCAAGTTGTGAGGATTTCAGACGCTCTGCGGCGCGCTCAGATTACGCTCTACAGCATCGATCCGCTCGGGACGGCGGACGCAGGATCATCGCGAACCTACTATTATGAGGAGTTCGTCAAGGGCGTGAAGAAGGAAAACCAGGTCCAGATGGGCAATCTGGCGCTGCAGGCTCTCGCGGTTCAATCGGGCGGGCGGGTTTTCAATTCGAGCAACGATGTGACAAGCGAGATCGGGTCGGCGATCGCAGATGCGAAGACTTACTACATCCTCACCTTCGATAGCCTTCCCGGCGACGGACCGAACGAATATCACGCTCTTACCGTCAAGCTCGATCAGCGCGGATTGACGCCGCATGCACGAACCGGCTACTACGCCCAGCCGACGCAATAAACAGGGGCGCTAGCTCCGCAAGCCGCGCGGAAGCAAATCTAGAAAATGAAGCTGAGTCCGCCGCGCAACGCGCGTGGCGATTGCACCAGCGTAACTTGCTGGCTGCCTTGCGTGACGGGCAAATAGCCCTGCGCCAGGCCATTCTGCAACTCGGCGGTTGCCATGATGCGCCCCGGGATTCCAGGCACTGGGGGAATCGGCTGGCTGACGCGCACGTTCAGGCCGGTGGCAGCATAGGGGCTCTGCGTTAGGTACAGATGATCCGGCATGATCGTATCGTTATAGTCCATCCATTCGTAGCTGCCGACAATCACCGTGCCTGTGACGGGAATCCGCGTGGAAGCCCGCGCGCTGGCCCAGAACCGCTGTGTCGTTTGCAGGCGCTCGCGCAAGGCGTCGGCGGTGTTCGCGTCCTGGCCGCCTGCGGCTGCGAGCGCACCGCTACTTCCGAACGATGCCCCCACCAGGACATGGCCGCCCCATGGCCGCGAGACCGAGGTGGCGAATCCCATGCGATGAAAGCTGCCGGCATCGAGAATACTGTCCTGCGAGGAAATATCGGGCAGCAGATCGCCGGGAGCGAAAGCGCCGGGCGGCGCTACTACAGTCATCGCAGCGTTGCTCACCCGTTCGTTGTAGCCGGTCACGTTCAACGTAACCAGGCGAATGTTCGTCTCATATCCGATTTCGAAATTCTGGGACCGCTGGAGGGCCGCATGCCCGTCGAGCATCGAAAGGCGCGGCAGCACCGCCAAGGCGGCCAAATCCTGAGCCAGGGCTTCCGAATCGCCGCGCGCGGTTCCATCCGGGCCGCTTCCCGAATCGCTGATCTGAGAGTCGATAAGCAGTGCAGTGGCGGGAGCGCCGGAACTAAACGCCGCCTTCACCTGGCCGGCCCGGCCCAGATCGTAAGTAAACCGGCCGAAATTGCTCCGCGAATTCAAGTGATCCATGTAGCTAACCGAATCGAATGAACCGCCGTAGTCCAGCCGCAACCTGTCGGTGAGCATTTTGCTGTCATACATGGATACCGACATGGTCCGGAGCGCGGGCATCCCGTCGGCTTGCCCGTAAAACATGGGGAGTCCCTCGCGCGCGGGCAAGTACACCTGCTGCACGGTTACCGCAACCTGAGGGCCGGTACCGTTATGCCTAAAACTGGTGCGGAAGCCGGAGGTCGGCAATCCGGAGTGAGCGCTGTAACCGAGGTTGCCGCTCAACTGCACCTGACCGTGGCCGAATGCCGAGGTCTCGAGCGCGAACGCCGTTCCCAAGTCCGTTTGAGAGAACGAACTGCCGAGCGAGCCGGGGTCGCCGGCAGACAAATTGAGAACTCCGCGTGTATCGGAGAATGTGCTGGCATCCTGGGATTGGTTCTGAGTCGGATCCGACGGGCTGGCGCCGGGCAGCATTCGCAACACGGGCCGGGTAGATGCGGATTCTTTCAGCACCCACTTCCAATCGTCGCTCATCAACGCGCCCTGACCGGGCGGCGCGTAGACCAGTTCGATGGAGCTCAGCACGCTAGCCATATTCACGTACAAAAGGCTCTGCATGCCAGGCTGCACTTTGATCTTCTGTTTCACTGCCGGAACAAAACTCGCAAGCGAAACGCGTACGGAATACACATCAGGGGTGAGAAGGCCAAAACCGAACAACCCGTGCTGATTGGTCATCGCGCGCAGAATCAGGCGCTGGGACCGATTGTAGAGCAATACGGAAGCACCCGTCTGAGGAACGCCGCTGGAGTTGCGAACGATGCCCGCGATGGTGCCGGAGGGAGCCTCGTGCGGCGCTGGGAGGGCCGCGGGCGCCGACATGAAAAGTGCCGCAATCGCGCTAACAGCGAGTTGGGGTCGAACGGTCTTCATCCCGTACTGGCTACCGGGCGGGATTCTGCACCCACCCACCTGAGACCTACTTTACCGTAAAATTGGCGGTCGGGGTTACAGTTTGGTTGCTATTGTGATCCACAACCTTCATATTGAGCGTGTACTGGCCGGGTTCCAGGGACTGAAGCGGCAGCAGTTTTTCCACCGTCACTTGTTGCGAGGACGCCCCGGGAATGGAGGTCACTTCTTCGGTGTAATGCAGCACCGGACTCTTGGCGCCGCTCTTGGTGATGTCGTACTCGATAGACGCGTTCGGTTTCTTGGTTTTTGCGTCGGGCGTGAAATTATAGAACTGGGTATAGATCCCTAGCTTTTCGTTGCGCGCAAAAGTGTCCGTCAGGCGCGGACGAACCTTCGTATCGCCGATGACGAACTGGCCGCTGCCAATACTGGTGGTGGGGACCTTTTCGATCAGATCCGCCAGGATCAAGCTGCTTGATGAGAGTTTCTCGTCGTCGAAGTGCGGAACGTTCAGCGCCACGGGCATGCTGGTCAAATTGCCGCCCGTGGTGTCCTTGCAAACCACGTTGAGCCGGTACATTCCCGGCGCGAGCGGAATTTCCTTCTGATAGATGGACGCGCCATCCAACGACTTTTGCAACAGGTCCGCGGGCACCTCGATTGAAACCGGGTCCTCAAAGGTGTTCACCACCCGACCCGTGATCGAGGTGATGCGCCCGAAGATATTGATGGTGGCCTTGGCCACGCTGTCTTTCTGCTGAAATTGCAAATCGCGGCGCTGGAACTCAATCGTGATCGTGGTGAGGATGGTGGAGTCCGTGATCTTAATGTAGTCGGCGCGCAGCTTAAACGGCAGCGTATTGTAGCGGATACTGGAACTGACCACCGCCTGCAGATCCTTGAACTTCACCGTGGGCGCCTTTTGCAGATTGGCGAACTGGCTCAGCCGCTCGAACTCGTCCATGCTGGCCGGCAAGGGTTG
>Ga0335074_10003032_pt1 | contig 22873 bp, 21 predicted proteins | sample Lox_Sample_23_FD_206715 | JGI IMG/M metagenome (GOLD analysis project Ga0335074, IMG submission 206715) | Soil microbial communities from Loxahatchee National Wildlife Refuge, Florida, United States - Lox_Sample_2.3 | ecosystem: Environmental > Terrestrial > Soil > Wetlands | place: USA...
GCAGGGCGTCGACGAGGATCGCCTTGGCGCGGCGCTCATGCGCGGGGTTGGCGTAGGCGTGCAGAAAGCAGATCGCCACCGCCTCGATCCTGTCCTGCCTGAGACGGGCGGCGATGGCGCGCAACGCCTCGTCGTCGAGCGGGGTCACCTCGTGGCCGGCGGGATCGAGCCGGCCGCGCACGGTGTGGCAATCCTCGCGCGGGACGAGCGGTGGCGGGCGCGTCTGGCGGATGTCGTAAAGGCTCGGCCGGTCCTGGCGACCGATCAGCAGGATGTCGCGGAACCCCTCGTTGGTGACGAGCGCGGTGCGGGCGCCCTTGCGCTGGATGACGGCGTTGGTCGCGGTCGTCATGCCATGGCCGACGTAGTCGACATCGCCACCGCTGGCGTCTTGCAACGCCAGCGCGCGCTTCAGCCCCTCGACGGTGCCGAGCGCGCGGTTCTCCGGTGTCGTCGGCACCTTGGCGACAGTGACGCGTTTGGTGGCCTCGTCATAGGCGACGTTGTCAGTAAAGGTGCCGCCGACATCCGAGGCGACGCGCAAGCGGTAAAGGCTCATCGCCATAAGACAGCGGGAATAAGCGAAGTGCGCAAGCGCGAGTTAAAAACCAGCGCCGCCAGCTTCGCGCCGCGCGTCAAATGTTCCGCAAGATTCATCAAACGGCCGATGCCAACGGCGGCGCCGCTCGGTTACGCCAGGCGCCCGCGGATGCTCCTCCCACAGGAAAGAGATTAAATCCTGTCGCTCTGGCCTGAGACGCTACAGATTTCTCCTGCCCCCAGCTTGATCCGGGGGTCCATCTTCACATTGCCCCGAAGAGACAAAAGAGCAGGTCAAGCCCGGCCAAGGGGGTGAAAAAAGCGCCGTCCTTTCGCCGCTTAGGTGCGCTTGAAGCAGCGGTTGGCGTTTTCCCACAAGAGCTTTTTCGCGCGCTCGCCGGCAACGCTCCTCCATTCGAGGATCTTGTCGATCGAGTTCGGGAACCACGATTCGAAGTGCGGATAGTCGGAGCCGAACATCAGGCAGCCATCGCCGAGATAGTCGCTTACCATGCTGTACATCTTTTCGTGCTCGTGCGCCTCGATGTTGGCGAAGACGCGGCCGGCGGCGAAATGCTCGCTCGGCAGCATCTTGAGCTTGGCGGTGCGGCCGACATAGCTCACTTGCTCGTCCATGCGGCGCACCCAGAACGGCAGCCAGCCAAAACCGCATTCGAGCACGCAGAGCCTGAGGCCGGGATAACGGTCGAGTATGCCGCTCGCGAGAAACCCGGCCATAAAGCGTTGCGCACCCCACGGGTGCGAGCACAACCGCGCGAGGTACACATTGTCCCACATCTGATCGTAGGCCGGGAAATAGGGCGGCGACCAGGTGAAGCTGTGGTGGACGATGGCGAGGTCGTGATCCTCGGCGGCGCGCCAGATTGGCTCCAGCGAGGGGTGATCGACCGGCATGTCGTTGTCCAAGAGCGGCTGCACCGCGACCGCCCATCTGGACGTGCCCCAGCGCTTGATCTCCTCGACGGCCGAGGCGACATCGCGGGTCGAAGCGACAATCGGGCCCTTGAGCCGCTCGGGATAGGGGCCGCAGAAATCCCCCATGTGGCGGTGATAGGCGCGGATGAGGCCCACTTCGAGCGACACGTCCGGCACGCCGACAATGCTCGTCCACACCGAAGGCACGAGGAAATGCACATCCGAGCCTTCCTCGTCCATGTCGAAGACCCGGTTGTCGGAGCGGTCGTCGACAACCCCGGGGCTAGGGCGTCGTTTTCCTCGCCAAACACGCTCGTCGCTGGAACCCTTGCGCGGCGCGGCCTCGCCCAAGGTGCGCTCATAGGCGCGCTGGGCGAAGCGGTAGGTCGCGCGGGGCGCCCCATCGACCGTGCGCGACTTTACCGTCACCCGATAGGGCGCGAGGTCGGCGAGCCGCGGCCGGAAGCTCGGATCGACATATTTCTCCAATACGTCGGCACCGGGGTCGATATGCGTGTCGGTGTCGTAGACGCGGTAGCCGTTCTTCATCGCGCTGGCCTCCTGCAATACACCCGGCGCAGGCCGGGGCCCATCCTTACCTCTTCCGAACGTCAGAAGCATGGGTCCCCGGCCTGCGCCGGGATGGCGAGGATGGTGTCACCCCCAAAAGTCCTTGGTCGCGATCCGCGCGCCCTCGGCCATCGCGGCGAGCTTGGCCCAGACGACTTGCGCATCGACCGCGGCCTGGCCGACCCAGGTGCCATAGCCGCAATCGCTGCCGGCGATGACATTTTCGCGGCCGACCAGCGCGGCGTAGCGGCCGATGCGCTGGGCGATCAGCTCGGGGTGCTCGATAAAATTGGTCTTCGACTCGATGACCCCGGGGATCAGCACCTTGCCCTCGGGCAATTTGACCCTCTCGAACAGCTTCCATTCATGCGCGTGGCGCGGGTTGGCGGCCTCGAACGACAGGCCGGCGGGCTTTGCGGTGAAGATCACATCGATGATGTCGGCAAGCGGGACGTCGCAATGGTGCGGGCCTTCGTAGTTGCCCCAGCAGAGATGGATACGGGCGCGGTCCGCCGGGATGTTGCGCAGCGCGTGGTTCAGCGCCTCGATATGCAGCCCCGCCGCCTTGCGAAATTCGGCCGTTGTGAGATGCGCGTTCTGGATGTGGCGACCCATCGCCAGGTCCGGGCAATCGAGTTGCAGCACAAAACCGGCGGCGACGACGGCCTCGTATTCCTGGCGCATCGCCTCGGCGATCGCCTCGAGATAAGCTTCGTGGCTCGGGTAATGGCTGTTGTGAAAGAACAGCGAAATGAGGCCCGGCGAGGCGGCGGAAAGAAACCCCTCCTCCGCCTTTGCAGCGCCCAACGCGGCTTTGAGATTGCTCGCGTCGGTCTCGGCGGCCGCAGCATCGCGCACCGAGATCGAGCCGTTGCAGCCCGGCGTCTTGCGCCGCGAGCGGCCGGGGTCACCAAAGACGCGACGCGCCAGCTCAGGGAAATCGACAAGGTCCTGATAGGTCAACGGCCGGCTCTCGCCGCCGAAGCCGCCGAGCCGGTCCTTGATGTAGGTGGCGTAGCTCGGCTTCGACATCTCGCCGTCATTGACGATGTCGATGCCGGCTTTTTCTTGGGCCTTGACGATGTCGGCGACGGCGGTCGCGATGCGGCGGCCCAGCGCCGCGCTGTCGACCGGGATCCCCTCCTCCTTGGCGAACATGATCTGCACCAGATCGGCCGGGCGCGGCAGGCTGCCGGCATGCGTCGTCAGAAAGCGCTCACTGCTGCGTTTCACGCGCAGACCTCCCCTTCTCCCGCCGGCCCTTGAACTTTTGCCGCCGAGTCTGTGCTACCGTGCCGCAAAACGGAAGGGGACAATGCAGCCGCGAATTCTGGTTGCCGCCGCTCTGCTCGCGCTCGCCGGCTGCGACTTGGTGCACAAGCCGTCCGGGGATGGCCCGCAATGGGTCGACCGGCCCGCGCAGGATTTGATCGACGCCAACGGCAAGCCCGACCGGGTCGTCAGGCTGCCGCCGCCCTCGCTGTCGACCGTGCTGCTTTACCTGGGCGGCGCGGAGCCGGGCTTCGCGGTCTGCGAGCGCGACTACTTCGTGCGCGGCCACACGATCGTCGGCTACAGCGAGCACGGCACCGACCCCAAATGCGACCGGCGCGCCGGCAACCTCAGCTGACGGCAAATTCCGCGCGCATCCGCTGAGAAAAGGGCACGGTGACGATCTGGGACCACCCCGGTCCTCCTCCCATCGAGGGGGAGGGAGAAAAAGGCAGACGTTTCTAATCTCCTCCCCCCTTGATTGGGGAAGGGTTAGGGTGGAGGTGCAGGGTCAATGTACCGCCGGCTCGCGCAGATGGCACGCGACATGGTGTCCGGGAAACACCTCGCGGATCGGCGGCTCTTCCTTGGCGCAGCGGTCAAAGGCAAGCGGGCAGCGGGTGCGGAAACGGCAGCCCGAGGGCGGATCGATCGGGCTCGGCACGTCGCCTTTCAAGATGATGCGCTTGCGCTCGATCTCGGGGTCGGGCACCGGCACCGCCGACAGCAGCGCCTCGGTATAGGGATGCTGCGGCCGGGCGAACAGCGCGGCGCGGTCGGCCAATTCGACGATCTTGCCGAGATACATCACCGCCACGCGGTGGCTGATGTGCTCGATCACCGCGATATCGTGCGCGATGAAGAGATAGGAGAGGCCGAAATCGCGCTGCAAATCGACCAGCAGGTTGATGACCTGCGCCTGCACAGACACGTCCAAGGCCGAGACCGGCTCGTCGCAGACGATGAGGTTGGGGCGCAGCGCCAGCGCGCGGGCGATGCCGATCCGCTGGCGCTGACCGCCAGAAAATTCGTGCGGGTAGCGGTCGAGCGCCTCGCGCCGGAGCCCGACTTTTTCGACAAGCCCCCTCACCTGCCCTTCCAGCTCAGCGCCGGCGGCGATGGCGAAATTCTTCAAGGGCTCGGCGACGATGTCGCGCACCGTGAGGCGCGGGTTCAACGATGAATAGGGGTCCTGAAAGACCACCTGCATTTGCCGGCGGAAGGGGCGCATCGCGCCCTTCGACAGGCCGTCGATGCGCGCGCCGCCGAGCCGGACCTCGCCCTCGGTTGGGTCGATAAGCTTGAGGATCGTCTTGCCGACGGTCGACTTGCCGCAGCCGGATTCGCCGACAAGGCCCAAGGTCTCGCCGGGCGCGATGTCGAACGACACGCCGTCGACCGCGCGCACCTGGCCGACGGTATGCTGCAGCACCCCCTTCTTGACCGGGAAGTGCTTGACCAGGTTCTTGACCGAAAGCAGCGGGGTCATTCGGCCGCGTGCTGCGGGCTATACCGGAGGACAAGAAGCTCTTCGTCGCTCAACGCCGCCAAGGCATATGTGCGGCCTTCGTCGTCACAGAACTCTACCTCGTAATGTCCTGCATCCAAGATCTCGACGACAGTGCCTACCTGACCTCGCCGAAGCGATTTCTCCGGAACATCGGAGACGAGAGCCACTACGTCGAGCAATTTCACAGAGCGATCCATCGGGCTTCTCCGTCGGGGCCGTCGTTCCCGTTTAGCGCACATAACACGTCACAAATCGTAGTTCCCGCGTCCCGGTACGGATTATCCAACCCGATCGAACGGTGGCGCTTCCCGTCGGTGTGGCCATTTCGAAGTCTAGCACATAGCGTTGCCCATGCCGGTCGCGGTCGACGGGCCGCAAGTTTTGTGGTTGGTCGCGCGCTGCGCTGATCAATGCAATGCGCAGCACTTCCGTATCTGCCGCGGTTAAGCCCAATTGCGCCCGGAAAGATCGTGCCTTGTGCCGGCCGCGAATGTGCGTCGGCGAAAGACAGTAATCGCGCAGCTTTGCCGCATCGACGACTATGCGATCGAAACCGATAGGCATAGGCCATTCTCACAGTCCGGCCAGCCGGTCGGCGTGGAAGCAGGCCGCGAAGTGGCCGGGCTCCTTTTCCTCGAAGGGCGGCGGCTCGCGGCGGCAGATGTCGCTGGCGAGAAAACAGCGTTCGGCGAAGGCGCAGCCCGGAATCGGCTCCCTCAACGACGGCACGGTGCCGACGATCTCGGCCAGACGCGGCGGCAATCCAGCCTCCGGCGCGCCAAGCCGCGGCATCGAGCCGAGGAGACCTTTTGTGTAGGGGTGGAGCGGACGGCGGAACAGCGCCTTGACCGGCGCCTCCTCGGCCTTCTTGCCGGCGTACATGACGATGACTCGCTGCGCCATCTCGGCGACGACGCCGAGATCGTGGGTGATCAGCACGATCGCGGCGTCGATCTGCTCTTTCAGCTCGCGCAGCAGGTCGAGGATTTGCGCCTGGATCGTCACGTCGAGCGCCGTGGTGGGCTCGTCGGCGATGAGCAGCCTGGGGTTGCAGGCGAGCGCCATCGCGATCATCACCCGCTGCCGCATCCCGCCCGACAGCTCGTGCGGATATTGGCGGATGCGGCGTTCGGGCTCGGGGATATGCACAAGGCGGAGCATCGCCACGGCCTTTTGCTGCGCGGCTTTCTGCGCCATGCCCTGGTGCAGGATCAGCGACTCGGCGATCTGCCGACCGATCGTCAGCACCGGGTTGAGCGAGGTCATCGGCTCCTGAAAGATCATCGAGATGTCGTTGCCGCGCACCTTGCGCATCTCGGCTTCGCTGAGCGCCAGAAGCTCTCGGCCGGCAAAGCGGACCGACCCCGAGACGACGCGGCCCGGCGGCGACGCGATGAGCCGCAGCACCGACAGCGCCGTCACGCTCTTACCGCAGCCCGACTCGCCGACGATCGCCAAGGTCTCGCCCGGCAGCACCGCGAGCGATACGCCGTCGACCGCGCGCACCACGCCGTCGCGGGTGAAGAACCAAGTCCGTAGGTCGTCGATCTCGAGCAGCGGCCGAGTTGCGGCGGCGGGAGCGCGCGCCGCCGCCACCTCCTCGTCCACCACCGCCATGCCTAGAGCCGCCGCGCGAGCCGCGGGTCGATCGCATCGCGCAGCCCGTCGCCCAGGAGGTTGATCGCCAGCACCGTCAGCGACAGGAAAATGCCCGGAAAGAGCACGATGTAATAGGCGACGAGGAACACCGCGCGACCCTCGGCCATGATGTTGCCCCAACTGGGAATGATCGGCGGCGTGCCGGCACCGAGAAACGACAAGATCGCCTCGGTGATCATCGCCGAGGCGCAGATATAGGTACCCTGGACGAGCAAGGTCGCGAGCGTGTTGGGTACGATGTGGCGCCAAAGAATGCGGATTTGCGAAGTGCCGCTGGCGATTGCCGCCTCGACAAAGGGCTGATCGCGCAGGGTGAGGACGACGCTGCGCACCAGCCGCGTGACGCGCGGCACCTCGGAGACGGTGATCGCGAAAATGACGTTGCCGATGCTGGCGCGGGTCAGCGCCATCAGGGCGATCGCGATCAGAATGCCGGGGATCGCCATCAGCCCATCCATGACGCGCATGATCACGGCGTCGATCCAGCGGTTGAAGCCGGTGGCGAGACCGATTGCCAGGCCGAGGCCGGTCGCCAGCAGCGCGACACTGAGGCCGACGATCAACGATACGCGCGCGCCGTAAATCGTCCGGCTGTAGATGTCGCGGCCGAGCATATCGGAACCGAACCAGTATTCGGCCGAAGGCCAGCGCAACCGGTGCGCCGGCGCCAGCGCGGTCGGGTCGACGGTGCCGAGCCACGGCGCGAAGATCGCCATGGCGAGCATCAAGACCAAAAGCCCGCCGCCGATCACCACCGTCGGATGTCGGCGGACATAGGTCGCAACCGTGCCGCGCTCGCGGGGCGGCCGGGAGGCGGCGACGAGGTCGAGATTGCCGGGAACGACAGCCATCTCAGTACCTGATCCGCGGATCGAGGAAGGCGTAGCTCAAGTCGACCAGTAGGTTCACCACGACATAAGCGGCCGAGAAGATGAGAATGACGCCCTGGATGATGGGGTAGTCGCGGCGCAGGATCGCATCGACGGTGAGCCGCCCCAAACCGGGGATCGCGAATACCGTCTCGGTCACCACCACGCCGCCGATCAACAGCGCGACGCCGATGCCGAGGATCGTCGCGATCGGCACCGCGGCGTTTTTCAACGCGTGCCGCAGCAGCACTCGCTCGTTTGACAGACCCTTGGCATGCGCCGTGCGGATGTAATCCTGCGCCAGCACGTCGAGCATGCTGGCGCGGGTGATGCGCGCGATCAGCGCGGTGAACACCATGCCGAGCGCGATTGACGGCATGACCAGATGCGACAGGAACGGCACCACCCCATCGGCCAGCGGCACATAGCCCTGCACCGGCAGCAGCGCCGTCTTGATCGCCAGGATGTAGATGAGGATGTAGGCGAGCACGAAGATCGGCACCGAAAAGCCGACGACCGCGAAGACCATCACCACACGGTCGATCCAGGTACCGGCCTTCCACGCCGCCAGCACGCCCATCGGGATCGCGGCGACAACGGAGACGATGAGGGTCGAGATCGTCAGCGCGACCGTCGGGCCCAGCCGTTGCTCGATCAGCATCGACACCGGAAGATTGGTGAAGATCGAGATGCCGAGATCGCCGCGCATGAGCCGCCATACCCAGTCGCCAAACTGGACGAGAAGCGGCTGGTCGAGCCCGAGCTGGGCGCGGATGTGGGCGATGTCGGCGGCGGTGGCGTTGTCGCCGGCTATGATCGCAGCGGGATCGCCCGGCGAGAGATGCAGCAGCGCGAAGACAAAGACCGCGACCACGATCATGACGGGGATGGTGGCCAAAATCCGCCTGACGATATAGCCGAGCATCACCACCCCGTCGCAAGACCCGTGCCGCGCGCTCGTTGCTTGCTTTCCGGGCAGATTGGCGCATCCGGGGGGAAAAGGCGAGGCGAATGCCCCGTCTCGCAGCAGCGCAGCCGCGTCAGGGCGTCGCGCCCATGCGGGTTTCGTCGACAAAGCGCTCGGTCGCCATGTCAATCGCCCGTCCGGCCCGGCCGCGCGGCGCGTGGACATAAAGCGAGCGGCCGGTCGCCGCCGCCGGCGTCTCGCGCGGCGGCTTTACCGGAATCTGATAGTCGACCGGGCGCGCATGGTCGGCGAGCAGCAGCTCGGGCCGGTAGACGCTGTTCATCTTGAGCATGCTTTTGACGAAATTGGTCTGCCCGCGCAGCAAGAGGCGCGTCGCAAGGCTTGCCGCATCGACGAGCGTGCGCCAGCCGAGGTGCTTCGAATAGATCGCGCGCTGTGTCGCCACCAGCTCGGCATAGAACTCTTCGAGCGGCAGCTTGGTCGGCAGCACCGAGTGCTGAATATCGAAAAGGCGGTAGTCGCGGGTTTCGAGGCGGCGTTCCTCGGTCAGCCAGCTTTCCGTGCCGGGATAGGGGGTGTTGACGCTGATGTTGACGATCTCCGGCTGCTCGACGCACCACTCGCGAACCACGCGGAACCGCTCATGGTCCCAATCAGGATCGGCGATCAGGTTGATCGCGATGTGCACGCCGAGTGAGCGGGCGTATTCGAGCGCCTCGAAATTGCGGCCCAGCGGCACTCGCTTGCGGTATTTCTGGAGGCCTTCCTCGTCGAGCGCCTCAAGCCCCAAGAACATATAGGACATGCCGAGCTTCGACCAGAACTTGAACACCTCCTTGTTGCGCAGCAGCACATCGCCGCGGGTCTCGAGGTAATAGCGCTTCCTGATCCCGGCGGAGGCGATTGCTTCGCCCAGCTCCATGCCCTGGCGTTCCTGGATGAAAGCGACGTCATCGACGATGAACACGCCCGGCTCACGGATCGATTTGAGGTCCTCGATGACCCGCTCGTGGCTTATCATCCGGTACGAGCGGCCGTAAAACGTCCAGGCGCTGCAGAACGAGCAATCCCAGGGACAACCGCGCGAGAACTCGATCGAGGCGCACGGATCGAGCACGCCGAGGAAATATTTGCGGCGGTGGCGCACCAAATCGCGCGCCGGCAAGAGATCGTCGAGCGAATGGACAAAGCCCGGTGCCGGGCCCTGGCCGGTCGCGGTCACCGCGCCGGGCACCGCAGCAAGGTCAGCGCCGCTGTCGATCGCCGCGAGCAGCGGCGGGATCGCCGCCTCGCCTTCGCCGCGGATCACGCAATCGATCGCGCCTTCGCCGTGCTCGATGAGCGCCGCGGCGACAAACGAGGCGCTGTGACCGCCAACGCACATGGCGGCGCGCGGCAGGCTCGCCTTCACGCCCTTGGCGAGCTGGACGATCTCCGGAACGTTCGCCAGATAGTTGCAAGAAAAGAGTATGAGGTCGGGCCGCCAGCGCGTTACCCAGCGGAAGAAATCGCGATGCGTCTCGACCTGCAGGTCGATGAGGGCCGCTTCATGCCCGGCCTGACGCACCGCAGCCGCCACCAGCTCGAGGCCCAAAGGCTCCAGCCGCAGGAAGATCCGCGTATACATCAGCGGACCGGGGTGCACGCAGAGGACTCGCATCGCTGCTCCTGTCTTGCCGGTCTCCCCTTAGAGGTTCATCGCTGACGAATTTGTCGTTTCCACGGCGAAATTTAGAGTTTCAACAGCCGCTTGGCGTTGCCGTTGAGGACCTTTTCCTTGTCGGTCGCGGACAGCGGCAGACGCTCGGCCCAGCTGGTGCCCGGCGGGTTGTCGACGAACGGGTAATCGATCGAGAACAGCACGCGATCGATGCCGATCTCCTGGATGCAATGCAGCAGTGCCGGGTCCGAAAAGAACCCGCTGGTCGTCACCCAGAAATGTTCGCTGAACGCATCGCGGAACCAGGTGGGACCGCGCCCGTCACGCGCGAAGCCCATGTTGATGCGCCACAGATAAAGCGGCAGCCCTTCGCCCAGATGGCCGAGGATGATCTTCAGCCCGTGGTATTTCTCAAACACGCCGCTCAACACCAGCCGCACACCCTGCGTCGCGGTCTCCACCGTAAAGCCCCAGGCGGCGCGCAGGATGGTCGGGAATTTCTCGACATAGTCCTTGTAGTAGACCTCGATCACCCGCGGATCAGGGGTCGAGGGGTGCATGTAGAGCGGCACGTCGAGCGCCGCGGCGCGCTCGAAAATCGGCCAGAAGCGCGGGTCGTCGATAAAGAGGCCGTTGGTCAGCCCATGGATCATCGCGCCCTTGAAACCGAGTTTCGTCACCGTGCGCTCCAGCTCGTCCGCGGCGGCCTTCGGGTCGGCGGTGGGCAGCGCGGCGAAGGCGGCGAAGCGGCCGGGATGCGCGTCGACAGTCTGCTTCAGCCGGTCGTTGACGCCCTTGGCGAGCCGGATGCCGGTCTCGGCGTCGACCTTCTGCAGCGACGGCGCGGCGTGCGACAGCACCTGGAAGTCGACCCCCGCGTCGTCCATTTCCTTGAGGCGGAGCGCGCCGAGATCGTAGAGCCGTTCGGGAACCTTGGGCATGTTCGCAGCGCCGTGCGGCGGCACCTTGTCGAGGCCGCTGAAATGCGCCGCCAACTCGGGATCGAGATAGTGCTCTTCGAGGGCGATGACCTTGTGTTTTGCCTGGGGATTTGTCGGCATCGGCGTCCTCCCTGCGATCGGTCGCGTTATATTTTCACGAGGTCGGTGCGTTGTCGCGCGCGATCATCGCCTTCAACGCGGCATGCACCGGCGCGCCGGGGCCGAGGCGCAGGCTGGCTTCCTCGTGGATGACCCGCGCCAGCTCCGGCTGGCGGCCGAGCAGCTCGAAGAAATCGACGATGTCGAGCGTCAATAGAGTACAGGCTCTGGTCGCAATGATGGTTGCGTTGCGCGGCGCGCCGGTCAGCAGCGCAAGCTCGCCAAAAAATGCACCGGCTTCGAGCCGCAGCGGCTGAGGCGCAAGCTCGATCTCGACCTCGCCGTCGGCAAGGAAATACATGCAGTCGCCGGGTTCGCCGCGCCGGATGATGACGGCGCTGGCCGGGTAATCGCGCACCCGCAGCAGGCGCGCCACCTCGGCGATCAAGGTCGCGCCGAGATTGTGAAAAAAAGGCACCTTGGCGACCATCTCCCAGGTGCGCAGGAACTCGCTGCGGCGCATCTCCTCGGCATAGCCGGTGGCGAGAATGCCGGCGAGCAGCGCAAACACCATGATGCCGCACACCATCACGATGCCGGCGAGCATCCGGCCGCCGACCGTATGCGGCACGACGTCGCCATAGCCCGTCGTCGTCAGCGTGACGATCGCCCACCACAGCGCCGCCGGGATCGAGCTGAAGGCCGGATCCGTGCTGCGCTCGAGGAGATAGGCGAGACTTGCCGCCGCCAGCAGCACAATCACCAGCCCCAGCAGCACCGACAGCAGCGCGTGCCGGGCGCGGGTGACGACCCGCTCGAGGATCGACAGACCGGGCGAGTAGCGGACGTATTTGAAGACCCAGATGAAGCCGATCAGGGTCGCGTCGCGCGTGTCGGGGAGCGCGATCACGCCGGGAAAGGCCGCCGCGAGGTCGAACATGCCGCCGAGCGAGGTGAGCCACGACAGCCGCGAGCGCCAGGCGCCGCGATGCTCGCCGCCCGGCGCACCCGGCGCGGCATACAAGCGGAGCACGAAATCGATCACGAAAAACGCCGCGACGAGGTCGAAAGCATCCGACAGGAGGTCGCCGTAGAGCGCCCGCCATTCGTCCACGGTCAGCGCCAGCATCACGCCGATGCCGGTCGCGACCATCAGATGGTGCACGACGCGCCAGACAAACCCGCCGGCTTCCGGGCTGCCCGGCTGCAGCAAGCGGTAAAGACGCTGGCGGCGGTCCATCAGGCCATTGTAATCGCTGCGCTGTTCCCGGACCAACCCTATCCCCGGCCTCCCGCCCGCGCGCGGCCCGGCTCAAGGCAGTGGCGGCGGTTTCGCGCTCGCAGCGGATTTTTTGCTGTAGACTGACGCGGCTTGTCCGAGACCCTTGGCGTGTGACTTTGCCTCTGCTGCCCGATTCTCGCCGCGCGCTACTCGCTTTCCTGCACGACGTCGTAATGGCGGCGCTGTCGTTCGCGGTCGCGTTCTACCTGCGGCTCGGCAACGACGCGCTCTCCTACGAGCCGCAGATGACGCTCGCGTACGGCGCGACGTTCACCGCGGTGGCGGGGATCGTCTTTCTGCTGACCGGGCTTTATCGCGGCATCTGGCGCTACGCCTCGCTACCCGATTTGTTCAACATCACCAAAGCGGCGACGCTGACGGTGCTGATCGCCCTGCCGGTGATGTTCATCTTCACCCGGCTCGCAACGCTGCCGCGCTCGACGCTGCTTATCGACTGGCTGGTGCTTATCGTGTTTCTCGGCGGGCCGCGCCTCGGCTATCGCCTGTTCAAGGATCGCGGCCTCGACCACGTCTTCGAACGCTCGAGCGTGCCGCAGGCCGTGCCGGTCCTGCTGATCAGCTCGCGCGACGGCGCCGACACCTTCATCCGCGAGACGCTGCGCGACCGCCAGGGCGTCTATCGCGTCGTCGGCGTGCTCTCCGACACGCGCTCGCGGGTCGGCCGCGAGATTTACGGCGTGCCGGTTCTTGGGCTTATCGACGACCTCGAAGCGGTGGTGGCCCAGCTTGCCCGCCGCCGCAACCGTCCGCAAAAGCTGATCGTCACCGCGCAGGCGCTTGACGGCACGGCGATGCGCGAGCTGCTCGAACGCGCCGATGCGCTGGCGATCCCGCTCGCCCGCCTGCCGCGCGCCACCGAGCTGCGCCAGGGTCTCGACGAAGCCGGCACGATCGAGCCGATCGCGATCGAGGATCTGCTCGGGCGCCCCCAGGCCGTGCTCGACCGCGAGGCGATGGCCAAGCTGGTGCGCGACCGGCGCATTCTCGTCACCGGCGCGGGCGGGACGATCGGGTCGGAACTGTCGCGTCAGTTGGCGGCGCTGGAGCCGGCGCGGCTCATCCTTGTCGACAACAGCGAACACCTGCTCTACTCGATCGACATCGAGCTGCGCGAGCGTTTCCCCGGCCTCGCGGTGCGTCCGTTGCTGGGCGACGTGCGCGACCGCTCGCGGGTCGCCGAGATGCTGGCCGCCGAGCGCCCCGAGGTCGTGTTCCACGCGGCGGCGCTAAAGCACGTGCCGATGGTCGAGCTCAACCCTGTCGAGGGCGTGCTGACCAATGTCGTCGGCAGCCGCAATGTCGCCGAGGCGGCGCGGGCGCACGGCGTGCGGCTGGTGGTGCAGATCTCGACCGACAAGGCGGTCAATCCGACAAGCGTCATGGGCGCCACCAAGCGGCTCGCCGAAGCGGTCTGCCAGGCGCTCGACCTCGACGAGGCGGAACGCCAGCGCCGCGGCCGAGGCAAAGCTCAGGCGGGCGGCACGCGATTTGTCACCGTGCGATTCGGCAACGTGCTGGGCTCGACGGGCTCGGTGGTGCCGCTCTTCACCCGTCAGCTTGCCGCCGGCGGCCCGCTCACCGTCACCCACCCCGACGTCACGCGCTTCTTTATGACCGTGCGCGAGGCGGTCGAGCTGGTGCTCGAAGCCTCCGCCACCGCTGCACACGACGAGACGGCAAACGGCAGCGGCTCGCGCGGCAAGATTTACGTGCTCGACATGGGCGAGCCGGTGCGGATCGTCGACCTCGCGCAGCAGATGATCCGCCTCGCCGGCCGCGTCCCCGGCGAGGACGTCATGATCGAGTACATCGGTCTGCGCCCCGGCGAGAAGCTCCACGAAGAGCTGTTCCACGACGCCGAGGCGGCGATCCCCACCGCCAACCCGGCGCTGCGGCTCGCGGCCCCGCGCACCGCCGACTACGCGATCCTCGCGCGCTCGATCGACGAGCTCGAAGCCGAGGCGCGCGCCGCCCATGAGGACCGGGTGCTCGATATCCTGCAGCGCCTGGTGCCGGAATACCGCCGCGAGCCCGCCCCGGCCGAACCGGCAAAACTCCCGCGCCCGACGCTGGCGCGCTGAGCGGCTCCCGTCACGGCGTCTTCCTTCTCAACCGCCATCGCAGAATCCGTCGCAAATTGCGACGGCCCGTTGCCCCCACCTTCCTCGCTTCGTCGAAATGCGAGGCCACGCCTCGCATTTGCAATTTCGGCGCGGTTGGCGCGGCGCTTGAACCCGGATTGGTGCTTGGATCATCCGGGAAGACGAACGATGTCGGACTACACGCTTGGCACACTTGACGCCGAGGAGGTCGAATTCCTCGCCCGGACGATCATCGCGCAGCACGGCGACGCGGCGGCGCTCGCCGCCGAGCATCACCTCGACCAGCTCCTGCAAACCGGCAGCACGCGTTGTGAAACGTGGATCGCGGTGATCGATGCGATCCACATGATCCGCTGTCGCGAACACACCTCGCAACGCACGGGCGCGGCCACCCCGACCTGGCAACACCTGTTTCCGCGGTAGCGACGGCGTTCGGATCGCTAGATCTGGTTCTTCGCGATCTGGCAGAGAAAGACGCGGCCGTTCACGTCGAGTTCCAGGGTCGCGCGGTTGAGCCAGAAGGTGTTGCCGCCGGCCTCCCACTCGACCATCGCCGGGGTCACCTTGAGCGGCAGCGAGCTGTCGCCAAAAAGGATCGTGCCGCCGGTGCCCGACGAGTCGATCAGCCGCTTGCGCACGAGGTTGAGGACAATGGTCGCACTGACCTCGGGCCGCTCGCGGTCGCGGCAGACGAGGGTGGTGAGTGGAGCTGCCGGCGGGCCGGGCTCGTCGGCGGTGGCGATCTGACAGAACAACGGAAGCGCCATAACCGCGAGCACCGCCGCGAATTTTCCCCGGCTGCTTCCGTCCGTCATCCCGGCGGTGGGGATCAACCCAGCTCTGTCATTCGCGGCAGCACTTCCTTTGAGAACAGGGTGAGGTTATCGACCGTGTCTTCGTGGGTGATATGGCCGCCCTGGCCCATCATCAAGAGGTGGCCGAAGCCGCCGACATGGTCGTAGAACGCCCGGAGCTGGTCCCACACATCGTCGGGCGTCCCGGCGAAGACGAGGCCGGCGTTGATCGCGTCCTCGACATTGACCGTGCGCGGGTTGATCGGCTTGCCGTCGCGGGTCTGCAGGCGCGTGGCGCGCGCGGTGGTGGCACTGCCCTTGATCGCGGTCGCCGCCATCGCGGGCGCGACATAACCCGGCGGGTTGGCAAATTGCGGCGCGACGATGCCCGAGGTGCGGCTGTAATCGAGGATCTGGTCAGCGCGGCGCCAGCCTTCCTCGCGCGTCCGCCCGACGCCGATCAGCGCCATGTAGGCGAGGTGGTGCGGCGTCGCCTCGCGGCCGCATTTCGCCGCGGTCTCGCGATAGGCGCCGAAAATGCCCGGTGTCGCGGTCCAGCCGGTATTGAGCACGCCGATGGTGATGCCGCGCGAAGCCGCCTCGCGCGCGCTGCCGGGGCTGCCAACCGGCATCCACACCGGCGGGTGGGGCTGCTGGTACGGCCGCGGCCAGATGTTGACGCTGCGGTAGTGGAAATGCTGGCCCTCCCACGAGAAGGGGCCGTCATGCGAGGTCATCGCCTTCAAGATCAGGTCGTGCGCCTCCCAGAACCGCTCCATCAGGTCGGCCGGGTTGGAGTTGGCGGGCGAAATCTCGAACGGCACGCCCTTGACAAAGCCCATTTCGATGCGGCCGCGCGAGATCACGTCGAGCATCGAATATTCCTCGGCGACGCGGATCGGGTTCTCGCGATTGGCGATCGGCATGCCGAGCGCCAAGAGCCGCACCTTCTTGGTCTCGCGCGCGAGGATCGCCATCGGGATCGTGCACACCGAATCGGCGCAGGTCGCGGTCGCGTGATGCTCGTTGGTCATGATGTTGATGCCGAGCTCGTCGCACAGCGCCCACTCGTCGAGATAGCGGTGGTAGAGGTCGGCGCCGATTTTCGGGTCGTAAAGCCGCGACGGGATGATCACCCGGTACGATTCGTTGAGTTGCGCCCAGGCGGGGTGATACGCCATCTCGCTGAAATGCCAGGTCTGCATCATGGCTGCGTCTCCATCCTCTATCCCCGGGCAAAAGCCTCGATCGCCGTGGCGACCCGTTCCGGCTGTTCGATCTGCGGGTAATGGCCGGCGGCGGCGATCGGCACGAAGCGCGCGCTCGGCAGGATTTGCGTCAGATGCGCGCCGTAGGACGGCTTCACCACCCGGTCCTTTTCGCCCCAGACCACGAGGCTCGGCACCTTGGCGCGATGCAGCCAGCGCCTAAGGCTGGGGTTGTGCATGAACGGCCGCCAGCCGTAAAGCACCGCCGCCTCGCGGTCGCGGGCAACCTCTTCGAGCTGTGCGTCATCGAGCGCCGCGTAATCGGGCGCCTTCGCGGGGTCGGCGAAATTGTGCTTTACGACCTCTTCGGCCGGGAGCGCGAAGAGGTCGGCGACCTCGGGCTCGTCGCGCGCGCCGAATTTGAGCCCCAGCGTGTCGATCAGCACCAGCCCGCCGAGCCGCGCCGTCGAGCGCACCGCCATCTCCATCGCCACCCAGCCGCCAAACGACGAGCCAAGGAGGAGGACGTCGTCGAGCGCCAGGTGGTCGAGCAGGTCGAGATAGAGATAGGCGATGTCGCCGACGCTGCGCATCCAGGCTGGCCGCCGGGTCGCACCGAAGCCTGGGTGCCGCGGCGCGATGACCCGGAAGCGGTCGCCGAGCCGATAAAGGAACGGCACCTGTTGCGCGAAATAGTCGATGCCGTGCAGGAATAGGAGCGGCCGGCCCGCGCCGTGGATCAGCACCTCGATCGAGACCTCGCCCACATCGATGCTTTCCATCCCACCCTCTTCTCGCCCGGCCGTGTTCCGTGGACAATGCGCGGGGAGCTTACGGAGATCGCGCCACAATGGCTACTGCCGCCGCCGCATTGCTGATCCTGACGGCCAGTGCCGATCCGTCCGTGGCGCTGCAATGCCCGGCGATCGACGGCCAGAAGCTCGTCTATGTCGACATTTATGACGGGCCGCCCGAGCAGCAGGCCGATCTCGTGCCCGACCAGCACCAGGACAAGGCGAAGAAGATCGCCTGGAACATTTGGGAGCTCTACCAGAACCCGGAACGCATCTATGTCAAATGCGGTTACGGAACCCGACTGGAAGGCCCCTACGCTCGGACCGAGTTCATTATGCTGCCGCGGACGGCGAAGACGTGCCGGGCCGATTTCACCATCGGCCCGAAGCCGACCGACTTGACCTTGCAGAAATTTTCCTGCCGCTAGCTCTAGCGAAGACACGGAGACGACAGATGGGCGAATTTGGCATCGGCCAGCCAGTGCGGCGGTTCGAGGACCGGCGGCTGCTCTCCGGCCAGGGCCGGTTTCAGAACGACAACAGTTTTTTGGGCCAGCTCCACGCCCATGTGCTGCGCTCGCCGCACGCGCATGCCCGCATCCGCTCGCTCGACCTCGCCGCGGCGAAGGCAGCGCCGGGCGTGCAGCTCGTCATGACCGGCGACGACCTCGTTGAAGCGAAGCTCGGCGTTATGGGCGTGCCGTTTCAGCGCAAGCGGCCGGACGGGTCGCCGATGTTCGCCCGCGCCCATCTCGGCCTCGCGCAAGGCACGGTGCGCTATGTCGGCGAGCCGGTCGCGCTTGTCGTCGCCGACACGCTCGCTGAGGCAAAGGACGCCGCCGAGCTGATCGACATCGATTACGAAATGCTGCCCTCGGTCACCGACACGGCGCAGGCCGCCGAGGGCAAGATCGCGGTGTGGCCGGAATGCCCCGACAATATCTCGAACCTGTTCGAGGCCGGCAACAAGGCGGCGACTGATGCGGCGCTCGCCGGCGCCGCGCATGTCGTCAAGCGGCGCTATGTGATCAGCCGCGTCTACGCCCATTTCATGGAGCCGCGCGGCGCGATCGGGGTGTGGGACCCCGGCGAAGAGCGCTTCACGCTCTACGCCGACGTACAGTACCCGCACCGCGTCCGCCAGGCGCTGGCGACCCGCATCTTCAAAATCCCGGAAAGCAGCATCCGCGTCATCGCCGGCGATGTCGGCGGCGGGTTCGGCACCAAAGGCTGGCAATATCCCGAGCACCGGCTGGTGCTGCTCGCCGCCAAGAAATTGCGCCGGCCGGTCAAATGGACCTGCGAGCGCAGCGAATGCATCCAGGCCGACGAACACGCGCGCGACAACGTCACCGACGCCGAGCTGGCGTTGGACGGCGAGGGCAAGTTCTTGGGGCTCAGGGTCAGGACGCTGGCCAATGTCGGCGCCTATATCTCTTCCGAGCGGAACCTGCTGGCGACCTTCGGCAATGTCGGCACCTTGGTCGGCACCTACGACATCCCGGCCGCCCATGTCGGGGTCTACGCGGTAATGGCGAACACCAACGGCACCGCGCCCTATCGCGGGGCCGGACGGCCCGAGGCGACCTATGTCATCGAGCGGCTGATCGACGACGCGGCGCGCGAACTGGGGTTCGACCGCGTCGAGCTGCGCGCCCGAAACCTGATCCCGCCCGAGAAGCTCCCGGTCAAGACCGCGCTCGGGCTCAATTACGATTGCGGCGACTTCCCGGCCAACCAGGCGTCGGCGCTCAAAGAAGCCGACTGGGCCGGGTTCGCGAAGCGGCGCGACGAGGCGAAGGCGCGCGGCAAGCTGCGCGGCATCGGCATCGCCAACCCGATCGAGAAGGCGGCGGGGCCGGGCCAGGAATTCGCCGAAATCCGCTTTCACCCGAGCGGCAACGCGACCCTCTTGATGGGTTCGAAGAACCAGGGCCAGGGCCACGAGACGACGTTCAAGCAGGTGCTCAACGAAAAGCTCGGGCTCGACCCCCGCGTCGTGCGCTACATCGACGGCGATACCGACCGGGTCGCGTTCGGCATCGGCACCAACGGCTCGCGCTCGACGGTGATCGGCGGCTCGGCGCTGTGGATGGCGGCCGACAAGATCATCGCCAAGGGCAAGAAGATCGCCGCGCATCTACTCGAGGCGGCCGACGCCGACATCGAGTTCGCGATCGGCGAGGATGGCGGCAATTTCGCGGTCGCCGGCACGGACCGGCGGATTTCGATCACCGATATCGCCAAGGCCTCGTTCCAGACCGCGCGGCTGCCGAAGGAGCTGGAAGGAGGACTGTACGAGACCGGCACGTTTGCGCCGGACGACAACACCTATCCCAATGGCTGCCACATCTGCGAGGTCGAGATCGACCCCGATACCGGCGCGCTGGAGATCGTGCGCTATGTGGTGATCGACGATGTCGGCACGGTGGTGAACCCGATCGGCCTCAAGGGCCAGATCCACGGCGGCGTCGCCCAGGGGCTGGGGCAGGCGCTGATGGAACAGGTCGTCTACGACCGCGAGTCGGGGCAGAACCTTACGGGGAGCTTTATGGACTACGCGATGCCGCGCGCCGATGTGATGCCGTACATGGAAATCCACTCGAACCCGGTGCCGACCAAGCGCAATCCGTTGGGTGCGAAAGGCGCCGGCGAAGCGGGGACGGTCGGCGCGCTGCCATCGATCGTCAACGCGATCATCGATGCGCTGTCGCCGCTCGGGGTCAAAAGCCTCGACATGCCGGCAACCCCGGCGCGCGTCTGGCAGGCGATCAAGGAAGCGCGCCCGGCAAGCCAGGCTTCGTGACCGGCCTGCCGTCGATGACCCGCGTCGTCACGGCGGCGCTGACGCTGCTCGCCTGCGCCGGGAGCCTCGCACAGGCCGAGGAGCCGGTGGCCGAGCGCCTGTCGGTTCCCGGGCCGATCACGTTCGGCCCAGAGACCTACAAGTTGTCGTGGAGCTCGCATCCGTCGGCGAATTATTACAAGCAGGAATATCTGCCGGACGGCCAGGCGAGCGAGCATTTCCGGCAGATGGTGCTCGTCGAAGCGACCCTGCTTGAGGCTGACGTGGCGCACGTCGCGGCGAGCCAGGTGCAATGGCTCGACAACCGCAAGGCGACCGATCCGCTGGTCAACTACGCGATCCTCAAAAACCCGAAGACCGGCGAGGTCATCCTCGATTTCGTGCTCAGCGCGGACGAGCCGAAACAGGACTATCTCGTCGAATGGAATGCGTATCGCTATGCACTGTTGCCGCAAAAAGACGGCAAGCGGGGAGTCTTGCTGTTCGGCATCAGCCGCCGCGCCTATGGCGACGATACGACTGATTTTCTCCGCGCCCTCAAGTCGACGCGGTCGCAGGAGATCGATGCCCTCGCCAAATACAAGCTGCCGGCGGTAACGCCGCGCGCCGCGGACTGAGGGCCGCGCCGCGCATCGCTTGCAGGGGCCGGGGCCGAGCGCCTAGGCGCCGCGGGTATTTTTGACCAGGCAGGCTAGGCCGTAACCAACCGCGGCGGCCAGCAACAGCGAGCCCCAGACGTTCTCGCGGGTGAAGCCCTCGACGATGTTGAGCACGTCGCCGCTAGCGTTGTAGGCCGTTTGCGCGGCGGCGGATGCCTGACGCCCCGCCTCGCGCGAATATTCGCTTGCCCGCGAGGTAATATCCGCCGCTGCATTCTTTACCGTCTCCGCCGTGTCGGCGATGACGCCCTGCGCCTGTTCCGCCGCCTCGGTGATGCCGTTCCGCTGATTTTGCATGCCGCATTCTCCCACGCGCGATTGCCACGTTCTCGCCCCGGCAAACGCGGCACCGCCTGCCCGCGTTCCGAGCCGGCACATGGGCCGCCTGCACTTACGGCATAGGAAAATCCGCTCGGCTGGGGTTAGAGTTCTCGCCAGACCGATCGCGTCCGGAAGGGAACGACCCATGCAATACAAGCGCATCTCCGCCGATTGCCATCTCGATATGCCGTGCATGCCGCCGGAGCTGTTCGTCGAGAACGCCCGCCGCGACCTCAAGGAAAAGATGCCGCATGTCGTCGACGGCCCGGACGGTCCGCATTGGGTCGCCTCGAACGGCGCCGATTTCGGTCTGGTCAACGGGGTCGGCCCAGGCGGTGCGAAATACGTCCCCGGCCAGAACTACCGGGTCGACAAGATGCATGAGGCCGGGCTCTACGACGACGCCAAGAAGGGCAAGTTCCGGGCGCGTGACCCCGATCTGCGGCTCAAGGACATGATGGATGACGGCGTCGACGCCGAGATCATCTATGGCGTGCTCGGCTCGGCTTCGAAGCTCGACGACAAGGAAGCCTCGAACGAGCTGCTGCGCATCTACAATGACTGGCTGAAGGCGGTGTGGACCAAGCACCCCGACCGGCAGCTGCCGCTCGCCTGCCTGCCCTACGGCGACATCGAAGAGGCGGTAAAGGAGATCCACCGCGTCGCCAAGCTCGGCCTGCGCGGGCTCGAGCTGTCGTGCTCGTGGGACATGGTGCCGATGTGGCATCCGGATTGGGAAAAGCTGTGGAAGGCGGTCGCCGATGTCGATCTGCCGCTGCATTTCCATACCTTCCCGACGACGAACCCCAAGGCGCGCGCCGAGACGAGCGCTCAGGTGCGCCGCGCGGCGATGTTCACCGGCGTGTCGGCCTTCCAGATGGGCCTCATCAACATCATCGCGGCGATGATCGGCGCCGGCGTCTTCGACCGCTATCCGAGCCTGCGCGTGTCGTTTGGCGAAAGCGGCGCGGGCTGGCTTGCCTATGCGCTCGACCGGATGGATTTCGAGTTCGAGGACCGCTTCCGCGATCTGATGAAGCTAAAGCCGTCGGAATACTGGAAGCGCTCGTGCAAGTGCACGTTCCAGTACGACCGGATCGGCGCCAAGCTGCTCGACGATATCGGCGTCGACACGATGATGTGGGGCTCCGACTATCCGCACACCGACGGCGTCTGGCCGGAATCGGACCGCTTTATCGACGAGCAATTCGCCGAGCTGACTCCCGAACAGGTGCACAAGATCACCTGCGAGAACGCGGCGAAATTCTATCGCTTCACCAACTGAGGCGCGCGGTCCTAAGCCGGCCGTCGCCCAAAGGTATCGCCTGAACCCCTGCCGCAAGGCGGGAGGGGTTCAGACAGGCCGCTGCCTGTCGCGAGGCGCCTGCCGCGCCGCGACGGCGGCTGGACGGCGGCATCGAAGCTATCACATTCGCGAAACCCAGCCCGCCGCAACTAACTCTAGGCGCACGGGAAAAATCGTACTATTGCCTTATTATCACCCTGCGATGGTATTTTTTGGGGCAGCAACGTGGATCCAGATCGCAGTTTTGGCTTTCTAGCGCATGATGTCGCGCGGCTTTACGGCCGGCGTTTCGACCGGAACGGCAGGCGGCTGGGGCTGACCCGCGCGCAGTGCCGCACGCTGGGCTATCTGGCGCGCAACGAGGGCATCAATCAGGCCGGCCTCGCCGATCTGCTGGAAATCCGGCCAATGACGCTGGTGCGCCAGATCGACCGGATGCAGGAGGCAGGCTGGATCGAGCGGCGTCCCGATCCGACCGACCGCCGCGCCCGCCGGCTGTTCCTGACGGACAAGGCGCGTCCGGTGCTCGGGCGTATCTGGGACGTCGCGACGGAGACGCAGGACCAGGTGCTGGCGACGCTGTCGCCCGACGAGGC